>Ga0335071_10000815_pt1 | contig 33600 bp, 32 predicted proteins | sample Lox_Sample_15_FD_206724 | JGI IMG/M metagenome (GOLD analysis project Ga0335071, IMG submission 206724) | Soil microbial communities from Loxahatchee National Wildlife Refuge, Florida, United States - Lox_Sample_1.5 | ecosystem: Environmental > Terrestrial > Soil > Wetlands | place: USA...
CGCCTACAACGACAAAGCCGAGCCTTTCGTCTGGACCAAGAAAAAGGTCCGTCAACGCAGGTTCAAAGGCCGACGTATCACTCAGCTATGATTCCGGGTACTAGCGAGCCCGCTGCGCAGCGCTGGCGAGCGGTTGTAAAAGGTGCTTAAATTCTGGGCGGGGAATTATAGCAAGCATTCGGGAGGGGGCCTTGGACATCAAGAACGCGTCACCGTCGCTCTATAATGAGGATCTCGCCCCGGCAAAGGTCCGCAATTGGGGAGCGTTCAGCATCTTCAATGTCTGGACGTCGGACGTTCACAGCCTTTACGGCTATTTCCTGGCCGCCAGTTTGTTTCTGCTTTGCGGCAGTTTCGTCAATTTCATCCTGGCGATCGGACTGGGCTCGCTCGTCATCTATTTTCTGATGAGCCTGGTCGGCAACGCCGGTGTCCGGACCGGCGTGCCCTATCCTGTTCTGGCCCGCGCCTCCTTTGGCGTCTGGGGTGCCAACATTCCCGCCCTGGTGCGGGCGATCGTCGCCTGCTTCTGGTACGGCGCGCAGACCTCGGCCGCGTCGGGCGCGATCGTTGCGCTGCTCACGCGCATGGATGCCTTCAAATCCTTCCACGACTCGACGCATGTCCTCGGTCATTCCGGTCTCGAGGTCATCTGCTTCGTCGTGGTCTGGGGGCTGCAGCTTCTCATCATTCAGCGCGGCATGGAGACGGTGCGCAGATTCCAGGACTGGGCCGGACCGGCGGTCTGGGTGATGATGCTGATTCTGGCGGTCGCGCTTTGCATCAAGGCGGGCGGCATTTCGCTGACCTCGCCGATTCCTCAGGATGCACTGCTCGAAAAGACCAAGGAGGTGGGCATTGCCGGCGAACCGGGCTCGCTCGCCGCGCTGTTCGCCGTTGCGGCGACCTGGATCACCTACTTTGCGGCCTTGTATCTCAACTTCTGCGACTTCTCGCGCTACGCGCCGGACGCGGCCGCAGTGCGCAAGGGCAATCTTTGGGGCCTGCCCGTCAATCTGATCCTGTTCTCGCTGGTCGCAGGGGTGACGACGATCGCGGCCTTCCACGTCTATGACGAGTTGCTGCTGCATCCCGACCAGATCTCGGCGAAATTCGACAACTGGTTCCTGGCGCTGGTCGCGGCGCTCACCTTTGCCGTGGCAACGCTCGGCATCAATGTGGTCGCCAATTTCGTCTCGCCGGCCTTCGACTTCTCGAACGTGTTTCCCAAGCAGATCGACTTCAAGAAGGGCGGCTATATCGCGGCTCTGATCGCCCTCGTGCTCTATCCGTTCGCGCCCTGGGAAGGGAACGCCGCTGCGTTCGTCGGGGGCATTGGTGCGACCATGGGACCGATCTTCGGTGTCATGATGGTCGACTATTACCTGATCGCCAAGGGCAACGTGAACGTGCCTGCACTTTACCAGGAGAACGGCGAATATCACTATCAGGGCGGCTGGAACGTGAACGCGCTGGTGGCCGCGGCGGTCGGCGCCCTGTTCTCGTCGATCCTGCCGAATTTCACCTCGGTCCTGCCGTCCTGGTGGGGCGTCTACGGCTGGTTCTTCGGCGTCGCCATTGCGGGCGCGGTCTATTATGCGCTGCGTATCGCGATGCCGAGCCCGGTCGCAAAGACCGCCTGAGGCGAGCGGCCGCGATCGGCAGGTGACCAGTGTCACCGCCGGGGATCATCGAGGCCCGCCTTCCCGGTCTTCGGGAAGCGCTGGCTGTTTTCTCCTGAGCATTAACGCTTCGCTCATCCTTTTCGCCAAAATGGCGGGGCGCGCGTACCCCGATAGTCGCGCGCTTCTGGCCGGCATGCTGAAATGCCTGGTTCAAGGAATTTGGGTCTGTGGCGTCATGCGTAACATAATGATTTTTGCGGCGATCCTGATCGGTCTCGGCACCTTCATGGCGCAGATGGCGGACAGGATGTCGCCGCGACCCGCCACCGCCAACACGTCAGTCTCCGCGGCAACCATCGGCCGGAGCGCCGCGCCAGCGGCCGCCGCCCAGGCGGGACTTCGCAGCCTCTCCATCCCCCGCGACAATCGCGGCCACTTCCTCACCGAAGGGCGGGTCGACGGCCAGCGCATCGCCTTCATGGTCGACACCGGCGCCTCCGTGGTGGCGCTGAACGAGAGCTCGGCGGCGCGGTTCGGCCTGCGTCCCTCCGCCGGCGACTACAACGCCGCGGTCACCACCGCGAACGGCACCATCAAGGCGGCGCGAACGCGGCTTGCCATGCTCGATGTCGGCGGGCTGATCGTGCGCGACGTCGAGGCCATGGTGCTGCCGGACGAGGCGCTGTCGGAAAACCTGCTCGGCCTGTCCTTCCTGTCGAGGCTCCGGCGTTTCGAATATGCCAACGGCCAGATGGTCCTGGAGCAGTAACGGAACGCCTCCAAATCAGCTGAATTATGCAATAATCGCGGTCGGTCGTTCCTGCCGACTTCCGCTGGCCCTGCGCATTCGCTATGCGTGTGGGTCCGTTTCATTCAGCATTTGAGGCTGTCGCCATGTTTCCCAAGCCCAAATCCGTGCTTGTCCCCAACACCTATGCCTTCGAATCCGAGCCGATGGTGAAGGCGACCGGCTTTCGCGAATACGACGCGCGCTGGCTGTTCAACAAGGAAATCAACCTGATGGGGATACAGGCGCTCGGCATGGGCCTGGGCGTCCTGATTGGGGAGCTCGGGGCGAAGCAGGAGATCGTCACCGGCCATGACTTCCGCGGCTATTCGGCCTCGATCAAATACGCCCTGATCTCGGGCCTGCTGGCGGCGGGGTGCAAGGTGCATGACATAGGCCTTGCGCTGACGCCGATGGCCTATTTCGCGCAATTCGAGCTCGACGTGCCCTGCGTCGCCATGGTCACGGCCTCGCACAACGACAATGGCTGGACCGGCGTCAAGATGGGCGCCAATCGTCCGCTGACCTTCGGGCCGGACGAAATGACGCGGCTCAAGGAGATCGTGCTCGAGGCCAAGTTCCAGAACCGGGGCGGCGGCTCCTACCAGTTCCACGAAAATTTCCCGGCGCGTTACATGGCCGACCTGACCAATCGGCCAAAACTGAAGCGCAAGCTCAAGGTGGTGGCCGCCTGCGGCAACGGCACCGCGGGCGCCTTCGCGCCAAAAGTGCTCGAGATGATCGGCTGCGAGGTGATTCCACTGGATGCCGAGCTCGACTACACCTTCCCGAGATACAATCCCAATCCGGAAGACCTGGAGATGCTGCACGCGATCCGCGATGCGGTGCTCGCCAACAAGGCCGATGTCGGCCTGGGCTTCGACGGCGACGGCGACCGCTGCGGCGTGGTCGACAACACCGGCGAGGAGATTTTTGCCGACAAGGTCGGCGTCATGCTGGCGCGCGACATGTCGGCGATCCACAAGGATGCGCAGTTCGTCGTCGACGTGAAATCGACCGGACTGTTCGTCACCGATCCCGTGCTGCAGCAGCAGGGCGCCAAGACGAGCTACTGGAAGACCGGCCATTCCTACATGAAGCGGCGGACCCACGAGCTCGGCGCGCTCGCGGGCTTTGAGAAATCGGGCCATTTCTTCTTCAACAAGCCGTTCGGCCGCGGCTATGACGACGGTCTGGTGTCGGCGATCGCAGTCTGCGAGATGCTGGACCGTGCCGCCGGCAAGTCGATGGCCGACCTGAAGAACGCGCTGCCAAAGACGTGGTCGTCGCCGACCATGTCGCCGCACTGCGCCGACGAAGCCAAATACGGCATCGTGGATGCGGTCGTGAAGCACTTTGAGACCGCACGAAAGGCCGGCGACAAGGTCGCGGGGCAGGCAATCCGCGATCTCGTCACCGTCAACGGCGTGCGGGTCACGGTCGAAGACGGCAGCTGGGGCTTGATCCGCGCCTCCTCAAACAAGCCGGAGCTTGTCGTGGTGGTCGAGAGCCCGGTCTCCGAGCAGCGCATGCGCGACATGTTCGCGGCGATGGATGGCGTGCTGCGCACCCATCCCGAAGTCGGCGAGTACAATCAGAAGATTTGAGGGGAGGCGCGCCCCAACTCTACTTCGTCATGCCTCACGAAAGCTGGGGCATCCAGTATCCCGGAGGCGCCAGTGCTTGGGCCGAGAGGCCGCGGCGTACTGGATCGCCCGGTCCAGCCGGGCGATGACGCGGCGGCGGATCAAGCCGCGTGCAATGACCTCAGGAAGCCGGCGACTTCGGTTCTCAGCCGTTCCGATTGCGAGGACAGGCCGCCCGCAGCGTTAACCATGCGCGAGGCGGCCGTGCCGGCTTCGTCGGAGGCGCGCGTCACGCTGACGATATTCTGGTCGGCTTCGTCGGCGCCTCGGGCGGCCTGCTGCACATTGCCGGCGATCTGGCGGGTTGCCGCACTCTGCTGCTCGATCGCAGCCGCGATTTCGGCGGCGATGCCGTCGATCTCGGCGATGGTACCGCCGATCGCCTGGATCGCGCTCACCGCCTGGCCCGTCGTGTTTTGAATGCCCTGCACCTGCGTCGAAATCTCCTCGGTCGCCTTCGCCGTCTGGTTGGCCAGCGCCTTGACCTCGTTGGCCACGACAGCAAATCCCCGGCCGTGATCGCCGGCGCGTGCCGCCTCGATGGTCGCGTTCAGCGCGAGCAGGTTGGTCTGGCTCGCGATGCTCTGGATCAGCGTCATCACCTCGCCGATCTTTTGCGTGTCGGAGGCAAGGCCCGCGACAACGTCGTTGGTCCGCCGCGCCTCGCCGGCGGCTTTCGCCGCGATTTCCGCCGAGCGCGTCACCTGCTTGGCGATCGTGTCGATGGACGCGTTCAGCTCCTCGGTCGCATGCGCCACCGTGCCGACATTGGCGGAGGCCTGTTTCGATGCGTTCGCCGCCGCGGCGGTGCGGCGCGCGGTCTCGGCATGACTGTTGCTCATGGTCGAGGACAGCACCTGCATCTCGCCCGCGGCGACTGCGACGGCCTCGACGATGCCGCCGATCTGCCGTTCGAAGCCGGCGGCCAGCTCCTGCCGCGCCGCATCCTGCTGTTGCTGGGCGCGGCGTTCGGCCTCCAGGCGCCCGATATTGGCCTGCGCTTGCGCCGCGCCGGCGGCCTGGGCCTCTGCCGTCTTCTGCGCCGCGGTCTCGAACAGCGCCGAGAGCGTGTGGGCGAGCCAGGCCAGCACCGCTGCCTCGAGCAACAGGATCACGGCGTGAAGCACCACGCGGCCGAAATCCGCGCCGCCGGGATAGACCGCTGCGGGGAGCAGGAAGTTGAGCAGCAGATGATGCACCGCGACCGCGACCGTGCCCGCCAGGATCGGACGGTAGTCGCAATAGGCGACCAGGCAGGCCAGCGCCGCGAAGAAATACATGTGCATGTCGGTCTGCCAGGCATGACCCGCCAGCTGGTAGGTGAAGATCGAGACGTCACCCATCAGCGCGACAGCGACGATCAGGCGGGTCGACAGGCTGTTTCCGGCGCCGCGCCATGACAGCGTCGCCGCCAGCGCCAGCGCCACCATGATGCAAGCCGGCCAGATCCAGGCGATGTCGCGCAGGGCGCCGATCGCGATTGCGATCGGCACGTGTAGCCAGAGCAGGGCAAGCAATGCCTTGCTGGTCGTTTCGCGCAGCGCTGCGAGATCATCGCTCTCGATGGTCATTCTCGTTTTCCCCAAAGCCAATTCTAAAGACATGCCGCGAGCGCCTGCGGGTCCATCACCAGCCAGCCACCGGCCTTGCGCAAGCGCGCCAGACCGTCGGTCCCGTCGGGCCGCACGACCAGGAGCGATGGAAGAGCCGTCGACCTCACGATTGCCGCATCGGCGGACGCAGCGGCAAGAACGGTTTGCTGCGCGCTCCACCATGGCGGAAAGGCCACGGCGACGACGTCGGAGCCCGGCCTCGCCTGCAACGACAACATTGCGATCGCAATGAAGCTTGCGATCAGCAGCGCCATGGCGTTCAGCCAGGCAGGCCATCTCGATGTCTTGGTGATGTCAGCGCCTTGCACTGCACGACACTATCGAAGCGGACCTAATGAGCGGTAAAAGTCTCCACGCGCGATACGGTGCGAAGTTGTGGCGGCCGGTATCATTGCCTTCGCTGAGAATGCGTTTTCAATGATTGCGAAGTCGCGTTCGCGTCAGGCCGCCGGCACCGGCAGCACGGTGACCGATTTGATCTTCTCCATCGCAAAGCGCGAGGTGACGTTCTTGAGCGGCACGGCGCTGATCAATCTCTTGTAGAAGACGTCGTAGCTCGGCATGTCGGCGACCACGACGCGCAGCATGTAGTCGACGTCGCCGGCCATCCGATAGAATTCCATCACCTCCGGCATCGCGCTGACGGCCTCGGCAAATTTCTTCAGCCAGGCTTCCGAATGGTCGGAGCTCTCGACCGAGACGAACACCGAGATGCCGAGCCCGATCTTGTTCTGATCGACCAGCGCAACCCGACGGAGAATGACACCATCCGCTTCCAATCTCTGGATGCGTTTCCAGCAGGGTGTCGATGACAGTCCGACCCGGTCGCCGATCTCGGCGACCGACAGCGACGCATCCTCCTGCAATACCATCAGAATCTTGCGGTCGATGGCATCGAGGCGGCGGTTGGGCTCGGCAAGCTGAAGTGCGGGTTCGGTCATGAGAAGAACTTTGTTCCATATATAGAGCGTTTCGCCTTTCTATAGAGAAAAATCTTCTCCTTCAAGCCCCTCTTTTGACGGGCGCCGCCAGCGGGTCAGACCGGGCTGCGCCGAAACAGGTCCTCGACCTCCGCCTGGCCCGGGGCTGCAAACGGGCCGTCGAACCGGGTACATTTTAGCGCCGCCGGAGAGCTCATGTCGGAATCCGCCGCTACGGGTCTGTAAACAACATTACCCGTGGAGACGCCAACCGGTTCCCGGCTTACGCGCCCGGTTTGTCCGTACGCACCCAGCGGCCGACCAGGTGATGGGCGATGGCGAAGGGGTGCGGTCCGGCGAGGCCGTCCGGATGCTGGCGCGTCAGCATCAGCCGCGCTTCGTTCCGGGTAAACCAGCGGGCGTCCTCGAGTTCCGTGCGGTCGACCACGATGTCCTCGTTCAGCGCGCGCGCCGTGCAGCCGATCATCAGGGATGACGGATAGGGCCAGGGCTGGGTCATGTAGTAGCCGACATCGGTGCAGCTGATGCCGCTTTCCTCGAGGATTTCCCGACAGACCGCGTCCTCGATGGTCTCGGCGGCCTCCACGAAGCCGGCCAGGCAGGAATACATGCCTTGCGGAAACTGCTTCTGCCGGCCGAGCAGGCATTTTTCGCCCGCCGTGACCAGCATGATGACCACGGGGTCGGTGCGCGGAAAGTGCTCGGCCTTGCAGCTCGGACAGTCGCGCTTCCAGCCGCCCTCCTTCATGGCCGTGCGCGTCCCGCAATTGGCGCAGAAGCCGTGGCGCTGGTGCCAGCCGACCAGCGATTTCGCCATTGCGATCGCCGAAAGCTCGGCCGGCGGCACGATGCCCTGCATGGCCATGCCGCGCAGTTCGGTCACCGCGACGTCCTCGCGGTCGATGAGCTTTTCCGCCGCGACCTGCGAGATCCCCATGCCGAACACCGCGGCGCCGTCGCGCAAGCCCAGAAAGATCGTTCCGGGGTTGGCACCGAACTTGAGCGCCTCGTCGATCGAGAGCAGGGCGCGCGAGGCGCCATTCTCGCGCTTCACCACCAGCGAATCCCGATGCACCACATAGGCCCGCGTCGCAGGATGGCCCTCGAACGCGAGGAGCTTGTCGTCATGGCGGCGCAGATGCGCCGCGCGATCGAGAATGTTGCTGACGAAGGCAGGGCTGCCCAGGGGAAATGAATCGAATGCTGACATTTGCTGTTCTCAACCCAACCAGATCTTGCGACGCAGTGCGCTGATGAAATTCCTGACCTCTTCGCCATCGTGGGGCAGCGGCGGCATCACGCCCCAGACCGGGCGCGGCCAGGCGGCATCGCTGGTGCGCCGTGCAATGACATGGACGTGAAGCTGCGGGACCACGTTGCCGAGTGCCGCGATGTTCAGCTTGTCGCATTTGGTGATGTCCTTCAGCGCGCGGGCCACGCGGCTGATCTCGGTCATCAATTGCGCCTGCTCGATCTCCTCGAGGTCGATGATCTCGACCGCGCCGTCACGCCGCGGAACCAGCAGCAGCCAGGGATAATGGGCGTCCTGGATCACCAGGACGCGGCACAGCGGCAGGTCGCCGATGTCGATGGTGTCTTTCTTGAGCTGGGGGTGCAGCGACCAGGCTGGATCTGACATGGTATTTCTCGAATTATATCGTCACCGTTGCAGAGACTTGGGCTGCTAACAACACTCGTGATGCCCGGCTTTATGCCGGCCATCCACGCTTTTTTGCAAACCTTGCGAGCGGCAGGATGCGGATGGCCGGAACTGGCTCCCGGCGATGACGGAACAGGGGTATATCCGCTTGCTTTCTTGGGCTTTTGGCCCCAAATAGGGCTCGGGAGATTGGCGGTGGACGAGCCACTCGCCAACCGGGTCAGGTCCGGAAGGAAGCAGCCCTAACGAGGTCCGGATCGGGTCGCTCGTCAGTCTCCTACCTGCTTTTTTGGCGCGAGCAGTGCGACCGGGCTCACCCTGGGCGCCTGTGCGTGCTTCTTTCCGCAAAAGCCGGCCGAACGAGATTCTTGGATTGCGGATCGATCGATGACCGATGCTGGCGCTCCTTCCGATCGACCCGACAGCGCCGGTCAAGCCGGCCTCGATGTCGGTGCCGCAGCCAGGCCGTATCGGGTTCTGGCGCGAAAATACCGGCCCTCCAGCTTTGACGATCTGATCGGCCAGGACGCGCTGGTCCGCACCATTTCCAACGCCTTCGAAACCGGACGGATTCCGCAGGCCTGGATCCTGACCGGCGTGCGCGGCGTCGGCAAGACCACGACCGCGCGCATCCTTGCGCGTGCGCTGAATTACGAACTCCCCGACGGCTCGGTGCAGGGGCCGACCATCCACATGCCCGTGCTCGGCACGCATTGCCAGGCGATCATGGAAAGCCGGCACATGGACGTGCTGGAAATGGACGCGGCTTCGCACACCGGCGTCGACGATGTGCGGCAGATCAATGACAGCGTACGCTATGCGCCGGCGAGCGCCCGCTACAAGGTCTACATCATCGACGAAGTCCACATGCTCTCGACGGCGGCGTTCAACGCCTTCCTGAAGACGCTGGAGGAACCGCCGGAGCACGCCAAATTCGTCTTCGCCACCACCGAAATCCGAAAGGTTCCGGTGACGGTGCTGTCGCGCTGCCAGCGCTTTGACCTGCGCCGGGTCGAGGCCGACGTGCTGATGGCGCATCTTGGCAATGTCGCAGGCAAGGAGGGCGTCGAGATCGAGCCCGAGGCGCTCGGCATCATCGCCCGCGCCGCCGAAGGATCGGTGCGCGACTCGTTGTCGCTGCTCGATCAGGCGATCGCGCATGCCGCCGGCCCGGTGCGCGCCGACGCGGTGCGGCAGATGCTGGGGCTCGCCGACCGCACCCGGGTGATCGACCTGTTCGAGCATCTGGCACGCGGGGACATCGCAAGCGCTTTCCGCGAGTTCCGCGACCAGTACGACACCGGAGCCGATCCGATTGTCGTGCTCTCGGATCTGGCCGAGTTCGTCAATTTTGTGACCCGGGTGAAGGTCGTGCCGGCGCTGGCCGACAATGTCGCCTTCAGCGAAACGGAACGGCTGCGCGCGCGGGATTTCGCCGCAAAACTGTCGATACGGGTGCTGTCGCGGATGTGGCAGATGCTGCTCAAGGGCATCGCCGAGGTGCAGACGGCGACCCGGCCGGCCGCGGCTGCGGAAATGGTGCTGGTGCGCATTGCCTATGTCGCCGACATGCCGACGCCGGACGAGGCGATCCGCATGATCGAGCAGAATGGCGGCTCGTCGCCCGTCGTTGCCGCGAGCCCCGCCCCGCGGAGCAGTCCGGCGCCCACCATGGTGGTGGCCCAGCCGGCGGTCGCACGCGCGCCGGTCGCTGGACCTCGTGCGAGCGCGGAGCCGTCGGTCCGTCCGCAAATGCTGGCGCCGTCGCCGGATAGTCAGGGCGAACCCGAGCGAAAAATTGCCAGCTTTCGGGAACTCGTGGCGCTGGCGGGTGAAAAGCGCGACCTTTTGATGAAGAGCGCGCTGGAGACGGATGTTCGTCTGGTGCGCTTCGAGGACGGCAGGCTGGAGGTGGCGCTCGAGCGGAGTGCGCAGCGCGCCCTCGTCAATGACTTGTCGCGCAAGCTTGATCTGTGGACCGGCCGGCGCTGGACTATCGTGGTGTCCAACGAGAAGGGGCAGGCGACGCTGCGCGAGCAGAGCCTCGTCGAGAAGAACGAGCGCGAGCGCGCAGCCGAAGCCGATCCGCGGGTCCAGGAGGTGCTGGCGCGCTTTCCGGGCACCCGCATCATCGAGGTGCGCAAGCTTGCCCCCGAGCCGCCCGAATCCGATATTAGCGCCGAGGTCCCCGTGGACGAATTCGACGGTGACGACGATCTTGATCTCTAGCGATGTTTAAGGATTGAGCCGATGGCTGACTTTCTCGGCATGATGAAACAGGCGGCGCAGCTGCAGTCGAAAATGCAGGCGATGCAGGAGGAACTCGGCAATCTGGAGGTCGAGGGCATCTCCGGCGGCGGCCTCGTCACGGTCCGCATGACCGCGAAAATGGAAGTGAAGAGCATCAAAATCGACGACTCGCTGATGAAGGTGGAAGAGCGCGAGGTCCTGGAAGACCTGCTGGTGACCGCCCAGAACGAGGCGCGGCGCAAGGCCGAGGTCGCGGTGCAGGAGAAGATGCAGGCGCTGACCGGCGGGCTCGGCCTGCCGCCCGGATTGGGGCTCGGTTAGACCATCCTCATGCCCGCTGTCGCCGGTCCCGAGATCGAACGCCTGATCCAGCTTTTGGCGCGGCTGCCGGGGCTTGGACCGCGCTCGGCGCGGCGGGCGGCGCTGCACCTCATCAAGAAGCGCGAGGCGCTGATGACGCCGCTGTCGTCGGCGCTGCAGGTTGCGATCGAGAGGATCCAGGTCTGCAAGACCTGCGGCAACATCGACACGCAAAATCCCTGCACGGTCTGCACCGATCCGCGCCGCGATCCGACGATCATCGTGGTGGTCGCCGATGTCGCCGATCTCTGGGCGCTGGAGCGGGCGAATGCGACCAGCGGGCGCTATCACGTGCTCGGCGCCACGCTGTCGCCGCTCGATGGCGTCGGCCCGCAGGACCTCACCATCGACGCGCTGGTGGCGCGCGCCCACGCGGTTGAGGTCACCGAGATCATTCTGGCACTGAATGCGACCGTCGACGGGCAGACCACGGCGCATTACATCACCGATCTCCTGCATGAGGCCAATGTCAAGGTCACGCGGCTGGCACACGGCGTACCGGTCGGCGGCGAACTTGACTATCTCGACGAAGGCACGCTGTCGGCCGCGATGCGGCAGCGGACCCTGTTCTGATCATCACAAGACGGAAACGACGGAATGACGAAACGACGATTCGGCAAACACGACGCTTTGGCTGCATCCTTCGCCGCCGTCATGATGACACTCGCGGCGTCCGCCTCGGCGGCGCAGCAGGCCGAGCCGCCCATGAAAGCGGGCAAGCCGATTCAGGCCGGTGACATCCTGTCCGGCGAATTGATGATGATGGAGGTCCGCGACGCCAAGGAGAGCGGCAAGCGCGTGCCGACCTATCAGATCACCAGCGAGCCGCGCCGCCTGCCGCAGCCGGGCGGGCTGTGCAATCTCGAGACCGGGCCGGAGACCTTTCAGCTCGTCACCTCCAGCAATGCACAGGCAGCGCAACTGAAAGCCCTGATCGGCAAGGCCATCTCGGTGAAGGTCGGCGAAGTCGCCTGCGCCCAGGACGCCGGCCAGATGACCGAGGCCGTGGTGACGAAGTGGAGTTTGGTGAGGCACTGAACACTTGGTCATCGCCCGGCTTGACCGGGCGATCCAGTACGCCGCGGCTTCTCCCTATTGCACTGGCGTCTCTGGAATACTGGATCACCCGCTTTCGAGCGTGATGAGAACGCGTTGGTATCAAACCTTCACCGGCCCGAGCGCGGCAAAATGGCCGCGCCGCTGCAGCCAGGCGAGCAGCACGAGGCTCGGCACTGCGACGAGGACACAGACCGCAAAAAACAGCGGCCAGCCGGTCGCCTTGGCGATATAGCCCGCGCCGGACGACAGATAGGTGCGCCCGACCGCCGCGAGCGCGGTGAGCAGCGCATATTGGGTCGCGGTGTGCAGCGGGTTCTGGCACAGCGCCGAGAGATAGGCGACGAAGATCACCGTGCCGATCGCGCTGGTGAAATTCTCCGTCGTGACCGCGAGCGCCAGGGCCCATTGGTTGACGCCGGTCAGTGCGAGCCAGGAGAAGGAGAGATTGGCGACGGCCTGCAGCACGCCGCCGATCCACAAGCTCGTCGCCAGTGAATAGCGCCGCGCGACAAAACCGCCGGCAAAACCGCCGATCAGGGTGGCGGCAAGGCCGACGCCCTTGACGATGGCGGCGTAGTCCACCTTGCTGAAGCCGAGGTCGATCACGAACGGCCCGGTCATGGTGCCGGAAAAGGCGTCGGTGAACTTGAACAGCACCACGAAGGCGAGCGCGGCGAGCGCGTCGCGGCGGCCCAGAAATTCCGAGAAGGCGCCCCACGCCGCGTTCAGGACCCGCGCGATCGCGCTGTCCGCGCCGGTCGCCGCATCGGCCGCCGCCGACTGCGCCGGCTCGGTGGCGACCAGCGCGGTGACCGTGCCGATCACGACCAGCGCCGCCATCAGGACATAGCCCCACATCCAGGCTGCCGGCCGTGCGAGGCCATAGCTCTCATAGGCGCTGACGACGACCAGCGCGCCCGCGGTCGAGACCAGCATGCCGATCCGGTAGGCGGCGACATAGCCTGCCATGCCGGCGGCCTGCTCGCTCTCGGGCAGGCTTTCGACCCGGAAGGCGTCGACCACGATGTCCTGCGTCGACGACGCGGTCGCGACCAGCAGCGCGGCAAACGCGGTCGCAAACGGCGCGGTGGCAGGATCGGACAGTGCCAGCAGCAGGATGGTGAGGATCAGCAGCAGCTGCGAGAACAAGAGCCAGCCGCGGCGGCGCCCGAAAGCGCGGGTGAACAGTGGCACGTGCAGCGCGTCGACCAGCGGCGCCCAGAGAAACTTCAGCGTATAGGGTGTCCCGACCAGCGCGAGAAGTCCGATCGTGCCGAGGTCGACCCCTGATTCACGCATCCAGATCTGCAAGGTGGAACCCGACAGCGCCAGCGGCAGCCCGGAGGCGAAGCCGAGAAACAGCACCACCAGCACACGCGGCTGCAGGTAGACGGCAAGGCTCTCACGCCAGCCGGCCGCAGGCGCGTCATTTGGCGGGGTAGTCGCGGCTGGGGCAGCTGTTTCGGAGGAGACTTCAGGTGCGGTCATGCAAATGGTCAGCGCCGTAAATACAACTGTCATCGCCCGGCTTGACCGGGCGATCCAGTATCCCAGAGGCCATCGTTATGGGCTACCGGCAATTCCCGGATAAAGATCGTTCCAGTTCGGATTGTCCTTCTCGATCAGGGAGATCTTCCATGCGCGGTTCCACTTTTTCAACCGCTTCTCGCGTTGGATTGCCTGCTCGATCTGATCGAATACCTCAAGATAGACCAATCGCGCCACGCCGTAGCGCTTGGTAAAGCTTTCGCCGATTTTCAGCCGGTGCTCCGCAACGCGACGGACGAGGTCGTTGGTCACGCCGATATAGACCGTGCCGCCGATCCTGCTTGCCAGAATGTAGACGTAGATGCTGCGCGTGCCCATTCTTCCGTCTCTGGGATACTGGATCGCCCGGTCAAGCCGGGCGATGACATCGGTTGTTTTGCCACTCGCACAGCATCGAAAGCAGTTCACTCCCCCGCCTGGACCTGGCGGAGCGGGAACAGATCGGGCGCTTTCGGTCCCACCGCCCGCGCCGGCTCGGCCGGCGCGTCCTGCTTGGAGAAATCGAGTTCCTCGATCCGACCGGCGCGCTTCTCGATCTTGTCGGCCGAGATCAGGATCTGGCGGACGTCCTCGTTGACGTCGCCAAAATGCTTCTGCAACTTCAGCACCCGTTCGCGCAGGCGGCCGAGGTCGTCGCCGAGATTGATCACCTCGTTGCGGATCTGGTCGGCGGCATCGCGGATCCGCGCATCGCGCATGATCTGCTGCATCACCTGGATCGCCAGCATCAACAGCGACGGCGACACCAGCACCACGCGGGCGCGATAGGCCTTCTGGATCACGTCGTCAAACCCGTCGTGGATCTCCGCGTAAACCGATTCCGACGGCACGAACATCAGCGCGCTGTCCTGGGTCTCGCCCGCAATCAGGTATTTTTCCGCGATGTCGCTGACGTGCTTCAGCACGTCGCTGCGCAGCCGCTGGGTGGCGAATTTGCGCGCCTCGTCGGTCCGCGCGTCGTGCAGCGCGGTCATCGCTTCCAGCGGGAATTTGGCATCGATGCAAAGCGGCCGCTGGTCGGGCAGGAACACCACGCAGTCAGGTCGCTTGCCGGTGGAGAGCGTGAACTGGAATTCAAAACTGCCCTTTGGCAGGCCATCCTGGACGATCGCCTCCATCCGGGCCTGGCCGAACGCGCCGCGCGCCTGCTTGTTGGCGAGCACGTCGCGCAAGGTCGTGACCTGCGTGGTCAGGTCGGTGAGGTTCTTGTGGGCATGGTCGATGATGCCGAGCCGCTCGTGCAGCACGCGGAGTGAGTCCATCGTGTTGCGTGTCGTCTGCTCCATCGACTGCCCGACCCGGTGCGTCACCGAGTCCAGCCGCTCGTTGACCGCGCGCGCCATTTCGGCCTGCCGGCCGGCGAGCGACTGCGCCATCGCATCGACCCGTCCATTCGACTCGCTCTGGGCGCGCAACATCTCGCCAAGGCGCTCTTCCAGCGCATCGGCGCGCATGGCCTGCGTCATCGCATTGTCCGCGCCGCGCCGGCCGGCGCGCATCACCGCGATCGTCATCGCGAGCAGCAACAGGATGACGAGGGCGCAGAAGCCCAAGGCCGCTTCGCCGAGGCGGAGCGGCCAGTCGCCGATCATCAGCAGGATCTGGTTCGGGTTCATGGCGACCTGTGTAACCGATTCGCGGTCCGGAGCGAACGAAGAGAGAACGGGTATGGTTATCAGCGGATCAATTTTTATGGTTAATGCAACCTGAAAATTTCCGGTTAAGCGATGGTGAACGCGGCGTAGCCGCGCATTGACCCCTTTTGATCAACAGCTTAAATCGCCCGCCATGGCACTCAGAGACATCATCATCCTTCCCGACAAGCAACTCCGGCTGGTCTCCAGGCCGGTCGAGAAGGTCACCGCTGACATCCGCAAGCTGGTCGACGACATGTTCGAGACCATGTATGACGCGCCCGGCATCGGGCTGGCCGCGATCCAGGTGGCTCAGCCGCTGCGGCTGATCACCATGGATCTCGCCAAGCGCGACGAGAATGGCGAGACCAAGCCGCAGCCGCGGGTCTTCATCAATCCGGAAATCCTGTCGGCCTCGGAGGACCTGTCGGTCTACGAGGAAGGCTGCCTGTCGATCCCCGAATATTACGAGGAGGTCGAGCGGCCGGCAAAGGTGCGCGTGCGCTTCACCGATCTCGACGGCAAGGTGCATGAGGAGGACGCCGAGGGGCTTTTTGCCACCTGCATCCAGCACGAGATCGATCACCTTAACGGCGTGCTGTTCATCGACTATCTGTCGAAACTGAAGCGCGACCGCGTGCTGAAGAAGTTTTCCAAGGCCGCCAAGCGCGAGGCGGAGTAGCGCCACAACCACCGTCGTCATGCCCGCGCTTGTCGCAGGCCTCCACGTCTTCTTTCTCGATGCCTGCAAAGACGTGGATGGCCGGGACAGTCCGGCCATGACGGGCAAGAGGCGCCTGTAGAGGATAAGAGGCAAAATGCCCCTTCGCCTGATCTTCATGGGTACGCCGGAATTTTCGGTGCCGACGCTGCGCGCCCTGCATGACGCCGGTCATGACATTGCCGCCGTCTACACAAGGGCGCCAAAGCCCGGCGGCCGTCGCGGCCTCGCGCTGCAGCGGACGCCGGTCGAGCAGGAGGCGCGGCGGCTCGGCCTGCCCGTGCTCACGCCGCGGACGTTGAAGACCGAGGAGGCTCTCGCAACCTTTCGCAGCCACGACGCCGATACGGCCGTGGTGGTGGCCTATGGCATGATTTTGCCCCAGGCAATTCTCGATGCGCCAAAACGCGGCTGCTACAATCTGCACGCCTCGCTGCTGCCGCGCTGGCGCGGCGCCGCCCCGCTCAACCGCGCCATCATGGCCGGCGACGCCGAGACCGGCGTCATGGTGATGAAGATGGATGTCGGGCTCGACACCGGCGACATCGCCATGACCGAGCGCATCGCGATATCGGATGCGATGACGGTGTCGGACCTGCACGATGCGCTGGCGCGGACCGGCGCGGATCTGATGGTGCGCGCGATGGCCGCGCTGGAACGCGGCGCGCTCGAACTCGTCCGCCAGAGTGATGAGGGCGTCACCTACGCGGCCAAGATCGAGAAGGCTGAGGCGCATATCGACTGGGAGAAGCCTGCGCCCGCGGTATTGCGCCACATTCACGGCCTGTCGCCGTTTCCCGGCGCCTGGAGCGAGGTGCCGATCGATGGCGCGCCGGTGCGGCTAAAGATCCTGCGCGTCGAACCAGCCGATGGCGCGGGCGCGCCCGGCACTCTCCTCGACGATCACCTTACGGTCGCATGTGGTACGGATGCGGTCCGGATCCTCGAACTGCAGCGCGCCGGCAAGGCGCCGATGAAGGCGGCGGAATTTTTGCGCGGCACGCCGCTGAGGGCGGGCGCGCGGTTCTCATAGCACTGTCATGCCCCGCGGCAGCGGGGTATTTGGAAAACATGCCCCGCTACAAGCTCACGATCGAATATGACGGCACACCGTTCTGCGGCTGGCAGCTGCAGTCCGATGCGCCGACCGTGCAGGGCGCGCTGGAAGCCGCCGTCAAGGCGATGTCGGGCGAGGCGGTGCGCGTCCACGGCTCGGGGCGCACCGATGCCGGCGTGCATGCGCTCGGGCAGGTCGCCCATTGCGATATCGCAAAGGCGTTTCCGCCGGACCGGCTGCGCGACGGGCTGAATGCGCATCTGCGCCCGCATCCGGTTGCCGTGCTCGCGGCGGAGATCGTGCCCGAGACTTTTGAGGCACGTTTCTCGGCGAGGAAGCGGCATTATCTCTACCGCATTCGCAACACGCGAGCCAATCTCGCGCTCGATATCGGCCGGGTGTGGCGCGTGCCGCGCGCACTCGATGCGGAGGCCATGCACCGGGCGGCGCAGCGCCTGATCGGCAAGCACGATTTTACGACATTTCGCGACACCGAATGCCAGGCCAGATCGCCGGACAAGACGCTGGACCAGCTCGACGTCATTCGCGATGGCGATGCGATCAACATTGTCACCTCGGCGCGCTCGTTCCTGCACAGCCAGGTGCGCTCGATGGTAGGCTCGCTGGTGTGGGTCGGCGAGGGCCGCTGGAGCGCGGATGACCTCGCCGCTGCGCTCGCCGCGCGTGACCGCGCCGCCTGTGGCCCCGTCGCGCCGCCGGAGGGGCTGTATCTGGTGCGGGTGGAGTATTGAGAACCGCTGTCGCCTTCATTGCGAGGAAGCGGCGAGAGCATGGCTGCCAGCCCCAGCGTCATTGCGAGCGAAGCGAAGCAATCCAGACTATCGCCGCGGACAAGACTGGATTGCTTCGGCGCTGACGCGCCTCGCAATGACGGATAACTACCCGAAATACCGCTCCAAAATGCCGCGATAGATCTTGGTCAGCGTCTCCAGATCCGCAACCGGCGTGCGCTCGTCGACCTGGTGCATGGTCTGGCCGACCAGGCCGAACTCGATGACCGGGCAATATTTTGCGATGAAGCGCGCATCCGACGTGCCGCCGGAGGTCGAGAGCTCGGGCTTGCGTCCGGTCTCCTGCTCGATCGCAGCGACGGCAAGCGCGGTGAACGGGCCGGGCTTGATCACGAACACGTCGGAATTGGACGGCTCCCAGACAATGCGGGCGCGGATGCGGTTGCCGGTGGCCGCGGCGAGGCGTGCCTCGACCAGCGCGCGCAGCGATTCCCGGCTATGGCAATCATTGTAGCGGATGTTGAATTTGGCCCGCGCCTGGCCGGGGATCACGTTGCTTGCGGTGTTGCCGACATCGACCGAGGTGAATTCGAGGTTCGAGGCCTGGAATTGCGCGCTGCCGCGATCGAGCGGCTCGTCGCTGAGCGCTGTGATCAGCCGCGAGATGTCCGGCACCGGGTTCGAGGCGCGGTGCGGATAGGCGACGTGGCCCTGCTTGCCGTCGACGTACAGCGTGCCCGATTGCGAGCCGCGGCGCCCGACCTTGATGCAGTCACCGAGGGTCTCGACGTTCGAAGGCTCGCCCAGCACGCAATGGTCAAAAATCTCACCGCGCGCCGCGGCCCATTGCAACAGCTTGATGGTGCCGTTGATGGAGACGTCCTCCTCGTCGCCCGTGATCAGGAACGAGATCGATCCTTTGAGCCTGCCGTCATGATCGCGCAGATAATCGAGCGCTGCCGCAACGCTGCAGGCGATTCCGCCCTTCATGTCGACGGCGCCGCGCCCATAGAGATGGCCATCCCTGACCTCGCCCGCGAAGGCGCCGAGACTCCACGCGCTCTCGTCGCCCGCCGGCACCACGTCGGTGTGGCCGGCAAATGTGAGATGCGGCGCCGCGTTGCCGATGCGGGCGTAGAGATTGTCGACATCGGCGGTGCCGGGTTCGCTGAACGTGATGCGATGAACGTCGAAGCCGGCCTGTTTCAGCAGCGCCTCGAGCACGCCGAGCGCGCCCGCATCGGCGGGCGTGACGGAGGGACAGCGGATGAGATCGCGGGCGATGGAGAGGGCGTCACTCATGCTCCCGCTTAACATGCGCCGGCGCGGGCGGGCTAGCGCGTTTTGGCGCGAGCATGCGTATCATGCGGAGGGCAACAGGCTGGATATTCTTCGCGAAGGGAGACTTCTTGAGAGCCTTGGGCTTGACGTTCGCGTCATCGCGTTCGGGCGCCGTAGAAGCAAACGTCAGATCTGCCCTGTGCGCAGTGAGCGGAACGAATTCCAGTTCGTTCTGCTGATCCCAGCCGGCTCGCTCCAGCGCGGCGCGCTGCGCCACCGGATCGGCCCCATAACGGTTCGGTCCCGCCGTGCCCTTCAGCACGCACATTTCGATGACCCCCCAGAGCCAGAGTGCGGCCGCAGCCAGGCTGAGCGCCAAGAACGGATAGGTGTCGGGCAGTTGGTCGTCGAACTGGTCGAACAGGCCGGGAATGATGAAGAACGGAATCATCCACCATGCGCTCTTGTTGCGATCGTGCAGGCGCTTGATCGAGGTGGCGAAATACACCCAGAGAAAAAGCGGCGTCCCGATTGCGTAGAACGAAAGGGGAATGAAATAATCGGCGGACGCCGGATTGCTGCTGCGGATCGTCTCGAAGGCGACAGGATAGGCCGCCGGGTCGATGATGCGGAAGATTTCGCCGGTGCCAAAGCCGAACTCGTGGACTGCGCCACTGCCGAAGAATTTTGCAGAGCCGACGGCCAGGGCGCTGAGGAACAGCATCCAGCCGGCGATAATCAGCACCGCGAGCCAGAATCTGGCGCGGTTGATCCGACCCACGAAGTCAAACAGAAACCAGGCATAGTCCATGCAACGCCCTCCGGACCGCGCGGAAGCGCTGCCACCCGCCGATTAAGTCGCGCTCGGCGCCTTCGGGTTGCGGTCAGTCCCGTAACAATTCGTTGATACTGGTCTTGGCGCGAGTGCGCTCGTCCACCCGCTTGACAATGACCGCGCAGGCGGTCGCCGGGCCCGGCTGGCCGTTTTTGAGTGGCTTGGCGGGAAGTGTCCCGGGCACCACCACGGCGTATTCGGGGACTTCGCCGACAAAGGTCTCGCCGGTCTCGCGGTCGACGACCTTGGTCGAGGCACCGAGGAACACCCCCATCGCCAGCACGGCGCCCTTGCGCACGATGACGCCTTCGGCGACCTCCGAGCGCGCGCCGATGAAGCAGTCATCCTCGACGATCACGGGCTCGGCCTGCAGCGGCTCGAGCACGCCGCCGATGCCGACGCCGCCGGAAATGTGCACGCGCTTGCCGATCTGGGCGCAGGAGCCGACCGTCGACCAGGTGTCGATCATGGTGGCCTCGTCGACATAGGCGCCGAGGTTGACGAAGGACGGCATCAGCACGACGTTGCGTGCAATGAAGGCCGAGCGGCGCACGATGGCGCCCGGCACCGCGCGAAAACCGGCATCGCGAAAACGGTTCTCGCCCCAGCCGTCGAATTTCGACGGCACCTTGTCCCACCAGGAGGCCTGGCCCGGGCCGCCGGGGATGGCGCTCATGTCGTTGAGGCGGAACGACAGCAGAACGGCCTTCTTGAGCCACTGGTTGACCTTCCACCTGCCGCTGGCCTCGCGCTCGGCGACGCGTGTCTCGCCCTTGTCGAGCAGGTCGAGCGCGTGGTCGACCGCGTCGCGGACCTCGCCTTTGGTCGCCGTCGAGATGCCGTCGCGGGCATCGAACGCGGCATTGACGGTGGATTCCAGGGCGGACAGGGACATCGGGGCTTCCTCGCGGGAGAAATTTATCGGACCTGTAGGGTGGGCAAAGGCGCCCTTGCGCCGTGCCCACCGCGGTTGCGGGAGGCTGCGAAAAGGTGGGCTCGCTTCGCTTAGCCCACCCTACACTTTCTTCGCAAGCCCCTGCAAAAAGCCGGTGAGATCATCGGTGACATGATCGACATGAGCAGCCCCGCGGCCTTCGAGCTCCCAGGTTTCGCGGACCACCTCCTGCGAGCCGTCGGGCACCACCAGCACGGTGGTCATGCCGAGTTCGTGCGGGACCACGAGGTTGCGGGCGAGGTCCTCGAACATCGCGGACCGCGCCGGATCGACGGCGTGGAGATCGAGGAATCTCTGGTAGGTCTGCGGCGCCGGCTTGGGCTCGAACTCGGCCGCGATGATGTCGAACACCGCGTCGAAATGGCCTGACAGCCCGAGCCGGTCCAGCACCTTGCCGGCATGATCGACCGAGCCATTGGTCAGGATCAGCTTGCGCCCGGGCAGTCTTGCGATCGCCGTGCCCATCACGGGATTGGGCTCGAGCGGCGAATGATCGATCTGGTGCACATAGGCGAGGTAGTCGTCGGCCTCGACGCCGTGCAGGGTCATCATGCCGCGCATGGTGGTGCCGTAGCGCCGGTAATAATCCTTCTGGATGGCGCGCGCGTCCTCCACCGTGACGTTCAGCCAGCGGCTCACGAATGCGCTGATCCGCGCATCGACCTGCTGCCAGAGGTTGACGTGATGCGGGTAGAGCGTGTTGTCGAGGTCGAACACCCAGGTGTCGACGTGGTCGAAGCCGCGGGGTGGGTTCATCGATATCTCACGGCGTTGCAAAGCGCAGCGTCTTGCCGCCGCCGCTCAGGTCGACAACGGAAAAGCCTGTAGTGGCGAAGCCGCGGGTGGCGCAATCACCCTGGTCGCTGATCTCGAACTTGTTCTCGCGCGTGCAGAGCTGCTTGTCGCCACCCCAGTTCAGCGGCCTGTCCTTGACGCGGATGGTGCGGTTGTCCGCGTCGACCGCCTCGGCGAAGCTGAAGACCTGCTTTGGCTGGCCGGCGACATCGGGATGCAGGCATTTTCCGGGATCGATGCGGTACCAGCCGCGGCTCGTGACCTGTTTGCCGTCATCGGCGGCGATCGCGGCCATGATCTTGTAGGGCGTATCGTTGCACCAGGTCAGGCCGACAGGCGAGGGCGCCTGCACCGCCTCGATCATTAGCGTGAAGAAGTTTTGCGACTGCGCGGCATCGGCGGCGAGGGAGTGGCTCTTCAGGAACGCCGCCAGCGCGCTTTGTGTCTTCGGACCGTCGACGCCGTCGATCGGGGATGCATCATAGCCCGCGATCACCAGGAGCCGCTGGATCGCGGCCAGCCGCGCCTGCTCGTCGTCATAGTCGGAGTCCTCGGCCAGATAGGCCACCAGATTGCCGTCGTCGGATTCTTTCGGAGTGATCTGGGTGAACGATGCGGGCGTCTGCCCGGTGCGGCACTGGCGGGCCGCGGCGATCACAAAATTGTCCTGCGCGACGCACAGCGTGTCGCTGCCGTTCTGCGGGATCGGCGAGGCGCCGTAGAGGCCGAGCGCCCGGGCGTTCAGCAGAATGCGCTCCGCCGTCAGCTTACCCTGCATCACGACGCGGCAGGCGGCGGGGTCGATCCGGAACCAGCCGCGCGTCGCGGTGGTCGCCTTGTCGTCGATGCCGATCGCGGCCTCGACGACGTAGCTCATGCGATTACAGAGTTTCAAGTCGGCCCGCGCCGGTGCAGCGGAGGCGAGAAGCGCAAGCGCTGCGGCCGGCAGCGCCATGATGATCTTCCCGCTCGTCGCCGCGCTCTGCATCACTTGTGGATCAGCGTGCCGGTGCCCTGGTTGGTGAACAGTTCGAGCAGCACCGCGTGCGGCGTCTTGCCGTCGATGATGACGACGCCCTGCACACCCTGCTCGAGCGCGTAGATGCAGGTCTCGACCTTGGGGATCATGCCGCCGGAAATGGTGCCGTCGGCGATCAGGTTGCGCGCGTCCTTCACCGACAGCTGCGGAATGAGCTTCTTCGACTTGTCGAGCACGCCGGGAACGTCGGTCAGAAGCAGGAGGCGTTTGGCCTTCAGCGCGCCGGCCACCGCGCCGGCAAAGGTATCCGCGTTGACGTTGAAGGTCTGTCCCGTCTTCGAGGTCGCAAGCGGCGCCAGCACCGGGATCAGCTCATAGCCGATCAGCTGGTTGAGCAGCGTCAGGTCGACCTTCTCCGGCTCGCCGACAAAGCCGAGATCGACCACCTTCTCGATCTGCGAGCCGGGATCGACCATGGTGCGCGACACCTTGCTCGCCCGCACCATGTTGCCGTCCTTGCCGCAGAGGCCGACCGCCTTGCCGCCGGCCTCGTTGATGTAGCCGACCAGCTGCTTGTTGATCGAGCCGGCCAGCACCATCTCGACGATCTCGATGGTCGCGGCATCGGTGATGCGAAGCCCGGCGGCGAATTCCGACTGGATGCCGAGCCGCTTCAGCATGGTCGCGATCTGCGGCCCGCCGCCATGCACGACCACCGGATTGATCGCGGTCTGTTCCAGCAGCACGATGTCGCGTGCAAACGCCCGCGCCGTGTCCTCGGCGCCCATGGCATGGCCGCCATATTTGATGACGATGGTCTCATCGTCATATTCCTGCATGTGGGGCAGCGCCTCGGACAGGATGCGGGCCTGATCGAGCGGACTGATCTCTGGCGCGTCGGGCATGAAACGGATCTCGGCTCAAGACTGGGTCGGGGCGCGTTCTATCCGATTGCGGCAGCCCACGCAAAGCGAACAACGCGCCTCATGCCCGCCGCGGCCGGATCGCCGCCAGCGCGAGCGCCAGCCAGCTTGCGATCAGCAGCGTGCCGCCGATCGGCGGGGCGAACGGAAACAGCCCGTGCCCGGCAAAATGCCGCAAGGTGAGGTCGCCGGAAAACAGCGCGGCCGCGACCGCGAAGCCTGTGGCCGCCGTCATCGCGATGGCGGCATGAACGACGCGCCCCGCAAGCGCCACCGCGCCGAGGACGGCGGCCGCATGGAACAGCAGCATCGAGGATGCCGGCGAAAGCCGCGCCGCATCCTCGCCGTGGGCGGAGAGCGCCGCCAGCGCCACGCCGCAGGCGCCCATCAGTCCGGCGAGCACGATCAGCGCGCCGCGCAACCTGTCCATTTCGGTGCGTCCTTATTGTCTTTCCCTGAGCAGCCGCACCATCGCCGCGCGCAAGTCGGCCACGCCGTCACCGCTCTTCGATGACGTCGCCAGGATCTCGGGGAATGCCGCCGGATGTTTGGCAAGCACGGCCGCGGTCTCGGCAATCCGCGCGTCGAGTTCGGCGCGCTTGACCTGGTCCATCTTGGTGAAGACGAGCTGGTAGCTGACCGCTGATTTGTCGAGCGTCTTGAAGACCTCATGGTCGACGTCCTTCAGCCCATGCCGTGCGTCGATCAGCACATAGACCCGCGCCAGCGTGCTGCGGCCCTGCAGGAACCGGTGGATCAGCGCAGTCCATGCGGCGACTTTTGACTTGGGCGCCGCGGCGTAGCCATAGCCGGGCATGTCGACCAGCCGCAGCCCTGGTTTGTCGCTGCGTTCGAAGAAGATCAGCTCCTGGGTGCGCCCGGGCGTATGCGAGGTGCGTGCCAGCGCAGTGCGGCCGGTCAGCGCATTGATGAGCGAGGATTTGCCGACATTGGAGCGCCCGGCGAAGGCGACCTCGAGCGCGCCCATCGGCGGCAGCGTCTCGATCGAGGGCGAGGCGTAGATGAATTGCCAGTCGCCGGAAAACAGCTTTCGCCCGGCCTCGATCAGCTCCGCATCGGTCGTGGCGGTGGTCATGCAAAGGCTCTTGCCCCCGTCATTGCGAGGAGCGACAGCTCCGAAGCAATCCAGTCGCTCCGCCCGTGGGGCTCTGGATTGCTTCGCTTCGCTCGCAAAGACGGCTCTGTCTGCGCGCAACCCCTCACGACGAGGAGCCCGCGACGGAGCTCACGTCGCTACTTGTTTTTTTTTTGAGAAAGTCGATTTGAGATTGTCGAACAGCTCCACCTTCACGCCGTTGCGGCGCATGATGAAGCTCTGCTGGATCACCGACAAGGTGTTGTTCCAGGCCCAGTAGATCACGAGTCCGGCCGGGAAGCCCGCCAGCATGAAGGTGAAGATCAGCGGCATCCAGGTGAAGATCATCTGCTGGGTCGGATCGGGCGGCGTCGGGTTGAGCTTCATCTGGAACCACATCGTGATTCCCATGATGATCGGCCAGATGCCGAGCGCGAGGTAGTGGCCGAACAGCGGCAGCTGGGTCGGGTCGTAGTGCAGCAGTCCGAACAGGGTGAACAGATTGGTCGGGTCCGGCGCCGAGAGGTCCTTGATCCAGCCGTAGAACGGCGCGTGCCGCATCTCGATGGTGACGAAAAGGACCTTGTAGAGCGAGAAGAACACCGGGATCTGCAGCGCGACGGGAAGGCAGCCGGCGATCGGGTTGATCTTCTCCTTCTTGTAGATCTCCATCATCTCCTGCTGCTGCTTGACCCGGTCGTCGGGGTAGCGCTCCTTCAGCGCCTGCAGCTGCGGCTGGATCGATTTCATCTTCGCCATCGAGGCGTAGGACTTGTTCGCCAGCGGGAAGAACAGCAGTTTCACGATCACCGTCACGAGCAGGATCGAGATGCCGAAATTGCCGAACAGCCGGTAGAAGAAGTCCAGGCCCAGAAACATCGGCTTGGTGATGAAGTAGAACCAGCCCCAGTCGATCAGAAGATCGAAATGGTTCAGTCCGAGCTCCCTGTTGTAGCCGTCGAATCCCCAGATCGGGAAATTCATGCCGACGACGCTGGCCTCCTTGGCGCCCGCGAACAGCCGCGCATTGGCGGTGCCGGTGCCGCCGATCGCAATGGTCTGCGGATCCTGCAGATAGTCGGTCTGGTAGGTCCGAAGGCCATTGACGAGGTTGGAGGAGAATTTTGCCTTCAGCTGCGCCGTGGTGTCGGGCAGCAGCGCCGCGGCCCAGTATTTGTCGGTGATGCCGAGCCAGCCATCGGTGACCTTGAAGCTCACCTCCTTGGCCTCGTCGATCTTCTTGTAGGTGTATTGCTGCAGGCCGTCGCTGCCGAGATAGCCGATCAGGCCTTCGTGCAGGATGTAATAGCCGGAGACCTGCGGCGTGCCGTGGCGCGAGATCAGTGCGAACGGATAGAGCGTCACCGGCGCGCTGCCGACATTGGTGACGTCGTCGCGGATCGTGAACAAATAGCGGTCGTCGATCGAGATGGTGCGGCGGAAGGTCAGCCCCTCACCATTGTCATATTTCAGCGTCACCGGCGTGGTTGGGGTCAGGCTGCCGCTGCCGTCCTGCTCCCACATCGTGGTCTGGTCCGGCATCCGGACCGTGGAGCCCGCTGCCGGAACCCAGCCAAACTCCGCATAATAGGGGTTGGCCGTGCCGGAGGGCGAGAACAGCTCGATCGGCGGCGAGGCGGGGTCGACGGTTTCGCGGAACTGCACCAGCGACAGGTCGTCGACGCGGGCGCCCTTCAGCGAAATGCTGCCGGTCACGCGCGGGGTGTCGATCTTGATCCGCGGGCTCGCCGCGATCGCGGCGTCGCGGCTGATGACCGGCGCGTTGGCGGCGGGCGTTGCCGCCGGCGCGCTCGCCTGCGGGGTCGGTGCCCCACCGGGGGCCGCCGAGGGTGAGGCGGTCGGCTGCGGCGCCTTCTTGGTGAGCTCGGCCTGCTGCGCGCGCTGCCGCTCCATCTGCGGCACGTTGTAGAAATATTGCCAGGCGATCAGCACGAGGCCGGACAGGATGATGGCGATGATGGTGTTTCGATTGTCAGTCATCTCTCGGTCTCGTCATTCAGCCGTGCATTCGTTGTCTGGCGATCCGGCCGGCCCCTGAATGGGGCGCCACCCGTGCGCCGGCCTGATCCCCCGCCTGCTTCCTGACCGGAATCCGCATTGGATCGCGGGCGGTCGAGGCGGGCGAGCGCGCCGCAGAGATCCTCGATCATGGCCGCGAAATCGCGCGTCAGCGCGGCACGCCGGCCGACTAGCACATAATCACTGTGCGGTCGCATTGTTATGACGTCCAGCCGCTTCACCAGTTCGCGAAGCCGGCGCCGGATGCGGTTGCGCTCGGTGGCCGTGCCGTTCCTTTTGGTGACGGTGAAGCCGACCCGGATCGGGCCGGAATCCTGGCGCTGCCGGTGCTGGACGACGAAGGCGGGGCTCGAAGCCCGCACGCCATCGGCAACGGCGAGGAAATCCGCCCGCTGCCTCAGCCGATCCATCGATTTAAGCTCCGGGAGTCGGTCCCAAAAAACGTCAGGCGCTCAGACGCTTGCGGCCGCGGGCGCGGCGGGCGGCGAGCACCTTGCGGCCGCCGGCGGTAGCCAGACGGGCGCGGAAGCCGTGGCGGCGCTTGCGCACCAGTTTCGAGGGTTGATAAGTCCGCTTCACGGGCTGTTCTCCGCTGACCGGGCAATCTGCCAGTTGGATTGAGATTAAAATCCGGTGATGCTGACCGGCTTGAGAGCCGCTTCCGGCCCCCACACGAGCCGGTGCCCGGCAAGCCGGGCCATCCTCGGACAATTGGCCGCGGCTTATAAGGGAGCGGGCGGTTTTCGTCAATTACCGGCGACCGCGCCATCGCCGAAAAACCGTGTCAAATATGACGAATATCAGGGGTTTTCGGGGGTTCTGGAGCACATAGATAAGGGCCTGCCTGCTGACGATCAAGCGGGGGCAAACGGACATTAGCGATCCGTAATTTGACCGGTCCCCAAGAGCACAGCATTTTCGCAACCATTGAGGCGATATTCGTGTCAGCGACCGACGACCAGCCGATCATGGAGAGGCCCCGCGCGACTTTGCCGCGCCGGCTTGGGCTGTCCGGCAAGCTGCTGCTCTTGACCATTCCGTTGGTCATGATCGCGGAAATCATGATCTACGTACCGGCGATCGCCAATTTCTGGGTGAACCGTCTGAATGACCGGCTGGCGGCGGCCAACACCGCGGCGCTGGTGCTCGATGCCGCGCCGCTCGGGATGGTTCCGGATTCGCTGTCGCAGCAGATCCTGTCGTCGATCAGGGCGCGGGCGGTCGCGATCAAGATGGGGCAGCAGCGCCGTCTGCTGGCCAGCGCCGAGCTGCCGGCCGCGATCGACCATGACGTCGACATGCGGACGCTGACCGTGTGGTCGTCGATCACGGGGTCGCTGCAGATGATGCTGGAGCGCGGCGACCAGGCCATCCGCGTGGTCGGCCCGGCGCCGGGCAGCGCCCAGTTCATCGAGGTCGTGACCGACGAAAAGCCGCTGCGCCAGGCGATGTACCGCTTCTCGCGCAACCTTCTGGTGGTCTCGCTGCTGATCGCGGTGCTGACGGCGGCGCTGGTCTATCTCGCCCTGCATTATCTGTTCGTGCGGCCGATGCGGCGGCTGACCGCGGGCCTGATGGCGTTCCATGAGGACCCGGAAAATTCGGCGCGGATCATCGTGCCGAGCCAGCGCGGCGACGAGATCGGCGTCGCCGAGCGCGAGCTGTCCGACATGCAGCGCGATCTCGTCTCGATGCTGCATCAGAAGAGCCGGCTCGCGGCGCTGGGCATGGCCGTCTCGAAGATCAACCACGATTTGCGCAACCTGCTCGCCTCCTCGCAGCTGTTGTCCGACCAGCTCGCCAGCGTGCCGGATCCGCGGGTGCAGCGCTTTGCGCCAAAGCTGATGCGCTCGCTGGAGCGCGCCATCGCGTTCTGCCAGTCGACGCTGTCCTATGGCCGCGCCCAGGAAGCCGCGCCGGACCGCCGCATGGTGCTGCTCGAGCCCGTGGTCGCCGAGGTGCGCGAGACCGCGGGCCTGGCGACCGACGCCTCGATCACCTGGATCAGCGCGATCGAGCGCGGGTTGAAGGTGGACGCCGATGCCGACCACCTGTTCCGGGTGCTGCTCAACCTCGTGCGCAATGCCGCGCAGGCGCTGGAAACCCGCCCCTCCGGCGATTCCGGCATCCAGCAGATCCGCCTCAGCGGCCGGCGCGAGGGCGCAGTCGCAATCCTGGAGGTGGCCGATACCGGCCCGGGCGTGCCGCAAAAGGCCCGCGAGCATCTGTTCGAGGCGTTCCAGAGCTCTGGCCGCCCCGGCGGCAGCGGGCTGGGCCTCGCCATCGCCGCCGAGCTGGTCCGCGCCCATGGCGGCGACATCCACCTCGTCGAAGGCACCATCGGCGCCACCTTCCGCATCGTCATGCCCGACCGCCCGGTCGAGCTGCAAAGCGTCCGCAAGGAGCGCGCGACGGCGTGAGTGATCCTCGCCGAGGCGAGTGCCTTCCCGGTCTTCCGGTTGAATTGTTTGAAGGAAATCATCCCGCCGCGACCTCGGTGCGCCCCCTCCCCCGCGTGCGGGGCCGTGCGGGGGAGGGCCGGGGTGGGGGCGCCCAGTGAGCGGCTTTCAATGTGGAACGCCCACTCGCCCCATCCGCAAATCGGGTGGCCATCGGCCCGTTTCCGACCTTGCCAACCGCCATCGGAGCGGGTAGCTAGAGCCCTCTTTCGCCGGCCTCCGCTTTTTAAAGGCGGAACGCCGCCGGGCCATAAGCCCGGCACCACCACGCGAAACACGCGCCCGTAGCTCAGCTGGATAGAGCATCAGACTACGAATCTGAGGGTCGGACGTTCGAATCGTTCCGGGCGCGCCAATCGCCGTAAAGTCCAGACCAGATGCATAGGCAACGGATCCTGGCCGAGGCATGGGTCCGGTCGGCCTTGCGCCCGCAAGGGCGGGGCGCCGCTGCTCGGGCGGGGTGTCACGGCCTGCCGCCAAAATCTCGAAAACAACCCCATGCAAAGTAGCCGGCGATCGCCAGGGTCGGCGTCAAGGGGCCGGGGACGTCACGGCATGGCGGCAGGTCTCGACCATGGCGCTGTCCGCCAACGATCGGACGCGGCATTACGGCAGCTCCCGTGGGTCGACGCGCTCATGACCGGTTTGCGGAAATGCAAACAGCCCTTGATCCATTTGGATGGCGGAGCTGCACATCGCGCCGGGCGAGTTTTGTGCACTGTCACCGTAATTCCGTTCTGTATGAGCGGTGTACGCGCAGGCTCAGGGATTTGCGACCATCATGCTTAGCCTGGAAGTTTCCGAGGACGACGTCTTCGATCCTGATGCTGAGAAGACGGCGACGGAGCGCCATCGAGATCGACAAGCCCGATGGCGCGAATAGTTGTTCCAGAGACCATCCGACTCTCGATTTGCTTTCAACCGCTTGAGGTCTCGCGCGGTCCCGACGTGATGGGGGCACCGTCGTTTTCGATGGAACGAGGTAGCCGCGCAGACGCTGTTGGACGGTTTCTTCGAAGACCCTGAGAGCTCTGAAATGTCTATGTTATCGTGTGTCACCGGTCCTTCAGAAATTGCGCCGGCAATTTTGTTATTTGTTCGGTCAGCCGCACGGCTTCATGCGCAACTCACACCGTCCACACGAAAGTCATGCTCTGCAATACTGTGGGCCCGCTGATTCACTTCATAGGCGACGACTCCAACACATGCCAGAGCGAGCTGGAGCACCAGGCACACCTCCAAGGCCCGCTCAAGGGTAGATCGAGGTTGGTCAGAGCGGGCGCTCGTCTGACTCAGGTGTGAGTTAATTGCTTGATCACGGAACGGCCGGCCTCATGCACTGTACGGTCGCAGACGAGGTGATGTGCCATTCTCAAGGAATGAACCATCATGGAAAAGAGCTGCAATACCGAATTTGGATCAATCCGATTGTTCCGGGAAAGGAAGTCCTTCCAGATGTAGAAGCCCACGCTGTTTCCCTCGAGCACGCTGTGCTTGAATTCTAGATTTTGGTGCGCATCCACTATTAGAATAGGCATCAATCGCGGACTGCACCGCTGGATCGAATGGACTGCCGGTATAATTCTCTTTACGTCTTCCGAACTCGAATCGACCGTCATTATACAGCCAGCTATCGGCTCAACGTCCCATCGTACTTCGAGAAGATTCTGGGGATCTCCCGACAAGCTTACGAGCTTCGTCCGTGTGTTCGCCTCTTTGTCCAATTCACGGCAAAGGTGTCTTCCCCAGTTGAGCCACTCGGTCGGCGGGCCCGCATCGACGACAACAAGGGTTGCCGGTTCACTTCCATCGGCGTCGATCCTGCCTGCATGTTCGACCGCTTGTTCGAGGCGAGCGAGCTCGCCTTCTGTTTCTTCGCTACGATCAAGCAGCCGGCACCTTTCCAGAAAGAGGAGGTTCACTTCCTCTATCCGATGCGCGTATCGAGGGAAGTCGCGGTCGCCCTTCGGAAGCGACGCCAATTGCTTCCTTGCTTCCGCGATATCGTTTTCGACGAGCTTTAAAAGTTGACGTCGTTCTACCGCGGTTGCCTGCTGGCCGAAAATCTTGACGAGCGATTCGTGGGCCACCGACAGATCGAGCATGCGTCTTCGCTCCTCGCCCAACTCCCACCCCTCGAGAGGTGTGTAAACGAGCATTCGATCAATCAGATGACCCATACGATCGCGACGCACGCGGTATGTGTGTGGCTGTCCGCCGCGCCGTCCGTTCGACGACGCACGCTCGACCTGTTCCAAACTACCTCGAAAACGTCGCAAGACTGTCCGTATTGTTGCGGGCTCGACCTCCGAGTGTTCCTCCAGTTGCGCCGCCGTAAACTCTCGCAGCGAAATCATTGCCCGCAACACCTTGTCCTGTTGCCGGCTCATTGTCTGCAATACCCCTTTGGCCCTATCTGTGCGTGAGTAGATAGCTTATTCATAGGTCATGTGAAACACGAATCAAAATCACAATAGCGATGAATGGTTAAAAAGAAATAAAATTCCATTTATGGCGGAATTCGAGAAATAAACGCCCTTGAATCGCGAGTCTTGGTGAAATCATCGAAAGCTCCTCGAAAATCGGCTGCGATTGTCCGCGACACAACCAGCCTGTTCACTAGATCGTTCCTAACCGACGTCTCCGCCAGGATAACGTTTAGATCCAAGCTCAATTGCAAGAAGGCCGCTTGGCCCTCCGACGGGCCGAGGCGCTTGTTCAGTTCCTGTCGGGCGGCGCTGGAGGCGGCGCTACCCCGGGCAACGTAAGGGGCAAAGAAACTGGCATCTGGCCTAGCCGAATTGCCTCGAGCCGATTGCATCTCAAGCCCGGCTCGGACCTGACCATCGCGAGCCAGCACGTTTTTCAGAGCGGCGCGCGGGCCGATCCCGCTTCGCAGCTCCCGGAAGACGTCGAGCACGAGCCCGTCGATCCAGCCTTCCGAGAACATATCGAAGTCGACATCTGGCGGCGGCCGGACATTCCGCCCGGACGCCGATCCTTGAAAAACATGGCACAGGGCTTCGTGCAGAGCGATGTAAGGAAGGGACTGCTGCGTATTGAAGTCGAAGCCTTCAATCATCAGGTTGAGCACGACCTCGGACACCAGGCGCCTGGGCTTGTCATGGAAGCGAGTCTCTCCGTTCGCGTAGACAGGTACGGGAATTTGGTGAGGCGTGGTACGCCCGCGGGCCGCTAGGCAGTGACCGAGAGACCATGTGACTTCTGGCTTCTTTTCCAAACGTGAGAACTCTGGCGAGTTCTCTTCGTAGAGGGATCTGGACAATGCGACCGCGGATTCGATGATGGAGGCGAGCGTCGAGATGCAATGACCTCCTTTTTCGACGGTCAGATCGTCGTTCGCGGTGCCATCGCAGATCTTTGCGCCTGCAGCAGCCGCGCAGTCGCAGCAATTGATTGCTGCGTGCTTGTCCAAGTCGTCGAGAGCGGCGGTACCCCTCGCGCAAAGCGTCAGTCGGGGTGTCCGTTTGATGACATCAACGGCGTATTTGCTAGTCTGCTTGGCGAAATGGTCCAATCTGACGCTGGTTGGCGCTTTCAGTGTGGCGCTCGACTCCTCCGATAGCAGTCGCATCAGCTCGCTGCGAACCGAATCAAAGGGTTCTTCCCCTGATGGGTGATCGAAGGCTTCATTAGCCATAATCCTGGCATACAGGCTTCTGCGCTGGGGAAGAGTGAGTACCATCGCGTCGTTAGGCCCTCTTCGACGGGCGCTTAGCTTTGCCCTTGGCCGTTTTCGGCGCTTTCCTACGAGGCCTCGCGAGGCGGGCTGGGGCATCACCTTCGGGTTTCGTACTCCCTTTGTCGATAAGCGAACCTTTCCCCATTCGCTGCTCAAGGCGAGGCAGCACGATCTTTTTCCAGATATCGAGCAAGGCTTTCTGGGTGACGGCGGCGCCCGCCTTGGCGAACGGAAGCGATAGGGCTACGACCGCGCCAACGGTCGAGTAATCCAGCCCATGCCCCTCGGATTTAACGACGGCAAACTCGGAGAATGATGGCATTCTCGACGCATCTACTCCAATCGCATTCAGCTCCTCCCGGAGTCTGCCTGGACGGTCCAGTTCGAAACAGATTTCTGCTACATGTCGGGAAAGAGTTGCGAGATCCACTCCGGAGAGTTCGTATCGCAAGAAAATCCTGGTCATAGATCCCCCCTGGCTATCCGATATCGTCAAATATTCTCCTGGAGTCGTAGGTCGCGGGCAAGAAATTTTTTAAAAAAGAGCATGTTTTGCAACGGCTTATTTGGTTTTTGGCGCGTAATCCAAGCTCAGCAACTCCAATAGTGAAGTCGGGAATCCGCTCTTTGACACAATTGCGGCGTGCACTATAATTTTGGTTTCAGGCGACCAGATTTAGCGCATTTCATGAATCCTATTGCCGTCAGAACACGTCGGGAGCGCGCTCCCGCTGCAGAGGTCAGAAGGGCACTGAAAAGATTCCGCGACTACAAGGACGCTGGCAAGCATAGGGAAATCAGTGCGGTCCTCGAGAAGCATTCGATATCGAACAATGCGTTAAACGTCTGGCTAAACAAGCCGGACGACGCACCTTTCGCGA
>Ga0335071_10000816_pt1 | contig 33599 bp, 28 predicted proteins | sample Lox_Sample_15_FD_206724 | JGI IMG/M metagenome (GOLD analysis project Ga0335071, IMG submission 206724) | Soil microbial communities from Loxahatchee National Wildlife Refuge, Florida, United States - Lox_Sample_1.5 | ecosystem: Environmental > Terrestrial > Soil > Wetlands | place: USA...
TGAGACCGCGCCGGTGACGTTCCTGGCGCCCGACCATCCGGTGCTGACTACGCCGAACAAAATCACCGCCGCCGACTTCGACGGCTGGATTCAGGAACGCGGAATTTATTATCCCAACCAATGGGATGACCATTTCAGCCCGATCCTGGCGAGCGCGGATCCGGGGGAATCGCCGCTCAAAGGAGGATTGCTCGTCGCGCCTTACGGCAAGGGGTATTTCGTCTATACCGGCCTGGTATTTTTCCGGGAGTTGCCGGCGGGCGTGCCGGGGGCTTACCGGCTGTTCGCCAACCTGGTTTCGCTGGGGAAATGAATCCGGCCGATGACAAATCCAGCGGTTCAACTGGCACGTTGACCGGGGCAGCCGATTCCGGAAATGACCGGACCGGCCTGCCCTGGTTGCGCCACTGGCGCACCCTCTATGCGTTCGTCCTGTCCGTTTTTGTTCTCTGGGTCGTGCTGTTGACATTGTTGTCGAGGATATTTTCGTGAACGTCCTCGACTACGTCGTCCTGCTGGGCACGATTTTGGGCATCGCGCTCTATGGCATGTGGCGCACGCGCGGCCGTCACAATCTCGCGAGTTACCTGAAGGGCAGCGGCGACGCGCCCTGGCTCGTCGTCGGCCTGTCCGTGATGGCCACGCAGGCCAGCGCCGTGACTTTTCTTTCGACCCCCGGGCAGGGGTTCGCAAGCGGCCTGGGCTTCATCCAGATTTATTTCGGCATTCCCATCGCGCTTGTCATCATCGCCGCGGTGTTCCTGCCCATCTATCGCCGGCTCAACGTCATCACCGCCTACGAATATCTGGGGCAACGCTTCGATGCCAAAACCCGCCTGCTCGGCGCGGCGGTTTTTTTGCTGCAGCGTGGACTCGGCGCCGGCATCACGATTTATGCGCCGGCGATTGTGCTTTCCACCGTGTTCGGCTGGTCGCTGGACGCCACGATCATTTGCAGCGGGCTGGTGGTGATCGCCTACACCGTCTCCGGCGGCAGCGACGCGGTAAATGTGACCCAGAATTACCAGATTGCCGTCATTTTCGCGGGCATGGTCGCCGCCGGCGTCGTCCTGCTGCACAAACTGCCCGCCGGGCTCGGGCTTCACGATGCGCTGACCCTGGCCGGTGGCATGCACAAATTACAGGCGGTGAATTTCTCGGCCGATCCGCGCGAGCGCTACACGTTGTGGTCGGGTGTGCTCGGCGCCACCTTCCTGATGCTCGCATATTTTGGCACCGACCAATCGCAGGTCCAGCGTTACCTCACCGGTGCATCGCTGCGCGAAAGCCGGCTGGGGCTGATGTTCAACGCGATATTCAAAATCCCGATGCAATTTTTCATCCTCTCGCTTGGCGTGCTGCTGTTTGTTTTCTATCAGTTCGAGCAGCCGCCGGTTTATTTCAACCAGGTGGAATGGAGACACCAGGCGGAGCGCGGCAATGCCGACCGCGCCCACGCCATCGAAATGGACTTTGCGGTCGCCCACGCCCGGGAGCGAAAACAACTGGACGCGTGGTTGAATGCGCGAGGCGCCGGCGATACGGTTGCCGCCGCCGCCGCCCGCGCGGCGGTGTCTGCCGCCCATGACCAGGTGGAAACCGTCCGGGCCCGGGCCGAAATGGCTGTTGACCCGACGGGGAAAACAAAGGACACCGATTACGTGTTCATTACCTTCATTCTGGATTACCTCCCGCATGGGGTCATCGGTTTGCTGGTGGCGACATTCTTCGCCGCCGCGCTCTCGGCCAAAGCCGCTGAACTCAACGCGCTCGGGTCGGCGACGACCGTGGATTTTTACCGCCATGTCGTCAAACCCCGGGCCAGCGACGCCCATTACCTTGCCGCCTCGAAATGGTTCACGGTCTTCTGGGGCCTGGTTTCCATCACTTTCGCCGTCTCGGCCACGCTGGCGGAGAACCTGATTCAGGCCGTCAACATTGTCGGCTCGATTTTTTATCCGGTGATGCTGGGCCTGTTCGTGGTCGGATTTTTTCTGCGCTGGATTGGCGGCACCGCGGTGTTCTGGGGCGCGCTGGCCGCGCAGGCGCTGGTCGTTGTTCTCTTTTTGTGTTTCCGGCATGACCTCAGTTATCTTTGGTACAACCCGATCGGGTGCGCCGCGTGTGTGCTGTTCAGTGCCGTCCTGCAGCCTGTGCTGGGTGGGCAGGCAAAATCCGTAACTGCCTGATATGAATCCTGATTGGACCAATATCTTCTTGGAGTACGAGGGCAAGCAGAGCGCGACGCCGCTTTTGTTGCGCCGAATCCGGCTTCGTGGTTTTGTTGCCAAAGCGCCGTCGCCGCTGTGTTCTGCCGGCGCAGTCCAAAAATATCCGTGACCACCGCTCCCGTCATTTGTTTTGGCCAGCAGCCATGCGGGTTTTTCCCGCGGCGCTTCCTCGTCGCCAAGATCCGGACAGCCCGCCGGCTGCAGCAGGAAATTGGCGGCGACATTATCTTTTTCTGCCATGACAGCGATCATGACCCGCGTGAAACGCAGACCATCCTGCGTCATCGCAAGACCCATGAACCGGCCCAGCTCAATTTCGCCTTCAAAAACCGGATTCAGCGGAAATTTTCCCCGCTATACCTCAAACATATTGCCGCCGGCTGGCAGGCCAAGACCGTGCTCCAGTTGCCGAACTACGTTGGTCATCCCTTGATCAACGTTTTTAAAAAAATTTCCGCCGCCAACGTCGCCGATTTCTGCCTGGAGATGTATCGTGGCTTGGGATTGCTGGATGGAATCCGAGTTGTGCGATCGAGCGACCCGGCCGTTCGACAGGCAGCTTGCGAGGTGGCGGAATTTTTTGTGGATGTTCCATACGAAGGCGAAATTGTCCGCGCCCGCTTTGCAGACGAAACCCTGACGTTGCATGAAGGCGGACATTCCTACCTCAAATTGCCAATGACGACCTTCCGCAAGGAACAAATCAGCCCAACGCGCGACACCCGGTTGCGCTGGATGCAATCCGTTGTCCATTGCACGCATTACGTTGCCGGGGCCGGCGAAAAAGCCTACCTTCACCCGGAAGAAACACCGGAAATCAATTTTGTCAACCGCGATGAGATAGATCGTCCCGATGAAGCCTGGACCGAAATTTAATCCTGAACTTGCGCCAGTAATCGCTTTTGGCGCGCACCCCGACGACATCGAATTCGGGTGCGGCGGCATCATTGCCAAAGAGACCCGCAACCGGCGGAAGGCGCATTTCGTGGTTTGTTCGCGTGGTGAAGCCGGCACGCATGGCACGCCGGCCCAACGCGTGGCCGAAGCCACGAAATCCGCCACATTGCTGGGCGCAACGGCCGAGTTCATCGAACTCGACGGTGATGCGCATCTGGAAATCCGGATTGCCCACGCCATCAAACTGGCCGGCATTGTGCGGCGGATCCGGCCGGGCATCGTGCTCGCGCCCAGCCTCGTGGAAAATCAGCATCCGGATCATGCCAGGCTCGGTCAACTGGTGCGGGACGCCTGCCGGTTGGCGCGCTACGGCGGATTGAAGGAATTACGCAGCCGGCCGGCCCACGCGATTGAACAACTGTACTTTTACGCCGTAACACCGGAAGCCGAACCGCCAGGCATTACACCGGTGCTGGTTGACGTTTCCGCGCCGGAAGTGCTCGCCACATGGACAGCGGCGATGGGAGCGCACGTCTCGCAGGTTTCCCAGCGCAGTTACGTGGAATTGCAGTTGACGCGCGCCCGGTGGCGCGGCCTGCGCGCCGGGCTTGGCCACGCCATCGCCCTGTTTCCGAATGACCCGCCGGTGCTCGATTCGCTCGCGCAGTTGGGGCGTTCGGCCAGAAAATTTTAATTAACCACGGATGGACACAGATAAACACGGATTAAAAATGAGCACCCCTCGCCCTGTCCCTCTCCCCGCAAGACGGGGACAGGGTGTCCGCAGGACGGGTGAGGGGATTTAATTTCTTCATTTGAGTCTGTCTGTGTCCATCTGTGGCTGACAAAGGCATGAAAATCGGCATCACGTGTTATCCGACGGTCGGCGGCAGCGGCATCCTGGCCACGGCGCTGGGGGAGGAGCTGGCGCGGCGCGGGCACGAGGTGCACTTCATCAGCTATGAACGGCCTTTCCGGCTGCCAAGAGACGTGGCGCGGCTGCATTTCCACCCGGTCGCCATCAACGACTATCAACTGTTCAAATATCCGGATTACACCCTGCCGCTCTCGGTGCGGATGGCCGAAGTCAGCCGCGATCATCAACTGGACGTGCTGCACGTGCATTACGCCGTGCCGCACGCCACGGCGGCGGTCCTCGCGCAGTCCATGCTCCCGCCGGAGCAGCGCCCGCGCGTGGTAACGACGTTGCACGGCACCGATACCACGCTGCTCGGCTGTGACCCCGGCTACGGCCCGGCGATTCACCATGCGCTCACCTGCTCGGATGCGGTCACGACGGTATCCGATTTTTTGAGGCAGGAAACCCAGCGCGTGCTGGGTTACAACGGCTCCCTGGAGGTCATCCATAATTTCTTTGAACCGCGCCAGCCACACCGTTCGCGGGAGGAGGTGCGATGCGAGCTCGGCTTGCGGGACGAGGTGGTGCTGCTGCACTCTTCCAATCTGCGTCCGCTGAAGCGCATCGATTTGCTGCTGGAAACGGCCGCGCGCATCCAGCCGCGCGAAGCGTTCAAGCTGCTCATTCTGGCCGGTGGCGACTTCGCGCCGTTCATGAGCGAAGTGCGGCGGCTGGAGCTGGAAGACCGGGTGCTGGTGCGCGAGCGGGTGAGCGATATCGAGGATTACCTGCAAATCGCTGACATTGGCCTGTTCACTTCCGAGTCGGAAAGTTTCTGCCTGAGCATTCTCGAAGCGATGTGTTTCGGTTGTCCGAGCGTGGCCTCCAGCGTGGGTGGAATTCCCGAAGTGATTGAAGATGGCGTGAGCGGCGTGCTGGTGCCGTTTGGCGACGTGGATGCGTATGCGAAGGCGATCACGGATTTAATTCGGGAGCCGGAGCGCCGGACGGCTTTGGGCCAAGCCGCCCAGCGTCGCGCCCGCGAACATTTCTCCGCCGCCGCGATCGTGCCGCGCTACGAAGAGCTTTATCAACAGGTGCGCAGGAGGAGCTGAATACCAAAGTGTGGGGGTCCGCAAACTTCCATAACGCGCTTCGTTCCCAGCCGGCTGGTCCGGCGACAGCCACCTTCCGGGCCGCTCTGCCGGGCGGTGAGATCAAGGCAGTTGGTGATCCGGGATGCTGCAGGTCGGTGGCTGGCCGACGGCATTGAGCAGGTACGTGCCGCCGGCTGGACATTGGGGCAATCGTTCGTGTACGAGGTAAACTTTGATGTCATCAAAAGTGGGCACATCGGTTGAAGACTTGCCTTTTTCGAGGGCCCATTGCTGCTTGGCGGCGTCAATCTGCCCGAGATGATTGATGCAGGCATTCTTTTGCGAAACCGTCCGGGCTTTGATGAAATTAGGGATGGCAATGGCGGACATCCCGCCCAGCACGGCCGCGGCGGGCAGGAGCGCGGAGGTGGCGTAACTCTGGCTGCCATTGCCGATGGTCAGACAACCTTCCGGCGTATTGACGCCGACGGAACAGGCAAACGCAGGCCGGTTCTGGAGCAGGGATTGTATCCATTGTTTCCAGCGAGGGTCCGTCTTAGCATTGGCCGCCATGGCCTGTTGCTGCACCAGTATCAAGGCTCGAGTAAATCGCTCGCTGACAAACGTGAACTGGTTGCCCCGATCGGGCAAGCCTTGCGCGAGATGCTTGAATTCGTCGGTTGCCTTCAAGCCGGGTTTCTGTCCGCTTTTCACGGCGACCGCGTCGTCAATCAGCGCATCACTGGTCGCGATGAACAGGTAACCGCCACTGCTCGCCGCGCTGGGCCGAAACTCGCCGAGGAATGGAACGGGCACCGGCATTGTCCGCATTTTGAGATCGGGCCGGTCGTTCTTAATAATTTGCGGGCTGGTTTTTAGTCGCTCATCAATGCAGTTGAAGATGGTCTCATCGTTGACTTTGACGACGACCAGAAGGCCGGGCGCCGGAACCTGCAGGGCGGCGCCGGGCATCGGAACGGGAATGCTGTTGGACGGGTCGAGGGTGACGACCAGGCCAAATTCGCCGCCGAGCGAATGAAGGAACGCATCCCATTTCACCTTGGCTTTGTCTTCGAACTGGGCCGGGAGTTGCTCCATCCAGGCCTGGGCTTGAGGCAGGCCGGCCTGGGCCACTTCCTTTTGGGCGGCCGTCCAAAGCACCGGCAAATCCAAGTCTGAGAACACCGCCAGCGCGGTATCGGCGGGCAGGAGGTCGAGGCCGGAAAGCGGGTGCGGTTCCTTGCCGGTCAGTTGCCAGAGGAAGCCGTTGCCTTTGCCCGAATAATGATGCAACAATGACTTGTTCCGAAACAGGCCCTTCTCAATTTCCACGGAACTCAAACCTACGCCACTGATGTCCTCGACGCCGCTGTCGTGGATGAGATGAGTGGCAAGGTCGAAGATTTTGTTGACGTTGGTGGCCTCGTCCGGCCTGAGATTGGGTATCGCGGTGAAGGTCTCCCGCCAGCGGCCGATCCTGGCGGAAAGGCCGTCGAGCCATTGCGCAGTGCCGAGATACAGGTAAAAATTGCCGCCCGGGTCGAGCTGGGCGGTGACCTCGTTGAAGCTGGTTTTGGTGACGGAAGCCGGGCTCGAAACTTTGGCCGGGGTCCCGGTCGGAGTTCCGGATTTGCCGCAACCATAATTGAGCAGGACCAGGATGACGATGAGGACCAGCGCCGGGGTGCAGAGCAGCAGGTTGATTTTTTTCATAATGCAATCTCAGTTGCCATGGGAGTGAGCCGGTTTCCTGTCTAACCAAACACCTTTCAACGCATCGGTAAAGTAGAAAGAAGGCCGGGAATTGTAATGGACATCAGTCAGGCTGAAAATGGCTTGCGGCAGTTGACGCCCCGGGCGCCGGACTGCAAATCTCCTTGTTTCGCTGTTTAGTTGTGGTTAGCCTGACCGTATGAATCGGAAAGAAACCCTGATTCCGACCTTTGGCAAAACTTCGGCGGCGTGAAGAGTTTATCCCACAAAGTGCTGGCGTTGGTTTTGTTGTTGGCTCTACCCGCGGTGGCGCAGGCGCAATTCAGCTTCGTGACGAATGCCGACGACACAATTACGATCACCGGTTACACCGGGTCCGATAGCGAGGTAACGATTCCCGACCGAATAGAAAATCTGCCTGTCACCCGCATTGGAAACGCTGCATTCGCCAACTGCACCAGCATGACCAACGTGATATTTCCTGACAGCGTCACCAGTATCGGGAACGCCGCCTTCGTTTACTGCGCCAACTTGATCAGCGTTACAATTCCCGATGGTGTCACTAACATTGAGGGGGGTGCGTTTGCTGGCTGCGCCAGCCTGGTCGGGGTTACGATCCCTGACAGCGTCACTAGCTTGAGCAGTGGCGTATTCGGCGGCTGCACGCACCTGGCCAGCGTCATAATCCCGGATAGTGTCACCAGCATCGGGGATTCCACGTTCTACCGCTGCTACAGCCTGACCCGTGTCGTCATCCCCGATAGCATCACGAATATCGCGGACTATGCGTTCAATTACTGCACCAACCTGAGCAACATCTTGATTCCCGACAGCGTGACCGACATCGGGTATAAGACATTCTCCGACTGCCAATCACTGACCAACGTGACAATCGGCAACGGCGTCACCAACATTGGGGATTGGGCATTCGCCTTTGGCCCCGGCCTGATGAGCGTTTGCTGTCGTGGCAACGCGCCCGGCCTCGGTGGCGCCAATGTGTTCTACGGCGACCCGGCCACAACATATTATTTACCCGGAACCACAGGCTGGGGCCCGACATTTGGGGGACTTCCAATAGTGTTGTGGAATCCGGACGTGCCATTCACTTACACGACAAACAGTGATGGCCTTACTCTGACTATTGCAGGATATACCGGTTCCGGCGGGGTGGTGACGATACCGGACAGAATCAATTTTTTGCTCGTCACTACCATCGGAGACCACGCTTTTTTCGAATATACCGAAGCCACGAGCGTTAGGATTCCTGACGGCGTTGTCAGCATTGATGATTGGGCGTTTTATAACTGTAGTTTTCTGACTAATGTTATATTTCCTGACACCCTTACCAATATTGGAGACGTAGCCTTTGCCGCGTGTTGGAATCTAACAGACGCCGCAATTCCCGACCGTGTCAGCAATATTGGACAAAGCGCATTCGATTATTGCGGTTTTACCAGTGTCGCGATTCCCAGCGGCACGGTCAGGATCGGTGACAATGCGTTTGACAGTTGTTGGAGCCTGACCAACGTTACAATTTCCAGCCACCTGACCCAGTTGGGTACCAATGTGTTCGGTTCCTGTTTCAACCTGCTGGCCATCACAGTAGATACGAACAATCCGGCCCTCAGCACCCTGGATGGCGTTTTGTTTAACCATGACCGATCGTTGCTCATTCTCTTCCCGAAGGGAAAAGTGGCAGACTACTCAATTCCCGAAACTGTGACCGGCTTTGAGTCTACTTTCGAAAACGCCAGTTTAACCGGCATTACCATTCCCAGCGGTATCACCGCCATCCCCGATGATATGTTCGCAAGCTGCCTCAACCTGACTGAGGTTACAATTCCTGATGGCGTGACAAATATCGGAAATTCCGCGTTCATTGCCTGCACCAACCTGGCGAGCATCCTAATCCCAAACAGCGTAATTACCTTGGGCGAAAACGCCTTTGAGAGGTGCTACCGTCTCACCGGCATTACGATACCCGATCATGTTATTGGCATTGGGAATTATGCGTTTGCCTGGTGTACCGATGTGACCGGCGTCACCATTGGCAGCAGCGTTGCTCGAATCGGAGACAGGGCATTTGTGGACTGCTGGCACCTGCGTAACGTCGTTATTCCGGGCAATGTCGTCAGCATCGGAGACAACACGTTTGATAACTGTCTGAGCCTGACCAACCTCACGATCGCCCGCGGCGTCGCCAGTATCGGGAACTGGGCGTTCTATTTTTGCAGCAGTTTGAACAGCCTTACGGTCCCCGGCAGTGTGACCAACATTGGTGACGCCGCATTTGAGGCCTGTTTCAACCTGACCAACGTTGTGATTCTCAATGGCGTCACCCGCATTGGCAATTGGGCGTTCGGTGCATGTTTCGGTCTGATGGATATCACGCTTCCCGCCAGCGTCACCAATATCAACGAAGGGATGTTCAATGGCTGCACCAATTTAGAGAGAATCTTTTTCGGCGGTAATGCTCCTGCCGTCGTTGACGTAACTCCTTTCTCTACTCCCTCCAATTTGACTGCTTATTACCTTCCAGGCACCGCGGGCTGGCCGGAATTTGCCGCACTGACCGGGGTTCAAGTGGTTTTATGGAACCCGGAACCACAGACTGCTGACGGCAGCTTCGGCGTGGGAACCAATGGCTTTGGCTTCAACATCGCAGGGACGGCCGATATCCCTATCGTCGTTTCGGCCTGTACGAATCTAGCAGATCCCACTTGGATTCCGCTGGTGAACTGCAGACTTACCAATGGCTTGGTCTATTTCAACGATCCGGCTTGGACCAATTTTCCGGCGCGCTTCTACCATATTTCCCCTCACTGAAAGCTGGCACGCCAAAATTCTCTTTGAATTCCGCCCGTTACTCGGCCAGAATCCATGTTCACTTTGAATTCTGGATTCCGGATTCCGGCTCCTGAATTCTTCCGAACATGAAACGCACGCATCATTGCAACGAACTGCGCCCGGCCCACATCGGGCAAGTGGTCACGCTGACCGGCTGGGTCCACTCCCGCCGCGACCTCGGCGGCCTCATCTTCATTGACGTCCGCGACCGGGAAGGCCGCACCCAGACCGTGTTCGACCCGTCCGATTTGCCGAAGGACCTTTTCGAGCGCGCCGCGGCGCTGCGCAGCGAATGCGTCATCCGTGTCACCGGCAAGGTCCGCCAGCGCCCGGAAGGCACCAACAACCCGAAAATTCCCACCGGCGAAGTCGAGGTGATGGTCAAAGAACTCGAGGTCCTCAACGTCGCCGATGTGCTGCCGTTCCCGGTGGACGATCCGGAAGTGGCCAGCAAGGTGAACGAAGAATTGCGTCTCAAATACCGCTACCTCGATTTGCGCCGGCCGGAAATGGCGCGCAATCTCCGCCTCCGCAGCAAGGTCGCCACCGCCACCCGCGTGTTCATGGACGAGCAGGGCTTCCTGGAAGTCGAGACGCCCATGCTGTTCAAGTCCACGCCTGAAGGCGCGCGCGAATTCCTGGTTCCCGCCCGCACGAATCCCGGTTTGTTCTACGCGCTGCCGCAATCGCCGCAGCAGTTCAAACAAATCCTCATGGTCGGCGGCGTCGAACGCTATTTCCAGCTTGCCCGCTGTTTCCGGGACGAGGACCAGCGGGCCGACCGCCAGCTCGAGTTCACGCAGATCGACATCGAGATGAGCTTCATCGAGCGCGAGGACATTTACACGCTCATCGAAGGTTTGCTGAAGCGCATCTGGAAGGTCGCGCTGAACCAGGACGTGCCGGTGCCGTTCCAGCGGATTTCCTTCGAGGAAGCCATGAACCGCTGGGGCATTGACAAGCCGGACACGCGCTTCGGGATGGAGCTGGTGGATTTCACGGAGGAATTCCGCGCCAGCACGTTCAAGGTCTTCAGCGGCGCGGTGGCCAGCGGCGGCGTGGTGAAGGCGCTCAATGCCAAGGGGCTGGCCGGCGCCACCCAGGGCCAGATTGAGACGATGACCGATTACGCGAAAAGTTTCGGCGCCAAAGGTCTCGCTTACATCAAGGTGGAAGGCGGCGAATGGAAATCGCCCATCGTGAAATTTTTCAACGATGCCGAGAAAGCCGCGCTCACGAAAAAGCTGGCCATTGAGGAAGGCGACCTGATTTTATTCGCCGCCGACCAATGGCTGAATGCCTGTGAAATCCTCGGCAAGATCCGGCTCTACTGCGCCGACGTTTTGAAAGGGCAGTGGAAACTGACCATTCCGGCCGACCGGTTCGATTTCCTCTGGGTGGTGGATTTTCCGCTGGTCAGTTTCGACAAGGAACAGAACCGCTGGTATTCGAGCCATCATCCGTTCACCGCGCCGGTGGCGGAGGACATCCCGCTGCTCAAGGCCGACCCGAAGAAGGTGCGCGGCCAGCATTACGATGTGGTGGTGAACGGCGTGGAACTGGGCGGCGGCTCGATCCGCATCCACCAGCCGGAAGTGCAGAAGACCGTGTTTGAAGAAGTGCTCAAAATCCCGCCGGACCTGGTGAAGGCGCGGTTTGGGTACATGCTCGAGGCGTTCCGCTACGGCGCCCCGCCGCACGGCGGCATCGCGCTGGGCTTCGACCGGCTCATCGCCATTTTGTGTGGCACGCCGAGCATCCGCGACGTGATTGCGTTCCCGAAGACAGCCAAAGGGACCGACCTGATGACTGATTCGCCCGGCAGCGTGGAGCCGAAGCAGCTGCGCGAGTTGCATCTGGAGTTGAAAGTGGCGAAGAAGGAATAATATTCGCCCTGCGGTTTCCGGAACAGGCGCCTTCTTTCCGGGAGCGCTGGCGTTTCGCCGGCGGGTTTCTGCGCTTTGTTTGCGGATTGCCGGCGAGACGCCGGCGCTCCCAGGCTCATGGAAAGGCGGATAAACCGAATGTGTGTCAGAATCGTGATTCCAATCGTCGCCGTCGCGTCTCGCGTATGTTGCTGACCCTCGTCATCGGGTATGGTTCTTTGGTGCTGGCGGTGGCGGTGTTTCAACGCCGGCTGATTTATTTTCCGCGAACTATCCCGCCCGCGCTCGCAGAGGCGGCTGCGGCTGAAACTGGTTTTGTCCCCTGGCGCAACGCGTCGGGACAGATCATCGGCTGGAAGCTTCCCGCCCATTCGCCGCCGTCGGCGAGCGTGCTGATCGTCCATGGCAACGCGGGCTGCGCGATTGATCGGGGCTACCTCGCCGGGCCGATTCATGAGGCGGCTCCAGTTGACGTTTATGTCTTGGAATATCCCGGCTACGGCCCCCGCGCAGGTTCGCCCAGCAAATCCACTTTGCTTGCCGCAGGTGAGGAAGCCCTGCATTCGCTGCCGGACGACCGGCCCAACTATATCATCGGCGAATCCATCGGGGCAGGTGTGGTCTGTCACCTGGCTGGTGCGCATTCTGCGAAGGTCGCCGGCTTGGTGCTCTTCGCGCCGTACCACGACTTGGCGACCGTAGCGCAACGCCGGATGCCGTTCCTGCCTGCGTTCTTCCTCCTCGCCGACCGTTTCCGGCCGGCGCAGGACCTGGCCCATTATCAGGGCCCGGTCAAAATGGTGATCGCCGGTTCGGATGAAATCATCCCGGCGGATTACGGACGACGGTTGTTCGATGAATACTCCGGCCCGAAAAGCCTGCAAATCATTCCCGGCGCCCGCCACAACGACATCGCCGAGCAATCGCCCGGCTGGTGGGGCCAGGTTTTTGAATTCTGGCGGCAAAACGCCCTGAAATAGTAAGGGCCGGTTTTATGGATGGTTCGGCAAAGTTTTTTTGGAATCCTTTTCATTAGACGTGGGGGACGCCGGCGCTCCTAGGATTGCGGCGGCGAAAATCTTTTACCTGCTGCGGTGTGACGTTATCATGCGGCGGCATGAAACGGCTCCGGGCGCTTTTCCGCGGTATCCGAAATTTCTGCCGGTTCGGCTGGATCGTGATACTGGCGGCGAACGATTTTGTTTTCGGCATCCGGTTGCGGGGAAAATCCTCCAGCCTGGTGGCGCGGGCGGCCTGGTTGCAGCGCTGGAGCCAGCGGGTGTTGGAGGACCTGAATATCCGCGTCGAACGGCGCGGCGTTCCGCCCGCCGCCGGCGTGCTCGCCTGCAACCACCTCAGCTACCTTGACATCATCGTGCTCGCGGCCGCGCAACCGGTGATCTTCGTCGCCAAAAATGAAATCCGACACTGGCCGGTGTTCGGCTGGCTGGCCCGTGGGGCCGGGACACTGTTCGTGCGCCGCGACCACAAGTCGGACGTGGCCAAGTTCAACGATGCCTTCGCGGCCGTCGTGAAGGAGGGCGTGATTCTGGGATTGTTTCCGGAGGGGACCAGTACGAACAGCCGGCAGGTTTTGCCCTTTTATTCGTCCCTGTTTGAGCCGGCGGTGCAGGGGCGCTGGCCTGTGTCCGCCGCTCGCATCGGGTACGCGCTGGGCGACGGGTCGGTCGAAAATGATATTTGTTACTGGGGGACAATGACTTTTTTTCCGCATTTCCTCCGGTTGCTGACCCGGGGAAAGGTCTCGGCGGCGGTGGCCTATGCTCCGGCGCTGGCACCGGGTTTGGACCGGAAGGCGATGGCGCGTCAATTGCATCGGCAGGTGGAGGAAATGGCTGGCTTGGTTTCAAAGGCAGCTGCCATCCCTGACGAATCCGGTCGCCGGGTGGATTTTGTCCACCGCAACTAATGTTGGGTTAAGCCGGACTGCTTCCTGTGCCCGCCGCGTGGATTCCGCTTGTTGGATTACCCCGGTTTTGTCATCACTGCACTTGGACGGTTTTATGAATGAATTATTTCAAAACCTGATCAAGCTCCAATCCCTCGAATTCGGTGATCGAAAGGATGCCCAGGCAGAGGCAGCCATCGCGGCCCTGCGAGCGCAAATCCCCTCCCAGATTCTCGGGCACTACGACCGCCTGGTCGCGCGCGGGAAGAAGGGCGTGGCGGCGGTTCGCGGCCAGGTGTGCAGCGGGTGTCATATGCAGGTGCCGCTGGGGGTGGTGATGACCCTCCGGCATGAGGAGGACATCCAATTGTGTGAAAATTGCGGCCGATATTTGTACCTGCCATCCGTGGACGAGGCCGAACAAGTGGAGACGGCATCAGCGCCGAAAACGGCCCGCAAAGCGCGCAAATCCAAGAAGTCGTTGCAGATGGCCTAGCCCTCGGAAGGCGGTGGCATCCAACCGGCCGGGGAAGTCGGAGCTTTCCGGTTGTGACGCCGGGTGATCTGTCGGCGTGAACCCAATTCGCAGCCGAGACGGCCGCGGCCTCAATCAGCACCCAGGTCTGACCCCGAAAACAAAAATCCCGGCGGCCCTGGCCGCCGGGAGAGGGAAACGAACCGTTGGTTATTCGCCGTAAACGGTGACCGTGGTTTCGACATACACACCCAGTACGCTGGTGACATGATAATCCACGTGCTGGATCTTGGTGATGCCGCCGGCAGCGCAAGCCGCCTTGATGCTGGAATCGCCCGTGGCCACGCAAATGATGCCTTGTGACTTGGCTTCACCCACCTTGCTGGCGCCGGTATTGCTCGTCGCCATCAGGGCGCCGGACACGTCCGTGTAAACCATTCCGTACGTTCCGCTGGCGCCGCCCATGGGGCCGACGCAGCCGGTGATCAACAACGCCAACGCACCCGCGCATGCACAACCAATCAGTTTTCTCATGGTAGTTCTCCTATGTTTTTGGTTTTGTTCAGTTCGTTTGTTTGTTTGCTTCCGGGAACAGACAACTCCTTATTAAAAAATACGTTCGAAACTGTCAAGCACTGAAATCGATTGGCCCGGCCCGCGCCGCGATTCATTCCTGTGTGAAGTAACTCAGGTTCTCCAGTTCGATGGCCAGGTTCACGTTGTTGACCATCACTTCCTCGGGCACGGTGAGCACAATGGGGGAGAAGTTCAGGATGCCGTTGATGCCGGCGGCGATCAATCCGTTGGCCACTTCCTGGGCGACGGCGGCCGGCACGGTCAGGATGGCCATCCGCACCCCATGCTTGGGCACAAATTCGCGCAAACGTTCCATGCCATGAATCGGCTGCTGGATTTGCTTGTCCCGCCGGCGGTGCGGCTCGACGTCGAACGCGGCAATAATTTCAAACCCCTCCTTTTCAAATCCCCGGTAAGAGAGCAAGGCCAGCCCCAGGTGACCGGCGCCGACCAGGATGACCGGCTGCAGGCGCGAGGTGCCCAGTTCCTCGGCAATCCGGGTGGACAGCTCCACCACGTCATAACCCAGACCACGGGTGCCGAAGGTCCCAAAACAGGCGAGGTCCTTGCGCAGTTGCGCGGATTTCACCCCGGCGGCGCGGGCCAGCGCATCGCTCGAGACCGTGCCCAGACCGTTTTCCCGCAGCCGGGCCAGACAACGCAGGTAGAGCGAAAGACGGTAAATCGTCTTGCGCGGAATGTCGGCGCGACCGGGTTTTTTCAAAGCGGGCCAATCTTAAACCAGCCGGGAAGGCGGGGCAAGCGCTTGACCAGGCCGCGGGCGGCCCCGGGACCCATCCGGGTGCCTGGCCAACACCGGGCCATTAACGCTTGCCAAATGGCCGCTCTGGGTTAAAGTAGTCGGCCAATTTTCAATATATGCATTTAACTGTCTTAAGTGTTGTCCTGGCGCAGGCGACCAATCCCTCCCCCGGCCAACCCGCCCAGCCGACGGGGCTTTCGGGCCTGTTTGCCAGCCCCCTGACGTTGATCATTTTGATGCTGGTCATGATGTATTTCCTCATGCTGCGTCCGCAGCAGCAGCAGCGCGCCCGCCATGCCGAACTGTTGAAGAACCTCAAGTCGGGCGACCGGATCATCACCGCCAGCGGCATCGTGGGCGTCGTCATCACCGTCAAGGACCGCACCGTTTCCCTGCGCTCGGCCGACGCCAAAATGGAAGTCACCAAAGCTTCGGTCACCGAAGTCCTCGCCGGCGACGGCGCTGAATCCTGAGCCAGCCATGAAATCAAACGATCGTTGGAAGTTCATTCTCGTCGTCGGCATCCTGGTCTGGGCGCTGTGGTCCGTCGGCATCATTGGCCCCAACTCGCCCACTGCCAAGCCGCTGGTACCGGAGTTTGCCCGGCGGGCGGTGAACCGGGACGCGGTGTTCACGAACATCCTGGCGCAAGCCCGGGCGCTGCAAGAGGCGCATCCGGAGCGCGAGTTCGCCAACTTGCAGGCGGCCATCGGCACGAACAGCATCGTGAAGTATTTTCCCTTCTTCGACGCGAAGAACGAGCTGTATCCGAACACCTTTATTCTGAACCAGCTTCAGCGCGATGCCTCGGGCAAGATCAAGCTCGGCCTCGATTTGCAGGGCGGCACGTCGTTCCTCGTGGAGATGGACACCAACGCGCTGGTTTATGTCGAGACCACCACCAACGCCACGACGGGCCTGGTGGAAACCACCACCAACCTGGCCCATGTGGAAGGCGCCCTGTCTCAGGCAGTCGAGGTGCTGCGCAAGCGTGTCGATTCCTTTGGCGTGGCTGAGCCCATCATTCAGCCGGCCGGCGGCAACCGGATCCTGGTCCAGCTGCCCGGCCTGTCCCAGGCGGCCAAGGAAAGCGCCCAGGCGCAGATTCAAAAGGCCGCCTACCTGGAATTCCGAATGGTGAAAGAGGACAGCGCGCAGTACGTCAACGAGCAGACGGGCGAGATTCTCCAGCCCATTCCTCCCGGTTATGAAGTGCTCAAGCATATCGAGCCGCAACCCAGCGGTCCGCCCAAGGTTGAGGCCGTGGTCGTAAGGAAGAAGCCGGAGAACCGCCTGGCCGGGGACATCGTCGAGACGGCCATGGCCATTCGCGGCAACCTGGGCGAGCCGCAGATCGAATTCCGGCTGAACAGTGAAGGCGCGAAGCGGTTTGGCGAAGTGACCCGCAACAATATCGGGCAACGGCTGGCCATCATCCTGGATGGCGATTTGTACTCTGCTCCCGTCATCCAGAGTGCCATTGAAACCGGCAGCGGCCAGATCACCGGCCATTTTACGCCGGAACAGGCCATGCAACTGGCCAACGTCCTCCAGAATCCGCTGCGCGCGCCGCTGGTGCCGGTCTCCTCATATGATGTTGACCCGACCCTGGGCCGGGACTCGATTCGTAGCGGCGTTTACGCGTCCGTCTGGGGCGTCCTGCTGGTTTCCGGGTTCATGCTGGTCTATTATTTGCTGGCCGGCGTCGTGGCGAATATCGCCCTGGTCACGAACATCATCATCCTGCTCGGGGTGATGTGCTCCATCGGCACGACCCTCACCCTGCCGGGCATCGCGGGCGTGGTACTTACCGTGGGCATGGCGGTGGACGCCAACGTGCTGATTTACGAGCGCATCCGCGAAGAGCTGGCCAAGGGCAAATCACTGCGCGGCGCCATCGCCGCCGGTTACGCCCGCGCCTTTGGCACCATTTTTGACTCGCATGTCACCACGCTGATTTCATCCATCATCCTGATTTTCATGGGCACGGGCGAGGTCAAGGGTTTCGGTGTCACGCTCACCATCGGTGTGGCGGCCAGCCTGTTCACCGCGCTCGTGGTGACGCGGCTGATTTTCAATTTCCTGCTCGACCGCGACTGGATCAAGTCGCTCCGGATGTTCCACCTCATCCGCGCCACCAAACTCGACTTCATGCGGCTGGCCAAGCCGGCCTTCATTTTGTCCTGGACCATCATCGTCGTCGGCCTGGGGTACGGCATCTTCGACCGCGGCACGAAGCTCTTCGGGGTGGATTTCGCCGGGGGCGACAGCACCACGTTCAGTTTTGTGCAGAAACTGGATGTGGAACAAATCCGGAGTGCGCTGAACGCGGCCGGCGAAAAGGACTCGCAAATCCAGTACCAAAAGGACGTGATGGGCGGGGGTGCGGAAACCCTGCGGGTGACCACCTCCACCGGTTCGGCCGCAAAAGTCGCGCAGGTCCTGGCGGAAAAGTTTCCGCAGTCCCGGTTCACCGTGGCCAGCCAGCAGCAGGTCGGCGCGGTGGTGGGCTCGGAAATTCTGCAATCGGCCGTGATCGCCTGCGCGCTCTCGCTGTTCGGCATCCTGGTTTACGTCGCGTTCCGTTACGAATTTTCGTTTGCCGTGGGCGCGGTCGTCGCCGTGATTCACGACGTGCTGATGACCATCGGCTGCTATTGCATCGCCAACGGCATCTCCGGCCGTGAATTCAACGCCACGGTGGTGGCGGCCATCCTGACCATCATCGGCTTCTCCACCAACGACACGATCGTGATCTTCGACCGGATTCGGGAGGACCTCAAGATGGGCGTCCGCGGCACGTTCCGGGATATCATCAATCAGGCACTCAATCAGACGCTGAGCCGGACGCTCATCACCTCCGGCACGGTGTTCCTGGCGACGACGGCCCTGTATCTCTTCGGTGGCGGCGTCATCAATGATTTTGCGTTCACGTTCCTGATCGGCATCATCACCGGGACCTACTCGAGCATCTACATCGCCAGCGCGCTGGTGCTGTGGTGGCACAAGGGCGAACGCCCGGCCATCGGCGCCTCGCAGGTAACCATGCAAAACACCGCGTCGGCGAAAGTCTGACGCCTGTGGCCATGCTGGGTTTTGTCGCAATCACGCCTTGGCATTGGGCGGGGTTCATCCTCTGCGTGTTGTTTTTCCTGGCGCTGGACCTGGGGCTTTTCAATCGCCACGCCCATGTGGTCAAATTCCAGGAGGCCGCAGCCTGGAGCACGCTCTGGTTTGTGCTGGCCATGGGATTCGCGGCGGCAATCTTGTGGGGACGCGGCCGCGAGGAGGCCGTGCAATTCACCACGGGCTACCTCATCGAATTGTCACTCTCGATGGATAACGTGTTTGTCATCGCGCTCATTTTCGCGTTCTTTCGCGTGCCGTCCCAGTACCAGCATCGCGTGCTGTTCTGGGGCATCCTGGGCGCCTTGCTGATGCGCGGCGTTATGATCGCCGCCGGAGCGGCGCTCGTCCAACGCTTCCAATGGACGCTGTATCTGTTTGGCGCCTTTTTGATCGCCACCGGCATCAAAATGCTCCTGGTGCGGGATGGAGGCGTCCACCCGGAGAAAAATCTTTTCGTCCGGGTCGCGCGAAAATTCTTCCCCGTCACGAATGAACTGCAAGGCCAGAAATTCATCGCCCGGGTGGATGGCCGCCGCGTGCTGACGCCTTTGGCGCTCGTCCTGCTGGTGGTGGAGACGAGCGACTTGATTTTTGCGCTCGATTCCATCCCCGCCATATTCGCGGTGACGACCAAACCTTTCATCGTTTTCACCTCGAACGTCTTCGCCATTCTGGGCCTGCGCTCGCTCTATTTCCTGCTCGCCGGGGCGATCGACTATTTCCGCTATTTGAAGGTCGGGCTGTCGGTCGTGCTCGTTTTTATCGGGGTGAAGATGCTCCTGGATCCGCATGGCGACGAGCCGAGATGGATTCAGGTCGAAATCCCGACGGGCGTTTCCTTGATGGTGGTGGCCACGATCATTATCATTGCCATCGTGCTGTCGGTCATGGTCGCCGAGCGTGAAAAGCGCACCGGGGCCGCCCGTCGCCCGAACCCCAACCCGTGATGAGATATCGCTGGTCGCTTGCCCCGCCGCAGCCCCTGCTTGCCGGGCAATTGGCGGCGCGGATCGGCATTCCGCCGCTTCTGGCCCAGTGCCTGCTCAACCGCGGCTTCAGCGAACCGTCCGCGATCGCCGATTTCCTCTCGCCCCGCCTCAGGAATCTGGCCGACCCGTTCTTGTTGCCGGACATGGCGGTTGCCGTCGAACGCCTGTTCCGGGCGCGCGAACGTGACGAGCCAATTGTCATCTTTGGCGATTACGACGTGGACGGAGTCACGTCCACGGCGCTGTTGATGGACGTCTTGCGGCCGCTGGGCTGGAACGTGGAGTCCTACCTCCCGCATCGCCTGGATGAGGGGTACGGCCTCAGCTCCGAGGGCGTTGAGAATTGCCGCAGGAAATTCCCCGTAAAGCTGCTGTTGGCCGTGGACTGCGGATCCACCGCCGTGGATACCATCCGGCACCTGCGCTCGGGTGACGTGGACGTCATCGTTCTCGATCACCACCAGGTCGCCCAGCCCCGGCCGGAAGCCGTGGCGCTCGTTAATCCGCAGCGCTCAGCGCTCAACGTTGAATCTTCAACTGCCTTTACCGAACTCTGTTCCGTTGGGCTGGCGTTCAAGCTGGCCCACGCGCTTGTGAAACGGGGGCGCGAAACGGGCCTCCCCGGCGCAGCGGAATTTGATTTGCGGCCGTTGCTGGACCTGGTGGCATTGGGCACCGTTGCCGACCTCGTCCCGCTGACGGGAGAAAATCGCATCCTGGTTTCCGCCGGCTTGGAGCGCTTGAACACCACCCGGCGCCCCGGATTGGTGGCGCTCAAGGAGATTGCGCAGTGCCCGCCGGATCTGGGTCCGTACGAAGTCGGTTTCCAGCTCGCGCCGCGTTTGAACGCCGCCGGCCGGCTCGAAACCGCCGAGGAATCCCTGCTCCTGCTCCGGGCTCAAGATCTGGCCGAGGCCTGGCCGATCGCCCAAAGTCTGGACGCCCGGAACCGGGAACGGCAGAAAATCGAGCGGGGCATCGCCGAGGAAGTCATCGGCGCGGTGAAGGCCAAGTTCAATCCCGAAAAAGACTTTGTCATCGTCGAAGGTCGACTGCTCTGGCACATCGGCGTGGTCGGTATCGTCGCGTCGCGAGTGCTCCAGCAGTTTTACCGTCCGACCCTCATTCTGGGCGGCGAGGGCGGCGAGTGGCGGGGTTCGGGCCGGAGCATTGCCGGATTTGACCTGGCCGCGGCGCTGGACGAATGCGATGATTTGCTGATCCGGCATGGCGGTCATGCCCTGGCCGCCGGCTTGAGCCTTAAGCCCGACCAATTGGACGCCCTGCGCCACCGGCTGAACGAACTGGCGCGGCGCGCATTAAAGCCCGAGGATTTGCAGCCGGCGCTGCGCCTGGACGCGGAAACCGGCCTGGATGAAATGAGCCTGGAGATGCTCGATGAGCTGGCGGTGTTGAAGCCGGTCGGGCAGGGAAATCCGCCGGTGCAATTTTGCGCGCGCAACCTCACGCACCAGCGCCCCTTGCAGCGCATCGGCGCCGAAAAGAAGCACGTGAAGATGTGGGTGACCGACGGTGGATCCACCCAGGAAGCCATTTGGTGGAACGGCGGCGAGGCGGCTTTGCCGGTGGGTTCTTTCGATCTGGCTTTCGCACCGCAGATCAATGAGTACAACAACCGCCGGTCCGTGCAGTTAAAAGTGCTCGATTGGCGGCCGGCGCGTTCGGACACCCAATCGGCTTAGCCAATGTTATTCGCTTAAGGGAATATTCTCCGGTGACGGAGCCTGGGCAGCGGCCTAACCTGGTTGCCAGGGCCAAGCTGCTGCTCGGCCGGGCAGCGCAGCAGCACCGCCACCCATGAAATTCGGAAGCTACCCGGGGCTGCGGTTGCTTGACCGCCGGAGCCGCTGCCTTTAGGTTGGAGTCATGGCGAACGCGCCAAAAAAGAAGAAACGAAAAGCAATCCTGCTGGGCGTCGGTTTGGATGCCGACGGTCACAAGTGGTTCACCACCGGTCCGAACTTCGCCCTCGTCGGCGGCACGGAATCCACGCATGAGCAGATGACCGAGAAAGCCATCAAGATCAACGAGAAGCTGAAGGCGCGCGGCAAACAACTCGAGACGGTCACTCACGAGGAGTTTAACGACATCGCCCATGAAGTCGGTCTCAAACCGGTCAGGCAGCGTTCGAATTAAAATTGGGGCAGCCGCTCTGCGTCGGCCTGTCTTCAGCTTCGGGAAAGGGTCGGCCTCAAGCCCGCAGCGGCAGGAGTTCGAGCTTTTCCATCCGCGCGCGCGTCTTTTCGGGTGTCTCATGCAGTATGGCCCGCCATCCGCGCGCGGCGCCGCCGGCCACGTTTTCCGGGCGGTCGTCCAGGTAAATGACGTCCGCGCCCTGCCGCCCCGCCAGTTTTTCCATCGCCAGGTAAATTTCGGGATCGGGCTTCATGGTGCCGACTTCGAAGGAATAAATGTAACCATCGAAGTTGGCAAAAAAGGGAAAATTGCGGCGGATGTGTTCCACCGCCAGGTCGTTCGTATTGGAAAAAACATAGGTGGGGAAACCCTGCTGGCGCACCCGGGCCTGCAGTTCAATCATGGGCGGAATTTCGGTGAAGATGTCGGCAAAGAACGCGCTGAATTCCTCCAGCGTGCCGCCAAAACCGGTCGCTCCCTGCACCCGCTCAAAAAATTCCCGGCGGGTTATCCGCCCGGTTTCGTAATCAACCACGAAACGGGATTGCTCGATGAGCCCCTTTACTTCCGCCAGGGATTTTCGGCTGTGGGCGGCGATTTTGCGGGCGGCAATCGAATAATCGAAATCCACCAGCACCTTGCCGAGGTCAAAGACAACGACCGCGCTCACGACATTTCCCGGCGTCCTTCCAGCGCCCGGCTCAGGGTCACCTCATCGGCATATTCCAACCCGCTGCCGGCCGGCAAACCGTAGGCGATCCGCGTTATCTTCAGTCCTGGCCGCGCCAGCCGCTTCGCCAGGTAATGACTCGTCGCGTCGCCTTCCACATCCGTGCTCAGCGCGATGATCACCTCCCGGATGGACTCCGGGGCCAGACGTTTCTCCAAAGCGCCAATGTTCAGGTCCTCCGGCTCGACACCGTCCAGCGGGGAAATTTTTCCCCCGAGCACGTGAAACCTGCCGCGATAGGTCGCGGATTTTTCAACGCTTAAAATGTCCACCGCCCGTTCCACGACGCACACGAGCGTGGCGTCGCGCCGCGCATCGGAGCAAATGGAGCAGGGGGATCGCTCGGTCAACGCGCCGCAGGTGGTGCAAAATCCGATTTTGTCCCGGGCCTGCAGCATCGCCTCGGCGAGCTGTCTGACCGCGGCCGCTTCCGTCTGGACCAGGTGCAGGGCGATCCGCTCGGCGGAGCGCGGCCCGACGCCGGGCAACTTGCCGAGCGCGGCAATCAACGCGGTGATGGAATCGGGCAACATCAATCCTCCTTGTTCTCTTCCTCGTCCTCGGTTTCTCGATGACGAGGGCGAGGAGGGGGACGAATCGATTTTCAACCAAACCCCGGCAGGCTCAATCCGGCCGTGATTTTCCCCATTTCGGCGTTGGAAATCTCCTTGGCCTGCCCCAGCGCCTGGTTGGCGGCCGTCACGATCATGTCCTCGAGCACTTGGGCATCGGACGGATTGAGCGCCTGGGGGTCAATCTTGACGGATGCGAGGCTGCCGTCGCATTTGGCGGTGACCTTGACCGCGCCGCCGCCGCTGGTGGCTTCCACGGTGCGGGCGGCCAACTGGGCCTGGACCTGTTCCATTTGCTGCTGCATGCGCGCAGCCTGTTTCATCAATTTTCCAATGCTCGACATGCCGGCAGTTTAAACCAGCGCGCGAACATTTCCAGTCCGAAAGAGTCTTGGACCTCGGCTGAACCGGAATCGACACGGATCGATTGGCTGAGAGCGTAGCCGTAAATGATTTGGGCAGCACTCTCTCCACCAGGGTGGTTTCATAAAGATTTGCAACTGTAGCGAGAATGGTCCTTACTGCTGAATGGCACGCTATCAGTGGCTGCTCTTCGACGCCGACGGCACCTTGTTCGATTACGAGCGGGCGGAAGCGGCAGCCCTCGCCTGCGCCTTCCAGCAAAGCGGGCTGCCGTATCAACCCGATATCCTCACGGCTTATCGCGGATTCAACCAGCGGGTATGGCAATGGCTGGAAAATGGGCAGACCACCCCGGACCGGCTGAAGGTGCAACGCTTTGAATTGTTGTTCGCGGCGACCGGCATCAGATATTCACCCGCTGACTTCAGCACCGTCTATCTCAAATGCCTGGGCGATTGTGCCGAACTGATGGAGGGCGCCCGCGAGGCGCTGGATCTGCTGGCACGCTTCTACCGGATGGCCATTCTGACGAACGGGTTGCAGGCGGTGCAACGGCCTCGGCTGGCCCGTTCCGGGATCCATAGCCGTATATCGGCCATCATCATTTCGGAAGAAGTCGGCTTCGCCAAGCCGGCAAAGGAATTCTTTGACGCCGCCTTCGCCCGGTTGGGGAATCCGCCCAAACACGCAGTCCTGATGATCGGCGATAACTGGGCGTCCGATATTCAAGGGGCTTTCCGGTATGGCTTGGACACGTGCTGGTTTAATCCTCACCATCAGCCGCGCCCGGACAATTTAAAAATCACCCGGGAGGTTGCTTCATTGTGGGAATTGACTGACTGGCTGGGACAGGCAATCGCATGCGAAATTCCATCCCGTTCGATCCGCCCGGCCGGCGAAAATGCGAAAGATTGAAATCACGCGCGAACCTCGACGATCTGGCCTTTGAAAATCTCCAGGGCCTTTTGGATCAGCGGATCGTTCTTGAAATCGCTTTTGTTGAACACCACCGGGGCCGGTTTCTTTTCCGCAACCGCGGCCGCAGGTTGGGCGGCGGCGGGAGGGGTCGCCGGCGGGGTGCCGGCGACCGGGGCCGGTGCGACAGGTTTGGCCGCCCGCCCTGCGGGCGCCTCGGCCTTGACGAATTTAATCTGGGCGTTGGCGTGGCCGAGTTCGGCCAGCTTGGTCTGAAGCAGCGTATGATTCCGCGCGTTGTCCACCAGCCCGAGATGGTCTTCGAACTCAGGATCGAAGCCAACGGTCAAGACTCCCTGGGCAAACGAAACCGGATGGGCGTCGAGCAGGTAACTCCGCGTGAATTGGCTGACCCGACCGACCGTTTCGAGCAGTTTACCCCATAATTCTGTCAGGTCGCCGGACGCGGGTGCGGCGGCGACAGCTGCAGCAGAAGCAACCGCCGCCGAATGCGCGGCGGGTGATTTTGCCGCCGGTTTGACGGCAGGCGAAAGGGCGGGGGAACTCGCGGCGGGAGCGGCCGGCAGGGTGCCGCCGCCGCCCCGCAACTGATTAAGCTGTTTCAAAACGGTGTCGAGGCTGACTGCCTGCCGCGCTTCAATGGCCTTCAGCAAGGTTACTTCGAGCAATATTTTGCGGGACGCGGCATCGCGCAGCCGGATCTCCGCATCGGTCAGCACTTCCAGGATCCGGGTAAGCGATTCCACGCTGGCGAAGGAGGATTGTTGCTTGAGCGCCGCCACCTCGGATTCCGACGCCTCCAGGAGATTCGAATCGCCGCGCGAGACCTGGAAGAGCAGCAGGTTGCGGAAATGATTCAACAGGTCGGCCAGTAGCCGGCCGAGGTCCTTGCCATGTTGCGCCAGATCATTCAACCCGTTCAGGGCGCCGGGGATTTCGCCGGCCAGGATGGCCCGGGTCAGACCCAGGACCTGGCCTTGGGCGGCCAGCCCAAACATGGACAGCACGTCGGCTTCCTCAATCTTGTCGCCGCAAAAGCTGATGAGCTGGTCCAGGGCGGATTCAGCATCACGCAACCCGCCATCGGCGCCGCGCGCGATCGCCAGGAGGGCCGGTTCATCGATCTTCACCCTTTCCAGTTTCGCGATGTGGGCGAGGTGTTTGACGATGAGCGCGGAGGGGATGCGGCGCAGGTCAAAACGCTGGCAGCGCGACAAAATGGTGGGCAGGACCTTTTCCGGGTCGGTGGTCGCGAACATGAACTTCACGTGCGCGGGCGGCTCTTCCAGCGTTTTCAGCAGGGCGTTGAACGCCGCCGTCGAAAGCATGTGAACTTCGTCGATGATGTAAATCTTGAATTTCGAGTTGGCGGGCGCGTACTTGCAGGTTTCACGGAGCTCGCGGACCTGTTCGACGCCGTTGTTGCTGGCGCCGTCGATTTCCAGAACGTCCAGCGATCGGCCTTCGGCGATTTCAATGCAGCGCGGGTCGTCGTCGTTGAAATGGGTCTTCGGACCCCCGGTGCAATTCAGGCATTTGGCGAAGATGCGGGCGATGGTGGTCTTGCCGGTGCCGCGCGGGCCGCAGAACAGGTACGCGTGCGCGATGCGCTGTTGTTCGATGGCGTTGGCCAGCGTCTGCGTGACGTGCTCCTGGCCGACGACGTCCGCAAACCGCTGCGGCCGGTATTTCCGGGCAATGACCTGGTATGACATTTTCGATTTATGATTTACGATTTACACGCCGTTTTGCGATTGCGGTGGCAATCGTAAATCCGAAATCGCAAATCGTAAATGGAAATGCCAGGGTGACCACGGCAGATACGGAGCAAACTACCGTTGCTGCCTTCCGGCCCTGGCGGGGTTTGTAAGTCCACATTCCATGGGCCCTGGCGAAAAAGAGCCTAGCGCAGGTCGGGAAGGTTGTCGAGCCAAAGCCGTTGCCGGCCTATCCCAATTGGGCGGTTGTCATCTGGTTGCTTTGTGTCGCTGTTCCGCCGGGGCCTCAGCCCGCTCCCAGCCGGGCAAGACCCGATACCAGGTCGGCGCATCAAAAAAAACCCTCCGCCATCAAAATTTTTGATTCACACCCGCGCGTCATTTGGATTAAGCTCGCGACACGCCTCCCCAAGAGGAGCGCCTGCATGATGTGGATCGAGCAATTGCAGTCCGCGCCCTGGCTCCGGGCAACCGGTTGCGCAGCGGTTGCTTACGTGCTCGGTTGTTTCGCCACCGGCTATTATCTCGTCCGGGTGCGCACCGGCCGGGACCTCCGTGACATTGAGAGCGGCAGCACCGGGGCGCGCAACACCGGTCGCGTCCTGGGAAAATCCGGCTACCTGCTGACCACGCTGGGTGACATGACCAAGGGCGCGCTGGCGGTCTGGTTCGCGGCGGAATTCACGAACCAGAACCGGTTCAGCATGGGACTGGCCGCGCTGGCCGTGGTAGTCGGGCATGTCTGGCCGGCCCAACTGCGTTTCCGCGGCGGCAAAGGCATTGCCACCTCGTTTGCCGCATTGCTGTTGTTTGATTACCGGGTGGCCTTGACGATTCTGGTCGTGTTTCTTGCCGGGTGTGCCATCACGCGCAAAAGCCTGTTTCCGGCCATGGCCGCCTACCTCTGCCTGCCCCTGGCCGACGCCTGGTTTCACCGCACGGGGTTGACCGCGACGCTGATGACCCTGGTGACCGCGATAATTTTGTTTGCACACCGCCGGAATTTAGCGGAAGAAATGGCTGCGCTGCCGGCGCGGCGTGACATGACGTCCAAACCCGAACACACAAAATTATGAGCCCAACGGAACCGCTGGTTTTCAAAGTGGCCGCCGAGGACTGGGAGTTCGAGCAGATTCATCGGCTGAACTACCGGACCTTTGTCGAGGAAATACCGCAACATCAGCCGTCCGCCGTGCCCCGCCTGGTGGACAAGTTTCACGCTGAGAACACCTATCTCATCTGCCTCAGCAACCAGAAGCTCGCGGGCATGCTCGCCGTCCGCGGTAACCGGCCGTTTTCGCTCGACCAGAAATTGCCGGCCCTGGACTCGTACCTGCCACCCGGGCGGACCATCTGCGAAATCCGGCTGCTCGCCATTGAAAAGAAATTCCGCGGCGCGCGCGGCGGCCAGGTCTTGTCCGGCATCCTCGCCCTGCTCTGGCAGCACGGCGTCGAAAAAGGCTATGACCTCGCCATCATCTCCGGCACGACCCGGCAACTGAAGTTGTACTCGCACCTGGGCTTCGTGCCCTTTGGGCCGATGGTGGGTGGCGGCGAAGCGCAATTCCAACCCATGTATGTCACGCTGGAAACCTTCGAGGTCACGGCCCGCGAATTTCTGCGGTCATCGCCCGCCCGCTCCTTTCAGCCCAGCGCGGTCAATTTTCTGCCCGGCCCGGTCGCCGTGCGGCGCGAGGTGCGGCGCGCCTTTGAGCAGGCCCCCGAATCCCACCGCAACGACGGGTTCAAAACCGATTTTTCCGCCACGCGGCAGATTCTTTGCAGCCTGGTCAACGCCCGGAATACCGAGTTGTTCATGGGTTCGGGCACCCTGGCCAACGATGTCGTCGCCGGGCAATTGTCGCTGATCGGCCGGCCCGGGCTCGTGGTGACCAACGGCGAATTCGGCAACCGCCTGGTGGATCAGGCGCGGCGGGCCCGGCTGGAATTTGACGTGCTCGAATTTCCCTGGGGGGAACCGTTCGACCTGGCGACGGTCGCGGCAAAACTTTCCGCCCGGCCCGCGCCGGCCTGGCTGTGGTGCGCCCATTGCGAAACCTCGAGCGGGGTGCTGAATGACCTGGCAGGGCTCAAAACCCTTTGTGCCGACGCCGGCGCAAAATTGTGCCTCGATTGCATGAGCACCCTCGGCACCATGCCGGTGGATTTGCGCGGCGTTTACCTGGCGGCCGGATCCAGCGGCAAGGGTTTGCGCGCGTACCCGGGACTGGCGCTGGTGTTTTATCACCATGACGTGGCGCCGGCGCCGGACCGGCTGCCCCGCTACCTCGACCTCGGCTTTTACGCCCAGGAGCAGGGCATCCCGTTCACCATTTCCTCGAACTTGCTGCATGCCCTGCACGCCGCCGTCCGCCGTTTGAATCTGGAAAAGCGGTTTGAGGAAATTGCCGGCCTCTCCGCCGGGTTGCGCCTGCGCCTGGCCGAGATGGGCTTTACCCTCGTCGGCCAGGATACCCGGACATCGCCTGCGGTGGTCACCATCGCGCTGCCCCCGGACCTGAACTCGGTCAAGGTGGGCGAAGCCATGCAGGAGGCGGGCTATCTGCTGAGTTACAACAGCGGCTATCTCCGCCGCAAGAACTGGATCCAAATCTGCCTGATGGGCGAGTGCGCGCGGGAAAAAATCGTCCCGGTCGCCAACGCCCTCAACCGGGTTTGTTTCCGCGGCCGGACGCCGGCCGCCCTCCCGCAACCGCTGACGAGTTGACCGCTGCTGTTTCTGTCTGGCGGCCGCGGAGGGCGGGAGCCGGTGTTGTTTAGCCTCACTCAAAATCAGCATAAACTCCTGTTTTTCAGGGGAAAGGAACTTGATTTTCTGGGGGGACATGGCAACTTCTTCGTCTGAAGTTGTATGTCTGCTAAGAGGGTAAATGCATCCCCAACCGGCAACACCTCCACCTCCCGTGGCGGTGTACTCATACAACTGAGTCTCACCGGTCTGACCATTTTCAGCGTCGCCCTGGTGGCAACCTCGGCGCTCGTCACCCACTTGGTAACGGTCAAATCTTCAGCCAATCTAAAATCGGCCGAGGCCTCCGCCGATAACCGGGCCGCCGAGGCTTCGATCCCCGTCGTTGCCAATACCACCGTTCGCGAGCAAGCCAACCCCCCGCCGTGGGGACAACTGGTCTCGTGGGATATCGATCTGGAGCAGCCGGTGGAATACCTCGCCTACGAAATCGCCACCAACAAAATGGAAACCTGGACGTTTGTCGGCATGACGCCCACGCAGGTCCGGTCCCTCCTGCAATCGTGCGGAGTCGCTGCCGGGGAAATTGACCGGGCGTTGTCCCCGCCGTTGCTTTCGCTGGCTTCCTCCAACACCGTCATCATCCCCGACGATGAACTGGTGTTTTCCCTGACGCCGGAAAGCCGGGCGAAACTTTACGCCGTGCTGGGCCGTTTCCCTGCCAATCATCTCATGAAATTCCCGTTTTGTCTGGTGGGCAGCAGTGCGGACGAAACCTTCGCAGGCAGCCAGCTGACCGAAATGATCCTCGAGGCATTGAGAAAACTGCTCTATCCGCGGGGGAATGGCCAATGTTTCAGCGACCTGGGAATCATGCTGCGCCGGCTGCCCACGGAACAGGATCGGATGCTCCTGCTCAAGGCCGTTTCCCGGCAATCCGCCGTCATGGCCCGCGTCCAGATCTGGCCGGATACGGACATCGACAAACTCATCGGCTACTGGGGGCGCGGGGTTCAGACCAAAGACCTCCGGCCGCTGCTCGAGTCGCTCAAACGTGTTCCCGGCGGGGCCGCCATCAGCCTGCTGTATTTTCTCCCGCAGTTCGCGCGCCAGCGGCTTTACACCTACCCCGAACCGTCACAGCCCGGTGACCAGGCGAAAGATTGTCATTGGAGCACGATGAATTTCTTCAACGAAACGCCCGATGACCGTTTCGCCGATCCGAAATACACCGTCCCTTATCTGCAAGCCAATTATTACGCCATTGCCCAACCCGGCGCCTACGGGGATCTCATCTTCTTTTTGAATGCGGACGGGGAAGCCATTCATTCCGCTGTTTATCTGGCCGACGGCATCGTCTTTACCAAGAATGGCAATAACATGGCCCAGCCCTGGATGCTGATGCACTTGGACGATTTGGCGGCCAAATACACCACGGATGCGGCTCCCTCCATGATGGTCTATCGTAAAAAAAGCTGGTAGTCGTGCGAAGCCGCGCCCCGGTTATCCGCCGCTCTTCATCGGCCAGCCGGCGGCGACCATGCCCCGGCAGCCGCCGATGAGCGAGTGAACGTTGCGGTAACCCATTTTCTGCGCAGCGTCGCACGTGAGCGCCGACCGGTACCCGCCGCCGCAATACATGATGATTTCCGTCTTCGGATCGGGAAAGCATTTCTCCAGGTCGCGCTCGAAGATGCCCTTCCCGAGATGCACCGCTTCAACGGCATGACCGGCCTGCCATTCGTGGTCTTCCCGCACGTCCAGCAGCACAACTTGGGGATTGGCGGCCAGGCGCGCGCGCGCTTCGGCCACGCTGATTTCGCTGACCCGCTTCTTGGCGTCGTTGACCAGTTTGAGAAAGCCGGGTGAATGATCCATGCCGGCATGGTTGGGCGGCGCACCGCGAGGGTCAAACAAATTTCATTGGCTTACTGGATGAGCCGATATGAGGGTCTGAGCCGTATTGTCCTAATGTTATACTCCTAATATTAAATATAAAACCAGTTGATTTATTCGGATTGGTTTGGTAAAAAGTCATCCCGTTGACCATGAAAGGCATGGACGCAATCAGAAGGAGCAACCGGAATGCGGACAGGATGGTTCCCCGCGCGTCAGCTTCCAATTTCTGCACAGCCGTCCGTTCCTCCTAGCTGAAGTTGTTTTTTATCCGGTAATTGTTTAACAATAATAATGGATTTCTCGATCAAAGAGTATTTTGAAATCAGGGAACAAAAGGAAACCCATGAAAACCAACAATCTTAAATTCATTAAAATATTCGCGCTCAGCGCCGCAATGTTGGGATTAATTTCCGGTGAGATTACCTATAGCCAGACCTTCACGACCCTCAGAAGCTTTGAACTCACCAACAACATAACGGGCTTGAATCCACGGGGTTCCTTGGTGCAGGGGACGGATGGCACATTTTATGGGACAACATTTGGCGGAGGAATTGGAAATCACGGGACGGCATTCAGAATGAACGCAGACGGCACGGGTTATACCGAAATCAAAAAGTTTATCGGTAGTGATGGGTCCAATCCTCAAGGTGCTTTGATACTTTCAGGGGCAATACTATACGGCACGACGCATTCTGGCGGCAGTTCGGGCGCTGGGGTCGTCTTCAAGGTTAATACTGACGGTTCGGGCTATACTGTGCTAAAGAACTTTACCAACAGCGATGGGGCCGGTCCAAGAGCCGGCGTTATCTTATCCGGCAGCACGCTCTTTGGAACAACTTATGATGGTGGAGATTCGGGTAGTGGGACCGTGTTCATGGTAAACACGGACGGGACCGGGTTTACGGTGTTAAAGAGTTTTAGCTCCCAAACTAACTACATCAACAACGACGGCGCTAAACCACAAGCTGACTTGGCGCTTTCTGGAAGCATCCTATACGGAACGACATCCAGCGGTGGCAGTTCGGGTTACGGAACAGTATTCAAGATCAGCATTGACGGCTCGGGGTTTACTGTGCTCAAAAACTTCGCTTACCTAAGCAGCAATGGGTGGGCTCCATACGCCGGCGTGACGGTTTCCGGTAGTTTGATTTACGGGACGACCTCCGCTGGTGGTGGGGTGTTCAAGATGAATATTGACGGCTCCGGGTTCACTGTACTTAAGGCCCTTACCGGCAGTGACGGGAATTCTCCAGCCGCTGTTCTAACACTTTCTAGTAATACCTTATACGGGACCACGACTTTCGGCGGCGGTTTCTTAAATGGAACTGTTTTTATGGTAAATACGGACGGGACTAGCTTTGCCGTGCTCAAGAATTTCAGCGGCCTTGATGGGTCGCAACCGCAAGCAGGCCTGATTCTGTCAGGGAACAAGCTCTACGGCACCACCTATGTCGGCGGATCTGGCCAGGGAACCGTGTTCTCTTTGAATACAAATGGGACCGGCTATGCGATTCTTAACTCCTATGACGGAGGTTATCCCGCCGCCGGAATGGTATTGTCGGGCGACACGCTCTATGGAACGACTTCTGGCGGCGGCATTGATGGCTTCGGGAAATTATTCGAAATGAATAAGGACGGTAGTGGGTACCGGGTGCTTAAGGAATGGTTCGATCCCAGCGAAGGAACAACGCCAATAACAGGTCTGACGCTTTCGAGTAACACGCTCTATGGAGTAAATTTCACTGGTGGCAATAACAACTATACAAACTTTGGAACAATCTTCGCACTGAACACAAACGGGATGGGCTACATCGTGCTCAAGACTTTCACAAATTCACCCGATGGGGCGAATCCCGACAACACCCTGACGCTTTCCGGCAGCGTGCTCTACGGGACCACGTTGAATGGTGGCAGTTCAAGCACTGGCACAGTGTTCAAGGTGAACACGGATGGGAGCGCTTTTACCGTTCTGAAGAATTTCACCGGGGGTGATGGGGCTAATCCAAGGGCGGCCGTCACGCTCGCGGCGAACGTTCTATACGGTGCGACGTATTCCGGTGGCACATCAAACTTCGGCACAATATTTAAGATCAACGCCGACGGCACAGGATTTTCCGTTATCAAAAACTTTGCCAAAAGCGACGGGGCCAATCCCAGGGGAAATCTAACGCTATCGGGAGGTGCGATCTACGGAACGACAGTAAATGGTGGCAATTCAAACACGGGCACGTTGTTCAAAATAAACACGGACGGGACAGGCTTTACCGTACTCAAGACTTTTAGTGGCAGTGACGGGGCCAATCCCTATTCTGCTTTGATGTCGTCCGGGAGCTTACTCTACGGAACGACCTACGCAGGTGGCATATCCAATTATGGAACAGTGTTCAAGTTGAACACGGATGGGGGTGCTTTTACGGTGCTGAAGAATTTCATCGGCAGCGACGGGGCCAATCCCCGGGCGGACCTGACGCTGTCTGGCGGTGTGCTCTATGGGACAACTTATGCTGGCGGCAGTTTTGGTTTTGGAACAGTTTACGCCTTGAATCTGGGGCCCGTAATCACGAATCAGCCGCAGGATGTGACTGCTTATGCGGGCTCCAATGCCACTTTTACGGTTGGCGTCACTGGCGATTCGCCGTTGTCATATCAATGGCTCAAAAATGGCAACAGCCTGTCGACCGGAGTCAACATACTCGGAGCCACTTCGGGCACACTCACGGTATCCAATTTGTTTGTTGCTGATCCCGGCAAATATCAAATTTTGATTACGAATGCGTTCGGCAGTGTGACCAGTTCAGTCGCCAGGCTGACGGTTACAGGTTTGCCCTTTTCCATGCTAACCACAAATGGCAGCTTTGGGCTCAGCAACGGCCAGTTCGTTTTGACTCTTGCCGGCCCAGCGGGCTCTAACGTTGTGACCTCCGCCAGCACCAACTTGCAGGACTGGACTCCTTTGGCGACCAATGTGTTGGACCTGGGATCGCTCATCTTCACGGATGCGTTAGCAACCAATTATCCGGCGCGATTTTACCGCGCCACGCTGTTACCTTAAAATATCTTGCCGCCAAACCACAAGTGAATCTGAAATCAACTATGAAAACAAACAATCTCAGATACATTAAATCGTTCGCGTTTGGGGCCCT
>Ga0335071_10000817_pt1 | contig 33583 bp, 22 predicted proteins | sample Lox_Sample_15_FD_206724 | JGI IMG/M metagenome (GOLD analysis project Ga0335071, IMG submission 206724) | Soil microbial communities from Loxahatchee National Wildlife Refuge, Florida, United States - Lox_Sample_1.5 | ecosystem: Environmental > Terrestrial > Soil > Wetlands | place: USA...
GACCGCCCCGAGCCTGCGCAGGCTGAAATCGCACCGCAGCCGGCTGAGACAGCAGTTACACCGGTTCCACCGGCGGTGCCAAGTACCGATACTGTGGTCGCTTCTCCGGCGCCTCAGGAATCGACAGAGGGATCGGGCCAGGGTCACGCCACAACGATGAATTCGAGCGGAGGCTCCGACCTTCGTACCGCCTTCCGCGTGAAGTACGTCGTCCAGGATGCCGCGTATCTCGACGGAGGTCGCGCGGCCGGCCTGGCGGAAGGAATGAAGCTGGTTGTGCGCAATCTGCCGAACTCCGGCGCGGTTGCTGCGGAAGGCTCCGACTCCAATGCAGCCGGCGATGTGGCAGAATTAGAGATTCTGTCGGTCGCAGAGACCTCGTCAGTCACGGAAGTTCACACGCCGAGGCGTCCTATCAAAGTAGGGGATCTGGCATATCTTTCGTCGGCCGATCAGGAAGCGTTGGTCGAGAAAAACGCCCTGAGTGCTACGAGGAAGTATCCGGCGGTCGTGAGTTTCACGGAAGACGACACGCTCGACGACGAAGCGCGTGCCGAAGTGCCCAAGCCGCCGCTGCCTTCTGTCAATCGCGCCCGCGGACGCATCGGCTTCGACTACATCGGCACCGCCAATCATGACGGCTCGGGAATCCAGAGTACGAACCTTGGCATCGTGCTGCGCGCCGACATCACCCGGATCAACGGCACGTACTGGAACGTGAGCGGTTACTGGCGCGGACGCCTCAATTCGACGAGCGGCGGCCAGCAGACTCTGCAGGACCTGATCAATCGTACGTACCACATCTATACCAGCTACGACAATCCGAACTCCTCTTGGGTAGCAGGTTTTGGCCGGATGTACCTCCCTTGGGCGACAAGTCTCGATACCATCGACGGCGGGTATCTTGGGCGGAAGTTGTCGCATGGAACGACGGCCGGAATCTTCATGGGATCAACCCCTGATCCCACCTCTTACAGCTACGATCCCAATCGCGAGATCGGCGGCGGATTTGTGAACTTCGATGGCGGCAGTTACGACGATCTCCACTACACATCTACGTTCGGCGGCGGGATCAAGATGGATAAGTGGAGTATCGATCGTCCCTTTGTCTTCGCTGAAAACGGAATCTTCTTCAAACGCATCTTTTCGATCTACCAGGCTGCTCAGCTCGACAGCGCGCCCGGCTACTCCTACCAGACTAACGACACTCCTCCCGTGACCGCTTACCAGCCAGGTACCGGATTCGGAATCGGGCGAAGCTTTCTGACTTTGCGTGTGCAACCGCACGCCCGCGTTGAGTTCAGCTTCAATCACACCTACTTCCGCGACCTGCCGACCTTCGATCCCACACTGATTGGTACGGGCATGCTCGACAAATATCTCTTTCAGGGATTTAGTGCTGGAACACGAGTCGAAGTCTACAAGCAGGTTTGGGTCAGCGGCGATTTCGGGTTGAGCAACCGTACCGGGGACAAGAACAATTCGCTGAACCAGATGTATGGCGTGACTTTCGGGCGGTTGCCCTGGGTTCACCTGCATGCCGATGCCCGCTACTCCCGCTTCAGCAGCGCCTTCGGCAGTGGCACCTACAAAGCGTTTTCGGTCTCCAAAAATTTGGGTGAGACAATGCAGCTCCATGCCATGTTTGGCCAACAGAGTTTCGCTTCGTCGTTGACGAGCGCGACAAACTCCCGCTTCATCAATGCCGAGATTGAAACCACTGTCGGCCGGAACTTCTTCTTACAAGCAGGCGGCACAATCAACCGTGGCAATCAGATGAACTATGACCAGTGGATGTTTACATTCGGCTATCGCTTCGATAACCGTCACGGGCACAGGGGGCAATGATGCTGAGACTCATCCCCAAGTGCAATCCGCTGGTTCTCCTCCTCGTTAGCGCCACACTCGCGGTCCCCAAGACGGGCGGGGAACCACTGGATAAGATCCTGGACCGGACGTCGCAGAAGGTCTCCGAATTTGTCGACGAGTTCTCGAATGTAAAGTGCATTGAGCAGGTCACGCAGCAGAAGCTCCGCCCCAATGGCAAAGTCGAGATCGAACAGCAATCCACGTTCGACTATCTCGTGATCCTCACGAATGCCGGAGGCGATGTCACCCTCAACGAGTCGCGCCTGCCGGTGAAGGAAGCGAAGGTTAACCGCCGTCAGGACATTTCGATGCTTCTGAGCAATGGATTCGCCACGCTGTTTCTTGTATTCCACCCGACTTATATCAGTAATTTCGAGTTCACTGACGCCGGCACGGAACTGGTTGACGGCCACCACGCTCGCAAGATCCAGTTCCAGCACATTCACGGTACCCGGTCGATTGCGGCCCTGGCGCTGCGCGGGCGTGAGTATCCGTTGGAACTATCCGGCACCGCGTGGGTCGATCCTGAGAACGGAAACATCCTCAGACTCGATGCGGGCATTGGAGCCACGCTCGAGGATATCGGCATGAAGACACTGCAATCTTCCGTCGAATTTGCGCCTGTCGCGTTTGCGAAAGATCAACCCGTGTACTGGTTCCCGACGGAAGCAGTCGTCGAAGTCGAGACGCCCAAGCAGCACTGGCGCAACACGCACAGATTTAGTACGTACAAACAATTCTCCGTGACCACTGAGGAGCACGTCGCCCAAAAATGAGCACAGCCACCGCACCCAGTCCCATTCCAGTCTCGCTGACTGCTGCCGCCAGCAATCCTGACGCAGGCCATCGGTTTCGCTTATTAGTCGCGTATGTCCTTGCCTTCGCTCTGATCGTTGGCATCGCGGCCTACGGCTTCGATTACTACACTGCCGGGGCAAATGATCGCCCGTTTATGGCGAAGCACGCTCTCCTCAAGCCCAGCGGGCGCATCGGGATCAAACTCGGCATGCTTGGTTTCGGGATGTTCCTGGCGATCTTCCTCTATCCTCTGCGCAAGCGCTGGGCGTGGCTCGGGCGTCAGGGACTCTCGCGTCACTGGCTCGACTTTCATGTTCTGCTTGGTTTATCCGCCCCGTTTGTAATTGCCTTGCATTCCTCGTTCAAGTTCCATGGGTTTGCCGGTATCGCTTTCTGGATCATGGTGGGTGTTTCTCTCAGCGGTATCGTGGGCCGCTACCTATACGGACAGATTCCGCGCCGCGTCAACGCCGCGGAGCTCTCGCGCAAGGAAATTCAGGAGCTGCAGGAAAAACTCGCTCAACAACTCGCCGGACAGAAACTATTGAAGGAAGCTGATGTGCGGACCGCCCTCCGCCTGCCGGCGCGGGAGACAGTGGATTGGCTGCCGGCTCCAGCCGCCCTGGGGTACATGTTCCTGCTTGATCTCGCGCGGCCATTCCGGATCGCGCGCCTTCGCCGTCGCGCGCTCAGCGGCGCCGAGTACCTGACCACATTCTTTGGGCTGCTTCCCACACGCCACCGTGAACTGGAACGCGCGATCGCTGTCGCACGAGAAGAAGCCAATCTCGCCAAGCACATCCTCTTTCTTTCGCGCACCCAGCAGGTCTTCCACCTCTGGCACGTGGCCCACAAGCCGTTCAGCTACACATTTGCAGTCCTGGCGCTCGTTCACATCGTTGTTGTTTTCATGATGGGGTACTTCCGATAACCATGGAAACTCTGCTACCAATCCTGATTGCAGCCATCCTCTCGATCTTCTTTCTGCGTGGCTATCTGAAGAGCCTGAAGAAGCGAGACGAACTAGCGCACAAGGCAGCCGAGAAGGGCAAGCTCTTTTCCGAGGGACCGCGTTCACAGCATCCGCACATTGACACGAATTACTGTATCGGCTGCGCCACCTGCACCACCGTGTGTCCCGAAGGCGATGTGCTGGCCATGCTCGCGGGCAAGGCCGCGATTGTGAATGGCCACAAGTGCATCGGCCACAGTCTTTGTGCCGAAGCCTGCCCGGTCGGTGCCATCACCATGGTCATGGCGACACCCAGCATGAGCTCCGACATGCCCTTCATGACACCCGAATACGAAACCAGCATCGAAAACCTCTTTATTATTGGTGAACTTGGTGGACTTGCCCTGATCAAGAACGCGGTCAATCAGGGGCGCGACTGCGTCGATCACATCGTGCGTCGGCGCGGAGTCAAGCCGATCCTGGCGGCTGCGGGCGTCTACGATGTGCTCATCGTCGGTGCAGGTCCAGCCGGCATCAGCGCCTCCTTGCGGGCCATCGAGCGCAAACTCAACTACGTAACGCTTGAGCAGGACGAAGTCGGCGGCACGGTAGCGAAGTATCCGCGGCAAAAACTCGTGATGACCAGCCCGGTCGAATTCCCGATGTACGGCAAGTTCAAGAAGACGGAGCTCTCCAAAGAAAATCTCCTGGCATTCTGGGACATGGTGCTCAATCGCGCCGATTTCAACTGTGTGACCCAGGAAAAAGTTGAGAACATCGCGAAGGGTGCAGATGGCGTCTTTTCGGTGAAGTCGGCCAACAATGAATATCGTGCGCGCTCCGTGATCCTTGCCCTCGGCAAGACCGGAACGCCACGCAAGCTCGGGGTCCCTGGCGAAGAGCTTTCCAAAGTCATGTACCGGCTGATTGAGGCCGACCACTACGTCAATAAGAAGATTCTCGTAGTCGGCGGTGGAGACAGCGCCGTCGAAGCTGCTATGGGTCTGGGGAACCAGTCCGGGAACAAAGTGACGCTTTGTTATCGTGGCGCGCAGTTCAGCCGGATCAAGGACCGCAATGCGAAGCGCATCGAAGATTGCGTGAAGAACGGCAAGGTCGAAGTTCTGTTCGAGACCAACCCGAGAGAGTTCAAGCCCGAATCGGTCGTACTGGATGTCAGGGGCACACTCCGCGAATTACCCAACGACTTCGCATGGATTTTTGCCGGCGGCATTCCTCCTTACGATGTTCTCAAGAAGATCGGCATTCGCTTCGGCATGCGTGACCAGACGCAGGAAGCCGGCAACGAAGCGCGCCAAGCGACCAAAGAAAAACAGGAACGCGCCCGCGCATCTGCGGGAGTATAATGCCCATCCGCTCGGCTCATTCGGTGTTTGGGCGGGCGATTGCGGAATCATAGCGATACCGATTCCCAGAACACTTCACTGCTATGGGCGGAAGCAACCACATCCGGAATCAGCCGGGCCACGCGACTCGACTTGGTTCCGTCCCTCAACTTTCAGAACACGATTTTGACCTCCGCTTTGACGACCGCCATCTTCTTCAAGCCGTAGTTGAAAAATGGGCCAGGGAACAGCCCGGTAACGTGGCGATCATCAGCGCCGATACCGGTCGGCACACGACCTGGCGTGAGTTGGAATTGGCAACCACCGCCTTTGCGGCCTTACTCGTTGAACTTGGATATCGGAAGGGCGATCGAATCATCAGCGCGTTGCCGCTGACGATGGAACACATCATTCTGGAGTACGCCTGCTTCCGACTCGGAGTGATCTTCGCACCGATGGATCTTCGGCTGTCTCGAACGGAGATGATTCGCAGCATTCGGCAAGTTCAGCCCAGGGCCGTTGCTTTCCCCGGACCCACCCCGCTTGGAGATTTTCGCGAACTGAGTAAAGCGGTCGAGGACGAATGTCCGTTCGCGCAGCACAGAATCCAGTTCTCTTCAGAAGAAGAGATGGCCCCGGGAGCGATTTCGGCGTCAGCTCTGTTTGCGCGAGCTGCGAAGCTGGCCGAGAGTGGAACGCGTGTAACCGCTGATGTGAACGAGAACGATCCCGCGCTGATCATTTTTACCACCGGTTCGACAGGCTCGCCCAAACCGGCTCTTCTGTCGCACCGCAATATCACCTGCCAGAACATGTGCATCAGCCAGGCTTTCTTCGGTGGAGACTCCGGCATGAGGACGCTGGTGAATCTGCCTCCTTCCCATGTCGGCTGCCAAACTGAGCTTCTGATGGGAACGTTGTTTGGAGGAGGAACGGCGGTCATTCTCGGGAGCTTTGATCCGCTGCGGTCTCTCAAAGCGATTCAGGACTACCAGGTGGAGATCGTGGGGCAGATTCCCGCGATGTTCGAATTCGAATGGCGGCTGAAGGGATACGACGAGTTCGATTTGTCCAGCTTGAAGTTCGTGGCTTATGGAGGCCAGCGAGTTTCCGAACCATTCGTCGCGAAGATGTCAGCCATGGCTCCTTGGGTCGGCACCGGCCTTGGACTCACCGAAACCGCCGGCTTCTGTACCTACGAGTTACAACCCAGGGAGACAGCACGAAAGTGCGCCGTCAGCCTGGGCTCCGACATGCCGGCTTATCCGGTTTCGATCCGCCAGAAGATGCAAGCGGATGGTTTTGCAGGCAAAGAACTGCCCGTCGGTGAGACGGGCCACATTTGCTTCCGCGGCCCACAGACGTTCCTGGGGTATCTCAACGATCCCGAGGCCACGGCCAACGCAATTTCCAAAGACGGGTTTCTTTATACCGGCGACCTTGGGTTCAGAAACGCGGATGGTCTTCATCTATCGGGACGCGCGAAGTGGGTGATCAAACCGTCGGGCTATCAGGTGTTTCCTGCCGATGTTGAGGGCCACATTTGCGCCCTCTCCGACAAAGTCGCTTCGTGTGCCGTGGCCGGCGTCGAGCATGCCATGCTCTCGGAGGCGATTGTGGCTTTCGTGGAGAAAAAGCCCGGCGTGGAACTCTCAGTTCCGATACTTGAGAAGCACGCGCGCGCGCTTGCTTCGTATATGCGCCCCCGGCATTACGTGCTGCTGGAGCCGGGAGGGATGCCCCTCAACCGAGCCGCCAAAGCGGACTACGTCCGTCTGTTTGAGCTGGCTAAGCGGGAGATTGAAGTTCTACGCGCGCAAGGCAGGTGGGATGCTTCCCGGTGATGATGCACAACCACGCGTGACTGCAATCACTGACGCCTTTCTGGCTGAAATGATGCGATGTCATCCGACAAATCGGCGGAAGTAGTCCTACCCGCGCCGTCACGTATCCGTATGAACACGAACTTTTCTTCCGTCCCGCCAATTCGTGACGGACGACCTGCCATAGCCGACATTTACGGCAAGTGCGACCAACTGCTTGCGGCGAGCTGGCAAAGGGTGGAAATCACCAGGCAAACTGCTGCCGACGGCGAGGTGCTTCCGATTTACGCTTATTTCAATTCCAACCTGGTTGACTATGTCCTGATCGGTGGAATCCACGGCCGCGAACCCGCGGGAGCGATCGCAAACTCAACCTATGCGGAAAAACTGAGAGATCTCGGCCGCGAACGGAAGATTCTCCTCATGCCGCTGCTGAATCCCTGGGGATATTTCCACCACATCCGTTACGCTCCGAATGGGCAAAGCGTTTCCGATAGCGACCACTGTCTGGGGCGTATTCCAACCGCGGCTTCTCCGGAAGCTGCGGCCATCACCGAATTCGTCCTAAACAAGATCACCATCAATCCGGGTGCGGCGGTGCTCGACCTTCACGAGGACCCGGTTTATGAAGCCCCGGACTATCACCTCGAGGGCTGGGGCTCCTATCTTTATATATCCGGCCAGGACTGCCTGAGCCATCCCATCTCCAAGCGCGTTGTGGTGTTTCTTCAGACGGCGTCTTTGCCGCTGATCCGGGATGGCATCACTCGCTTTGGAGAAAAGCTTGTCGGCGGAATCATCGTCAACACTGAGGATGGCTCGATCGATGAACTTTTCTACAAACTGCGCGGCTGCTGCCCGGTGATTACAGCAGAGAACATACTGCACGCGGAGAACGAACCGCCGCTGACCGAGCGCGTCGCCACTTACTTGAAGCTTTTGGACGCTTTCTTTGGCGTCTGAAAATGTTTCCGGAGCCGATTCATGTGCACGACAATTGTCGTGGGTAAGAACCGCAGTGCGACCGGCTCGGTGCTCATGGCGCACAGCGAAGAACTGGGGCGGAATTCAGCACACAAGATTGAGGTCAGTCCGCGGCGGGCACCCTCTGCGGGAGAGCAGTATCCACTTCATTCCGGGGGAGCGTTGCCACAGCCACCAGAGCTGCCGCGCTACCTGGCGACGAAGATCTTCGACAAGAAGCACTATCCCGGGGAGCACACCTGTGGAGTCAACGAACACGGCGTCATGGTCACGAACAATCTGGCGCTGATGAAGGGAATTCCGGAGGCGCGGGCCTACGACGTAGTTCCGGGCGGCGTCATTTGGACGGAATTCACGCAATTGGTATTAGAGAGGGCTCGTTGCGCTCGTGAAGGTGCCGCGTTGATCGGCGAGCTGTGCAGCAAGTACGGATTGAGCTGTGACTCCGGCACGATGCTGGCCGTCGCCGATCCCGATGACGCCTGGTGGATTGAACTGGCGCGCGGCGGCCAATGGGCCGCCAAAAAAGTCGGGCCGGATGAAATCACCATGCGGGCCAATTGTTACCGCATAGGCGTTATCGACTTCAACGATCATGAGAACTTCATGTATCCCACAACCCTCGTGGACTATGCCCGCGGCCAGGGTTGGTACACGGACGGCCCCTTCGACTTCGCCGCTATTTATGGGGATCCCGCGAACCAGTGCGATAGCTACAACTGTGACCGTCATGCGGTGCTCGAAAGCCGCTACTCATCTCTAGGCAAGGTGGGTGTCCCCGAGTTGATGCGATTCATGCGCGACACTTTCGAGGGCAGGCCGCAGTTCAAAGCAGGAGAAAACGGCTCTCCGTTTCGCACGGGTGTGCGGACGATTGCCCGGATGAATACGGAGGCGAGTGCCATTGTCGAACTTAGCCGCAACCTGTCGCCGCAAATCGGTATCCGGATGTGGTGCGGCATGTCTACATCGCTGACGAGTGCCTATGTCCCGTTTCACCTGGGGATCAACGCAGTCGAGCCACACTTCGCGTATGCCTCAGGCTCGTATGATCCCGCATCGGCTTACTGGCTGTTTACTGAACTGGCGAAGCTTGCCGACTACGGCTACAGCAGGTGCATCGAGACGGTCACTTCTACCTGGCAAGAATTTGAAGCCGAAACCTTTGCGTCGCTGCCGGAAGTAGAAGCGCGGGCCGCAACTTTAGACCCTACTGCCGCAAGCGCCGTGTTGACAGCGTATGACTGTGAGCGCGCCGCCGCAGCCATTCGCCGGGTGCAACAGCTTCTGCCGGAAGTGAAAACGAAAGTGTTTTACGAAGCTTAAGGAAGTACAGTTCGGCGCTGTTTGTTCTGATCTTCGCAGTTGAACGATGGGGAGCCCATGCCCACCTTCCGCCAACGTTTCTTCGACTTCATGAGCAACATCAATCCACTGGTCATCGTCTTCCTGATGTGCGTCGGGTTCTCGATTCTGACCTACATCATTCCCGGGGGTGAGTTCGAGCGCCGTTCTGTCATGGTCATGGGCCGGATGCGCGACATCGTCGTGCCCGGATCGTTCCATCACACACAGTCCTACCCGCAGGGTTTCTTCCAGTTGTGGACCGTATTCATGCGCGGGGCGGTAGAAGGCGCCGAGCGGTCGTTCGTGATCATGTTGTCGGCAGGTGCGATGACGGCCATCATCGCAACGGGCGCGATCAGCGCAGGGATTCACGCGCTCATCGCGAAGGCCGGACGGCTCGGAATCGTCTTCATTCCCTTGATCGTGTTTACCATCGGACTCTGCGGCGCGACCTTCGGGATGTACGAAGAAGGCATCCCATTCATCCTCGTTCTCACGCCGCTCATGCTCGCCATGGGATTCGATTCCATGGTCGCTGTCTTCATCCTTTATTGGGGTATCGCCATCGGATTCGCTTGCGGGATTACGAATCCTTATAACGTTGCCATTGGGCAGGCAATCGCCAACGTACCGCTCTACACCGGATCGTGGTTTCGCGTCGTCAGCTTTCTGGTATTCATGTCCATTACCAGCATTGCGATCATGCGCTATGCACACCGGGTCCACAAAGATCCAACGAGGTCGCTTTCTCGCGAGGAAGACGTCGAAAACCGGACGCGCCTTCGCGTGGAAGCAACATCTCCCGAGGACTACGCGTTGACGGGCCGCCGCATCCTGGTACTCGTGCTGCTGGCCGTCGGCTTTGGCATTCTCATGTATGGGCTCATGGTCCACGGCTGGGGATTCAGGGAAATCGGCTCGCTGTTCCTGTGGATGGGCATCATTATCCCGGTGGCGGGCGGACTGCAAACGAAAACAATGATCGAGAAGAATATCGAAGGGATGAAGAGCGTTGTCATCGCGGTTGTGATGATGAGCGCGGCGCAAATCCTCTATTTCATCCTGAACGACGCCCGCATCCTGGACACGATCCTGAATTATTTTGCCGCTTATCTTGTCAAAGTACCGAAGGTTGTCATCGCCTACGTCATGTTCGGCATCAGCGCGTTGACGGCTGCACTGCTGGGCAGCGCATCCGGCACGGCGGCTACGGTGATGCCGATTCTTGCGCCCCTGGCAGATGTGCTGCATTTCTCCAAGCAGATTGTCGTTCTGTCATTCCAATTCGCCACCGGGGCGTTCAATTTCTGGATGCCATGGGACGGCATTGCTTTCACGGTATGTTCCATGGCCGGGGTGAAATTCTTCAAGTACATCCGCTACACAGCCAAATTCGCGGTGCTCGTCTACTTTCCTACGGCATTGCTCATGCTGCTCATCGCCGTGGTCATTGATTACAAATAGGATGGCGTCCGCATAGGCACCTCCGTGCCGGCGATCAGCCGGGCCCAGCCGTCACGGCTGCGCAAAAGACTTTCCCAAGCAGAATGTGTGATTTACAAACCTTTACGATCTTTTGTTTTACGCCAGCCATCACTTGATTGAAGATGGACTTCCAATACCTTTGGGCTCTTGCGAGCGAGGGCGGGGACTCTTGAATTCGCTGATCCGCGCCACTGGGTCTGATCGAGGAAAGCTTATGCGAGTACGTGCAGCTGGCAGCCTCTCAATGGCGGGCCTGTTTTTGTTGTTCATCGGTTGTTCGAGTAACTCCGATTCCGACAAGAAGGCCATGGCGGCCGCTCCGCGCGCCGTACCCGTTACGGTTGCTGCAGTGGTAAAGCAGGATCTGCCCGTTTATCTGTCGGGGCTGGGTTCGGTAACCGCTTTCAACACGGTGAGCGTGAAGAGCCGCATCGACGGGCAACTGGTCCAGGTGAATTTCCGTGAAGGCCAGCAGGTCAAGAAGGGCGATCTGCTGGCATTGATCGATCCTCGCCCTTACGAGGTGCAGCTATCCCAGGCGCAGGCAAACCGTTTTCGCGATCAGGCGCAGTTGCGTGATGCCCAGCTCAACTACCAGCGCTTCCGCGACCTGCTGAAAGAGTCGGGCGCGGTCTCGCAACAACAGGTGGACACACAAAGAGCCACAGCCGATCAACTGGAGGGCGCGGTTCGCGCCGACCAGGCTGCCATCGACAACGCCAAACTCCAGATCGACTATTGCCATATCACCGCTTCGATCGATGGACGAATCGGGCTGCGGCTGGTTGACGTCGGCAACATCGTACATGCCAGCGACGCGAGCCCGATGCTTGTCATCACGCAGTTGCAACCCATCTCGGTGATCTTTACCTTGCCGGAAGACAGCCTTCCGGAGGTCGCTCGCTACATGAAGCGCGGGACGCTGGAGGTGGATGCTTACGACCGCGACAACCAGGAGAAGCTGGCGTCCGGAAAGCTTCTGACGATCGACAACCAGATTGATCCGCAGACCGGCACGGGAAGGCTGAAGGCCACGTTCGACAACCGGGATGGCATGCTCTGGCCAAACCAGTTCGTTAACGTTCGCCTGCTCCTCGACGTGCGCAAGGGCAGCATCGTGATCCAGAGCGCCGCGGTGCAGCGAGGGCCACAGGGAACATTTGTCTATGTCGTCAAGCCTGACAAGACAGCGGAAGTGCGACCGGTGACCGTAGCCCTTGCGGAAGGGAATCTGTCGGCGATTGGAAGCGGACTGCAAGCGGGCGAATCGGTGGTGACCGATGGCCAGGACAAACTTCAGAACGGCGCGCATGTTGAGCCGCGCGGCTCGTCGCGTAATTCCAATGCAGGTCAACCCGCGGCGGCAGCGCCGGCATCATGAATCCTTCTCGCCTTTTCATTCTCCGGCCGGTCGCCACTTCGCTGCTGATGGTCGCAGTGCTGCTGGTCGGGATCGTGTCTTATCGTCAGCTGCCAGTCTCTGCTCTGCCTGAAGTGGACTACCCCACAATCCAGGTGATGACGTTCTACCCGGGCGCGGCGCCGGCTGTCATGGCTTCGTCGGTCACGGCCCCCCTCGAACGCCAGTTTGGGCAGGTGCCCGGACTGAGCCAGATGACCTCAACGAGTTCCTTCGGCAGTTCGGTCATCACATTGCAGTTCGGGCTCGACCAGAACATTGACGTCGAAGAGCAGCAGGTGCAGGCGGCAATCAACTCGGCTGCCACCTATCTGCCTCGTGATCTGCCGAACCCGCCGATTTACAGCAAAGTGAATCCGGCAGATGCGCCGATCCTCACGCTAGCGCTCACTTCCTCATCACTGCCGTTGTCAAAGATCGAGGATGTGGCCGAAACTGCTCTGGCGCAGAAGATCTCGCAGTTACCGGGTGTCGGCCTGGTTTCGATCAGCGGCGGGCAGAAGCCTGCGGTACGGGTGCAGGCGAATCCGACAGCGTTAGCGTCGTACGGACTCAGCCTCGAAGATCTGCGCGCGGCGCTGGCGGCAGCGAACGTCGATCAGGCCAAAGGAGTCATTGACGGGCCGCGGCAGTCATTTACGATCGGCGCCAACGATCAGCTGCTCTCCAGCCAGCAGTTCAGCGCGGTCATTGTTGCTTACAGGAACGGAGCGCCTGTCCGCCTGTCGGATGTTGCGACGGCGATTGATGCCACCGAGAATGTGAAGCAGGCGGCGTGGGTGAACACGACACCAGCGGTGCTGTTGAACATCCAGCGGCAACCCGGCGCTAACATCATCAGCGTTGCCGACCGCATCAAGAACGTCCTGCCGCAACTGCAGGCATCACTGCCGGCGTCCGTCAAGGTGCAGATCCTCATCGACCGTACGCAGACCATTCGCGCGTCGGTGAGAGATGTCCAGTTTGAGTTGATGCTTACCGTCGCGCTGGTCGTGATGGTGATCTTCCTGTTTCTGCGGAACCTCTCTGCGACTGTCATTCCAAGCGTCGCCGTGCCGCTCTCGCTGATCGGAACGTTTGGCGTGATGTACTTGCTCGGCTACAGCCTGAACAACCTCACATTGATGGCGTTGACCATTTCCACCGGCTTCGTGGTGGACGACGCCATCGTGATGATCGAGAACATCGACCGTTTTCTCGAGGAGGGCGAGTCCCCGCTGCAGGCAGCATTAAAAGGAGCCGGGCAGATCGGCTTCACGATCGTGTCGCTGACGGTATCGCTGATCGCGGTGCTGATCCCTCTGTTGTTCATGGGTGATGTCGTCGGCCGGTTGTTCCGCGAGTTTGCCGTCACGCTGGCGGTGACGATTCTCGTCTCTGCCTTCGTTTCGCTCACGCTTACGCCAATGATGTGCGCGCTGTTGCTGAAGCAAAAAGGAAAGGAACAACAGTCGCGTTTCTATCGCGTTTCGGAAGACTACTTCAACCGCGTGATTGCGTTTTACGGCCGCACATTGAAGTGGGTGCTGCAGCATCAGACCGCAACACTTCTGGTCACGGTGACGACTCTGGTCGCGACGCTCTTTCTCTACGTTTACGTACCCAAGGGCTTCTTTCCCGTGCAGGACACGGGCGTAATCATGGGTATCTCAGAAGCGGCGCAGAACATCTCGTTCTCTGCGATGTCGCAGAAACAGCAAGCCTTGGCCGAGATCATTCTTAAAGATTCGAATGTGGAGTCGCTGGCATCGTTCATCGGCGTAGATGGCACGAACCTCACACCGAATAGCGGGCGCATCCAGATCAACCTCAAACCGCGCGATGACCGGAAGGCAACAGCGTCAGAAATCATCCGAGAGCTGCAGCGGGAACTTGCGAAAGTCGACGGCATCACGCTCTACATGCAGCCGGTGCAGGACCTGACTGTCGAGAGCAAAGTCAGCCGCACGCAGTATCAGTACTCGATGGAAGATGCAGATGCGCGCGAACTCGGGGAATGGTCGACGCGGCTGCTGCAGAAACTGCAGGCTGCGCCGGAACTGCGCGACGTGGCCAGCGATCAGCAGAACAACGGGCTGGAAGTGAATCTGGTGATCGACCGCGATACGGCATCGCGTCTGGGAATTCTGCCCCAGGCAATCGACGACACTCTCTACGACGCGTTCGGACAGCGGCAGGTCTCGACGATGTTCACGCAGCTCAATCAGTATCACGTCGTGTTGGAGGTCGATCCGGATTTCCAGGCCAGCCCCGATATGCTGAAGCACATCTACGTGAAATCGGGCACGGGAGAGCAGGTGCCCCTCGCGTCGTTCTCGCACTTCGAGCAACAAAGCGCGCCGTTAGCCATCAATCACCAGGGGCAGTTCCCGGTGGTGACGCTGTCATTCAACCTGGCGCCCGGAGTTTCTCTCGGCGAAGCGACGAAAGCGATCGAACAAGCCGAGCAGGAGATCGGCTTGCCGCGCAGCATCAACACCAGTTTTCAGGGAACTGCGGCGGCGTTCCACAACTCGCTGTCGTCAGAGCCGTGGCTGATTCTGGCGGCGATTATTACCGTCTACATCGTGCTGGGTGTGTTGTATGAGAGCTATATCCACCCGATCACGATTCTCTCGACACTGCCCTCAGCAGGTGTCGGCGCCATACTTGCGCTGCTTATTACAGGCAACGATCTGGGCGTGGTAGCACTGATCGGCATCATCCTGCTGATCGGTATCGTCAAAAAGAACGCCATCATGATGATCGACTTCGCGCTCGAAGCCGAGCGTGTCGACGGCAAGGCGCCCGAAGAAGCCATTTATCAGGCGAGCCTGCTGCGTTTCCGTCCGATCATGATGACGACCATGGCGGCGTTGTTCGGTGGACTACCTCTGGCGCTGGGCCGCGGCACCGGGTCCGAACTGAGGCACCCCCTGGGAATCACGATCGTCGGTGGGCTGCTATTGAGCCAACTGCTTACGCTGTACACCACGCCGGTTGTGTATCTGTGGTTTGATCGGTTGGCACACCGCTTCTCGCATTACCGGATCGGCAATCCGCTTGAGCAACCGCAGGGCGAAGGCTCCGGGGACTAGCGATGAATGTGTCTGGTCCATTCATTCGGCGCCCAGTCGGCACTTCGCTACTGGCCGCTGCGCTGTTGCTGTCGGGGGCGCTGGCGTTCAACTTCCTACCGGTCGCGCCACTGCCACAGGTCGAGTTTCCTGTCATTTCAGTATCGGCGGGTCTGCCGGGAGCGAGTCCGGAGACGATGGCTTCGGCAGTGGCGACTCCGCTCGAACGACAATTTGGACGCATTGCCGGCATCAACCAGATGACGTCGACCAGCCAGCTCGGGTCGACCAATATCGTTTTGCAGTTCGACCTCAACCGGAACATCGATGCTGCGGGACGCGATGTGCAGGCGGCGATCAATGCTGCGCGCAGCCAGCTCCCCGCCAACCTGCCGGGCAATCCCGGCTATCGCAAGGTGAACCCGGCCGATGCCCCGATTCTGATCCTGGCATTGACTTCGGACACGATCACACTTCCACGCATGTACGACGCCGCCGACTCGATCCTGGCGCAGAGGTTGGCGCAGGTGGAAGGTGTCGGCCAGGTGTTCGTGGGCGGCGGTGCGCGACCGGCGGTGCGTGCGGAAGTGAACCCGACGCTGTTGAACAAGCTTGGCGTGGGACTCGACACGGTTCGAACGGCGTTGGGTCTGGCAAACGCAAACCGTCCGAAGGGCGAATTCTCCGGTCCGGTGAATGCCTGGGCGCTGCACGCTAACGATCAGATCTTCCGCGCGGAGCAATACAAGAATCTGATCGTCTCTTACAAGAATGGGGCGCCGGTGAGGCTCTCGGATGTGGCCGATGTCCAGGACTCGGTCGAAGACATGCACGTGGCGGGACTGGCGAACGGCAAACCTGCCGTTCTGGTCATTGTGTTCCGCCAGCCGGGAGCGAACATCATCGCCACCGTGGACCACGTGCTGAATGCGCTCCCACAACTCAAGATTTCGATCTCACCTGCGATCGACTTGCAGGTCGTGCTCGACCGGACAACGACGGTACGCGCCTCGGTTGCCGATATCGAGCGAACGCTCGTCATCTCGGTGATCCTGGTTGTGCTCGTCGTCTTTGCCTTTCTGCGAACGTTCCGCGCGACAATCATTCCCAGCATTGCAGTTCCGCTGTCTCTCGTCGGGACATTCGGCGTGATGTACCTGCTCGGGTACAGCCTCGACAACCTCTCGTTGATGGCGCTGGCGATCTCCACCGGGTTTGTTGTCGACGATGCCATCGTGGTCCTGGAGAACATCACACGCTTTATTGAACAGGGAATGACGCCGTTCCAGGCGGCCTATCGCGGGGCGAAGGAGATCGGCTTCACGGTGCTGTCGATGAGCACATCGCTTGTCGCCGTTTTCATTCCGATTCTGCTGATGGGCGGGATCGTAGGGCGCTTGTTCCGCGAGTTCGCGGTGGTCCTGAGTATTGCAATTGGCGTGAGTCTGCTCGTATCGCTGACGACGACTCCGACCATGTGCGCAAAGTTACTGCGCCCTCTCAACGAGAAGAAACACAACCGCGTTTATCGCTTCAGCGAACGTGTTTTTGAGCTCATGCAGGGGACATACAGGCACAGGCTGAAGTGGGTGTTGCGCCATCAGTTTCTGACCCTGATGGTTACGATCGCCACAGCAATTGTGAGCGTTTGCCTGTACATCATTGTCCCGAAGGGATTCTTTCCTCAGCAGGACACTGGCCGCGTCGTGGGATCAGTACAAGCAGCGCAGGATATTTCCTTCGACGCGATGCACACAAAGATGAAGCAGTTTGTCGACATCGTCATAAAAGATCCCGCGGTGAATACAGTGGTGGCGTTCACAGGAGGTAACACGGCGTACAACTCAGGGCGTATGTTCATTACGCTGAAACCGCTGTCGGAGCGGAAGATTTCTGCGGACCAGGTCATCGGCCGGCTGCGCGGCAAACTCGCAGTGGTTCCGGGTGCAACTTTGTATATGCAGTCGGCGCAAGATCTGACGATCGGCGGGCGGCAGAGCCAGGCTCAATACCAATACACGTTACAGGGAGAAGATCTGCAGCAACTGAACGACTGGGCGCCCCGGCTCCTTCAAAAGCTGCGTTCGCTTCCGCAATTGCGCGATGTGAATACGGACCAGCAGGACAAGGGCCTGCAGACGAGCGTCGTAATCGATCGCGACACCGCTGCACGGCTTGGCGTTGCCGCCGCAGACATCGACAACGCACTCTACGACGCCTTCGGACAGCGCCAGGTCTCGATCATGTACCGGCAGCTCAATCAGTATCACGTGGTGATGGAGGTTGCTCCCGACTTTGCCCGCAACCCCGATGCGCTGCACGACATTTACGTTCGCGCGAAGAATGGCACGGCTGTGCCGCTCTCGTCGTTTGCGCATTTCGGACCATCGAACACGGCACTGGCCGTCAGCCACCAGGGACAGTACCCCTCGGTGACGCTGTCGTTCAATCTCGCGCCGGGGATCTCGCTGGGCGAGGCAACCAGAGTGATCGAAGACGCGGAGCGCAGCATCAATTTTCCGGTCACGATGCATGCGAGTTTCCAGGGCACAGCGGCGGCGTTCCAGGATTCTCTTTCGAGCGAGCCGATTCTGATTCTCACCGCCCTGTTGACCGTGTATATCGTTCTCGGGATCCTGTACGAGAGCTATGCGCATCCCATTACGATTCTGTCAACCTTGCCTTCCGCCGGCGTTGGAGCCTTGTTAGCTTTGCTGATCTCTGGCAATGAGCTCAATGTCATCGGCCTAATCGGCATCATTCTGCTGATCGGGCTGGTGAAGAAGAACGCCATCATGATGATCGACTTTGCCCTGGAGACCGAGCGCAAGCATGGCAAGTCGTCCACCGACGCGATTTACGAAGCCTGCATCCTGCGCTTCCGTCCCATCATGATGACGACAATGGCCGCGTTGCTGGGAGGATTGCCGCTGGCGCTCGGCACGGGCACGGGTTCCGAATTGCGGCGTCCACTGGGCATTACGATTGTCGGCGGCCTCATCGTCAGTCAGGCGCTGACGCTCTTCACCACGCCAGTGGTCTACATCTATATTGACCGGCTGCGGCTCTGGCTGCGTGGAGAGAGGCGCCAGCCGGATTTGTCGATGGCGCCCGACCCTGCCGCTCGTTGAAACCCCATTTGGCAACATCACCCACTCAACAGCTATCGTGACTCGACTTCGACTGGACTCGTCAGCCGCTGCACTCCTTTAGCTTGAGGAAGGACGACGAGGGGTACTGCGTGGCGGCTGTAGTGGGCGAGAACGGCGGGCTTGGACCAATCCAGGTCCCAGCCATCCTGGATGGCAACTACGTTGTACGAGCCCGGCGGCACATTGAAGAACGAAAAGCTCCCGTCCAGATCGCTCTGGTCGCGGCGGAAAAGGTCGGGATTGGACTCGGGATCCTTCGGCGCAAGAACCATCATTGCTCCCGGCGCTGCCTTGCCCGATCGCTTGGCAAATCCGTCGATGCGAACGGATCCCCGCGTCAGTGTGACCGACACAGAGATGGAAGCGCTGGAAGTAATGTTCAAGGTGCGCCCTTCGATCGGACCGCTCTCGGAAGCCATCCGGCTGACGGAATACATTTCGTTGGGTGAACCTGCCACGACCAGGTACTTATCGGCCAAAAGATCGGCTACCTCTGCTTCTCCTTTTTCATCCACCTGGACGGAATTGACACGGCCCTTGCGATTCCGCATTCCGATCTGAATGTTCCGCGGGAGCGTCGCTGCTCCGGCTACCTGAATTTTGAACTTCACCTTGCCGGTGGAGTTGCCAGAGGCGCCCGCCAACTCCTGGCTGCTGGAGAGGTCGACGGCCATGGGAGCTTGCAGTTCGCCGTCGGAGTCCGGCATGCGCACCAGATACCTTCCGGCAGGAATTCCAGTAATTTCGTATAGTCCCGGCTGTACCTGTTGCACACCCCGATTTGGCACTCCTTCGGTATCGTCGAACGCGGGGCGCTCAAGATCGGGAGGCACCATCCCACGAGTTCCTTCGTCAGCGACATGGAAGAGGAGATGGAGCGCAGGCAGCGGATTAAGATGAATGTCGGCCTGCACGCGATCGCCCCCGCGAACTGGAATAGGCGTCGCCTGGTCCGCTTCCGAAACATCGCCGTAGTAGGTGACTGGATAGGCCACGTCAAGCGATGGATCCACCTGAATCGCCTCGCGCACTGAAGGTGGATGAACCGCGTACCACGGATGTGCCTGCGCGGAAACAAAGTAGGTTCCAGCATCGAGTTCCGGAACCTCGTACACGCCCTGGTCGTCGGTCTGTGCCGTACGAAAGCGAAGGATCCGGCTGACTCCGGTGAAACGGTCCTCCCGGTACAAAGTCACTGAGGCTTCGCGAACCGGATCGCCATTTTCGTCGAGGATTCTCCCGGTCACTAACGCGGCGGGGGTGACGCGCAGAATCAGGTTCTCGATATCAATTCCGGCGCCCGTAACGATGCCGGTCCAAAACTGTTCATGCTGGTTGTAGGCCGAAAGGATGTAGCCGCGCTTGAATGCCTGCAAGGAGAATTTGCCGACGGCGGCGTGAAACTCGAAATGGCCGTCTTCGGAACTCATGGCGGCCTGCACGTTGCGCTCGTTGCGGGCCTCCGTGATGGTGACGCGGGCGCGGGCAAGGGGAAAGCCGGTCTTGGCGTCGACAACAGTTCCCGCAATACGATACATGCCGGTCGTCTTTTGAGAGGACGCCGGCGTGGGCGCTTGTGCGAACCCTGGGCGTGCCATCGCAAGGGCAGCGAATATGCAGGCCGCGGAGCGTAGTTGCAGGATTCCAGTCATCGTCATTCTGTAGTGATCAGCTGCACACGGACACTCTCGCTCTGGCCTGCGGACAGCCGGACCACGGGTCCTTTCGATTCATAGGCACGCATTGCTTCCGGATTTCGGTACTCGAGGTCCGACTGCGAACTGGAGAATGCCAGCACTCGATACGCGCCCGGCGGAAGGGGCGGAGAATGAAAACTGCCATCGGGGGCGACCCAGATCTCCGTGAAGGCGCCGCTGCTGTCGGATAAAGGAATACAATACACGTGAGCCGGGGTCGACGGCGTCACGACCGGCTTGGCCGCCGCCGTGAAACCACCTTCGTCGATGCTTCCAGCCATCATTCCCTGCGAGGGAAGGCCCTCGACCATCCCGTCAATTTCTGCGGTTCCGTCGCGCATGGTGATTTCGATCGGCGCCGGCGATCCGCCCTCTGCCACGGTCAGTGGTTGATGGAGGAGGTCGATACTGCCCGAGCGCATCGAGGCAACGTAACCGCGTGAGCTGTTGACGCGCACCCAATACCGGCCGGGGAGAACATTCTCGACCGTAAGGGATTGGTCGCTCGCGCCCGACGGAGCGCGAAGGGCAGGACGGCGCCCGCGGCCAAAGTCATCTTCTGGCTCAAGGATGAGGTTCAGGTACCGCCTTGGTCCCGTCAGGGGGAAACGGCGCCCGCCGGAAGTCGGAGTGGACAAAGGCTCGGGCTCTTGCACAGCGCTGAATTCTTCTTTAACGATGACTGGAATCGAGTTGCCCATCAGCAACGTCATTGCAGGACCGGAGATGGTTCCGTCGTGAACCGTCAGGGTCGTAACCCCCGCAGCCACAGCATTGTCGGTCCCATAGGTGGTGCCCTCGACCGTATAGGCTCCGTTCGGCAGCAGGCCTTCTATGGCCTCATCGCGGCCGTTGAATCCGAGTGAGTATCCGGGACCACGATGTCCCGCAGCAAAGACACTGACACCGAGTCCAATGCCCGGTTGTGTATTGGTAACCGGGATCTTCACGTTGAAGTAAGCCTGCCGGGTGAGCGACACGTCAGCCTGCTCGATCTCGCCGGGTGAGAGCGTGAGCTCGGCGGCGGCGTCAAATCCCGGAGCGGCAGGGTAATAGACTGGTGGATATCCAAAGAGTGGCCCCCCTGCAGCGACCGTGAATCGATCGCGGTCGAGCAACTCTCGTGTCAGCAGCTTGTAGCTGCCGGCAGTGAGTTCGGCAAATCGGAATTCGCCACCTGAGCGCGAGGTCGTAGCTTTGGTGAACACCCAACGGGCCCGCCCATCCTGCACAAGTCGCCGATACAGTTCGAGTTGGACATTATCAAGGGGTTCGGAATTTGCGACTGTGACCTTGCCTACGATAAGACACTCGGGTATGAGAGCAATGGTCCACTCCTTGTTGCCTGCACCGGACTGTAGGTTGATCATGGAGCCGCTGGGATCGGGAAGGAAGCCGGGCTTGCGCGCCATCAACAGGTTGGGGACGGTTCCCATCAAGCGCGGAGCGAGCCGGGCGTCAGGAACTGGCGCAGCACTCGAATCCGATTCCGACGACTCTTTCTGTGGGATGGAAAACTCGAAGCGTCCCTGGCTATCGGTGAAGGTGGCGAATCGGCTGTCTGGCGAAGCGACCAGCGCCCTGAAGACCGGTTCGTGAGTAGCGCTGTTGATGACGACACCCCGAATGCTGGTGGGACGTTCCAGCGGAACAAGCTGACTGGACCCCGGACAAACGGCAACCGCGATCAGGGAAAGAACTGCAGAAAGCTTGCCGGCGTGCCCCATCCGGCCGGGCCGATGTAGCCAGCGTATGACAGGCCGGTTCGGCCATCGTCCGATACACTTCACAAGAAACAACTCCGAACTCCAGCTATTGTACGCAGATCAGCCGAACTGGACTGGGACCTCATATCGCAATTAGACACCGACACGATATACTCGCGCCCGGAACCCCAGGCGCCGTTTCTTCAGGCGAATTGGCCAGTTCATTCTGTTCGCTGAACGGCCCCTATTCGAGCCGATAGGGAAGGGATGCCTCGGGCCTCCGGGATGGTTGTTTCTCCGGCGCTTTAGCGACACCGTCCGGCGCTGACAACAGCAGCCCGGCGGAAATGAATGGACGACACCAACCTAAAACCCGACCTCGAGCCGCTTTCGAAGCCAACGATCTTTGAGGAAGCAGTCGCACTGGCAAGTCTGGCCGTGGCCGCCGTTTCGCTCTTCTTCTTCGCTTGGATCGCAAACAGCGTGTCGGACGCACGCATCCAGGCCTTCGATCTCAACGTGCGCAACACGGTGCACACCTTCGCCTCGCCGGCTATGACGCGAATCATGCTTGCGATTTCGTTTCTGGGCGGCGATGGGCTGGTGCTGGCTGCGCTTCTCGCTTTACTCCTGTTCTGGCATTTCCGGCGCGGAAGGGCAGCGCTGTGGCTGGTTGTGACCCTGGCCGGAGCGTTAGTGCTCGACGTGACATTGAAGTTGGCTTTTCATCGCGCGCGTCCAACGCCGTTCTTTGGACTTTTGCCGCGGACCTACAGCTTTCCCAGCGGCCATGCGCTATTCTCGTTCTGTTTTTATGGAGTACTGGCAGGGCTGATCGCGGGTCGCGTCCGGGCGATCTGGCTTCGCGCGGCAATCTGGAGCGCAGCGGCGCTCTTCGTCTTCGCAATTGGACTCTCCAGAATTTACCTTGGCGTACATTACCCCAGCGACGTGATCGCTGGATATCTCACAGCCAGTCTTTGGGTGGCGACAATGATCTTTCTTGATCGGTGGCGGAAACGGAAGAAGTCAAACAATGTAACGCGGACGGCAATGGTAGTCCTCGCGGGCATTACGCTCGCTTTTGCCGGGAAGCCTGCATGGGCACAGACTCCCGAACAGCCAGTCGCGGTTGGCGCGGTGCACGTCGATACCAACCCCAAGCACATTCTGAATTCCTTCGACCCGGATAAGGCTTTGGGCAGTTCCCTGGATGTCTTGTCGCGAACGGATATCGACAAAGTTCATTCCCCGCATATCGTGCAGGAATCTCTTTCGGCTGGTTGGGGCCCGATCACCTATCGCAACAATACTGAGCTCCGTATGGGTGCATGGCATTGGACGGAAAACGGGACATGGAGCGATCCGGTCCGCCGCAGCGGCTACTTCACTGGCAGCACAGAATTGAAAGAGCCGACGCGCTACATCCTGGCTTACGCTTTACCGCACCGGGGATTTGCCACCAGCGGCGACTCTCCGGTACCGACACCGAGTCTCAGTTATTGGAAGAGCAATCCGTATTTGACCACCCGGTTTACGCACGAAAGTGACGCTTTGCACCCGCAATGGGTGGTCGTCGACCTCCGAGTGCCGAAGGCGGTCAGTGCGATCCGCATCGATTGGCAGAATCCGTATGCGATCGCTTATCAGGTGGAGTACTGGGAAGGGAAGGACGCTCTCGATTTTGACCGCGGTCCTGACGGCGCTTGGCATGTCTTTCCGGCTGGCTTGGTAACGAACGCCAAAGGGGGGATGTCGACGCTGAAGCTCAGCGATGCGCCGGTCACAAGTCAGTTTCTGCGTGTGTTGATGTCCGAATCCTCCAACACCTGCGATCTACATGGATCCGACGACGTCCGTAATTGCGTCGGTTACGCCATTCAATCCATCGACGCAGGAAACATCGACGGCAGCGGCGAATTCGTCAGCCTCGCGAAAGAGGCCAATGCCGCCCAGCCCACGTACTGCGCTTCTTCGATTGATCCCTGGCACTCCGCCGCCGATGTTCGCGATGATGGCAAGTATCAGCACACCGGTTTCGACCTTTTCTTCACCAGCGGAATCACTAACGGCCTTCCGGCCATGATTCCAGTTACGATGCTGTATGGCACGCCCGAAGATGCCGCCGCCCAGATCGCTTACGTCGAGAAGCGCGGCTATCCGATCGCGTACATCGAAATGGGAGAGGAACCGGATGGCAAGCATGCCATGCCGGAGGACTATGCCGCCCTCTACATCCAGTGGGCCGACGCCCTGCACAAAGTCGATCCGAAACTCAAGCTGGGCGGGCCGATCTTTGAAGGCGTGAATGAGGATATCCGGGTCTGGCCTGACGCCAAGGGCCGCATGTCATGGATGGGGAGATTTGTCGACTACCTGAAGTCGCACGGACGCCTCACCGACCTCTCGTTTGTGTCGTTCGAGCACTACCCATACGAGCCTTGCGAGATCAAATGGGAGTCGCTTTACGTGGAGCCGCAGCTGATGAAGCACATCCTGCAGGTATGGCGAGATGACGGTGTGCCGAAGGATGTCCCACTCATGGTTACCGAAAGCCACCTGGCGGCAGAGCTGACCGGTCCGATGAGCACGATTTTCTCCGGACTGTGGCTCGCCGACAGCATTGGGTCTTTCTTCGAAGGCGGAGGCGCAGTCTACCATCACTCGCCGATTCAGCCGCAGGGGCGACTGTCGAGTTGCCTGGGCACGGCGAGCTGGTCGAACTTTGTGTCCGACCGCGACTACAACATTTCCGGCTACACCGCGCTCTATTTTGCCGCCCACATGATCAACAACGAATGGACACAGCACCGCTCCGGCGTCCACGAGATGTTCCCGTCATCGTCCGACATCAAGGATGAAAAAGGGAATGTGTTGGTCACTTCCTACACGCTTCGCCGCCCGGATGGAAATTGGGCATTGATGCTGGTGAACCGCGATGAGAACCGTTCGCATTCGGTACGAATCGTCTTCGAGACGGGACGCCGCCGGGAGGCTTCATTTGCTGGACCAGTCGCAACGGTTACGTTCGGCAGCGAACAATACATATGGCGGGAGGATGGACCGAACAGCCACGCCGACCCGGATGGGCCGCCCGCGGCTTCGTTGGTTGCAGCCGACCCGGAGACCGTATTTGTCCTCCCCAAGGCTTCGATCACGGTCGTGCGGGGCAGGGTTGCTGGCCTTTGACTGGGTCTGCCCAGGCTTATCACATACTCATTGTGCCTTAGCTCACGTTTGATGTGTTCATGCCTCACATCTAATCGTGACTGCGCTCATATTCCGGTCCCACCTGTCTCGAAGAAGATGCCTTCCACGCGACGCCCAGTCTGACCCGGCGCTTCGCGCCGGGCTGTTCCCAGGCAGCGCACAGCCCGCAAGTCCACATATCAAGGTAAGGAGTTTGCATGGCGAACTCTGGCAAGCCGGACAAGACTATCCAGGCCCATTTGGACGCGGCGGGGGTGTCCCGCCGTGATTTCCTGCGTTTGTGCTCGACCCTCATCGCGACGGCGCCAGTCGGGCTGGCGCTGACCCAGAAGTCTCTGGCCGAAGTTGCTACGACTGTCGGCAAGGCTCGCCGTCCATCGGTCATCTGGCTGCACTTTCAGGACTGCACCGGCTGCACCGAGACGCTGTTGCGCACTTCTGCTCCCGACGCGGCACACCTGATCCTCGATGTGATCTCGCTGGACTACCACGAGACACTCATGGCGGCATCGGGTGCGCAGGCGGAGAAGGCGCTGCAGAGCGCGGTCGCCGAGAATGCCGGCAAGTATGTGCTGGTCGTCGAGGGCGCCATTCCGACCCGCGATGACGGCGTCTACATGGAACTGGGCGGCCGGCCCGGAGTGCAGGTATTGAAGGAAGTGGCCTCCAAGTCAGCTGCCGTGATTGCCATCGGCTCGTGCGCTTCGTGGGGCGGGATTCCTTCCTCGGAGCCAAATCCCACCGGCGCCGTCGGTGTAGATACGGTTGTTTCCGGCAAGCCGATCGTCAACCTGCCCGGATGCCCTCCCAACCCATATAACCTCCTGGCCGTCGTGCTCGAGTACGTCACCATGAACCGGCTGCCGGCGCTCGACGATCTCGGACGCCCGAAGTTTGCCTACGATCGCGTGATTCACGAAAACTGTCCCCGTCGTGCCCACTTCGATGCAGGACGTTTCGCAGCCGCGTTTGGTGACGAAGGCCATCGGAAAGGGTGGTGCCTGTACAAGCTGGGCTGCAAGGGGCCAGTTACGCATGCAGCGTGTGCCACACGGCACTTCAACGAAACGCCGGGCGTCTGGCCGATCGGCATCGGCGCGCCGTGCCTGGGCTGCACCGAGAAGAACGTTGTGTGGCGGATGTCGACCGTGCAGACCGTGCCGATCCACCTGGCAACACCTCCGGACACGTATCCGCCGATCTACAGCGGCACAGGGAAAATCGCAACCGGAGCCGCGGCCCTGGTTGGCGCCGTCGCAGGTGCCGTCGGCGGCGCCGCGTGGGTAGCCTCGCAACGTTTCCGCAGCAGCAATGAAGCCGCGGTCGAACGGGTGATTGCAGACCGGCCTCGCTCCGCAAGCGAGCCGCCGGACAAGAAAGAGGGCTAACGTGGCCATCACTCGACGTGAACTGATCACCTCGATCGCGAAAGCCGGCGTGCCTGCCGCGGTAGCCGTCACGGCTGGCGCGACTCCGGCTCTGGCCGACGAGCACATTCCGGTCCCGAGCGCCGCCGTCGGCTTGCTCTACGATGCGACCATCTGCATCGGATGCAAGGCGTGTGTCGCGGCGTGCGCGGCGGCCAACGACACTCCGCCCGACACGCGCGGCGACGACCTGCACCAGGCACCCTCGGACCTGAACGAACTTACGCGCAACATCATCAAGCTCTACAAGCCCACCGACGGATCACCCAGTTCCTTCGTGAAACGGCAATGCATGCATTGCCTCGATCCAGCCTGTGCGGCGGGTTGTCCATTCCAGGCCCTGAGCAAGGATCCGGAAACTGGCGTCGTCAGCTGGACGGCGGAGAAGTGCATCGGCTGCCGTTATTGCACGATCACCTGTCCGTACCACATTCCGCGGTTCCAATGGCAGGGATTCAATCCCCGGGTAACCAAGTGCGAACTTTGCCGGCACCGTCTGGCGCAAGGATTGAAGCCAGGGTGCACCAGCGTTTGCCCAACCGGCGCTGTGATCTTTGGACCACGCACGGTGCTGTTGCTCGAAGCAAAGAAACGCATTCGCGAGCATCCGGGGCGCTACTATCAGGACCGCGTTTACGGCGAAGCCGACAACGGCGGCACGCAGTCGCTGTATCTCTCGCATGTTCCGTTCGAGAAACTCGGCCTGCCGGAATTGGGGCAGGAGTCGGTTCCTGCGCGGACGCTGCGGTGGCAACGGCGCTTCTACCACTACTTCGCGTTGCCGGCTGTGCTTTATGCGGGGCTCGTTCAGGTAATTCGCAAGAGCGTCAATGGCCATGAGCACGAGTTGCTTGAGAGCGAGAAACGAACGGGATTGAGGGCGCAACTATGAGCGGCGAACCGCTAAACGACGATCGCTGGGAACGGGCCGTGCCGGTATACGGGTTTCCTGTGGTGACGCGTTTCTTCCTCGGCCTTGTCGTACTGGTCGTCATCGCGTTTGCGTTGTCCGGCTATCGCGAACTGGCGGGCCTCGGCCCAGTGAGCGGCATGAATGACGCCTTTGGCTGGGGCATTTGGAAGACGTTCAATGTGATGGTGCTGACCGCGCTCGGTTCCGGTGCGTTCGCCGTGGGGATCGCCGCCTGGGTCTTCCGGCGCAAGCGGATGTTCGCGCTCATGCGAATGGCGCTGCTGACGAGCTTCCTCGCCTATGCGTGCGGCTTGTTGTTGTTGGGCATTGATGCCGGCCGTCCCTGGAACTTCTACTGGATCGTCTTCCCGTGGAAGTGGAACATGCACTCGCCGCTGGCGGAGGTGGCAATCTGCATGTCGATCTATGCCATGTTGCCGCTGGCGATTGAGAACCTGCCGCCGGTGCTCGAGAGATTGTGGTATTTCGACTCGCGCCTGCGGCCGGGAGTGGAAAAAATCGAGCGCAAGTTGCACTCGGTCTTTCCCTGGGTGATTTCGCTGGCCTACCTGTTGCCCGGGATGCACCAATCGTCGCTCGGCGCGCTGATGCTGCTGGCGGGCGAGCGCGTGCATCCGTTGTGGCAGACCTTGTTCCTGCCGGTTCTCTACCTCGGCGCCGCCTGCTTCATGTCCTTTGGTTGCGTGGCCGGAACTACGATGCTGTGCTGCCTGATGTGGAAACGGGCGATGGACATGGATGTGTTGGCGGAAGCGGCGCGCATCACGACCTGCCTGATCGGAGGATGGCTGGCGCTGCGCATCCTCGACATCGCGTTTCGAGGCGCATTGGGAACCGCGTTCCACTTCGACCGTTTCGCGGGAGTCTTCTGGCTGGAAACTGTGTTCATCGCCGGGGGCGGCTGGTTGCTGTACAGGTCGGTGAAAACGCGCGATCCGCAACCGATGTTCATGGGATACATCCTCAGTTCGGCAGGCGGCATGCTCTATCGCTTCAGCCCGACCACGCTGGCATTCCGTCCCAACCCGGAGGCACTGTACTTCCCGGCAACGATCGAAATCGTCGTTTCCCTTGGCTTCATCGCCCTGGGCGTGGCCGGGTTTCTGGTTGCAGTCAAGAGGTTGGCCATTCTGCCTGCGCCGCTGCATGCGTGGCACGACATGGCGAACTACTTCCGGTTCCGGCGTCCGTACATTCGCTGGACCGGGTATTTCCAAGGCGGATATTTCGGCAGCGACGAACCCAAAGCAGCGCAGGGCGACTGAGAGCAAACTATGGCGCGACGAATCACCATCGATCCCATTACAAGAATTGAAGGCCACCTCCGCATCGACGTAGAGGTCGACAACAACGCCGTCTCCAACGCCTGGGCTTCGTGCACCATGTGGCGCGGCATCGAAAAAATTCTGCGCGGGCGCGATCCGCGCGATGCGTGGATGTTCACGCAGCGCTTCTGCGGTGTCTGCACTACGGTGCATGCCATGGCCAGCGTGCGTGCGGTCGAAGATGCCTTGAAGCTGGAAGTGCCGCCGAATGCGCAGTTCATCCGCAACCTGATTCTGATCGCGCACGCCCTGCACGATCACATTGTGCACTTCTACCAGCTGTCGGCGCTGGACTGGGTCGATATTCTTCAGATCCCCAAGGCCGATCCGGCGCGCACCTCCAAGCTGGCGGAAAGTCTTTCCCCGTGGCCGCGCAACTCGCGCAATGAACTGAAGGCCGCCCAGGACAAGGTCAACGCCGTTGCCGCGAGCGGACAGCTCGGAATCTTTGCCAACGGCTACTGGGGACATCCGGCGATGCGGCTCTCCCCGGATATCAATCTGCTGGCGTTCACACACTATCTGCAGGCGCTCGAATACCAGCGCAAGGCGCTGCAGATTGTCGGCATGCTGGGATCGAAGACACCGCACATTCAGAATCTGCTGGTTGGCGGCGTCGCGAACGCGATCGATTTCGATAGCCCGAGCGCTCTCGGGATGGACAAGCTGGAGCAGATCAAGATTCTGCTCGATGAAGTCGTCGACTTCGTCAACAACGTGTACCTGATCGATGTGTGCGCGGTAGCGGCGAGCTACCCGGAGTGGTTCAAGATCGGCAGCGGCGTCACGAACTACCTCGCTGTCCCCGATCTGCCGCTCGATACGAAAGCGGGCGCGTACGATCTGCCCGGCGGGGTCATCATGGCCGGCAACATCGGCGGCGCACAGAAATTCAAGACGGCTTCCGATCCGGCATTTCGCGAATCCGTGACCGAAGATGTTACGCATGCTTACTACCAGGGCGTGAAGCCACTGCATCCCTGGGTCGGCGAGACCGAGCCTGAATTCACCGGCTGGGACGGCGACAAAAAGTACTCGTGGGTCAAATCACCACGTTACAAAGGACAGCCGATGCAGGTCGGACCGCTATCGCAAGTCCTGATCGGATACGCGCAGGGACATCCGCTGACCCGCAAGTACGCCGAATTGGCGCTTAGCAAGATCTCGGCGATTGCCGGCGTGAACGCTACGCCTGCAATGCTGCACTCGACCCTCGGCCGCCACGGAGCCCGCGCGATTCGCGCCGCGGTGCTGGGCGAGCTGGCACAGAAACACTGGCAGCTGCTGGTCGATAACGTCGCGAAGGGCGACTTGAACGTTCACAACCAGCCGGTATTTCCATCGAGTGAGGTCGAAGGTGTGGGCACACACGAAGCGCCTCGGGGTACCCTGTCGCACTGGGTTGTGATCAAAGATGGAAAAATCAAGAACTACCAGGCGGTCGTCCCATCGACGTGGAATGCCAGCCCTCGCGATCAGTCGGGTGCGCATGGACCGTACGAGGCTTCGTTGCTGCACACCCCCATGGCGCGTCCCGATGAGCCTCTGGAAGTGCTGCGCACGGTACATTCGTTCGATCCGTGCATGGCCTGCGCATGCCACACATTTGACCCTTCAGGGCGGCAGATAGCTCGCGTAAAGGTATTGTGAAAAAAAAGATCACCATCGGCGGGATCGGCAGCGTGCTCCTCGGCGACGACGGCGTCGGACCGTACGTCGTCCGGCTGCTCGAAGCGAACTATGAGTTCGGCGAAGGAATTACCGTCTCGGACCTGGGCACGCCGGGGCTCGATCTAGTGGCACACCTGTCCGGCCAGGACGCGCTGATCCTCATCGATTCTGTCGACAATGGCGCGTCACCGGGAACAGTCACGCTCTACCGTCGGGCCGATATCCTGAAACACGGGCCATCGCCGGTTCGGATGGACCCCCATTCCCCCGCGCTTTCGGAGTCGCTGCTCATTGCAGAGCTTGCGGGCCAAAATCCGGACGAAGTACTCCTGGTCGGCATCACCGGGCATCGGTATGAGGTTGGGACCAGCTTGAGCCATGCCGCCCGGAGGGCAGCTACCCAAGCCCTGGCGGAGACGCTCGCGGAAGTGGCTCGGCTAGGCGGGCATTACCGGAAGCGGTCCAATCCGCAAGATTCCTCAACTTGGTGGGAAGCAACTGAGGCGAACGACAGCACTGCTTTGCTCCTAACGAACTCATAGCGCTCCCCGGGCGCACAAAGGCAGGTACTTTGGCGCGGACCTCAGGCGCTATGCCCGGCAGTGGCTGCACGGGAACGTACTTCACGCTCCGCAATCAGCCAATCCTCGTTTTCGCTGCCCGGATTGGAGCCCCGCTGCAGATAAATCTCGTACGCGCGGCGGCGAATTTCATCCTCCAGGTCAACCGTACTGAGGTTAACCGAGGTGAACTTCTCCACACCTTCAGGCGCGGGTACTGCCATCGGCGATTGAACGGAAGCCGCTTTCCGGGTGCGGCGAGGGGTGCTACCGGAATTCTTTGCTGCCATACAGTACTCCTTACAACTGCCTAGTTCCAGTAAGGGCCGGAAATGATGAATAAGCCGCATACACGTTGCCTCACAACAATTCCTGGCCCGATTCGTCTCAGATGATGGCTTAAATATAAACCTCTGACCTGTGGAAATAGAAGGATAGCGGGCGGAAAAATCGCAACTCTGTTTACTCCAAGGGGCATAGACGCGTGCACGATTCCACGCTGTTGCAATTTGCAGCGCCTCGAAAGGATTCCAGGCAAAGTACTCCCGTAACTTGTCAGGAAATCGGTGGTACCCGCAGGATATCGTAGGGCCTTTAGGGCCGAACTATGTCATCGTCATCTCGATCTCATCACGCTACAGGAACCAAGACGGCTAAAGAGCATCCTCACGGTGTTCAGGAACTGGAAAAGATGCTGGTGGACTCTCCTAGTGCTGAGCGTGTCTGTGCGAAGCTCGCCCAGATTCTGCACGTGCATCGCAACGAGGTGGCACTGCTGCGGGTGGAAAAAGGCAGTCTCCGGTTCGTGTTTCCCAGCGAACTCCGCGCCGCCGGCGTCATTCCCATGACGAGCTCCGCGGTAGCCGCGCGAACCGCCGCAACCGGGACGCCCTTGCTCTCCAACACATTTTCCCGTGTGAAGCATGCCAGCCTGTTCGAATCGGTCAAGCTGGGTGCTGGCGAAGGCGAGCATGTTGCCGAGCAGCCGCCGATTCAAAAGATCATGTCCGTTCCGATACAAGCGAGTGGCAAGGTTCTCGGTGTGATCCAGATCTCACGCAAAGGACTGGATGCGTCACTGGCTGGATCCGATTTCACCGGGGAAGATCTTTCGCAACTCGAAAGAGCTGCCGAGATTCTCGGACGCATGCCGTTCATGGAAGAAGGCGCGCCGCTGAGCGAGGCGGGCACATAAACCCAAGGTAAGGCACACCACTAAATCGCTTGCCCGGCGCAATATCCTGAGGCCCAGGCCCACTGGAAATTGAAGCCTCCCAGTTGTCCCGTTACGTCGACGACTTCTCCCACAAAGTGCAGTCCACGTGCTCGCCGGCTCTCGAAAGTCCGGGAAGAAAGCTCGTCCGTGTCGACGCCGCCAGCGGTGACTTCGGCTTTGCCAAAACCTTCGGTCCCAGCTGGCAGAATTTTCCAGGCATGAATCTGGTTCTCAGCATGGGACAGGTTTTGGACTGATGCGCCCGCAAGGGGATAGATTTCCACCCACCTGTCCGCCAGCCGGCGCGGCATGATCTCCCGCAGGAACGATCTCCAATCCCCGGGCTCGCGGTTGCGGCGCGTCCGCCACTCAGCGCGCAAATCGCGCTCCGGCGCAAGGTCGATGGTGACCGCTTCGTTGCCGTTCCAGTACGAGGCGACTTGAAGGATTGCCGGGCCGCTGAGGCCCCGGTGTGTGAACAGCATTTTCTCGCGGAACTGTGGTTCCGCGGAGGGGAGGGAAGCAGTAATCTCCGTTGAGATGCCAGCCAGACCGGACCACCGCTTCAGATCGGGCTCGCGGAACAGCAAGGGAACCAGAGCGGGGCGAGGCGGCTGAATTCTTAAACCGAACCGACGTGCCAGATCGTACCCAAAGGACGTCGCACCGACCTTCGGGATCGACAAACCTCCCGTCGCAACCACCAACCGCGGCGCATGGAAATCGGTCGAGGGTGTGCGGACTACAAAATGGTCAGCCTTGCTGACCCCATCGGTCCGGACATTCGTCAGGATGGTGACTCCAGCCTTGTGGCATTCCTCTTCCAGTAATCCCGTGATGTCGTGCGCCGAGCGATCGCAGAAAAGCTGTCCGAGCTTTTTCTCGTGATAGGGAACTCGGTGCTTCTCAACCAGAGCGATAAAGTCGGCTGGCGTATATCGAGCTAGGGCAGACTTCGCAAAGTGCGGGTTTGCCGAGACGAAATTCTCCGGAGCCGTATACAGATTCGTGAAATTGCATCGCCCTCCGCCGGAAATCAGGATCTTCTTGCCCGGCCGCTCGGCGCGCTCCAGGACCAGAATCCGGCGTCCCCGCTTGCCGGCTTCGATAGCGCACATAAGTCCGGCCGCACCGGCTCCGAGAATGATCGCGTCGTATCTCTGCTCCACGCAGAGAGAAGCTTATCAGGCTCGGAGCCGGGGCATCGTGGCTCACGCGGCAGTAAAAGCGTCAGAGGCCAAGAAGATACATCTCTTCAGCGCCTGCAGCGCATACAGAGCATCATTGAGGTCCTGCTCTTCTTCCATGTGGCCGACTTGTTCTCCGGAGAGTTGTCTGGAGCGCAGTACGATCGCCCATTCCGCATGGGCAATCTGCTCCTGCACTTTATCGGGATTGGGCTCGAACAGAGCCCGGTAGAGTTCACGACACAGAAACTGGCTTGGCATCGGATACAGCTCGCTTATCATCAAGGAGGACTCCGGTCAGGGTATCTTCCTACAGAAAACTATGAACTCGACAATTCGTAAATCGGCCAAATCCTGCAGAGAGCTCTGAATTTCGGCATTTGCGGAGCCGGCAGGAGGACCGCAGGGGCCTGACCGC
>Ga0335071_10000818_pt1 | contig 33563 bp, 32 predicted proteins | sample Lox_Sample_15_FD_206724 | JGI IMG/M metagenome (GOLD analysis project Ga0335071, IMG submission 206724) | Soil microbial communities from Loxahatchee National Wildlife Refuge, Florida, United States - Lox_Sample_1.5 | ecosystem: Environmental > Terrestrial > Soil > Wetlands | place: USA...
TAGTTTCTAACACATCGGACGAAGGTGTTTTGCTCCAACAGCGCGCAGCGACATCAACAATGCGCATCCCTTACAACGAGGTTAGGGTTACTGGCCTGATGTCTGATCGCATCCATTTCACACGGGCAGGATACAGCGAATGGATGCCCGTTGTGCTTCAGGCCATGTCGATCGCTTGCGAGGACCACTCTGCAGCCCTCAGATGATCCGCATGATGTAGTTGCACATGATCGTCGGCTGCGCATTGTTATGCGCGGCACTGCCAGTATTGTTCGAGCTGACGTTGACGGTGCCGCTCGCATTTCCTGAGATGGACGGGGAAAATCCTCCCAAGTTATTTGTGGCCCCCGGGGGTTGGGCATAGTCGATTGATCCCGCGGTCGAACCGCTAACGGAGTGAACCAAGCCGGTGACTGTTCCGGTCACAGCAAGCGTATTGCTGCCGCTCGATGTGATCGAGGGAATTTCACTTGCGACGAGACTGTGCGCTCCCTCGCCACCCCCGCCGCCCAATGTCCCTCGCACAGCAACCAACGAGCAATTGCCGTTGGCAAGTCTCGCCGCGTCAGATCCGCCCATATTGTCGATCGCCGCTGAAACACGCCCGCGCTTGTCCGGTAGATTGAACGTGGTCAACCCATCGCCCGAACCGAACGTCGTTCCGACCATGGCGAAAAGCGTCGCATAGGTCGCACGTGAGATCGCCTGACCTACCGGAAACACGAACGAACTGTTCGGCGCGGTCGGCGCCCAGAAGTCCATTCCCGCTGCCAGTGGGATATTGTAGGGATTCCAGCTCGCCCACAACTCGGACTTGTCGGCGCGAATGGTCGGCCTCAGCAGCGCGAGGCTGCGCGCGCTCAGGATCTGCGCCTCGTCGGCCCAGGCGATCCGAAACCCTTCCAGCGACTTGATGGAATCGGCGGTGTGATCCTGCATGCCGCGGAAGATGATGAGACCGTCGCCCGGGGTTTCGATCTTGTCGGTGAAGGGCTTGAAGCCGCTCGCGAGTCCGAGCGCAGCGATCTTGCTTTCGATCAGCCGCTTGGAGGATTGCGCAAGCGTACGCTGCGCCTCGCGGATGCAGACCGCGAGCGTCCCGCGCTCCGACTGGCAGGTCTCCACCAGCAGTTCGCCGAAAAAGTGCGACTTGCCGGACCCCCGCCCGCCATACACTCCCTTGTAACGCGCTGGCGCGAGCAGCGGTTCAAACACTTTGGCGGTCGGGATCTTCAGGGTCGACAAGCACGTGCTCCGCGATCGGACTTTGGCCAGAGAAAGGCGCGGTTCATGGCATGAACATAGTAAGGGCTGATATCGAACGCCGGCGCGCGGCGGCTCACCGGTCTTCGCCGCAACTCTCCGGATGGACGATCACCCGCTCGATGCGGTGAACCAGTTCGAGCGCGCCGTCGTCGCCATTGCCGAGCGCCTGCGCCGCCTTGCCCCAGCCCCGATCGAGGATCGCGTTGGCGGCCGAGACGCGCGCGGCGTGCGTTGCATCCTTCGAGCGCATCACGCCGACCAGGACATTGATTGCCGTTCTGGTATGGCTGCGCGCCAGCGAACGGATTTCGGTGATTGTCTTGGCCATGTGAGCAGACGACATCCCAATCTCATGACAGCCCGTCCCACAGGGCGAGCGCGACCAGGCCGACAAGCGCGAGCGATATCAGATACGCAGTCATGCGCTTGCCTTCCGGGAATTGAATGTGCGGCAGACCGCGAACCGCGCGATCATTTCAGGCGCGAACCCTATCCCTCGAACTGCGAGGGGCCGCAGGCGGTCGTGGCCATCATCGCCACGCCGCGGGCCGGCGCGTTCGCGCGCGCCGGCGAGGAGATGCCGATCCGCAAAGGGCGCAAACAATCGCGCAGACAAAATGATTGTCCTGCGATCATGGGCGGAACTGCGGAGGCATTAAGGCTCGGACGACGACCAGGAGGCGACGACGCGGAGAGAGGGTGTGGCGTCTTGACGCGCGGCCGCCGTCCGATTCAGGAAATGAAAAAGCCCGCCAGGATTTTTTCCGCGGGCTGTGCAACTCTTGCGACGATGCCACTATGCCAGTGATTTGCCCGACGAGTCAAACAATAAATATCGAAAAACAGAATTTAGTGAATGACACCACACGAGACCTCCGTCGAGGGGATCACGCTGCTTTTTCGAATACGACAGGCTTTAGGGCAGGGAGAAGCGCTGCCCGTCACCGATCGAAGAGCGGCTTGATCCAGCGATTGAACCAATCGTCCATGTCGGTGGCGGATGGATCCGGCAGACCGTCGACCGACGGCGGCGGAGGCACTTGATATTCGGGCACCGGCCCGCGATCGGCAGACGCTGCCGGCCCAGCGACTTGTGCTGGCAACCCGAATACAGACGTCGGCGCTCCGCCCTGCCTCGCGCCGCCTGGGTTCAGCATCTCGAAACAACTGCTCAAGACGCGGATGCTTTTGGGTGCTACGGTGCCGCCAGACTGCGGCTGCGACGACGGCTGATCAGGGGCGAGCGGATTGTTATCAAACGGCAAAGACACCGCGCCCGCATCAAACGGCGAAAATCCAGTCGCGGGGGCGAGCTGGCCGGTGAGGTACCGCATCGGCTTCAAGCCTCCTGCCGTCGCGGGCTGATCACCATTCGATGTGCCGAGCCCGTCCGGCGATATGGTCAAGTTTCCGGAACGACCGTCGCGTGTTGGCACATTCGGCGAGGCATCCAGTGCACCGCCCGGCACATGCCCCAGCCGTTCCGATGGCGTCTCATAGCCGTGACCAGCATAGGCATAGTCCTGCTGGCGTCGAATGAAGCCATCGATCGGGTCGGACCACCAGTGCTCATCGGCCCCATTCGGCAGGGCCACATCGATCCCGCCAGTTGGATCATTGGGAGTCGCGAGATGCGGCTGAACAGACACCGGCTGCGGCGTGCCGTCCCTGAAGAAATCCAGACCCGTGCTTCCAACGCCATTCGGACCGCCATCAAGGCCGTAGATGCCACGGAGCGCACCCGTGCCGCCTGGTGCCGGGTTGCGCGGATACGTCAGGACCTCACCATTCCGCCCGACGAACAACGACACGTCCTTGCCATCGGGAATGCTGCCGTCGGCCGGCAACGGCTGCAGCAAATTGAGATCAAGGTGCTGCGGATAACCTCCGAAGGCCTGCTGGAAATTGGCCATGAACGCCTTTGCGTCCGGCGAATTGAGATCGCCCCAACGCGCCTTGGCGTAACGCTGCACATCGGTCAGCCCGGCTTGTGAATTGAAGAAGCGATCGTAGACGTGAGAAATGAAGGCGTCACTGAGCGTTCCGGCTGGAAGAGACGCCGCGTTGGCCAAATCTGAACCATACACGGACTCGACATATGCCTGACCTGCCCCAACGTTCCCTTTCGGAAACAGGTTGGCAATATAGTCATCGTAACCCTGACGAATCGCGCGTTCGTTGACCGCGGGCAACGGCTTGGCGGTTCCAATCTGATTCACCTCTGCCGCTCTCTTGAGGGCGGTATCCAGGCTCATGCCGGCAGCCGCGGCGCTCAGACCGTATCCATAGTTGCCCGCGTCCGTGAATCGCGCATCGAAGCCACCTGACCAGCCTGCTTGTCGCTGCGGGTCTCCACTGCCGCCAGCGGGAAAATGCTGAAGAAACCACTTTTGTGTTAGAACTCCAGCGGCCAGGCCTCTGCTCGCTTGATAGCGCGCAGCATCGATCTGCTGCTGCAGGCTGTAGTTCTTCTCCGGAATCAGAAGTGGCCGGCCATTCACGATAATCAGGCTTCCGTCCGGGTAAGTTGCCCGCACCGCATTTCCGAAATACGTCGTCGTATCCGCCATATTGCCCCGCTCCTCCAATTTGCTCTAACTCGCGCTGAGCGTGCTAGCGAACGCAAACGCGCTCCCTCCTCGCGAAGGCGCGCAACAAGCTCGAGCAGCATAGGCCCGCACAATCGGCGGAGAGCAAAAAGCCAGCTTAGGCACGAGCGCTCGTCGCAGCACGCTGCCTTCCACGGCCATCCGACGTTGGCGCAAACGCCCGCATCCTCAGCGGTGAGTTGCCAAGTATAATAAGTATCCGACGCTCCCCCAGGACCACGTGAAGGCAAGTAAAAGGAGCAAGGCTCTAAACCGCTGCTGCGCAGTTTTCGAAACAGATCCCTGTCCGTCCTCTTGACGTAACGTCCGCCACAAAAGGCGAATGCTGACGAACATCCACGCGAACGAACCTCCGACCAACAGCGTCAGGAGTGGCTGCCCCTCAAAAAAAAGCGTCGAGAGTATGAAGGCGTATTCCCAGCCGGATGCCCCGATAAGCCAGGGTCCATAGACCAGATAAAGCCCCATGGAGATCCAGGTGACGATCTCCGATGTGGCAATCACCGTGGCAATCGGCAACGACACGAAATAGAAAGGCGGGGCCGCCAACCGTGCCGCCCATCGGGGAAGCCTCGATATCTGCTTCAACGCGATGATAGCGAGTGACGACACCAAGAATACAAAGAGCGGAATGCAAAGCAGCAGTGCGTTCCCGAGTATTGATCCGACGTCCCTGTCTACGCTGTTCATCGGCCGTTCCGTCGCGCTTCGTCTAGCTCTGTTGGTGTCGTAAGATCCCGCGCGTGTTTGCGGCCGCCTCAGACGCGAAGTACGATGTCGTAATCTTTAGCTGATGCAGTCGTTTTCTTATTAGAACATAACAAGAACAACGTCAAGACCACAGCTTGCACCAATGGCATGAAGCCCGACGACGCGCAGAGGTGTGGCGTGTTGGCCGCCATCCGATTCGGAAAATGAAAAGCCCGCCGGGATTTCATCCCGCGGGCTGTTCAACTCTTGCGATGATGCCACTATGCCAGTGATTTGCCCGATTTGATCGAAAATTTAGGAAACAAAATTCGGAAAATTGAAACCGACGGCGCAAGTCGCTGCACCGAAACGACAAAGCCCGCTACCGAATTTGCGGCGCGGGCTTTATGATTTTCCGATGATGCCAATATGCCGCTGATTTGCCCGACGTGTCAACCGGCGCATCACCACATCGCGCAGCAGGAAAGCTCCTCATGTATTTCGCAGCCGCCGTGCTGTTCATTCTCACGGGTCTGTTCTATTCCGCCGGTCAGCGCGAGCTCGGCTCCGTTGGCGTCGAGGTCTGCCGCTACGGCAGCACATTCTGCGATAGCCCACATTATGTGCTGGTCGGCGCGATCCTCGCCACGCTGTGGGCGTCGTTCGTCAGCATCCGCTAGCGTTCCGAGGAGCGCCTGACCGGAATCGAAACGCCCGCGACCGGGTACCGGCGCGGGCGTCACTGTTTGCGATGATGGTAGTATGCCGGTGATTTGCCCGACGTGTCAAATCCGGGATGCGCTGCCGATTAACCCACGCCGAGGAGATGTCTCGTGCGGCGCAGCTCAAATTGCCAAAGGCCTCGGCGCCAGGACAGGAACAATCACATTTCAGTCAAGCCTGAGCGCGCACGCACAACATCATTGGTGCGCTGCGACATGAGTTTGGTGCTAACATGGGTTACAAATCGGGCCTCTGATCGCCTGATCTCCGTCAACCGGCCCGCCTCCGACGCGTGAGGTTCGGACCAACAAGAAACGTCGTGGGGGAATACCTTGACCAAGCCCGACCGGATCCTCGCCCGCTCCATGCAGTACCAGACACCGCGTGGCCTTGCGCTGTTGCGCGATCCATTGCTCAACAAGGGCACGGCCTTTACTGAGCAGGAACGCGAGGCGCTGGGACTGCGCGGCTTTCTGCCCGCCGCCGTGATGTCGATGCAGGCGCAGGTCGCGCGGGTCCTCACCTGGCTGCGCAGCCTGTCCAGCGATCTCGAGAAATACATCGCGCTGAACGCGCTGCATGATCGCAACGAGGCGCTGTTCTTCCGCGTCGTCTGCGACCACATCGATGAAGTCCAGCCGATCATCTATACGCCGACCGTCGGCCTCGCCTGCCAGAAGTACGGGCTGATCTTTCAGCGGCCGCGCGGGCTGTTCATCTCGGCCAACGATCGCGGCCGGATCGCCGACATTTTGGGCAACTGGCCCTATGCGACCAAACTGATCGTCGTGACCGACGGCGAACGCATCCTGGGTCTCGGCGATCTCGGCGCCAACGGCATGGGCATTCCGGTGGGCAAGCTGTCGCTCTATTCGGCCTGCGCGGGCATCCATCCGGAGCTGTGCCTGCCGGTCATGCTCGATGTCGGCACCAACAATGAAGAGTTCTTGAAAGATCCCTACTACATCGGCCTTCGCGAGAAGCGCATGACCGGCGCGGCTTATGATGAATTCGTGGATGAGTTCGTCACCGCGGCGCGCGCAGCCTTCCCCGGCGTGCTGATCCAGTTCGAGGATTTTGCCAACCATTCGGCGTTCCGCCTGCTGCACAAATATCGCGACCAGGCCTGCGTCTTCAATGACGACATCCAGGGCACCGCCGCCGTGGCGCTCGCCGGCCTGTTCTCGGCGCTGCGCGTGAACGGCGGCAAGCTCAGGGATCAAACCATTCTGTTCCTGGGCGCGGGCGAAGCCGCAACGGGCATCGCCGATCTCGTGGTCTCGGCCATGGTGGCGGAGGGCGCGTCCGAGGAAGACGCGCTGCGGCGCAACTGGCTGGTCGACTCGAAAGGCCTCGTCGTCAAGGACCGCGCGGGCCTCAACGCCCACAAGCTTCGCTATGCCCACGACCAGGCGCCGATTGCAGACTTCCTGACCGCGATCCGGACGCTGCGGCCGACCGCGATCATCGGCGTCGCAGCGGTCGGCGGCGCCTTCACTCCGGACGTGCTGCGCGCAATGGCGGAGATCAACGAGCGGCCGATCGTCTTCGCGCTGTCCAATCCCACGTCAAAAGCGGAATGCTCGGCCGAAGAGGCCTATCGTCACACCGGGGGCCGCGCGATTTTTGCGTGCGGCAGTCCGTACGATCCGGTCAATCTCGACGGCAAGACATTCGTGCCGCGCCAGGGCAACAACTCCTATATCTTCCCCGGCGTCGGCCTCGGCGTGATCGCAAGCGGCGCGCGGCTGGTCACCGACGAGATGTTCATGGCCGCCGCTCACACGCTGGCGAATAGCGTGACCGAGGCCGACCTCGCCCAAGGCAGCCTCTATCCTGCGCTGCCGCGGATCCGCGAGGTGTCCGCACAGATCGGGGCTGCGGTGGCCAGTGTCGCCTACCAGAACGGCCTGACCAGCGGCCAGGCTCCAAACGATGTCCTCGGACTGGTACAGGCGCAGATGTACGACCCGCAGTATTAAATTGTCTGGTCCGGCGATCAGTTGCCCGGCAAGCGCCGCTCAGATTGCAACCTGCCGTCCGATCTCGACGACCTGATCGTTGGGCAGTCTGAAGAAGTCGCTGACATGCTCGGCGTTGCGTTCCATGACGGCGAACAGGCGTTCCTGCCAAGCCGGCAGGCCCTGTCCGTCCTGGCGACGGATCACCGTTTCATGACCCACATAGTAGGTGACGTCGGCGAGCTCGACCGTACATCCCAGGAGCCTGCTGACCGAGAGCAGTTCCGGAATATGGGGGCGCTCCATGAAACCGAAACGCGCATGGGCCCGCCAGACATTTGGCACAACCTCCTCGATCGCGAGGCGATTGCTGGAGGACACCCACGGTATTGAGAGAATTTCGACGCGCAGCACGAAGACGTGCTCGTGCAGAGCGCGGTTGTGCTTGACGTGCCAGACCATGACCGGCGGCGTGTCCTGCTCGGTCCGGGTCAGAAACACCGCCGTTCCCGGGACCCGCGGCACCTGCTTTGCGGCGATGTCCGCCATGAACTGCGGAATGGGGATCAATGATTCCCTGATCCGGGCCGAAACGGCCGCCGCGCCGCGATGCCAGATCCACATCATGCCGTAGACGGAGATCGCGAGCAGCAGCGGCACATATCCGCCCTCGGCGATCTTGGTCAGGTTGGCGAGGAAGAAGGCGCCGTCGATGATCAGGAAGAACGCCGCGACGGCCGCGGCAGCAACCAAAGACCAGCCCCATATCTCGCGCATCGCGATGAAGAGAAGCGCCGACGTCATCAGCATGGTCAGCGAGACGGCGATGCCGTAAGCCGAGGCCAGATTGTCGGATTTACCGAAGCCGATCGTCAACCCCAGCGTCACAAACATCAGCAGCCAGTTGACGACGCCGACATAGATCTGCCCATACCCCTCTGACGAGGTCTGCTTGATATTGAGCCGCGGCAGCCAGCCAAGCTGGATGGCCTGCCGTGTCATCGAGAAGGCGCCGGTAATGATCGATTGGCTGGCAATGATGGTCGCGATCGTCGCGAGCAGGATCAGCGGCAGCAGCATGGGATCGGGGCAAAGCCTGAAGAAGATGTTGCCCTCGGTCGGCGCGCCGTCGAGCACGAGCGCGGCCTGCCCTGCGTAGTTCAGGATCAGGCTCGGAAAAACCACCGCAAACCATGCAAGCTTGATCGGCCTGCTGCCAAAATGGCCCATATCGGCATAGAGCGCCTCGGCCCCGGTGACACATAGAAAGACGGCGCCCAGGACCAGAAAGCCGGTCGTCCCGCTCGAGAACAAATAGGACAAGCCATAAGTCGGGTTGAGCGCGGCAAAAACGGCGGGGTGCCTGGCAATGCCAAGAAGTCCCATGACGGCAATGGTGACAAACCAGATCAGCATGACGGGACCGAACAGATGCCCGATGGCCGCCGTGCCCTGCGACTGGATGGCGAACAACGCCAGCAGAATGACAACGGCCGCGGGAACCACATAGGGCTGCAGCGCGGGCGTCGCCATGTTCAGGCCTTCGAGAGCAGACAGCACCGAAATTGCCGGCGTAATCGCGCCGTCGCCATAGATCAACGCGGCGCCGAACAGGCCGAAGGCGACAATCGTCGGGCGGTTCTTTTTCTTGACGCCGAGCAGAGCCATCAGGGCCAGAATGCCGCCCTCGCCGTCATTGTCGACGCGCATCGCGAACAGGACATATTTGACGGTCGTGATGATGAACAGCGTCCAAAGCACGAGCGACAAGGCGCCGAGGATTGCGCCGGCATCGGGAGTTGTTCCCGCCGCGCCCAGGATGGTCTTGAAAGTGTAGAGCGGACTGGTCCCGATATCGCCAAAAACGATGCCGAGCGCCGAAAGGCCAAGCAGCGTCAGGCGCCCCTGTGGGGGCTGACGCGTGACAGAGCTAAGGCTTTCGCTTGATGACATATCAACAAGGACTCAAGGAGAAGATCGAAGCACGAACAAACCGCGTATGCGATGCTCTTACCAACTATCGCCCGTCAATGCGACAGCCAAGCGACTTGCGTTGGGGTGCAGCAAAACCACCGGCCGCAAGAGCGGCGCCCGGGCAGCAGCGCCATCTGGCCCCCGCTCGATCACCTGGGAATAATCGTGCATCCCGCCGGATCGTGAAGACGACGGAAAGCCTCCCGGACAGATCCGCAAGCTGTTCCATGGTCCCGCCTGGCGTGAAACAAACCCGAATTCCCGATGTCGCCAATGCAATACGCCCGGCTCCGAACCGCAGCAAGCGGCCACCGCGCGAGCGCATGCCTGTCGTTCGTCCTGCTCGCCGTCGGCACGACAGGGGTGTGGGCGGATTCCTGCCCGAGCCCACGGGACGCGATGGCCACCGATCGCCCCGACGTGACCAATTCGAGCCTGGTCGTGCCGGTCGGCAGCTTCCAGAGTGAAAACGGCGTCAACCTCAGTGCGAAGGACGGTGGACGCACCCTCGACGGGACAGACACGCGCTGGCGGCTCGGGATTGCTCCCTGCCTGGAACTGCTGGTCGACCTGCCAACCTATGTCTCGAAACTTCGTGCCCCCGGCAGTTCGGGATTCACGGACGTCGCGCCGCCATCAAATGGCAGATCAGTCCGGTGCCCGGCAAGATCGACCTGTCCATGGTGGCCGGCGTCGCGTTGCCAACCGGTGCTGCAAACGTCGCGGGGCGGGGAACACAGCCCTATCTGCAGTTACCGTGGTCCTGGGAAATCAATGACGGCTGGGGCCTCAGCGGCATGTTCACGGAATTCTTTCGCCCTGCGGAATCGACGACGAAGCGCGTGACCGAGACGACCTTCGCTGTCGAGAAAAAGCTCACCGAGGCCTTCAGCCTTTTCACTGAATATGTCGGCGATTATCCGGAGAATACCCGCTCGTCCCAATCCATCAATTCCGGCGGGCTCTATCGCTTGAGCCCTACCCGACAGGTCGACTTCCATGTCGCCTTCGGGCTCAACCGCAATTCCGCCGCCTATGTCGTTGGCGTCGGCTATTCCCTTCGGCTTGACGGACTGTTCCGCTCGTCCCTACCGTGATGACAGTCTCCCACCAACCGAGAGTGCCGCTTGAGACATATTTGCGGCGAAGGCAGCTCGCCTTGTTGCAAAGCCGCCCCGCCATCACAACAGCGATGTTCGAAATGAGGCTCGATTATGTGTGAGAGGTCGAAAGCGGAAGCAAAGTCATGGCCGGCATGTGACGACGATCGCTGCATGCAGGCAAGCGCGTCGCAAATTTCTGGTGGCAATCGCCCGATGTCCGCATTCCCGCGGGAATCGCATGTCCGCTTGCGCGCGCATATCCCGGCGCGATGCTCGAACATGAAACCGCAAAGATCCCCGTCGTACAGATCAAGAGCCGAATCCCGATGCGCCGCATATGAGCCTCCCCAAAAGCGCCTTGTTGTGTGAATTGTGAACGGCAAAGACGGCGACGAGTTGTCCTGGATTAAAAGGCATTTTAGAATCACTTGAAGAGCTTCGGTTCCGCAGAGGTCAGGCGCGCTGTGGGCACCGTCAGCGAAACGGGCGCCTTCTCACACGGTTCCCGCTCTCGACGAATCCACCAATTTGGCGATAAGGACGGACAGCAAAACACAACGATCTCGGATTGACGAGCTGGGAGGAGACCGTGACAGAAAAGCCCGCGACAAGACTCTCAAAGGTCACAGGCATTGACATCCTGAGTGCCGACGCAGGTTGGCGAAACTATCATTTCGTCAAGCTCACGACGGAAGATGGCGTGACGGGTTGGAGCGAATTCGACGAAGGTTTTGGCTCTCCCGGTGTGGGTGCCGCAATCCAGCGCCTTTCCGCCCGCGTCGTCGGACAAAACGCCTTCCAGCACGAACGCATCTATGCCGAACTCTACGCAGCAACACGCCCGGCCGCCGGCGGGGTGGTGGCGCAGGCCCTGGGCGCAATCGAAAACGCATTGCTTGACGCCAAGGCCAAGCTTCTCGGCATACCCTGTTACGAGCTGCTCGGCGGCAAGATCCGCGACCGCGTTCGCGTCTACTGGTCGCACTGCGCGACCTGGCGCATCAATCATCCGGGCTGGTACACGCCGCCGATCCAAGACCTCGATGGTGTGAAGGCCATCGGGGCCGAGGTGCGAGAAAAAAAGTTCACCGCACTGAAGACCAATATCTTCACCTATGATGCAGACGGAAAGCCCACGGGCTGGCGGCCCGGCTTCGGTTCACCATTCCAGCCTGCCATCAACGTCGACCGCAAGGTGTTGCGCGATCTGCGCATGCATTTGGAAGCCATCCGCGACGGTGCAGGCCCCGACATCGATATCCTTCTAGACCTCAATTTCAACGCCAAGACGGAAGGATACCTGAAGATCCTCCGGACGATCGCCGACCTCGACATGTTCTGGATCGAAATCGACAGTTTCAGTCCGGAGGCGCTCGGCTACATGCGGCGGCAAAGCCCGCACCCGGTGTCATCCTGCGAGACGCTGCTGGGATTGCGTGAATTCCTGCCCTACTTCCGCGAGCAGGCCATGGACGTCGCCATCATCGACACGCCCTGGAATGGCGTCTGGCAATCGATGAAGATTGCCGCCGCCGCGGAAGCATTTGAGGTCAACGTCGCGCCGCACAATTTCTACGGCCACCTCTGTTCGATGATGAATGCACATTTCTGCGCGGCGGTCCCGAATCTGCGCATCATGGAAATCGATATCGATCGTCTCGCGTGGGATCACGAGCTGTTCACCCATCTGCCCGAGATCAAGGATGGCTATCTGGTCATCCCGGACCGGCCCGGATGGGGCACGGAACCGAATGAGGACGGCATTCGCGCGCACCCACCGAAAACCAGCGGCGGGCTATTGAACTACGGACGAAAGGTCTCCTAGCGGCGCCGCAACCGCAGGCAGCGACCACATCTCAGACCCTGAAAAGCCTTGCGTAGCGCGCCTTGATGTCCTCGCCCTGAGCCAGTACGGCGGCCGGATCGGACTTCAGCAATTTCAGCGCCGACAGCGGCTGCCGGCCGGGCTTCTCGCTGACCTGGTCGTGGAAGGAACGATGCGCGAATTCGTCGACCAGCAGCTGCTGCCCCTCGGCGCTGAAGAAGAAGCTTTGAAAAAGCCGTGCAGCATTCGGATTTGGCGCGTTGCGGAACACACCGGAGGGAACGATGATGAGCGGTGACCCCTCGCTGGCATAGACCACCTCGACCGGCTTGCCCTGCTCCTTGAGCAGGAGCAGGTTGTAGTCGTTGCCGTCAGCCATCACAGCCCGCTCGCCCAACAGGAGCTTTTTCGGTGGATCGGCAGCCGACTGCACCTGCAACACCTTCTGCCGGGCAAGCTTCTCGAAATAGCTCCAGCCGAGCTCGCGCGAGAGCGCGAAGGTCGCGGTCATGATCGCGCCACTATAGCCGGGATGCGCCTTGACGATCTTGCCCTGCCACTTCGGATCGAGCAGGTCTGCATAGCTCTTCGGCGCCTCCTCAGGCTTCACCAGATTGGTGTTGTAGCCGATGGCCTCGATCCAACCGCACGAGGTCGCATAGGCTCCGTCAGGATCGACCTGATCCGCGGGAAAATGCCTTGCAACGTCGTCGGGCAGGTACGGCGCGAGCCAGTCCCTGGATTTCCAATCCAGGTAATGCGCCGGATCGGTCGAATTCGCCACATCGACGGCATTGATGCCGCTGCCCTGCTCCTGTGCAATCCGCTGGTAGATCCGCTCGGCACCGGAGCGCTCGACGCGAACCGCTATTCCCGCGTATTTCGCTTCGAACGCCCGGGCCAGGCGTTCGGCCACGTTCAGCTCCAGCGCGGAATAGTAGGCGATCTTGCCTTCCTTGCGCGCGGCTTCGATCAATTCCGGCGTCACAGCGGAAGCCGCAGGAGGTGCGGCCCGCACCGGTTCGGCAAACAAGGCACCTGCCGCAAGCGAGAGCGAAGCGCTCAGCACGTCGCGGCGTAACCATTGGCGATTTCGCATAGCGTTTCCTATCCGCTGCGCGCCGTTTGTTGACCGACGGCACCATTACAAATTCGTTACAGGCTATCACATAGCCGCGACAAAAGGCGGGTCATCGCTCGGACCATCACCCGATGATCAATCCAATTCAGATTGCATTCAGCTTCCTGTTCATAGGTTCCCGCGGGGGCTGCATTAAAGAAGGAAACAAGATGAGCTTGAAGCCATTGATAATGGCGGCGCTGGTCGCGGTCACGATTTCCGGCTCGGCTTCGATTGTCGTAACACCTGCGCGAGCCCAGGATGCCGTCGAGACCGAGATGATCGGTTTCCACCGTCTCTGCGAGCAAGGCGATCGCAAAGCCTGCATCCGCTTTGGCATCCTGATCGGCAGGAACGAGCAGCGGCATGCGGATTGGCGCAGGGCGCACGCCGACTGGTGGTGGTGGGAGCGATAAATCACGGAAGTTTGGAGGCCGCCGGACTGGCGGCTTTATTTCGTTGTGCGGCCCGGCGGCCTAAGCTTCGCATCGCGTGGAGCCTCAAGAGCCCGGACTTATCACCTGCAACGTGGGGATGGCTGGCCGGTTCTTCGCGCATCAAGGAGAAGCCGCGGAGAACGAAAATGGCCTCTTCCGACGTCCTGGTGGTAGGTGCCGGCCCGACCGGGCTTGTGCTGGCGCTCTGGCTGACGAAGCTGGGGATCAAGGTCCGCATCATCGACAAGACCGCCGAACCGGGGACGACCTCGCGCGCCCTCGCGGTTCAGGCCCGCACGCTTGAACTCTACCGGCAGCTCGATCTCGCGGAAGCGGTCGTCGCCAAGGGCCATCGGGTCACCGCGGCCAACTTCTGGGTTCAGGGCACGCACAAGGCGCAGTTCTCGCTGAACACCTCGGGGACAGAACTGACACCCTATCCTTTCCTGCAGATCTTCCCCCAGGACGAGCACGAAAAGCTGCTGATCGCGCGGCTGCAGGAGCTCGGCGTGTCTGTCGAGCGGCACACCGAACTCACCAGCTTTGTCGAGCGGGGCGACGGTGTCACCGCGCATCTGCGCCATGGCGACGGCCACGAAGAGGATTGCGAGGCGCGCTATCTTGCGGGCTGCGACGGCGCACGTTCGAAGGCGCGGGAGACGATCGGAACAGGCTTTCCAGGCGGCACGTATCCGCAGATCTTTTACGTTGCTGACATCGAGGCGAGCGGCCCGGCGCTGAACGGCGAGTTGCATATCGACCTCGACGAGGCGGACTTCCTCGCCATCTTTCCGCTCTCCGGCGAAGGCCGCGCGCGACTGATCGGCGCGGTCAGAAACGTGAACGCGGAAAGCCTGACATTCGCCGACGTCGGCAATCGCGCCATCGACCACATGAAGGTCGCGGTCGGCCAGGTAAACTGGTTTTCGACCTATCATGTGCATCACCGGGTGACGCAGCATTTCCGCAAGGGACGCGTCTTCCTTGCGGGCGACGCTGCGCATATCCACAGTCCGGCGGGCGGCCAGGGCATGAACACGGGGATTGGCGATGCCATCAATCTCGCCTGGAAACTGGCAGCCGTGCTGAATGGACGCGCGCCAGACGCGTTGCTCGACAGCTACGAGGCCGAACGGATCGGCTTTGCCCGCAGGCTGGTCGCGACCACCGATCGGGTCTTCACTTTAGCGAGCGCCGAAGGCAGGCTCGCCGATTTCGTCAGGACACGCGTCGCGCCGCTTGTGATTCCGGCAGCCTACGCGTTCGAGGCAGTGCGCCGCTTTGCCTTCCGCACGGTGTCGCAGACCATGCTGAACTACCGCGGAGGTCCGTTGAGCCAGGGCGTAGCCGGCGGCGTTCACGGCGGCGACCGGCTGCCCTGGGCCGTTGTTGACGGCTCCGACAATTTCGCATCGCTCACGAGCCTTGGCTGGCAGGTCCATGTCTATGGCTCGGCCAGCCGCCAGCTCACCGCCTGGTGTGCGCAAAGGAATCTGCCGCTACACATCTTTCCGTGGCAGGACGGCCACGCGCGTGCCGGTCTTGGCCGCGATGCCCTGTATCTGCTCAGACCGGACACCTACGTGGCGCTCGCCGATGCAAGCGCCAGCGCGACGGCCCTTGACCGCTATGTCTCCGATAAGGGCATCCAGCTGTCCTGAGAGCGCTGCCGGCAAGCTGCGCCGACGATGTCAATCCTGCGGCGCAATCGCGTTGCTTGGCGTTCGCCGGTCGATGATCTGCTGGCCGAACAGGCTGCCGATCAGTTCGACGACCGTGCGCGCGGTCCGGCCTCGCTCATCCAGGAAGGGGTTGAGTTCGACAATGTCGACCGACCGCACCAATCCGCAATCGTGCAGCATCTCCATGACCAAATGTGCTTCCCGATATGTCGCGCCGCCCGGCACCATGGTGCCGACACCGGGCGCCGCACAGGGATCGAGAAAGTCGACATCGAAGCTGACATGCAGCACGCCGCCCCGGGCCCGCACCTTGTCGATCACGCGCCGGATCAGCACCCCGACGCCGAACTCGTCGATCTCCCTCATATCAGTGATGTTGATACGACGCTGCCGCAGCAGGTCTCGTTCCGGCCTGTCGACGGACCGGATGCCGAAAAGCTCAAGCCGCTCCGGCGCAAGCGGCATCCGGGGCTCGTCGCCCAAGAGGCTGTCGAGTCCCGGCTCGCCGCACAGGAACGCCGCCGACATCCCATGCATGTTGGCGGACAATGTCGTCGCCGGGGTGTTGTAGTCGGCGTGCGCATCGAGCCAGAGGACGAAGAGTTCGCGCCCAATCTCCTGCCAGTGGCGCGCCAGGCCGTTCACAGACCCCATCGACAGCGTGTGATCGCCACCCAGAAAGATCGGAACTGCTCCCGATTGCGCAAGCTCATAACTGCGTCTGCTCAGCGCGCGAACCCAGCGCTGGATCTGGCGGTAATGCCTGGCGTTTTCCGGAGGCACGTCGGCGAGCTCGACGATGTCGTCCACGCCAAGATCGCCGCAATCGGTCACGGCCAGGCCGAGCGAGTCGAGCACGGTCGAAAGACCGGCGGTGCGAAGCGCCGCGGGTCCCATCAATGTCCCACGTTGCGATGCGCCGATTTCAACGGGAATTCCGAGCAGCGCGATCGTTGGCGGGTTCATCTCGATCCTATCAGTCACCATTCATCCCACTTGCAGGTGTTCGCGAGGACCCGCCGCTCCCCGGCGCGGCTACTCAGAACAATCTCGGAGCGCGCCGGTCCAGCCTGCCTTCCCACGTCAGGAGTGTTGCAACAACGACCATGAGGGCAATTCCGGCGAGGCTGAGAGCAAGCTGCATGGCGAGCCCGCCATTCCCATCGGTCAGGACGACATGGGCGAGAAACGCCAGCAAAACGCCGAAACAATACATCGGCAACGAGTTCTCGCCGCATCTGATCATGGCCAACATGACCGGTCGTACCGTCCCCTGCCATTCCCACGGCAGGAAGCGCCAGACCACAAGCCCGAGCGAAAGAAAATGCAGCAGTCGGACGGGCGCAAGATGACTCTTGTAGATCGGGTAGATCAGTTCCGTTACGGCGGCCGGCACGAATCCCTCGAGCGTCTTGAACTGCCAACTCAGCACGACAAGCAGACTGAACAGGAGATAGACGATTGCCGCCAGCAGCAGCATGCGCGAATGCAAGAGCCATCGCAGCCGTGCAGCCCCTTCAAACGCACACCAGACGCCGATCACGAACAGGAATTGCCAGGCCAGCGGATTGAAATACAATTCGCCAGTCGGCCAGGCAGGTACGTGCCAGCTAAAGAGCTGCACCATCAGATAGAGCAAGAATGAGAGTCCCAGCGTGACCGCAGCGCTCTGTGCAAACAGCCACAGCAGAGCCGGAAAGGCCAGATGGAACATGACGAAGGTCAGCAGGATATCCGTGTTGACGGGCGCGAACTGCAGCAGCGCAGCATGGACAATGGTCGGGCCAGGATCGCGAAACAAGAACCCGGTATTGGTCTCGTCGAGATAGCGCGTGCCGCCGCCGACGATCCAGACCAGGGAAGCATAGAAGATCAGCAGAAGCAGGAACCCTGCGTAGATTTCCCAGCCTCGCCGCCACGCCCTCACGGCGACCGCGCGCCAGCCTTGCTCGCGCAAGGCGCCACCATAGGCGAGCATGCAGGTGAAGCCGGAGACGAACACGAACACCTCGCTGGTGTCGCTGAAGCCATAGTTGCGCAGCGTCAGCCAGGTGAACGAGTTGTCCGGAATGTGATCGATGAAGATGAACCAGAGCGCCAGCCCACGACAGGCGTCCAACCGCAGGTCGCGACGATCTGCATGGGCGTGAATGGCGGGAACGCGGGCCGCGCCTAACCGAAAGCTGATCACGAGTCGAGCGCATCCCTGTCCGATGGAAGGCTTCGTGCGAGCGTCATCTTGCAGGCTAGCAAGCCCTAAGCCAACCCCGTAATGGCCACAAGAGCCTTTCAGAACAGGAGGAGCGGTTTCAACCGGCGGAAACATGTCTAAGCAGGGATTTTTGCCGTGTTCCGGCGGAATCGGAAAGGCAGGATCTATGCTGCCTGTCCGGCTTCGTCCGATTCGCTGTCAGACCGCAGCACGAGCCGTCTTTCAAATTCTGCGACGGGCATGGGACGGCCGAAGAAATAGCCCTGCCCTTCCTCGCATCCCATGCTCAGCAGCAAATCCGCGGTCGCCCGGTTCTCGATTCCCTCGGCGATCACCGAAAGGCCGAGTTGCTTGCTGAGACCGATCGTCGAGCCAACGATTGCCGCATCATCGGAGTCGAACAACAGGTCGCGCACAAAGGAACGATCGACCTTGAGACCGTCGAGCGGGAATTTCTTCACGTAACTGAGACTCGCATAGCCGGTGCCGAAGTCGTCAAACACGATGCGGACCCCGAGCTTTTGAATCTTCTCGAACGATTCGAAAACCTTCTCTTCGTCCTGAAGCAGGATGTCCTCGGTTACCTCGATCTCGAGCAGCGATGGCATGAGGCCCGTCTCGTCGAGCGTGTGCGCGATCACCTCCGCGAGATCGCCCGACTGCACCTGCGACGGTGACAGGTTGATCCCGACGCGGACCCCGCATCCCGCAATTTCCCAGGCCCTGGCCTGCTCGCAGGCCGTCCGAAGAACCCACCCCGCGATCTTGTCCGAGATCGGCGACGTGTTGACGACCGGCATGAAATCGCCGGGCGCGACGATCCCGCGCTCGGGGTGGCGCCAGCGGATCAGGGCTTCCGCGCCGATGATCGAGCCGTCAAGCAGGCGAACCTGCGGCTCGTAGAACAGCTCGAATTCGTCGCGCTCGATTGCAAGCGCCAGCCCGGCCTCCAGCGCCAGCCGCGATTCGAGCTCTTGCCTGATCGAGCTTTCGAACACGACATGAGCGCCACGTCGAACCGCCTTGGCGCGGCATAAAGCAAGGTGACCTTTGCTCAGGAGTTCGTCCGCGGTTCGCCCGCCTTCCGGATAGACCGCAACGCCAATGGACATTCTGACGCGATGCTGACGTTTCCCGGTCTGCAGCGGCCGATCGAACGCGACAGCCAGGCGTTCCGACAGCTCCGCAATCGACCCGTCGATCTGCTCGCATTGCACGGCGATGGCGAATTCGTCGCCGCTGAGGCGCGCAACCAAACCGGTCTTCGCTTCGGCGCGCAGTCGTTCTGCGACCGCGCGCAGGACCAGATCGCCATTCGCATGCCCGAGCACGTCATTGATCCGCTGGAAGCCGTCCAGGCCAAGCACCAGCAGTGCAACTCCGCTCGTGGCCGCCTCGGTGATCATGGCCGCGAGCAGGTCGTGAAGCGTATTGCGATTGACAAGACCCGTCAGTACATCGTGTTCCGCAAGATACTTGATCCGTTCGGCTTCCCGCTTTCGTATCGAGATATCGCGCAGGATCGCGCCATACTGGAGGCCCTCCGTACCTTGCCAGCCTGAGAAGCATGCCTCGACCGGAAACACCTCGCGGTTCTTGCAGCGCCCGTTGAATTCAACAACGGCGCCGGCCGACGGCAAGGCTCTGAACGGGACGTATCCGGTCCGATCTATGACGACCACATCCGGACGATGAGTCTGACCTCGGACTATCGGCTGCAGGACAACTATGGCGGCAACAACTTTCTCACAATGACCTACCGCCAGGGCCTCGACATCTTCGGCGCCTCCCATTTCGGCGACGACCTGTTATCGCGCAACGGGGCGTCCGCCAGCTTCTCGGTCCTTGATGTCTGGTTCACCCGATATCGGACGCTGTCCGATGCGTGGTCGCTGAAACTGGCGGGGGCGGGCCAGACGGCGTCGCGGCCGCTGTTCACGTCGCAGCAATTCTATCTCGGCGGAGCCGCATTCGGGCGCGGCTATGGCGGTGCCGAGACCAGCGGCGACAACGGGATTGCCGGTTCATTGGAGTTGCGTTTCGATCAGCGGCCGAATCTTCAATATCTGAGCGGCTATCAGCTTTATGGTTTCGTCGACGCCGGCGTCGCCTGGAACGATGGCTATGGAATGAACGACGGCATTTCGCTGACCTCGGCTGGCGGTGGCGTCCGATTTTTCCTTTGGGACGACCTGCGGGCCGATGTCGGCGTTGCCTTCCCCCTCAGCTACCGTGCGCCGGACAATGACCGGCGCAGCGCGCGGTTGTTATTTTCTTTCTCCAACGCGCTGAAGCTTTGCCCGGAACGACGCGAGACACGCTGTTTCTGAGCAAGTCCGCAGCGTCATTTCCGAGATACGTGTGCAGTTGATCTTGGTCCGTAGTTACCCGGATTGATTGAATACGTAGAAGCCCTTTGGTTTCAGCCAGGGAGGGCTTTCCGGTGATTCACAGGGGCGTTCAATACACGATCATTGCAACCGCCGAACCCGACATCTGGGAGTGGCGGTATGAACTCGACAACAGCATCAAGTCCGGCCGAACTCAGACGAGGCTGGCCGCATTGGCCGCTCGCCGCGTTCGATGCAAGATCGATGCGGCGCTGAGAACGGATAGGCAGACCAACTCTCAGCGCTAGCGCCTCGAAGCGCAATCCCGCGCATCACGCTGAGCGCGCGGGATCAGCGCCCGAAAGACCTCACGTTGCACGACGGGAGCGTCTCGGCAAGGCTTGAGACAGATCAAGACCTTGCGTCAGCCGCTGAGTCATCTTCCCTCGCAAGATCTTTTGTCCAACGAGGGAAACAGATGCTGCGCCATGCTCGCCGCCGCATTCGCCGCACTTTGAGGGCGCTGAGGTTCATCGCCGGCCGGCTGGACCTGCAGCATTTTCCCGGCTCGTGCTGCGGATGATCCTCGCGCGAACCGATGCGCCCCACAACTCTGCGCCAAACCCAAGAAAACTGGAGAACCCGGATGCGTGCGATCTCGACTTATGCCTGCCTTGTGCTCGCGGCCATTGCCGGATCGGGGACCCAGGCCACGGCGGCCGATGCCGATCATGGCGCCGACCTCGCCAAGCGCTGGTGTGCCTCCTGCCATGTGGTCTCACCTGAACAGGCGCAGGCGAGCGTCGATGTGCCTCCGTTTGCCACGATCGCCCGCAAAACCGACTTCACGCCCGAGAAGGTCGCGTTCTTCCTGTTGGACCCGCACCCCAAAATGCCGAGTTTTCCGCTGAGCCGCGCCGAGGCCGCCGACATCGCGGCTTATATCGGCTCGCTGCGCAAGTAGAGGCCGATCCGGAGCAGTGCGCATTGTTCGCCGGAAGGTTGCCTCAGAGCCATCCGGCTTCAACTCGCCTCAAAAAATGCAAATCCCTGCCGGCCAGGGCCGACAGGGACCAGCAGAAAGGATGGCGAACGGCGGTTGAACGAACCGGTGGCTCGCCATGGACCTGCGCGACGATTGAAATTCCGCGCGTACCGCAATGCAAGACCATATTATGGGCAGCATTCCGTCCAAAGCATCGACCGCAAGGCTGGACCGATCAGCTACCGCGTCACGATTTGCCCTTGGTGAGGTCCTTCGCGGCGGACATCACTTCGCCCGTGATGTTTCGCATGTGTTCACCGGCGCTGGTGAATTGACTGCGCAGGAATTCGGACTGAATGCGCATCGCTTCCTGCAGATCCGTCGCGTGAACGAGCTTGCGCGCATGCTCGAACGCGGATTTCAGGTTCTGTTCGGTGAACGAAAGAGCCTGTTTGGAGATTTCCGTTCCGGCTCCGGGAACCGAAGCCATCGACTTGCTGGCGGCATCGAAAAACATCGTAAAAGCCTTCTCGGCCTGGTCGATTGTCTTTTCTGCCAGGTCGCGTAGCTCGTTCGGGACTTCCAGCTTCGGTTCGATCATGGGCGCACTCCTCCAATACTAGCCTTGACTAGCACATTTGTGAGGCGTCGTCTCTCTCGCGTGTTCATCTTGACGCCGTACGACGGATCATCGCGCCAAGCGGGTTGCCGCCTTTCGCCGATGCGAGAGCAGGTCGCTTGCGGACCAGGTCAGCGCGCAAAGCGCTTCCTGTACTCGGAAGGCGATACGCCGAGGTGCCGAATGAAAGCGCGACGCATCCGCTCGTCGTCGCCGAAACCTGCGCGCTTGGCGACCTCGACCACGCCGCCGACCTGCCTGCTTTCGAGCAGCAGCCGCGCGGTCTCCACGCGGAGCGCCTCCACCCCGCTGGCCGGCGTCATTCCGGTGCGGCTGACATAGGTTCGCGCAAATGTCCGCGGCGTCATTCCGGCCATTTCCGCCAGCTTTTCCACCTTCAGGTCGCTGGCGATATTTTCCAGGATCCAGGCGTGAAGCGCGCTGAAGCGCCCCTCCACATCGGAGGCCTGGGCGGCCAACACGGTCGAGAACTGGCTTTGCCCGCCCGGACGCTTCAGGAACACGACCAGGCGGCGGGCGATGTCGAGCGCAACCGTGTGCCCGAAATCTTCCTCGATCATCGCGAGCGCCAGGTCGATCCCGGCGCTGACGCCCGCGGACGACCAGACCCGACCATCCCTGACGAAGATGGCATCCGGCTCGACCCGTATGTCGGGAAAGTTGTCCTGCAATCTCGGACAATAGCGCCAGTGCGTTGCTGCACGCCTGCCATCCAGCACCCCGGTCCACGCCAGCACGAACGCGCCAAGGCAAACGGACGCAACCCGCCTCGCGCGCAGCACCGTCTGCGAGATCCAGTTCATCAGAAACGCGTCCTGCCGGAGCGCCCAGATGCCAGGACCGCCGGGGATCACGAGCGTATCGACCTGATGCGGCCGAACGCTCGAAATCGGAGCGGTGTCGATCATCATGCCGACATCGGTCGGCACCGATCCACCCGCACTCGACAGATAGGTCAGCGAATAGCTGCCGCCGGGCAGCTCGATCTCACGCAGTTCAGCAAAGACCTGCGCCGGCCCTGAAATGTCGAGCAGGGTCACGCCGGGAAACACCACCATCGCGACGCGTCTCGTGGCGAGGTTTTCGCGGGGTGGGGAGCGACGGCCGCTGGCAGAATTCGAGGGCATATTGTCCTTTAGGCCATTTGACCAGTGGCTGTATAGGTCGACTTCACGAAGCTTGAGGTTGTATCATGCTGCAGCATCTGGGCGGTTCGTATCAAACCTCCTCTCCCTGGGCCGACTACACGATCTACAGCTTCCCCGATGCGTCGCAAATCGGCCAGTCCCACCGGCAGCCGGTGATGGATGCGATGAACGGCATCATCGCGATCAACTGGAAGGCCGCCGAGCCGCACTGGACTGCGGCCTCATCCCCGTTCGAGAGCAAGTACAGCCTCATCCTCGCCTACGATCACGAAGCGCTGGTCGCATTCTCGGTCTATCGCATGCTGGATGTGGGCGGTTGCCGCGCCGTCTACCGCAGTGGAACCGAGGTCCTGCCGGCTCACCAGGGACACGGCCTATACGGCTTCTTCACTTCGGAGGTGCTGAAACGGTCAGGCGCCGCCAAAAGGGGCGCAGCCAGCGTCCTCTATGGGTGGCGAACGCGCAATCCCATTGTCTGGGCAGCGAACGCCAAGATCTGCGACAAGGTCGCGCCCTCGCTGCTGAGCGAGGCGCAAGACGCTTCGTTGCAGGCCGCCTGCGTCGAGATGTGCGCCTCGCTCTATCCCGGGAAGGCGCTCGAACTGCCCGGCATGATCATGCGCGGCGCTTACGGCCACATCAAGCACCACCGACAGGCCTATCGCGGCACAGCCTCCCTCGTGGATGCGGCCATGTCGCGGCTGATCCCGGATTCGGCCGACGCCCTGTTCTCAGTTGGCTATGCGAGGGTGTGATGACGGTATCGCAAAGGCAAGCCACGCTCGCTACCGGAATCCGGTTCCTCGACAGGTCATATGTTGCCTGGGCGACGGTTGCGACAGCCTACGCGATCGCGTTCCTGCAGCGGGTATCCCCGCAATCCGTCAGCCTGAGCTTCATGGCCGACTTCCATACCGACGCCAGCGGCGTCGCGATGCTGGCTTCGAGCTATTTCTGGGGTTACACGCTGATGCAGATTCCGGCCGGCCTGCTGGTCGATCGTTACGGCGTCAAGCGCGTCGTACTCGGCAGTCTGGCGGCATCAGCCCTGGGGAGCGCCGCTTTTGCACTGGCGCCCAGCCTGCTCGAGGTCTTTGTGGCCCGGCTGATCGTCGCCTGCGGCGATGCCCTGGTCTTTACCGCCCTGCTGAAGCTCGTCGCGCAAAGTTTTTCCGATCAGCGGTTCGGCATCATGTCGGGCATCTCCCAGGTGTCGGGCTATGTCGGAGGCGTGCTGGCGACGACGCCGCTCGCGGCGGCCGTCTCCGGCTTCGGCTGGCGCGCCTGTTTCATCTTCATTGCCTGTGTCGGGCTCGCGAATTTCTGCCTCGCGTCGTTGACGCTCAGGCCAGATCCGGCCTCGCGAAGCGACAGGACGATCGGGAGCGTGGTCGCTTTGGCTCGGCGCTCCCTAGCCCAGCCGGCGAACTGGGGTTGCGCGCTGAGTTTTGCATCGCATTTCGCGGTCGTCACCACCCTCTCGGGTGTGTGGGGGATTCCCATGGTCGCGCATGTCTTCAACATCTCTGCTGCGGCGGCCGGCGCTCCCCTGCTCGGCTTCATGGTCGGCAATGCCGCTGGATCGATCTTTCTCGGCCACATGGCTGATCGCATGGCCGCCAGGCTTGACACCGCGCTGATCCGCATCTGCCTGCTGCGAATGCTTCTGGTCGCGATGCTGCTGCCGCCACTGGCTCATATGCTGGGCTTCCTCTACGTCGGATCGGTGTTCACCGTGCTCGGCCTGGTGGCCGGCGGGACTGTGCCGCTGGTGCTGAAATGCACCAAGAAGCTCTACACCGCGGAACTGATCGGCACCGGCGCATCCGTCAACACGACGACAGCCGGACTATTTGCGGGCGTATCGCAGCCGGTCATCGGGTTCGCAATGACCGCCGTCAGCCAGGTCTCGGATGGTGGCGCACCGGGTGGTGTCTCTTCCGTGACCGACGCTGGCTACGGCACCCTCATTTGCATTCTGCTGCTCATGTCGCTGCCCGGCCTCATCGGGCCCGTGATGATGAGGAGCAAATTGATGGTTCATTCATAACGGAGGGGACGGTATGTCGCGTTTGTATTGCCGAAAGGGTGAGGTTCACGCCAATTTTGCCGTCAGCAGTTGGCAAAGCGTACTGTTCTCCGAATTCGAAGCACAGATGTCGAGCGAAGCGAGGCCCTTTCCCTGCATATTCGGCGTGACAGGCTATCGTCAGGACCAGCTGCGCTATCTGTTTCTCGACCCCTTCGATATTGAGATCCTCGGCGAGCAACTCGCGCTGTTCGTATCCGAGTGCCGGTCGCATGGCCCCAATACCTCGCTCGTGGTCTTCACCCGGCCGGGACCCGTGCAGGCGATGGACGCATATTACCGGAAGCTGTGGCTCACGCTCGATCAGTTGTCGCATATCGACAAGAGCCCCTGGCCCGACGCGGTACCGCAGCAGCTCGACGATCCCTTGTGGGAGTTCTCGTTCGCGGGAGAACCCATTTTCGTGGTCTGCAGCACACCCGCTCACGTGTTACGGCAAAGCCGGCGCTCCAGCGCCTTCATGCTGACCTTTCAGCCCCGCTGGGTCTTTGAAAAGATTCTCGGCACCGAAAAGGCGGCCGAAGCCGCATTCGCGGAGGTCCGCAGGAGACTGATTCCGTTCGATGGCACGAGTCCCTCGCCGCTGCTCGGGCGCTATGGCGATGATGAGGGGCGCGAATACCATCAATACTTTCTGTACGACGACAACGAAGTCGCCTCGAAGTGTCCGTTCATGAGACTTGCGCAACACAAAAGCCCTCACATCGAGAAGGAGGAGGCCGCATGACCACGATCATTCCAGCCGACAGAAGCGAGTTCTCGATCGATCCCGCCATCCTCGACCTGCTTCCCACGCAGGGTTCGGTCGAACTGCAGAGGGATGTCGCCGGCAAGGTGCATCATTACCACACGCATCCGGTCGATGAGATCCTGCTTATCATCAGCGGCAAACTGATTTTCAAATGGCAGGACGGCGAACGCATCTGCAGCGCAGGCGACACCATCCTGCTACCGGCCGGAACCCTTCATCAATCCGAAGCATTGGAGGGGGGAGCGATCTATGCAATCGCAACGCGGCCGCCAATCGCCGCTGCGGCCTGCGGATGACGAGATTCCGTATCAGGACAGCGGCTTGCCGGAGGCATGGTCGCCGGCTGCGAGTCGCTCGACCAGATCGACGACCTCCAAGCGCTGGTGGGGCTTCAGCCTGAGGAATGCCTTCAGAAGCCGAAGGCATTCGACCGCTTCGCTCGATGGAGCTCCGAGCCTGTTGTGCAGCTCCGCCATAAATGTGGGATTGTTCATCTCGCACCTTTGACAGGGAACGTTAATGGCATTTCTCAGCAGACGCGAGAGCCTTGCACGAAAGGTCGACAGTGTCGCGCTCGAGGCCGAAAGCCTCGGCCTGACGACTGCGACCTTGATACTTCGTATGGCCCGCCTCGAGATCGATCGCGCCGAACCCGAAGAGGTTGTAAGTATGCCAAAGAACAACCATCACAGCAAGCCAAACTAGTGGAGCGGATTTTACGTTCGGTGCCCTGCCCACCACAAATCTCGTGGTGCCAAAGTCAATCCAAAGCTCCACAGGCTTCAACAGCTTGACGATTGTCTCGTGACGACAACATGCGCAACGTGCAGCCTGCCCGACCGGGAGCGGACGTGGTTGTCCGCCCCCCGTCCCCTCGAAACCTGACAAACTGGCAAGAACTGAGCGGACTGGCGGTCTGCGGCTAGCGGGTAGTGGCCCTAACCGTTTGTTGCCATGATCCTGCCGAATTTCACAACTTGTTCCATGCAAGTCGCGTCGAATGGGTGCGACTCACATAGAGGTGGAGTGGATGGGCTGCAGAAGTCGCGCTGGTGTCGCGCTTCTCCATCCTGCAGGATCGGCGACTGCAAGGATCAAGATGCGAACCTATTACTTTGACATGAAGGACGGTATTCCGAGCCGGGACAGGACCGGGCTCGAATTTGCGACCGCCAGCGGCGCAATCGAGCACAGCAAGGAACTGGCGCGGCGGCTCCGCCATGATCCCCGCATCACCGATCGCGCGCTGTTCATCGTCGTGATCGACGAATCAGGTGTCGAGATTCACCGCGAGCCGGTGCATCCCAACCAGACCAAGGCCGACATCTCGTAGACCCGGATTTCTACGGCCTCTGCTTCGGCGATTGTTTCCTGCACAACGGCATGCACATCTACTTTTGCGCGGTATCCCGCGACAGCGTCGCAATCGCTTCCTGAACCGTCGTCATGAACTGGGCCGGGAAGATGATCGTCGAATTCTTCTCGATCGATATCTCGGCCATGGTCTGCAACGTGCGCAGCTGCAAGGCCACCGGATGCTGCGCGATGATGTCGGCAGCCTCGCCGAGTTTCACGGCGGCCTGATATTCGCCCTCCGCAGCGACGATCTTGGCGCGGCGCTCGCGCTCGGCTTCGGCCTCCCTGGCCATGGCGCGCTGCATATTGTCCGGAAGCGTGATGTCCTTGATCTCCACCGCCGTGACCTGGCTTCCCCACGGCTCGGTGTGCAGGTCGATCACGTTCTTGATCTGCTCATTGATGCTGGCAGTGTCCGACAGCAACTGGTCAAGACTGAACCGCCCGACCACGTTTCGCACAGTGGTCTGGCTGATCTGGCTGATCGCATTGTAGACGTTCTCGATGGCGATCACGGCCTTTTCCGGGTCGGTGATGTGGTAGTAAGCAACCGCAGCGATGTCGATCGAGACGTTGTCGCGCGTAATGATCTTCTGCGACGGGATCTGCATCGTGACCGTGCGCAAGGACACCCGCACCATCTGCTGAATGGGGACGAAAATGAGGGCCAGCCCCGGTCCACGTACGCCGGCAAAACGGCCCAGCAGAAACACGACACCGCGTTCGTATTGTCTCAGGATCCGGACGGAGGCGAGCAGATAGAACAGGATCAGCAAAACCACAACGAAGGCCATCAAGTCCTCCAGTCCCCGCCGGCAGCGTCTGGACGCATCACACGGCCGACGCTGTTTGGCGTGGCAAGCTACGCCCGGCGCAGCGCCGGGCGCAATAGGTACCCGAGCGCGATCCGTCATGCAGCTGTCGTATCAGCATGCCTTGCCTTGCCGGTCGGATGTAACGCCCGGCCGCTCCGGCCATGCGAACGCGGCTACCAGATCAGCGGCACAAGCCGATAGCGTACCCTGTCCCGGTACGCGCGATAGCCTGGCAGATTCCTTGCTAGAAAATGCTCCTCATTCACCAGCCGCCAGACCAGAGCCGGAACGATCGCAACGACGACGAGCACACCCCATGCCGAGCCCAGCGCAATCGGGATGCCGAACAGCATCACGAGGCCGGCTGCATACATCGGGTGGCGGATGAAGGCATAAGGTCCAGTCGATATCACCCTTTGGTTCGCCGACACCTCGATGGTCGCGGAACTGAAGCTGTTTTCCCTGAACACAAAAAAGATGCCGAGCCAGCCGAGCAGAACGAGCCCATCGCCGATCAAGACTGCATCGAGCGCAAGGCTCGACCAGGCGAGGCGATGGTCGATCGCCGGCACAAGGATGAGACCGATGAATCCGACCGAAGCCAGCGACATGATGATCCTTTGCGCCGGCTCTCGTTCCGCCCACGGGCCTCCGCTCATCCGCCGCGCCGCCAATGCCGGGTCGTTCCGGATCAGGTAGACGGTCATTGCGCAGGCGGCGGCGAAATAGATCGCAAGAAAGCTCCATGCCTGCCAATAGCGGAACGTCCCCGCGCCGGCGAACAGCAGCGACGCCATCACCACAAAGAGGACCAGAAGTCCGATGAAAGATCGCCTGTACAGGGAGTTCATCGCAAAAGCCTAGCACAGGAACCCAACCGCTCCGTGCTTCATGCCGATTTGATGCCGGCTATTGCTGCTGCTTCTCCCAGAACGACAACAGTCCCTGCGACGCCGAGCCTCCGATCACGCAGGGGATGCCGACCGCGACTGCGCCGAGCGCCGCCGCAGAGACACAGCCAAGCGCAATCGCGCCGACGCCGACTTGCCCCCACAGGTCAAGATTGCGGCGGGAATCCGACCCCTTGGCCTTCAACTCGTCGACGGCGGCCAGCGCATCCTTGCGGACAGCGCCGAGCTGGACCGTATCGGCCGCCTGGATCACCTCGGCAAGCGGCACCTTGACCGCCTCCGGCTGCCGCGGCAGTTCGCTGCGCAGAAACTCGCGCAGTTCCGCATCGCGCACCGCATAGCTTGCGAGCGTGTAACGCGCCATGCTGCCGACGGTCAGCTTGTCGACGGTGTCGCGGCTCTTCGACCAGGGCAGCATCTGTACGATGCGCATGATCGGCACATGCGAGCCGGTTGCGAAATAGTATCCCCACAAGGTATCGAGCAGGTCCTGGTTCCCGGCATAGGTGATGGTCGTGTCGAGCTTCTTGTCCTCCTTGGCGAAGGGATTGCGCGTGAAAGCGCCGCGCAGCTTGTCCATCATCCCCGGCTTGTCCTCCTCCAGCCGGATTTCGGTCAGGATCGGCAGGGTGCCGTTGAGATAGCCGTCGATCATCACCTTTCGGCCGGGCATCTTTGGCGCGACCTTGCGCAGCAGGGTGCGCCATTCAGGCAGGCAAGAATAGGCGATCGCGCGAACGATGACCCATTCGTCCTCAGGCGGCACCGGGAAGAAGCTGTCGACCAGCTGCTCGGCTTTTGCCGGATTCGACGCGATCGCTCCGGCGATGAAGCCGAGATAAATTCCCGCGTTCTCCGGCTCCCTGAATGTCTGTGAGTGGAACAGTACGCGCACGGCTGCAGGCACGTGCGCATAATCGGGCTTGGCCCGATAATTGTAGATCCATTGCTGCACCACACCCATCGAGGTGCGCGGGTCGATCTGGGAATCGACCGCTGCGCGGGCGGGCTGAATGACGATCAGGAGGGCAGCGGCGAGCGCTGGGAAACGCATATGATGCTCCCACGTTCAGACACGGGCCCCCCCGTACGAAATGGTATTTCGCTAGACGCCATTTGCAGCGGCTATGCGACAATTCTTGGAATGGCAGACGTGGTTTCGCGTCAAAATTGTGGCGAGGCTTGTCATTCGCCTCCAAGTGACCCCAGGACCGACATTTTTTCGCCCCTCGCACGCACTTCGATCCGCCCGCTCCAGGCAGGAGGACGGACAGAAAGTGACGACCGAACGCCAGACGGCAGCCCATCGGCGCGGCGCAGAGAGGTTTGCGACGCTGCTGCTGGTTGCGGCCTCGGCCGGGCTGCTGGCAACACCCGTGTGCGCGGCAGCGGCAGATCCCGCCGATGCCATCGTGGTCGAAGGCAACCGCCGCGTCGACCCGGATACGGTCCGCTCGTATTTTCATGCCTCGCCGACCGGACAATACGATGCCGCGGCGCTGGATGCCGCGTTGAAGGACTTGTATGCGACCGGTCAGTTCGACGATGTCCGGGTCGAGCGATCAGGTGCGCACCTGATCGTGCACCTGACGGAAGCGAAGATCGTTGGTCGTGTCGCGTTCGAAGGCAACAAGAAGATCAAGGATGAGGATCTTGCCAAGGTCGTTCGTGCGAAGGCGCGTAGCGGCCTGCAGCGCGCGATCGTGCAGTCCGACGTCGTCAGCATCATGGATGCCTATCGCCATGTCGGGCGCGACGACGTCGTCGTCGTGCCCGAATTGATCGATCGCGGCAACGACAGCGTCGATCTGGTCTACACCATCACCGAAGGCAGGAAAGCCACGGTCCGGAAGATCGAGTTCACCGGCAACCGCGCCTTCGGCGAACGCCAGCTGAAGGCCATCATCAAGACGTCGACGAGCTCGATGCTGAGCTTTCTGATGGGCGGTGACGTCTATGATCCCGACCAGGTCGAGCAGGATCGCGAGCAGATCCGCCTCTACTACCGCAACCATGGCTATGCCGACGCAAGCGTCGCCGCTCCGGTCGTCGTGTACGATCCCGCCAGCAGGAGCTTTGCGCTGACCTTCTCGATCGATGAAGGCCCGCTCTACCATTTCGGCGGCATCAGCGTCGCCAGCGACGTGCCCGGGCTAGATCCGGACAGGCTTCGCGGAGTGCCGGTGGTGCGCAGCGGGGCGCTTTTCGACGGCAGTGCGCTGGACAAGTCGAACGACGCACTTGCCACCGAGATGGCAAAGCTGGGCTATCCGTTCGCCAATGCCGAACCGCGCCTGACCCGTGATCCCGCAACGCAACGCATCGATGTCGCGTTCGCGATCAACCAGGGACGGCGGACCTATGTCGAGCGTATCGAGATTCATGGCAACACCAGGACACGGGATTATGTGATCCGGCGCGAGTTCGACCTCAGCGAAGGCGACGCCTACAACAAGACGCTGATCGACCGCGCCGAACGGCGGCTGAAAAATCTGAACTACTTCAAGACCATCAAGATCACGACAAGGCCGGGCTCGGCCCCCGATCGGGTGATCCTCGATGTCGAGGCGGTCGATCAGTCGACCGGCGATTTCAACGTGTCCGGCGGATACTCGACACAGGACGGATGGCTCGGCGAGGTCAAGATCAGCGAGCGCAATTTCTACGGCAGCGGCAACAGCGTCCAGGCCGCCGTGACCTACGGCCAATACACGCGCGGCATCGACCTCTCGGCGTCGGAGCCCTATTTCGCCGGCACCCGCATGGCGGCGGGCGTCGAACTGTACGGCAGGCAGGCGCTGGTCAGTCCGTACCAATCCTACGGGACTACGACTTACGGCGGAGCCCTCTCGCTCGGCACGCCGATATCGGAACAAACCAGCGTGTTGTGGCGCTATTCGCTCTACGACCAGAACGTCACGCTCCCCGCGACCACGAGCGCAGCCGCGGTGTCCTTGCCGATCCGGCAAGCCGCGGCGGCCGGGCCGCAGCTCGTATCACAGGTCGGCGGCACCGTCACCTACAGCACGCTCGACGACAAGAAGCAGCCGAGGGATGGCTTCCATTCCCAGCTGCAGCAGGACCTCGCCGGTCTCGGCGGCGACGTCAAATTCCTGCGCACGACCGAAGACCTGCGTTATTACAAGTCGATCAACAGCGATCTGACCGCGATGGTCCGCGCCCAGGGCGGCTATATCACCGGCTGGGGCGGCCAGCAGGTGCCGCTGCTCAACAGCTTCTTCGGCGGTCCGAACCTCGTGCGCGGTTTCGCGGTCAACGGCATCGGGCCGCGCGATCTCACCCCCGGCTCGACGATGGATAATGTCGGCGGCAGCATGTATTGGGCGACCACTGCGGAACTGCAGAGCGCGATCCCCGGCATTCCGCAGGAATATGGCTTGCGAGGCTCGGTCTTCGTCGATGCCGGCACCGTCTTTGGCTACAACGGGCCGACGCAGGGGGCGCAGATCGCATCCAAGAACGTGATCCGTTCGTCGGTCGGCGCCGGACTGACCTGGGCCTCGCCGTTCGGTCCGCTGACGGTGGACTATGCGGTGCCGCTGAGCAAGGCGGCCTACGACGTGGTGCAGCCGCTTCGCTTCACCGCCGGCGGATTCTAGCCGAACCCGCGATTCGCGCCGCCCTAGGGACCTCCAAACGGCGCCCGACCCGTACCCGTCTTCCTGTCGGTCGCAAAACCGTAGACCAGCGCCAGGCGGTCGAGGCATTCACAAAAGCGTCGCGAAAAATAATCCTTCCAGCGCTGGCTCAGGAGGCCGCGCCGCTGTCCGACCTGCTCCATGGTCATCCCTCTGACCAGCACGTCATGCACCAGGGCCGAGCCGTCACATCCAAGCTCGCGCTCGGCACGATTGAGCCGCAGCACGGCCTTGCGCTGGCTCTCGGTGACTGGCTCCCGCGCTTGCACGCCATCAACATAGTCCCGGCTGGGATCGACGGCCTGCGGTCCGCGCTCGGCCCGTTCCCAGTCGCTCTGAAAAGCCCGCCCGGCCTGAAATTGCGCCTCGTCGAGCTGATGATGCGAATGGAGCCGCCCCAGCGGATCGCTGCGGATCGACCGCAGCGCCACGATCTTCTCGCCGGGCTCGAGCGCCAGCGGATCGTCCACCTCGACCGCGACGACTTCGGCATTGCGCGGCAGGTCGCCTGCGCGCCGATCATGAACCTTCGAAAGCCGGTAGGATTTGTTACGCTTGGTCCTTGCCACGTTCTTTCCTTTGCAACTATCGATCCAAATGCAGGGCACGAAATATCGCTGACGCGACCGCGCTCAGGCCGCTTCCACGAGGCGCAGCCGGACGCGGCCGGCCGGGCGCTCGGACTCCACTGCCGGCGCCTGCGTCAGATGAAAATGCGGCGTGCAATAGCTCGAGCCCTCCTGCCGCGGATGGCCGCAAAACACGATCGGTTCATCCTCCCTGTCTCCGCCGTAGGGGTAGCGGCAGTCGCCGGGCTTGAGCTCGAGCAGCGAAACCAGCCGCGGGCTGATGCCGACGCAGCGCAGCTTGACCGGTTCGGCCGGCCCGGGGGACCCTGGCGCGGGCGATTCCCGGACCAGGACGTCCCTGGCCTTCCGGGCCTTTCCGGATCGCTTCGGACGTCCCGGTTTGGCGTTGAGCGCCCGCTCCAGCCGCCTCACCGCCTGGTCCGGGCCGGTCAGGCCCATGCGCTTGCTCCGGCTGATCGCCGCATTGCGCGTATAGCTGGTCCCGAATTTCTGGTTGAGAGCCTCGGCGATCGCCGAAAACGACATCCCACCCGCCAAAAACTCCCGCAGGGCCGCCGAATGGTCCGGCGCCCAATTGTTCGCTTGCATGCTTCCCTTTGCCTTTCCGCCCGTTACCGCGATTCCTAATTTCCGATATTCCGAACAAAAAGTCAAGCTTGAGTTATGATAATCGGAAATGCTATAAGG
>Ga0335071_10000820_pt1 | contig 33505 bp, 16 predicted proteins | sample Lox_Sample_15_FD_206724 | JGI IMG/M metagenome (GOLD analysis project Ga0335071, IMG submission 206724) | Soil microbial communities from Loxahatchee National Wildlife Refuge, Florida, United States - Lox_Sample_1.5 | ecosystem: Environmental > Terrestrial > Soil > Wetlands | place: USA...
ATAACACGTAGCGATTTCGGATTTGAAAACGGGCTTTTTCTTTCATTTGTTTTCCATCCATTCGACCGTTTGGGCCAGGCCGTCTGCCAGGGATACTTCTGCCCGGAACCCCAGGCCCGCGGCGGCTTTTTCGGGACTGCCGGCCGAACGGTAGATGTCGCCTGGGCGGGGCGCTTCGAAACGGACCTCGGGCTGATGGGGGGCGATCTCACTCAACTCCTCCATCAGGTCGAGCAGGCTGGTCTCGCGGCCGGTGCAGACATTGAAGGCTTCCCCGGCAGCCTCCGATTGGGCGGCCAGCCAGTTGGCACGGACCACATCCTTGACAAAAATAAAATCCCGGCTTTGTTTGCCGTCCCCGTAGATCGTCAGCGGCTGCCCGGCCACCAGCCGGCGGATGAAAATGGGGATGGCGGCGGCATAATCGGAGTCGGGACGCTGGCGGGGACCGTAGACGTTGAAATAGCGCAAGGCCACCACCGGCAGATGGAAGACCCGGGTGTACAGGCGGGCATACAGCTCGTTGACCTGTTTGGAAACGGCGTAGGGGGAAAGCGGCAGCAGGGGGGTCGTTTCGTCGGTGGGGAAGCGGTCGGTGTCGCCGTAGACCGCAGTACTCGACGAGAGGACCACTTTTCGAACCTCCGCCTGGCGGGCGGCTTCTAGCAGGGTCACCGTCCCGCCGGCGTTGATGGCGAAACAAGTTTCCGGGTCCGACATGGATTGCGGTACGGAGACGAAAGCCGCCAGGTGGAAAACGAATTCGACGTCCCGAACGGCTGTCTTGACCGCCTGGGGGTCGCGCAGGTCGCCCTCCAGGATTTCCAGGTCTCCCCGGAAGAGGTGCAGGTTTTCCCGCCTCCCGGAGGAAAAATTATCCAGGACGCGGACCGAATGCCCGCCTCGCAACAACTCTTCCACAATGTGGGAACCGATAAATCCGGCTCCACCGGTCACGAGAGCGCGCACGCGGCTATCTTCCCTGGAACCTGACGACCTGGGCGACGGTGCGGAACATGATGAGGAAGTCCATCAGCAGGTTACGATGCTTGATGTAATACAAGTCGTACTCGAGCTTGATGGCCATCTCTTCGACGGTGGCGTAGTAGCTGTAATTGACCTGGGCCCAGCCGGTCAGGCCCGGCTTGACGAGCAGGCGCGCCCGATAGAAGGGGATCTGCTTCTGGAAGTCGGCGATCCATTCCGGGCGCTCGGAGCGCGGGCCGATCAGGCTCATCTCACCGCGCAAGACGTTCCAGAATTGCGGGAATTCGTCGATGTGGGTGCGGCGGAGGAAATTGCCGAAGCGGGTGATGCGATCGTCCTTTTCCTGGGTCAATTGGACCTTGCCATCCTTCTCGGCATCCTGGCGCATGGTCCGGAATTTATAGACCAGGAAGGGTTTCCCGCCCCGCCCGGAACGGACCTGTTTGTAGAGGACGGGCCTGCCGCTGTCGAGCAGGATCAGGATGGCGACGAACGGATAGAGAAGCAGGTAAATGCCCATCCCGACCAGGCCGGCGAGGATGTCGAGCAGGCGCTTGCCGATCTCGTAAAACCCGCTGACGCGGGCCTGGTCTACGAAGGAGCGGATCAGCCAATCGGATTCGAGATGGTGGATTGGGACGCGCCCGAGCAGTTCCTCGTACAGGGTGGGCATCGGGACGATGTCCACGCCGCTTTCCTGGGCGTCGAGGAGGGTCTGGAAGGTATCGCCGCGCATCTCGCCGGTGATGGCGATGACCACCTCGGTGATGCCTTTCGATTCGATGGTCTGGAGGAGTTCATTTCCGCCCGCCAGGATGGGGAATCCTTCCAGCGTCTTGCCGGCCTTCCTCGGGTCGTCGTCCATGAAACCGACCAGGAAGAACGGCTGCGGATTCAGGAGGTTATAGGCCTGGGCGAGGGTCTGGCCGGCCTGGCCGGCCCCGAAAATCAGGACGCGCCGCAGGAATGCCTGGGCGGTGAAGATTTGAATGTAGATCAATCGCCAGAGAAAGGTCAGGGTGGAGGCGAAGATCAGGAAGAATCCGATCCCGAGGCGCGGCAGCGAGCGCTGGGGCGAGATCATGTAAACCAGGGCGTAAAGCAACAATCCGATCAGGCCTGCCAGGGCGATGCCGGCCAGGGTCTTGCGCAGGTTCTTGGCCCGGTGGGCATCGTAGAGCTCGACCAGGAGCACCATCCAGATGACCGGAAGGAGGTAGAACCAGAATTCGACGCGCTGTTTCAGAAAATCCAGCGAGAACTTCAGCCAGGCGTCCTTCTGCCCCCAAAAATACAATCCGCCCAGCAGCGCCAGGATGGAGACGAACAGGTCGCCGATCAGCAGGATCGTTCGTTGTTCGCGCGTCCGCACACGCCAGGTGAGCGGTCTGGAATGGCTAGGGGATGGCATGATTTCCTCTCCGATTGGTGAATATTCCCCTAATCATACTCCATAAAAAGCCTGCCCCCCAGGTGATGTGCATGCAGGCGATGGCGAGCGGCAGGCCGGCAAAAAGGGAGGCTTTTTTCTGCCGAATGGCGGCGCGCAGCCCGGCCGCGGCCAGGACAACGATGTAAATAAGGACTTCAAAGGCTAAAAGGGAACGGAAAATGGGGAAGAAGATTCCCAGGATCGTCCCGCCGATCAGGCTCAGGACGAACAGCGGCGGCAGCCCCTGGCGCCAGCGCAGAGTCCCGGGATAGCGGCGCAGCATGCACCACTTCCAGAAGCCATAGCGGGCGTATTGCCTGGCCAGTTCCGCCAGCGTGGGCCGGGCGAAATAGATGGTCCGGATGGACGGGTCGAGCCAGATCTTCCCGCCCGATTGGCGGATGCGGGCGTTGAATTCGTAATCCTCGTTGGAGAGCAGGCTTTCGTCGTAAAAACCCACCAACGCCAGCAGCTCGCGCTTGAAGGCGCCGAAGGGAACGGTGTCCACCAGGGCGGCCTTCTCGGCATGCCGGTAGAGGGCGTCGCCCACCCCGATCGGGTGGGAGGCCGCCGCGGCGATGGCGCCTGCCATCCAGGTCCGCGCCCCGGGCTGGATCTCCCACAGCCCGCCAACGTTGTCGCCCAGCCCGGCTTCCAGGTCCGATATGCTGCGTTCGACGTAATCCGGGTAGGGTTTCGAATGGGCGTCCATGCGGACGATGATCTCGCCTGTGGCTTCCTTCAAGGCGCAATTCAGCGCGGCCGGAATGATCCGTTTGGGGTTGTCGACCAGGGCGATATGCAGGTCGGGATGGAGATCGGCAAACGAGGAAATCTCGGCCCGCGTCCTGTCTGTCGACATACCGTCCGCGATGACCACTTCCAGGTCGGCGCGCGGATAGGTCTGCGCGTAAATCGCCTCGAGCAGGCTGCGGATGGTGTCTTGCTCGTTGTAGCAGGGAATGACTATGGAAACAGAAGGCATGACGCTCTACGTTTTTCGCCGGATCAGGGTCGATGCGTCCGGCGTCGTGGGCGGCAGGAGGACGGAAAATGTACTCCCCGCACCCGGGGTGCTGCGAACGCTTATTTTACCACCATGCGCCGCCACGATTTCCTTGACGATGGCCAGCCCAAGACCGGTGCCGTGCTTTTCGCCGCCTTGTCGGGAGGGATCGGCCTGGTAGAAGCGCTCGAAAATGTGCGCCTGAGCCTCGGCGGAGATGCCTGCGCCGCTGTCTGTCACGTCCACCTGGGCGTACGGGCCGGCAGGCGTGACCCGCAGGCTGATTCGGCCGCCGGGAGGCGTATTCTTGAGGGCGTTGTCCACCAAGTTGGTGAAGACCTGCGAAAGGCGATCCCCGTCGCCGGTGATCGCAGGGGTCGGGGAGGCTTCCACGCGGATGTCCACCTGGCCCTGGCGGGCCTGGGGAGTGAACTTCTCGACCACATTGCGGAGAAGGGCGGGCAGGTCGACAGGGGCGCGCTTCAATTCCAGGGTGCCGGCGTCCAGGCGGGCCAGGTCGAGCAGGTCGAGGACCATGCGGTGCATCCGCCCGGCCTCGTCGTAGATGACTTTGGCGGCCCGCTTTTGGTCTTCCGGAGAGCTGACCGCCCCATCCAGGATGGCCTGGGCGAAGCCCTGCACCGAAGTCAGTGGGGTTTTGAGCTCGTGGGAGACGTTGGCGACGAATTCGCGCTGGGATTGCTGCGAGGTCAGGACGCGCTGGTTTAGATCGTTGAATGCCAGGGCCAGTTCCTGGACCTCCTGCGGCCCCTGCGGCGGGATGGGCTTGGCTTCGGCCGACGGCATGCCGCGGGAGGCAACCACCACCCGCTGGAGCGGACTGCCGATCCAGCGGGCGAGCCAGTATGCCACCAGCAGGGAAATGAGCAGCGCCACCACCGCCGCGCCCAGGATCGGGAGCATCAGCTCGTCGCTCAGGACGGTCAGGAGCGGGACCGCCGGGCGGGGTACGGCCACCAGCAGCCAGTCCCCGTTCCCCAGATGCTGGATGATGTAGATCCAGGACTGGCCGCTCGAATCGCGCAGCACCGAAGAGATGCGCAGACGTGGCAGGAGGGGCATCTGGAGGGGGCTTTGCTGGGCGGATTGCGAGTCGGCAAGCACCTGCCTCTTTTTATTGAAGACGACGATGCGGGTATCGTAATTGGCGCCGACCTGCTCGAGGCGCGCTTGGAGCTGGACAGGGGTGAACTTCGCCAGCTCGATTTCGTTCCTGCGCAGGAGCGCCGCGACGACCGTCAGCCGGGCGCTGGCCTGGCGGTAGGTGGATGGATTTTGAACGATGTAGATGAACAGGACGATCGCCACCACCCCCAGGGCGGCCATGCTGACGAGCAGGTAGCTCCACCATAATCGCGAACGCAGGGAAGAGAACATCAAACGACCAGTTTGTAGCCGATCCCGGTGACGGTTTCGATGGTTACCGGGCTGCCGGTCAATTTCTTGCGCAGGTGGGCGACATGTACGTCCACCGTGCGGGTTTGTCCGTAGAAGTCATAGCCCCAGGCCTGCTGGAGGAGCTGTTCACGGGTGAAGACGCGTCCCGGTTGACCGGCCAGGACGAGCAACACTTCGAATTCCTGGGTGCGCAGATCGAGGACCCGGCTGTCGAGGCTGGCTTCGCGCTGGTTCGGGTCGATGGTCAGGGGCCCCAGGCGGATCGGCTTGGCCTCCGGCTGGGCGGGCCGGTCCATACGCCGCAGGATGGCCTTGACCCGCGCCACCAGTTCACGCGGGTTGAACGGTTTGGTCAGGTAATCATCCGCTCCCAGTTCCAGGCCGAGAATCTTGTCGATGTCCTCATCCCGGGCGGTCAGCATGATGATGGCGACCGGGTCGTTCCCTGCCCGCACCCGGCGGCAGACTTCGAACCCGTCCATTTTGGGGAGCATGACGTCCAGGACGACCAGGTCCGGTTTCAGCCGGTCGATCCTTTCCAGGGCGGCCTCGCCGTCACCGGCGGCTTCCACCCGAAAGTTTTCCCGCTCCAGGTACATGCGCGCCAACTGGACGATGGACGGCTCGTCGTCGACGAGCAGGATCAGCTCGGAGCTCATTTGACCAGGGCAACGACTTCGATCTCGACCGCGCCGCCCTTGGGCAGGGCTGCCACCTGCACGGTGCTGCGGGCGGGCGGGTTCGCCGGGAAGAACTCGGCGTAGACGGCGTTCATCCTGGCAAATTCTCCCATATCCTTCAGGAAGACGGTTGTCTTGACCGCCGCGTCCAACCCGGACCCGGAATCGGCCAGGACGTGGCTGAGGTTGGTCAGCGCCTGGCGGGTCTCGGCTTCGATCCCGCCCGGGACGAGTTCCCCGGTGGCCGGATCCAGGCCGAGCTGGCCGGAGGTGAAGACGAACATGCCGGCCAGGATGGCAACGGAGTAGGGCCCAAGGGCCTTGGGGGCTTTATCGCTCTTGATGACTTTTTTGTCCATGTTTACCTCTCGAATCGTTTTCCTGATTCTACTGCAAAAGGGGACCGGCCAGACTCGCGAAAGAGAGACATGGCCCAAGCCATGTCTCTCCGCGGGGAGGGAGGAACGAACTAGGGTGTGGCCGTGGGGGTCGGGCGGGGATGGGCTTCCCGCAGGGCCTTGATGGCTTCGTGCAGGGCCTTGCCGGTGCCGTTCATGGCTGTGCGGGTGTTCTTGAGCACATCCCGCAGGTCTTTGACGGTCTGGAGGGCGGTCGCCCGGTCGGTGACATTGCCGTCGGCGTCGAAACCGGCGTGGCTGCTGATGATGCTGGCGCCGGCGTCGTGGGCCGTCTGGGCGGCTGGGATGGCGGCGGCGAAGGCGTTCAGGGCAGCCTGCACGGCGGAGGTATCCCAGCCCTTGGCGGTCGCCTTGTCGAGCAGGGCCTGGGCCTTGGTGATGAAGCCGCTCGCCTTGGACAGTGCGTTGCCTTCGCGCTGGTAGACGGATTGTTCACGCGCCCAGACTTGCTGCAGACGGGCGTAGTTCGGCTGATTTGCCGGGGGGGTCGTCTGGTCGTTCAATCCGGCCGCCGAAGCGCCGAGGGCGGGGAAGGCCGCCAATCCGAGCGCCACGACCAGGGCGCCCAGGGCAATTTTCTTGAACCAACTGGTTTTCTTGAACATGGATATTCTCCTTTCCTTTCCGGTTTGTTATCTGCATTGTAGGTCTGTCAAGTAACCGGTGTATGGCAGGAGTGTAAAATCCCTGTAAAATGATTTTTGGGCTTTGCTTGACAATCTTCCTCAGTGCGTGTAAAATCCCTTCGCTCGAACGAAGGAACGTGTCCAGGCCGAGATAGCTCAGTTGGTAGAGCACGCGACTGAAAATTGCGGTGTCGCCAGTTCGATCCTGGCTCTCGGCACCTCGGCCTGAATAGGCCACCTGCGGGCGTGGTTCAGTGGTAGAACGTCTCCTTGCCAAGGAGAAGGTCGTGGGTTCGAATCCCATCGCCCGCTCTACAGATTGCGGATTGCAGATTGATGATTGCGAATTGTCAGTCAGCAATCCGCAATTTCAATCTCGATCCGGAACGGCGTCGTGGCCAAGTGGCAAGGCAAGGGTCTGCAAAACCCTCATCATGGGTTCAAATCCCATCGACGCCTCAGAATAAGAACGAGTCCGCAAGGGCTCGTTTTTTTCACGAGAGGTGCTGTCAGTCCTTTTCATCATGGGTTCCCCATTGCATGGGACGGTGCAACTCCCATCGACGCCTCAGAATAAGAACGAGTCCGCAAGGACTCGTTCTTACTATCACCAGGTGAATTTCCGATCCTCTTCATCTTCTATGACTCAGCAAGAGGATCCCCCCGGTCAGGAGCAGGGCGGTGAGCAAATTCATCCCGCTCAGGAGCAATTCGGTCTTCAGGGAGGTGTTCGGCAGGCTGGATGGTCCGCCCAGGGAAAGGATGAAGGCGGCGATTGCCACGGACAGGAAGACGACACCGGGGAGGCGGGAGAAGCGGATCAGCAGGCCAAAGAAAACGCTCGCCGCCAATCCTGCCAACCCTGTTGGCAGGATGAACATCAGGGGCGGCATCGGGCTGACGTGGGCTCCGGTCGTATCCAGGGGAATGCGATACTGCTCTCCGAAGGCTTTCGTAATGATGAAATAAATGGAATTGGCGGCCAGGGCGGCCAGCGTGGCGAGCGGTCCGGCCCACAGCAGGCGGCGGAGCGAGTACGGGCCTTTCACTTCAGATATTCCTGTTGATGATGTAGCCGGCCAGCTCTTCGAGCCCGTGACGTTCCACCCCATCGGGCATGTCTTTCAGGATATCCAGGGCTTTTTGGACGAAGGTTTGGGCTTCCTTCATGGAGCGGGAGGTGGCGTCGCTCTCCCGGATCGACTGGACCAGGCGTTCCATTCGCTCCTGCTCGGTATAGCAGCCGCCGGTCAGGCAGAGCACGTCGGGGTCGTTGGGATGGGCTTCGGCGTAGTAAATGGCCGGGAGTGTCACCAGTCCCTGGAGCAGGTCCGAGCCGACCGGCTTGCCGACCGTCTCCTGCTCGCCGGTGAAGTCCAGGATGTCGTCGACGATCTGGAAGGCCATGCCGAGGTTGTAGCCGTACTGACGCATCCCCTCGACGATCGCCTCGTCGACCGGGCTGACCATGGCGGCTGCCCGGGTCGCCATCTCGAACAGGGATGCGGTCTTGGCGTAGATGCGTTTGCCGTAATTTTCCCGGCTGATGACACCCCGGGCGGCGAAGAGCTGGGTCAGCTCGCCGTTGACGATCGTGGCCAGGGTGTCGGCGAAGAGTTTCATGAGCGGCAGGTTGTCGGTCTCGGCGGCCAGCTTGGCGGCCCGGGCGAACATGTAGTCGCCGGTCAGGATGGTGGCAGCCGGGGACCAGCGGGCATTCAGGGTGGGCATGCCCCGCCGCAGCAGGGCTCCGTCGATCAGGTCGTCATGGACCAGGGTGGCCGTGTGGAGCATTTCGACTGCGCCGGCCAGGGTCAGGAGCTTGTCGGTCGGGCCTTCCAGCATCTGGCCGGTCAGCAGGACCACCACCGGGCGGATGCGCTTCCCGCCGGAGGAGAGCAGGTGTTTCAGGGCGGCCCGCAGGTCGGGGTGGGCCCCGTCGGCCTGGGCGTGCAGGAGGGTTTCGACTTCCTGGAGGCCCGTCTGGACGGGCGAGAGATAAGAGACGGTGTTCAAGCCAGTTTGTCCCAAGAAAAAAGCCGTGAGGCATTCGCGCCCGTGATCGCAGCGATTTCCGGCAGGCTGCGCGAATGGATTGAACCAATTTTATCAGCAATCAGGCGCACATAGGCGGGTTCGTTCCGCTTGCCGCGCTGTGGATGGGGGGCCAGGAAAGGCGAATCCGTTTCGACCAGGAGCCGGTCGAGTGGCAGGGCACCAATCAGTTCCTGGCGGTCCTTGCGATAGGTGACCGGCCCGGTCACGCCGATGAAAAACCCCAGGGCCAGCGCCGCCCGGGCGGTGTCGAGGTCCCCGGAGAAGGAGTGGAGCACCCCGGGGCGCTCCGCCAGCGGACTCTTTGCCGCCCTCAGGCCTGCCACCCATGCTTCGAGCAGTCCGAGCATGTCCTCGGCGCAGGGACCGGCTGGGGCATCCTTCGCTTCCCGCATGTGCAGGATGACCGGCAAGCCCAACTCTGCGGCCAGATCGAGCTGTTCCTGCAAGACCATCTGTTGGTGCGGATGGGGAGATTCGTCCCAGTAGTAGTCCAGGCCGATCTCGCCGATGGCCACGACCTTCGAATGGGACGCGGATGGCGCGGACGGACGCGGATTTTCCAGATTCCTTCCGCGTTCGTCTGTGTTCTCCGCGTCCGATTTCAGCTTTCTCAGCTGGCCTTTCGTTTTATCGTTCCAACCCAAAGCTTCGGAGGGATGGACACCGATGGCGGCGTACAGCCTCTGGTCGCCGGCGGCCAGCTCGACGACGGTCCGGCTGGAGGCAACGCTGAGGCCGGGGATCAAAATGCGTTCGACCCCAGCCAGGGCGGCGCGTTCCAGCACCGCTTCCCGGTCGGAGTCGAATTTGTTGAAGTCCAGATGACAGTGGGTGTCAGTCAGTGACACGGGATTACTTCAGCCCGGCGACCTTCAATCCATCCTGTAAAATTGCATCCACCTTGTCGCCGTGCATGGTCTCGCAGTAGACCCGCATGATCGGCTCGGTGCCGGAGAAGCGGATCAGCATCCAGCCGCCGTCTTCCAGACGGAACTGGAAACCGTCGATGGTGACGAGTTCCTTGACCTTCAGCCCGCCCAGGGTCTGCGGGTTGGCAGCCAGGATGAGCTTCTTGCGATCCTCGTGGCTGCCGCTGAAGGGACGGTCGACCCGCCCATAGAAGTATTCGCCGCCGACCTTCTCGAAGAGCAGCTTGAGCAGCTCGGTGGGCTTTTTCTTCAGGCGTACCATCAGGTCGAGCATGTACAGGCCGGCCAGGATGCCGTCCCGCTCGGGGACGTTGCCGCGGAAGGCGTAGCCGCCGGATTCCTCGCCGCCGATCAAGGCATCGGTCTCGATCATCTTGGGGGCCACGTATTTGAAGCCCACGCCGGTCTCGTAGACGGGAACATTGTAGATCTGGCCGAGCTTGTTGAGCATGCCGGTGGTGGAAAGGGTCTTGACGATGGCGCCGCGCTTGCCGAGCACCTCGAGCATGTAGTAGGCCAGCAGGCCGTAGACGCGCAACTGGTTGATGAAATGGCCCTGCTCGTCGCCGATGCCGCAACGATCCGCGTCGCCGTCGGTGATCAGCAGGACATCCGCGTGGTTATCCACGGTGGCCTGCAGGCCGACGTCGATGTTGGGCTGGATCGGCTCGGGGCGTTTCATCTCCGGGAAGACCGGATTGCGGGTGTTGTGGATCTCGATGACCTTCGTCTTTCCACCCGCCAGCAGGCGCGGGAAGTATCCGGCGCCGTTGCCCCACATCGAGTCGACCATGACGGTCAGGCCGGCGTCCTTGATGGGCTGCAGGTCGATCAGGCCATCCCGGGTCAGGTGCTCGATGTAGGGGGTGTGCGGGTCGAACTTCGTCACCTCGCCGGCGGCTTCGGCCTCGGCGTAGGCTTTGCGCTTGACTTTTTCGATCTCGTCCGGGATCAGGGCTTCGATGCGCTTCAAGCCGTCCGGGTCGATGGCGCCGCCGAACTCGTTGCGGACCTTGAAACCGTTGTCGGTGCCGGGATTGTGCGAAGCGGTGATGTTGACCGCGCCGCAAGCCTTCTTATCCACCACGGCGTAGGCGATGACCGGGGTGGGGGTAGGCCCATCGGTCAGGTAGACCTTCATGCCGTTGCCGGTCAGGACCTCGGCGACCGCCGCGGCGAAGTACTCGCTGTCGAAGCGCTTGTCGTGCCCGACGACGACCCACTGGCCCTGGCGGCCTTTCTCGAGCAGGTAGTTGGCGAAACCTTGGGCGCAGCGCCGGACGTTGTCGAAGGTGTAATCCTCGGCGATGACGCCCCGCCAGCCGTCGGTACCGAACGTGATTTTGAATGCCATAGGTGCTCCTGAATTAGGATAATGATAGGGGTATTATAACAGTGAACGAAAGCCGGGGAAAGAAAAGGCCTGCCGCGAGGAAGGTGGGCAGGTCTTAACATTAGTTGGTAGAAGCCTTCTTCTTCTTTCTGGGGAGATACTCAGCCGAATTTTCATTAATTGTGTAATTGGCTGGCAGGTTCCGAGCGACCTCCTGGTCGATCCGCTCCCGCAGGAACATTTTAATCAAGGATTGATAGGGGACATCCTGTTTGTTAGCGAGTTGACGAATTTCGTCGAGCATGGAAACTGGCAGGCGAAGGGAAATCGCTTGGGTGGATGGTCTCAGATTTGGAAAATGGGCGCGTTCGGCTTGGCTCCAATCCATATATTCTGTGGAATCATGCGTAGCCCAAAATTCCCGCTCTTCCTCTTCGTTTTCGAATTCAGGAATTGGTTTGTTCATAACTGTTCTTCTCTTTCTGATTCATATCACGCGCCGAGATCACGCGGATTTTCTCTTTTCGAACGGTAAAGGCGATGAAAAGATGTTGCCCCGCATTGGTTTGTCCAAGGACGAGAAAGCGAGGCTCCGACTGGGAATGGCCCGAATCATCTTTGAGAAGAAGTGGGAGGTTAAAAAAGACTTCCTCACATTCCCCGGAAGCGACGCGATGTTTTTCCCAGTTTTTCTCCCGGTTGCCTTGATCCCACTCGAAGCCGGATAGCCGGTCAAGATTGATCACGCTTGTATATTACTACAATATACAAACATAAACAAGGCTGCGTTTAGGAAACTTTCCGCGCCAGCCTCTCGCTGACCGGACTCACCCAGTAAATCTGCCCATTCCGGTGCAACAACGGAAACCTGCGCCGCAGCCCGGCGTAGCGCTCTCGCATCTCTCTGGATTTGTGGGCGTAGTTCTCGAACTCCTCGTCAAACAGGGCGAAGAGACGGTCGTAGATGGCCACGAACTGCCGGCGGTAATCGGCGGTCACCCGATCCTGATTTTGCAGCACCCAGCAGCGGTCGGCAAACTCCCATTCGGACGCCAGGCCGAGGAAACGGTAGTCGGAGGTGACGTAGGGGAAGAAGGGGAACTGCCGGCAACTCAATGCCCGGAAGTCGCGCTCACATTTCGCCGGGCCAAGGCAGGCCAGCAAAGTCATGCTGGCAGGGGTTTCGGCGAATAATTGCTGCTGCTCGATGATGGTGGATGGGCACTCGTTGCCGGTCCATGGACGCCACAGGCAGGTGCTCTTTTCGAGATAAGCCCATTCGCTATGATAAGCAGCCGGGATAGCGTGACAGATGTCGCAGCAGAAGGGTTTGCCGGTCGGATTATTCGGGGCGCACAGTTGGCCGCAATCTACGTCCGTGGCCGGGACTTCGAAGGAGTCATAGATGGTCCGGATCTCCTCTGCCTCGAGATCGTCGGGCGTCCGGTAGACTTTGCTCATCGCGTCTCGATCTTCCCGCGGCCCAGCCGGACGCGCACCCCGCCGTTGACCAGGCCCAGCGAAGTATCCAGCTTGACCTTCATCTGTCCCAACAATGCCGTATCGCTGCACAGCACAGCCACATCCCAGCCGGGGCAGTGCTGGCGCAGGACATTGCCAAATTGGGCGTACAGGTTGCGCAAGTCCTTGCCCTCGCTGACGCGCAGTCCGTAGGGCGGGTTGGTCACCACCCAGCCCTTTTCTCTTGGCGGTTTGACTGCCGAGACAGCCTGGCATTCGAACTCGATATATTCGGCCACCCCGGCGCGTTCGGCGTTGGCCCGGGACATTGCGATGGCGCCAGCGTCCCGGTCCGATGCGAGGATCACCGGCCGATGATCGCTTGGGGGAGGCTGTGTATTGATCGAACGCCAGAGTGTCTCATCGCAGCCGGGCCAATCCATGAAGGCGAAGCGCCGGTTCCGGCCGGGCGGCAGGCCGAGCGCCAGCAGGGCAGCCTCGATCGGGATGGTGCCAGAGCCGCAGAATGGATCGAGGAGCGGTGTGGTCTTGTCCCAGCTGGAGGCCATCAGGATCGCCGCTGCGAGGGTCTCGCGCAGCGGGGCCTTGGCCACGGCCTGGCGATAACCGCGTTTGTGCAGTAGCTCCCCAGAAGAGTCCACGCTGACGGTGCAGCGATCCTCGGCCAGGCGGATCACGGCCAGTTGCGGGGGCTGGTCTGCCTCCTCATCAACTTTGGCGATGGGCGATGGCTGGCCCATTCGTTCGGCAATGCCAGCTGCCACTGTCCGGGCGACCGCGTCGGAGTGGTAAAGCCTGGACTTGTGGCAGGTGACCCGCAGGTCCACCGGCTGCCCGGGTTTCAGGAAACGCTCCCAGGGCAGGCGGGAGGCGCGCTTTTGCAGTTCGGGGAAGGTCGTGGCGTAGAAGAAGTTGCCCAGGCGGGCCAGGACCCGGCTGGCGGTGCGCAGATGCAGATTGGCGCGATAGAGGGCGGAGAGATCGCCTTTGAAGGTCACGCCTCCTGGCTCGGGCATAGAGTCCAGACCCAAGGATGCCAGCTCCTGGGAAGTGAACGGTTCCAGTCCGGGGGCGGTGACGGCGAAAAATGAATCCAAGCAAAACCTTTTCTAAACACGAAGGGCACGAAGTCTCACGAAGGATAATTCACTCCCTTTGTGTACCTTCCTGTCCTTTGTGTTATTTTCTTATGAATACTCCGTCGCGGCCTTGCGGGTAACGATGTCCTTCTGGCGCTCCTTGCGGCGCGGGTCCTTCTCGACGAAGAGCGGACGGCGGGTGAAGGGGTCCAGCTCGGTGTAGTACATCAGGCTGGAGTAGGTCGACGGGGTGGGGGTGAAGATCTGGACCTGCTCGGGATTGACGTGCAATTTCTCGCTGGCGAAGCTCTTCAGCCTGAGCATATCCTGGGTCGTGCAGCCGGGGTGGGCGGCGATCAGGTAATAGGTAAGGAACTGCGGTTTGCCCGCTTCGCGGGAGTAACGGTCGAACTTCGCCTTGAACTTCAGCAGCGAGTCGGTCCCGGGCTTGCCCATTTTATCGAGGACGAAGCCTTCGGTATGCTCGGGCGCCACCTTCAACTGCCCGGAGACGTGGTGGTCGACGATGTCATGCAGGTAGGTCTCCCCGCAGACCTTGTCTCCGAGGACCATGTCGTAGCGGATGCCGGAAGCGACGAAGACCTTCTTGACCCCTTTCAACTGGCGCAGTTTGCGCAGAAGCTGGAGCTGAGGGCGGTGGTCCACTTCCAGGAGCGGGCAAATCTCGGGGAAGAGGCAGCGCTTGGCCGGGCACATGCCGCTCTTGAGCTTCTTGTCGCATTCGAAGCCGTACATGTTGGCGGTCGGCCCGCCGACGTCCTGGATGTAGCCTTTGAAGTCGGGACGGGCGATGAGCTTTTCGGCCTCGTCCAGGATCGATTCCTGGCTGCGCCAGCGGACGGTGCGGCCTTCGTGGACGGCGATGGCGCAGAAATTGCACTCGCCGTAGCAACCGCGATGGGTGGAGATGGAGAAGCGGATCGTCTCGAGCGCCCGGACGGGTCCTTGCGCTTCATAGTAAGGATGCTGGGCGCGCTCGTAATCCAGGGCGTAGACGGCGTCCAGCTCGGCCTGGGTCTGGTAGGGGGCGGGCGGGTTATGGACCAGGAAGCGGTCGCCGTGTTTCTGGCAGAGTCCCTTCGCTGTGATCGGATCGTTATTTTTATAGAAGATGTGGAACATGTCGATAAAAGCGGACTTGGCCACAGCGACGGTCTCGTAAGGCGGCAGCTCCAGGTAGCCCGGATGGGGCTCTTTGGCGATGTAGCATAGCCCGCGGATTTCGTGCGGGTCGGTCCCGTCCCGCAGGGCGGCGGCCAGCTCGAGGACAGACTTCTCGGCCATGCCGTACAAGATGTAATCCGCCTTGGCGTCGAACAGGATCGAACGACGGACCGAGTCGGTCCAGAAGTCGTAGTGAGCCACGCGGCGCAGGCTGGCCTCGATCCCACCCAGAACGATGGGAGGATTTTTCGTCACAGAGCCCACTGAGAGCTCTGAGTTTTTTAATTTTTTATCAGTGAACTCTGTGTGCTTATCATCCCCGAAGGGAACTGTGGCCCTCTTTAGAGTCTTCTTGGTGGCGCGCCGAATCAGGTTGGTGTAGACCAGGGTGGCACGGTCGGGGCGGCGGGTGTTCTCACCGCCGGGGGTGTAGTCGTCCGTGCGGCGGGGTTTCTTCAGGGCGGTGTAGTTGGCGACCAGTGAGTCTACGCTGCCGGCGGTCACGCCCCAGAACAGGCGCGGCTCACCTAGACGGGAGATATCGTCATCTGTCGCCGGGTCCGGTTGGGCGATCACCCCGACTTTGTAGCCGGCCTGGACCAGCATCTTGCCGATCACGGCGGTACCGATAAAGGGACTGTCGATATAGGAATCGCCGGTCACCAAGACGACGTCGAGTCCGTCCCAGCCGAGGCGTTTCACTTCATCCATCGTTGTGGGGAGGAACATGGGATGATTATAGTGCAAGATTTAACCGCAGATGAAAGGATGAATACCGATCCAGACCCAAAAAATCGTAAACATTTAATAGGATCGTCCGAATAATCCTTTTATCTATGGTTGTGAATGTCCAATACGAATAAGAATGTCCGGGCAGGCAACCCGGCGGCACCCGGAGACACCTCCTTACCGCTGCTTCCTTTCGGACCTGACGGGATTCGCAGGGCTCCGCCGCGCCGGACCCACCCGGACGGGACGAGGATAACCGATGAGAGGGGGAAAGTCAACGTTATCTTCTTTGCAATAACAATTTTGTGATTATCTTCATATGTGGTTTTTGGATAAAGAAGGTTAAAATCAAATTAATTTGGCGGATTCCGTCAAAGTGACGGTTGTCATTAAAACAATAGATATTGAACGAGCATTTTCGGCAATTGGGAGCTATTCAATGAATTCCACTACCCCACATCATTTTCGCTCAACCGTGGCTGGCTCCGTAAGCCGGATGATAATTTTCCTCCTTCTGCTAGGCGGCCTGGTCATCATACCGACCACCCTGGCATTTGCGCTTTCCTTTTCGGCGGAAATCAACCAGTCGTTCACCCCGATCAAGATCGTCGCCGGGGATACCTCCCGCTTGGATATCAAGATCTATAACCCGAACGAATTCCAGCTCGATAACGTCTCCTTTACTGACAGCCTGATCGGGGTCCAGCCGGGGTTGAAGATCGCCACACCGGCAAATCTGGCCAACGATTGCGGCGGCATCGTGATCGCCGACGCCGGAACGACCACCATCCGCTTGAGCGGAGGCAGCGTGCCTCCCCAGGTGGGCTCTACCGCAGGGACCTGTACGATCTCTGTGGACGTGACCTCCACCACGCCGGGCAACCTGATCAATACCATCCCGGCCTATGCCGCGCCTGCCTATGGCGGGGTCGGCTTGCATGCCACCGCCCGGGGCGGCCTGGATACCATCACCAACACCTCCCCTGCCAGCGCCACCGTCCAGATCACGGAAGTGGAAGCTCCTTCGATGAATAAGAGCTTTACCCCCAACACCGTCTGGACGGGCCAATCCAGCCAGCTTGAAATCGACATCATCAACAACGACCTGCAGACGGCCCTGGACCATGCGACTTTCACGGATTATTTGCCAGCATCTTTCACAGTCGCCGCCCCCCTGACCGTCTCCTTGAACGGCTGCGGTGAGCCCACCGCCACCCTGGCTGCCTCGGTCGGCGCGACTTCGTTCACTTTGAATAACGGGACCATTGCTCCCGACTCGACCTGCCAGATCCGGATCCGGGTGGTTTCCTCGATCCAGGGAACCTACACAAACACGATCGGAGCGGGACCTGCCGGGCTGGGCTCGCTCCAGACCCGCCAGGGAGTGACGAATAAGACTCCCGTTACCGCGGACATCAATGTCCAGGCGGTCAATGTCGCCAAGGCGTTCAGCCCGACGACCATCTCCCAGGGCGATCCCACCAACCTGACGATCACCCTGACCAACCCTTCCGGAGCGGATTACACCGGCATCGGCTTGGTGGACAACTTGCCTCCCGGGCTGGCGATCTATGGAACCCCGGCAAGTTTCCAGTGCGGTGGGGCCGTCACTTCCACGTCGAATTCGCTGACCCTGGTTGGCGGTGTGATTCCGGCCGGCAGCATCCTTTCGCCAGGCACCTGCCAGATCCATGCCCAGGTGACCGGGACGGCGGCCGGATTGTATACGAATACGATCCCGGCCCATACCATGACCGGTCCGGTCACAAATGCCTTCCCTGCCAGCGCAAACCTGACCGTCCGGCCGCGCACCATCGGGGTTGTGAAAAGGTTTGGCAGCGCATACTTCTTTGCGGGCGGAACCACCTCCCTGACGGTCACCCTGCAAAACCGGACGGCTTTTGCATTCACCGGCGTGGATTTTACCGACAACCTGCCGTCACCTCTCCAACTCCTCGGCACTCCCACCACTTCGCCTTCCTGCGGTGCAGCGGCGACCATCTCCACGACAAATTCTTCATTCCACCTAAGCCAGGCCATCATTCCACCCGGGACTGATGCGGTTCCCGGCACGTGCGTCGTCACGGCCCTCGTCACCTCGCCGGACACCGGCGGCCCGTATATGAATATCATTCCGGCCCATACCGTCACCTCCGCGGAAGGGATAAGCAACGATAATCCTGCCAGCACGAGTGTGACTGTTTTTGAAGGCGGGTCCTCCCAACCCGCAACGATCACCAAATATTTCTCCCCGAATTCCGTCCCGGTTGGCTCGGCGACCCGGCTGATCATTAATATCCTGACGCCCATCGATACTCCGTTGAGCGGGATCTATCTTGCCGATACTCTCCCGGCCGGACTGCTGATCGCCGGGGCGCCCAATCCGCCGGCATCGGATACCTGCGGCGGCACCCTGACGGCCGTTCCCGGAACGCGGCAGATCGAACTGACCGGCGGTGAGATTCCCTACATAAGCTCCCTATGCACGATTTCCGTTTACGTCACTGCCACTGCTCCGGGAAATTATACGAACACCATCCCCGGCAATACCCTGGCGAGTTTTGAAGGCCGGACCGACCCGATCACCAAAACGGCTTTCCTGACTGCGACCGATTTTTCGGTAAGTAAAAGCTTCACCCCAAGCATCATCACCAACATGGGCCTTTCGAGGCTGACGATCTCCCTGCGCAACACGAACCTGGTACCCATCCAAAATGTCATGCTGACAGACGATCTTTCCACGATGGGAGGCAATTCCAGCTTCGGTGTTTTCGTGGCTCCCGACCCGAATGCAACGACCACCTGCGGGAGTGGACAGGTCCGTGCAATCCCCGGATCGAAGTTGATTACCATGGGGGTCAACCCAGTCAGCAACCTCCTTGACCCGAGTACCGCAGGGACGGTTCCGGCCGGCGATGGCGTCGTACCCGGCCTTTGCACCATCAGCGTGAACGTCCAGGGCGTGGGAGTCGATCCGATCACGCGCACCAATACCATTTCGACTGCCAACGTGACCGGCAATCTCGAGGGGATACCCTTGCCCATCCATACCGTGGCGGCTGCCACAGCCGACCTGACCATCAGCACCATCTCGATCCAGATCGTCAAGGGGTTCGATCCGGTGGCGGTCTTTGGGGGAACTTCCTCGCTGATGAGCATCAAGCTGGTCAATCCGGACCTGGCCTCCCTATCGGGCATCCATTTCACCGATACGATGCCGGACAAAATGATCCTGGCGAACCCGGTCCAGTTCAACGTCGGCACCTGCGGAGGAACCTTGAGTGGCACTCCCGGCGGGAACAGCTTCTCCTTCAGCGGAGGCTACCTGCCGGCTTCCTCGGATTGCACCTTGACCCTGCGGGTGACCATGACCGTCATCGGCAATCTGACCAATACGATCGCGGCGGGTGACGTCACGACCTTTGAGGGCGTCACGAACCCCCAGGACACTTCAGCTTCCCTGACCAACCTGCCCGGGGCGGAAGTGAGCAAGGCCTTTTCACCCAACCCGGTGCCGGCAGGCGGGGTTTCGCTGCTGACCATTACGGTCACGAATACCGGTAATGTGGCATTGACGGGCATGGGCATGAACGACCCCCTACCCGGCACCCTGCCGGCCGGCCTGGAAATTGCCGATTCGCCGGCCGCAGTAAACAACTGCGGCGGCACCCTGACGGCCGTCCCGGGCTCGCAGACCATCCAGCTTGCCAACGGCGTTCTGGCGGACGATTCCATCTGTACGATCGTGGTACCAGTCACCAGCACCGTCCCGAACGCCTACCTGAACAGGATCCCGGAGAAGGCGATCACGACCGACCAGGGCCGGACCAACAACGAACCGGCCGAGGATACCCTGGTGGTGACCTCCTTCAGCCTGGGCAACCGGGTCTGGAACGATAACGGGGCGGGGGGAGGAGTCGCCAATAACGGAGTGAGGGACGGCAGCGAGCCCGGCCTGGCTGGCGTGACAGCCAACCTGTACCTCGACTCGAACGACGATGGCACACCCGACGGCTCGGCAATTGCCACGACCACCACCGATGCGGACGGTTTTTATCGTTTCGACGGCCTGGCAGCCGGAAACTATATCGTCGAGGTGGTCCCACCTTCCGGATACATTCCCAGCACGGTCAACGGCGGGGATGCGGATGCCAATCCGACCGACGACGACAACAACGGAGTGGTCACCACGGCAGGCGGAAATGTCCGCAGCTACCCGGTCACGCTCGGGCCGGGTGCGGACGAGCCCACCGGCGAGACCAACCCGACTCCCAATCCTCTGCCCGGCGAGGCGCCGGACGACCAGTCCAACCGCACCGTCGACTTCGGGCTGTTCCAGGCGTTTTCGCTTGGCAACCGGGTCTGGCTCGATAACGGCTCAGGCGCGGGCGGAATCGCCAATAACGGGTTCCTAGATGGAACGGAGCCCGGGATTCAGAACGTGCGCGTCAACCTGTACCGCGATTCGAACGCGGACGGCATTCCCGACGGCGCAGCCATCGCCTATACCCTGACGGATGCAGACGGTTATTACCGTTTCGACAGGCTGGTTGCCGGCACTTATATCGTCGAAGTGGTCACCCCGGATGGTTATACCAATACCGAACAAACAGCCGGCACCGATACCAATACGGTGGACAATGACAATAACGGCATGGTCGAGATTGGCAGCAATATCCGCAGTAACCCGGTCACACTCGGACCTAGCCTGGAACCCACGGACGACAACGATCCGCTGACCAATCCTGAGTCGGGTGAGGCGCTCAATGAGCAATCCAATCGGACGGTCGATTTTGGTTTCACGACCGGCTATAGCCTGGGCAACCGGGTCTGGTTCGACAACGGAGCAGGGACCGGCGGGATCGCCGACAACGGGATCCAGGACGGGACCGAACCGGGCCTCGACGGCGTGACGGTCAACCTCTACCGGGATTCGAATGCAGATGACACTCCCGATGGCCCGGCCATCGCCACGACCACCACGGCGGGCGGCGGCTACTACCGTTTCGATGGCCTGATCGCCGACAGTTACATCGTGGAAGCGGCCATCCCTACCGGTTACCGCAGCAGCTCGGTCTCCTTCGCGAATCCGAACGACGATCAGGATAAGGATAACAACGGCGTGACCGTCTCGGGTGGAGGCCTGACGATCCTGAGCAACCACGTCACGCTGGGACCAGGAGGCAGCGAGCCTCTGGATGACAACGATCCGGCCACCAATCCCCTCCCCGGGGAAGCCGCGAACGATTACTCGAACCGGACCGTCGACTTCGGCTTCTACTATATTCCCTACAGCCTGGGCAACCGGGTCTGGGACGACAACGGCGCCGGCACCGGCGGCATCGCCAACGATGGCGTGCGCAATGGGACGGAGCCCGGCCTGGCTGGAATGACCGCTTATCTGTATCGTGATTCTGACAACAACGGCATTCCCGACGGCTCGCCGATCGCATTTGCTATCACCGATTCGAGCGGCTACTACCGGTTCGACTATCTGCGCGCCGATACGTACATCGTCGAAGTGGTGACTCCGGCGGGGTATACCTCCAGCGCCGTACGATTCAGCAATACCACCTATCCTGCAGTCGACGATGACAACAATGGCGTGGTCGTGGCCGGTAACCGCATCCGCAGCAACCCGGTCACCCTTGGCCCCGGCGCGGTGGAACCTTCCGGCGAAACCGACCTGGGTCCTGTTTCCCAACCGGGCGACGCGCCCGACCTGTATTCCAACCTGACGGTCGATTTCAGCTTCGTCCAGCTCGCCTCGCTGGGGGACCGGGTCTGGTATGACTCGAACCACGACGGCATCCAGGATTCCGGCGAAGCCGGCGTACCCGGCGTTACCGTCAAGCTCTATACCGATTCCGGAACTCTGGTTGCGACGACCACAAGCGGCGGCGGCGGCCTGTACGTCTTCACGGGCCTGGTTCCGGGGAATTATTATGAAATCTTCACCCCCCCGACAGGTTATGTGATCAGCCCGAAAAACCAGGGTACGGACGCTGCCCTCGACAGCGATGCCGATACCGGGACCGGTAAAACCGTGACCATCACTCTCGGCCCGGGACAGAACGATACGACCTGGGACGCCGGTATGTACCAGCCGCTGGCCTCGCTGGGCGACTTCGTATGGAACGATGCCAATCGAAACGGTATCCAGGATGCCGCCGAGACCGGCATCCAGAACGTTCGGGTGGATCTCTACCGGCCCGGTTACGGCCCGGACGGGATCCCGTTCACTGCCGACGATTCCAATATCGTAGATACGCAGCACACGGATGCCAACGGGAAATACCTTTTCAGCAGCCTCATCCCCGGTAATTATTACCTGGTCTTCACCCCGCCGACCGGATATGCCATCAGCCCACAGAACGCCGGCTCGGATACGACCGTGGACAGCGATGCCAACCCGGCCACCTACCAGACTGCCGTCACTACCCTCGTTTCCGGCGAAACCGACCTGACCTGGGACGCGGGCATGTATTCCGCTCCGGCCTCGTTGGGCGACTATGTCTGGCTGGATGCAAATGGAAACGGCGTCCAGGATTCCGGGGAAAGCGGCATTGCCGGTGCGACGGTCGATCTCTACCGGCCCGGCTTCGGTCCGGACGGCGTTCCCGGGACCGCCGATGACGCAGATCAATTGAATGCCCTCCCGGTGACGACGGCCGGTGACGGCCTCTACAGCTTTACCGGGTTGACCCCCGGCGTTTACGATTTGACTTTCACACCTCCGGCCGGGTACGCCCTCACTGTCAAGAACAGCCCGGGCGGGACCGCCACAACGGACAGCGACGCAAATCCCTCCAGCGGCCAGACGGACCTGATCACGCTTGCCCCCGATCAAAACGATGTCACCTGGGACGCCGGTGTGTACCAGCCGGCCGCGCTGGGCGATTTCGTTTGGAACGACGTGAACCGGAACGGCATCCAGGATGCCGGCGAAGCGGGCGTCAATGGCGTCCAGGTCGACCTCTACACTGCCTCGGGCACGCTGGTGGCGACCACCCACACGGCAAATCTCGCTGGCGTGGATGGCACATACGGATTCTCCAGGCTGCTGCCGGGGAGCTATCGCGTGGTTTTCACCCCGCCAGCAGGGTATGCCCTCAGCCCGAAGGACCAGGGTTCCGATAATACGAAGGACAGCGACGCAAATCCTGTCACTGGCCAGACGGATGTCCTCACCCTCACCTCGGGTCAGACCGACCTGACCTGGGACGCCGGGCTCTACCAGCTGGCCTCCGTCGGCGACCGGGTCTGGAACGATAACGGCGCCGGGGCCGGCGGGATCGCCAATGACGGCATCCAGAACGGCACCGAACCGGGCCTCGACGGCGTGACGGTCAGGCTATACACGGATTCGGGGTCCCTGGTTGCGACCACCGCCACCTCGGGCGGCGGCATCTACGGATTCTCGAACCTGGTTCCGGGGAATTACTATCTGGTCTTTACCCCGCCAGCGGGATATACCCTCAGCCCCATGGACCAGGGTAGTGACAACGCAAAAGACAGCGACGCGGATACTGTCACCGGCCAGACCGCCACGTTTACCCTCACCCCTGGCGAGAACGATACCACCTGGGATGCGGGCATGTACGTGGGTCCGGCGACGCTCGGCGATTTCGTCTGGTTCGATTCGAACGGGAACGGCACCCAGGACGCCGGCGAACCAGGCATCAATGGTGTGACCGTCAAGCTATACGATGACACGGATCATTTGCTCGGGACCACTGTTACGGCCAACGTTGGCGGCGTGGATGGGAAATACAGCTTTACAAACCTTACCCCGGGATATTACTATCTCGTTTTCACCACGCCGAGTGGATATTCCATCACCCTGGCGAACCAGGGATCCGACCATTCCAAGGATAGCGACGCGATCGCGCCGACCGGGCAAACGAATTTGATCCCGCTTGCGGCCGGGCAAACCGACCTGACCTGGGATGCCGGGTATACGAAGCCGGTTGCCATTGGCAACCTCGTCTGGCTGGATAACGGCGCCGGCGGCGGCGTGGCGAACGACGGCATTCGCAACGGCTCGGAGCCGGGCATTGCCGGCGTGACCGTCCAGTTGTTCACCGCCGGGAATATCCTGACTGCCACGACGTTCACGAACAGCTCCGGCTATTACTATTTCGACAACGTGTTCCCGGGCGATTATTACGTTACCATCCCGGCCAGCATGTTCGCGGCCGGGAAGCCCCTGGCCGGTTACGTCTCCAGCTCCGGCGCGGGGAGCAGCCCCACCGCGGACCAGAACGTCGATGAGAACGGCATCGACGACCTCCTGCTGGCGACCAACGGCATCCGGACGCGCACCTATTCCCTGCAAGCCGGGAACCCAGCCCTGATCCCGACCGGCGAGGACCAGAGCGGCTATACTGGCAGCCTGGCCGATAACCAGGTCAATGCCACTGTAGATTTCGGTTTCACCAAGCCGATCGTCTTCACCAAAACCCTGACCGGCACCGAAATTACCGCGGCAGGCAACAATGCCGCCGATCAAGCCGCCATCGGGGAGGCCGTCACATACACCCTGACGACCACCTTCGGCCAGAACATCACCTCCGCCGCCAGGATCGTCGATACGCTCGATCCCGGGCTGGCCTTCATGGATGTGGTCTCCATTACGGCCACCAGCCACCTCTCCAGCACCCGGATGACCTTCGATGGGAGCGGCGCCTGCACCAACTGCACCGCGGGAACGAACGCTGCCACCAGCAATCCTTACATCCAAAACAGCGGCGGGACCGTGACCTTCGACTTTGGGGATGTCACCAATTCCAACCTGGCCAACAGCTCCCCCGAGACCATCACCGTCGTCTACCGCGCCGTCGTTTTGAATACATCGACCAACCAGTCGGGGACCAAGCTGAACAACTCGGCGGTCTTCACCTGGACCGGCCTGGGCGCCGCGCCGATTACCGACGCGACCCCGGATGTCACCGTCGTCGAACCGGTGTTGCAAACCACGAAATCGGTCGTGGTCAACGGGTCGGGGACCAGCGGGGAGGCCGGGGACCCGGTCCAATACACCATTGTCCTCTCGCATGCCCCTGCCAGCGAAACGGATGCCTACGATGTCACCTTCACCGACAGCATCCCAACCGACATCCGGATCACCGGTTTTACGGTCAACGACAGCGGGACCGTTTCGCCGGTCACCGCCTCGGCCTTTACGCTGGTCGGGAACACCCTCCGGACGATCAGCTCGTTCGATTTTCCATACGAAACGGGCCGGACGATCACGATCACCGTAAATGGCGAGCTAAGGGATTCCGTCACCGCCGGCCAGTTGATCTCCAATACCGCCGGCATCCAATGGACCAGCCTTCCGGGGCCGTACAGCAACCGATCCGCTTACAATCCTGATTCGGATGAGCGCGACGGATTCGGCGCTCCTTCATACAACGATTATTTCACTTCCGCTTCCGCCGACCTGACGATCACGGATATCACACCCGCCAAATCGATCGTGTCCAGCTCGAATGCTGATACCCTCGGAACCGACCTGGCCATCGGCGAAGTGGAACGCTACCGGCTGGCGGTCGACATCCCCCAGGGCACCCAGGACGCCTTCACGATCAACGATACCCTGCCGCTCGGGATCGTTTACGCCGGCAACCCGAAAATCTCCTTCATCGACGATTCCGGCATGACCCTGGCGGCTGACCTGACCGGCAGCACCCAGGCCGACAACGGCGCCCTTCCGCCGACCTACGCTCTGCCGGCCGCGCACATTGCCGTCTCGGGCCAGGACCTCACCTTCAATCTCGGCAACATCGTCAACAACGATGTAGACAGCAATACGGAAAAAGTGGTGGTCGAGTTCGATGTCCGGGCTGACGATGACGCCAATAACCACAATGGCGACATCAAATCTAACGCCTTTACCGTTACGATCAACGCCCTATCGCGCGGAACATCGAATACGGTTTCGAACACCATCGTCGAGCCGGACGTCACGACCACCAAGAGCGTCAGCCCCACCTCCGGCGTCCAGGCCGGCGATACGCTGACCTACACGGTCCGCTTCACCAATACCGGCACTTCCCCGGCTTACGACGTCACGGCCGAGGATACCCTTGCCCAGGGTGTGGCGTTCGATTCGGTGACGAGCTGCACCTATTTCGACGGCAGCTCGAGCGCAGCCATCCTGGCCAGTTCCAGCGTGGCCGGAAACGTGGTCACCTTCGACGGCAGCCCGGCGGGAGGCTGGGACCTGCCGGTGTCGACGCCGCATGCTTACATCGAGTGCGTCTACACGGCAAAGGCGTTGGGCAGCCTCTATTTGGATGGCAGCCATACCAATACGATTGCAGCCTCCTGGACCAGCCTGGACGGCCCGGACGCCAACGAACGCAGCTACACCGGTCCGGACGTTACCTCCTCGTTCACCTCCGGCGCGCCGGCGATTGCCAAGAGCGACGGCGGCACGACCCAGGCGACCATCGGCCAGACCATCGATTACACCCTGACCTTGACCAGCCCGCTGGGCACCCTGCACAATGCGGTCATCACGGATACCCTGCCCAAGGGCATGATCTACGCGGCCGGCAGCCAGTCGGTGGGAAGCGGGATCAGCGCGGCCGCCTTCATTACCACCGGTCCGACCGACGGATCTGACACGGTCAGCCTGAAGTGGGATTTCGGCGATGCCGCGATCACGAGCAGCCCGGTCACGATCACCTTCCAGGCCAGGGTCGCCAACACAGCGTATACCAACGACAACCTGGACTTGAACAACCACGTCGACCTGGCGTGGACGAATGTGGCCGGTGCCGGCCAAACGGACGGTGCGGACGACGGATTCAAGATCGTCGAACCGGCCCTCAATATCACCAAGGCTGCCAGCGTGACCCCGGTCCACCCCGATGCCGGCGATGTGGTCACCTATACTGTGAACATCTCCCCGGCCGCCGGCAGCCATGCAACGGCGTACGATGTCCGCATCACCGACCCCCTGCCGGCCTCCTACCTGACCCTCGACCTGCCGCCCGTCGTGACCCTCACGGGTGGCGCCAGCGGCGTCACGGACAATTCCAGCGGCAACACCGTGGACATCACGATCGATTCGATCGCCAGTTCCTCGGCGAATGTGCAGATCGTCTACACGGCTACGCTCAAGACCGCCGTCACCCCCGGGCTTGCGATCCCCAACACTGCCAGCGTCGTCTGGACTTCCCTGGCCGGCGACCATAATCCCGGCGCGGCGGATGGCGAGCGTGACGGTTCCGGCGGCATCAACGATTACAGCCGGACGGATTCCGCCTCTGTCACGACCAGCCTCCCATCCATGACCAAGACGCTCGTCTCCACGGAACTGAATGTGCCCGGCAACGACCTGCTGACCCAGGCCGCCATCGGCGAATTGGTCACGTATGACCTGGTGATCACCGTCCCCGAGGGCACCACTCCGGCCTTGCGGGCAGTCGACACGCTGGATGCGGGCCTGGCCTTCGTCCATTGTGTCAGCGTCACTCCCTCGGCAGGATTGAGCACCAGCCTGCCGGGCGGATTCTCGGCCGCATCGGTCTGCAACGACGGAACGACCCCGGGGACGAACGACCCCCTGATCACTTCCAACGGGGGCGTAGCCACCTACGATTTCGGGACCGTGACGAATACCAATACGGATAACGCGACTCCTGAGACGATCACGGTCCAATACACCGTCCTGGCTACGAACGTTGCCGGCAATCAGAATACCGGGACCAGCGGTACCACCGGCCTGGCGAACTCGGCCGTGCTCTCCTGGACGGGCGGAAGCCAGTCGCCCGTTTCGGCCTCCCACGTGAAAGTGGTCGAGCCGGCCCTGACGATCAACAAATCCATCCTGGCGGCAGGCTCCGATGCCGGCGATACGACCACCTACAGTGTGACGGTCGCCAACGGCAATGCCGCCGGAGATACGAACGCCTACGATGCCGTCTTCCGGGACGTGCTCCCGACCGGCCTGACCTATACGGCCGGCTCCGCGGCAGCCGGTACGTGCAGCGCCGGCGCGCCGGTCTTTGCCTACGACGGCGGCACCCGAACGCTGACGGCCACCTGGGCAACCTTCCCCAGGAATTCCTCCTGTACGATTACGTTCGATACCACCCTCGATATCGGTGTCTACCCAGGCCAGACCATCGCCGCCAACATCGGCGAGGTACGCTGGACCAGCATCCCCGGTACGCGCAGCGATGCCTCCCCGTATAATACCGATTCGGATGAGCGCACCGGCCCGGCCGGAGCCATCGGCAGCGACAGTCTCAACGATTATGGCTTGCAAAACAGCACGGGAACTTTCACGACGGCCAATGTTGCGACCCAGAAAGCCGTTGTAGCCAGCTCCGAAGTGCATACTTCAGGAACGAACGTCACGATCGGTGAGATCGTGCGCTACCGCCTGGTCCTGCAGCTGCCCGAAGGTACGGTCACCGATCTCCAGCTCGCCGACCTGTTCGGCGGGACCGGGGCGGGGCAGCGCTTCCTGGATTCTGTGGCCACCCCGGCCACGACCAAGGTCCTGTTCGTCGGCGGAGGCGGCGTTTCCTCGGCCGCTTACGGTTCCATCCCTGCCGTAGCCTGCGCCAACTATTCCGGGACGTTCACCCTCGCCCAGGCAGCCGACCCGGCCCAGATCCCCTCCTCGGCGGTGAACTGCAGCCTGGCGGACGGCAACATCTCGACCTCCGAAACCGCCAATTCCGACGTGTATGGCACGAATACCACGATGCACTTCGGGCTGGGCACCGTCACGAACAGCGACAGCGATTCCAATCCCGAATTCGTCATCCTCGAATTCAACGCGTTGGTGACGAACGAAACCAACAATATCGCCGGACGCAGCCTCACCGACAGCTTCCAGGCTCGCCGGTACGACGGCTCGGCCATGACGAACCTCGGTTCCGCCTCGGCCGCCACCACCCTGACGATCCGCGAGCCGAATATCCCCTTCAGCCTCGCAACTAACAACAAGACCGCTTCGCCCACCTCCGGCGATGCCGGCGACCAGATCACCTATACGGTCACTTATACGGCTGCAAACGGCGCGAACAATACGGACGCCTTCGACGTCCGCCTGCTGGACAACCTTGCCAGCCTGCCGTTGAGCGGCCTGGCCTTCGATCCGGCCAGCGATATCAGCTATAACGCCAGTTGTTCCACACCCGGAACGCCGGTCAACGATACCTCCGTTGCGATGCAACTGGACGTGACGATCCCGCACGTTGCGCCGGGCTGCCAGGTGACCATCAACTACCGGGCCAACCTGACCAGCGCAGTCGTCCCGCACCAGACGGTCACGAATACGGCTGCCCTGACCTACACCAGCCTGCCCGGGACGGGCACGGCGGGCAACCCGACCGGTTCCAATACCCCGGGAGCCTCGGGCGCCTCAAACGGCGAGCGCGATGGATCCGGCGGGATCAACACCTATCACGGCACGGATACGGCGGACGTTACCGTCAACAACGTGGCGCCGGTCAAGTCGATCGTTTCCACATCGGAGACTGGAACTCCAGAGACCGGTGACGGCTCCGATGCCACCATCAATGCCCGTCTCCTGGCGATCGGCGAGACCATGCGTTACCGCCTGACGGTAACCCTCCCCGAGGGCACCTCCAACAATTTCGTCCTTGCCGACACGCTCCCGGCCGGGCTCAGTTATCTCGGCGATCCGAGGCTGTCCTTCGTTGCCGATACCCCGATGACCGTTCCCGGCGACCTGGCCGGCGCCGATAACGACGCCCTGCCGCCGACGTTTGCCATACCGGGCACGCATGTCAGCGTATCCGGGCAGAACGTCTCCTTCCCGCTCGGCAACCTCGTCAACAACGATTCCGACCCGAACGCCGAGTACGTGGTGGTCGAATTCAACGTCCTGGTCAACAACGACTCGAACAACTATAACGGGACCGTCCACGATAACCGGTTCAGTGTCTCGATCAATGGCGGCAGCGCGGTCTTGTCCAACCATATCTACTCCGCGGTCGTCGAACCGAAGCTGCAGGTCGTCAAGACTGTCGACGATGCCACTCCCGCCTACGGCCAGACGATCACATATACGCTGAACGTATCGCACTCAGCCGCCAGCAAGGCAAATGCCTACGACATCGTCGTGACGGACACCATTCCCTCCGGCTTGAGCTATGTGCCTGCCAGCGCCGGCCCGGCCGGCTGGTCGCCGTCCTATAATTCCGGGACGCGTACCCTCACCTGGACCTGCAGTTCCTCCTGTTCCCTTCTGCTTGGCGACACGGCCGCCCTGACCTACCAGGTCAATGTGAACGGTCCGCCTGCGCCGCCCGCCATCGGCGACACCTTGACGAACGCCGTCGCCATGACCTGGACCTCGCTGGACGGCTCGAACGCAAACGAGCGCACCGGCGTGGATGGGCCAAGCGGCCTGAATAACTATGCCACTTCCACTTCCACCGGCGTGGTCGTCACCTATCCAGACCTGACGATCACGAAGACCGATGGGGCTGCCCAGTATGTCCCTGGGGCAAGCGTCACCTACACCGTCACGGTCAGCAACGTTGGCAACGACATTGCCAGCGGTGCAACCGTCACGGACAACTTCCCGGCGGTCGTCACCTCGACCAGCTGGACCTGCGCCGGCGCGGGCGGAGCGACCTGCTCTGCCGGCGGCACAGGGAATATCAGCGACACGGTTACCATTCCAGCCGGTCAGCACGTGACCTACACAGTCGTCGCCCAGACCGACCCGGCTGCCACGACCAACCTGGTCAATACCGCCACCGTTGCCCCTCCGACCGGCCTCGTCGCCCCGACTCCCGCCAACGATACCTCCACGGATACCGATACACCGAACCCCCAGGCGGACCTGTCGACGACGAAGACGGATGGCGCGGCCCAGTACGTCCCCGGCACGAGCGTTACCTACACGGTAACGCTGGCCAATGCCGGACCCAGCAACGCACCTGCCTCGGTCGCCTCAGATACCATTCCCGCCCAATTATCCAATTGGACCTGGACCTGCACCGGCGCGACCGGCGGGGCGACGGGTTGCGACGGCGCGGCCAGCAACTCGTCCAATTTCACCGACACGGTCGATCTGCCGACCGGCTCGAGCATTACTTATACGGTCGTGGCAAATATCAAGTCCTCCGCCACCGGCAACCTGGTCAACACGGCCAGCATCACGCCTGCGGCAGGCGTCACCGACACCAATCTGACCAACAATACTGCCACGGATACGGACACCCAGCATTCGCAGGTCGATCTATCGACGACCAAGACGGATGGCACTGCCCAATATGTCCCCGGAATGAGTGTGACTTACACGGTCACAGTCGGGAATGCCGGGCCGAGCGATGCGCCTGCATCGGTTGTCTCCGACGCCATTCCTGCCCAGTTATCCAACTGGACTTGGACCTGCACCGGTGCGACCGGTGGAGCAACGGGCTGCGACGGCGCGGCCAGCAACTCGGTCAATTTCACCGACACGATCAACCTGCCGACCGGCTCGAGCATCACATATACAGTCGTGGCAAATATCAAGTCCTCCGCCACCGGCAACCTGGTCAACACGGCCAGCATCACGCCTGCGGCGGGCATCACCGAGACGAACGCGGCAGACAACACCGCAACTGACACCGACACCCAGCACTCCCAGGTCGATGTATCCATCACGAAGACCGACGGCTCCGCCACATATATCCCCGGTGCGAGCGTCACCTACACGATCACGGTCAGCAATAGCGGACCGAGCGACGCCACCGGTACTACGGTCACGGACACCTTCCCTGCAACTGTCACATCAGACACCTGGACCTGCGCGGGCGTGGGCGGAGCCACCTGCACGGCCAGCGGAGCCGGGAACCTGAATACCTCTGCGAACATCCCGGCCGGCCAGCACGTGACTTACACGGTCACGGCAAATATTACTTCCTCTGCGACCGGCGACCTGGTCAATACGGCGACGGTCGCCCACCCGGCGGACACCGATGGCACCAACAACTCCGCCACGGATACCGACACCCAGAATTCCCGGGCGGACCTGCGGACCACCAAGACGGACGGGATCGCCACGTACATCCCTGGATCGAGCGTCACCTATACCGTCGTGGTCAGGAACACCGGGCCGAGCGACGCGCTCGCCTCGGTCGTCACGGATAACATTCCCGCCCAGCTTTCCTCCTGGACCTGGGCCTGCGCGGGCGTCACCGGCGGGGCGACCGGCTGCGACGCGGCAGCCAGCAATTCCGTCAATTTCACTGACACGGTCAATCTGCCCTCCGGTTCGACCATGACTTACACGGTCACTGCGAACATCAAATCTTCCGCGACCGGGAACCTGGTCAATACGGCCAGTATTGCGCCTGCCGCGGGGATTACCGACCCGACCCCGGGGAATAACTCTGCTACGGACACCGACACCCAGAACTCCCGGGCGGACCTGTCCGTGACGAAGACCGACAGTGTGGCCCAGTACGTCCCCGGAATGAGTGTGACTTACACGGTCACGGTCGCCAACAGTGGACCGAGCGACGCGCTTGCCTCGGTCGTCACGGATAACATTCCCACTCAGCTTTCCTCCTGGGCTTGGGCCTGTTCGGGCGTCACCGGCGGGGCGACCGGCTGCGACGCGGCGGCCAGCAATTCCATCAATTTCACCGACACGGTCGATCTACCCTCCGGTTCGAGCCTGACCTATACGGTTGCGGCGAACATCAAATCGTCCGCGACCGGAAACCTGGTCAATACTGCCACAGTTGCGGCAGCGGCGGGCGTCACCGAGACGAACGCGGCCAACAATACGGCTACGGACACGGATACCCAGCACACCCAGGTCGACCTGTCGATCACGAAGACCGACGGCGTGGCCCAGTACGTCCCGGGCACGAGCGTCACCTATACGATCACGGTCAGCAACAGCGGACCGAGCGATGCCACCGGCGCAACGGTCACGGACAGCTTCCCGGCCGGCGTGACGGCCACCTGGACTTGCGCGGGTGTGGGTGGAGCCACCTGCACGGCCAGCGGGTCTGGCAACCTCAGCACCTCGGCGAATATCCCGGCCGGCCAGCACGTGACCTACACGGTCACGGCGAATATCGTTTCCTCCCTGACCGGCGACCTGGTCAATACGGCGACGGTCGCCCATCCCGCCGACACCAATTCCGCCAACAACAGCGCCACCGATACCGACACCCAGCATACTCAGGTCGACCTGTCGGTCACCAAGACCGACGGTGTGACCCAGTACGTGCCCGGACAGAGCGTCACTTACACGATCACGGTCGCCAACAGCGGACCGAGCGATGCCACCGGCGCGACGGTCACAGACAGCTTCCCGGCGGGCGTCACAGCGGCCTGGACCTGCGCGGGTTCGGGGACGGCGACCTGCACGGCCAGTGGCACGGGCAACATCAACGACACGGTCAACATCCCGGCCGGCCAGCACGTGACTTACACGGTCACGGCGAATATCGTTTCGTCCCTGACCGGCGACCTGATCAACACGGCGACGGTCGCCCACCCGGCGGACACCGACAACACGAACAATTCCGCCACGGATACCGACACCCAGCATACCCAGGTCGACCTGTCAGTCACCAAGACCGACGGCGTGACCCAGTACGTGCCCGGACAGGGCGTCACCTACACGGTCACGGTCGCCAACAGCGGACCGAGCGACGCCACCGGCGCGACGGTCACGGACAGTTTCCCGGCGGGTATCACGGCGGCCTGGACCTGCACGGGTTCGGGGACGGCCACCTGCGCGGCCAGCAGCTCCGGCAACATCGGCGACACGGTGGACATCCCGGCCGGCCAGCACGTGACCTACACGGTCACGGCAAACATCGCCTCGACTTTGACCGGCGATCTGGTCAACACGGCGACGGTCGCCCATCCGGCGGACACCAACTCCGCCAACAATTCCGCCACGGATACCGACACGCAGAACTCCCAGGTCGACCTGTCGGTGACGAAGGATGACGGCGTCACCCAATACGTCCCGGGCATGAGCGTCACCTACACGGTCACAATCGTCAACAGCGGACCGAGCGCGGCGCCCTTGTCGGTCGTCAGCGACAGCATCCCTGCCCAGGTTGCCTCCTGGACCTGGACTTGCACCGGTGCGACCGGCGGGGCGACGGGCTGTAACGGCGCGGCCGG
>Ga0335071_10000822_pt1 | contig 33467 bp, 30 predicted proteins | sample Lox_Sample_15_FD_206724 | JGI IMG/M metagenome (GOLD analysis project Ga0335071, IMG submission 206724) | Soil microbial communities from Loxahatchee National Wildlife Refuge, Florida, United States - Lox_Sample_1.5 | ecosystem: Environmental > Terrestrial > Soil > Wetlands | place: USA...
CCGGGCCCCGTCCTTCGATACGTCCGCGGTCATGGAGCGCTACGTGCGGATGGTCGAGGACTTTTACCGGACGAGCCCCTCGTAGGCCGCTTTCAGGATGACTCTTGCCCTGGCAGTCTGGCCCTGGACGAGGGCGACCACGGTATTGTATGCGATGAACTTGCCGAAATAATACGGCAGGAACACGAGCAGCTTTGGCAGCCCTGCATTCCGTTTTTCAAAGAGGAGCATATTGCGCGTGCCATAAAAGAGCTGTAGGTCTTTGATCTTTCCCGTCGTGCCCGACACCTTATGCCACACGATCGACGAGGGGATATAAACGACGCGGTACCCCTGCTGGCGAGCCCGCATGCAGTAGTCGCTGTCCTCGTAATACAGGAACATCCTCTCGTCCAGCAGGCCGATGTCTTCGATAACCTGGCGTTTAATGAGCATGGCGCATCCCGAGACGTAATCCGTATCCTTCGCCTCGTCATACTGGCCGCCGTCGAGCTGGTTCTCGCCGATATGATGCGTGTCGCCTTTCCAGAGGTTGACACTGCCCCCGGCATACCAGAGGCGCTTTGGCTCGCTATAATAGTAGATCTTAGAGCCGGCGATGCCGATGTTCGGGTCGGATTCCGCAGCTTCGACCAGTCGTGACAGGAACCCGGGGTCCGCCTCGGTGTCGTTGTTCAACAAAAGGACATAGTCGGCCCCATCCTGCAAGGCTTGCCGGATGGCTATGTTGTTACCGCCGGCGAAGCCCAGGTTGGCGCCATTCTCGACGACCCGAACGCCAGGGAATGCTGACCGGATGGCCTCCACAGAGCCGTCCATCGAGCCGTTATCGGCAACGAGGATGCGGTACGAGGGGTAGTCTAGCCGCTGCAAAGACCCGAGACAGGCAAGCGTATCTTCCTTGCCATTCCAGTTGAGCAGGATGATAAAGACAGCTGGTTCCATGTCCGTTTCCAGGCAAACCTTATTTTATCAGGAGGCCGGCCAGTTGCCGTGCCGATCTTACCGGGTGCGCCATGCCCCGGAAAGCCGACCCCAGGGGGTCCCTCCGGAGCCTCCGGCCGAGAACATGCCTTTCCCAGGTCTCGTTCGCCAGTTTATACGCCTCGGTCAGTTCCGCGCTGGTCATGTGCTCCGTCCGGATGATGGCGTTGCACCCGCCGTCGTACATGTCCCAGTCCTTCGTCGAGATGAAGCCCTTGCCGTCGGCCAGGTCAAAGTATTCCGTCCCGGGGAACGGCGTGCAGATGGAGAACTGCAGCGAGTCGGGGTCCTGGGTCAGCGCGAAGTCTATCGTCTTCCGTACGGAGTCCCACGTCTCCCCGGGCAGGCCGAATGTGAAAGTGAGATGGACGTTTATGCCCAGCGCCTTGGTCTCTTTCACCATGGCCTTGAGCTTCTCGAGGTTCAGCCCCTTGTGAATGCCATCGATGATCGCCTGGTCGCCCGATTCGACGCCGTATTTTAGCGAGACCAGGCCGGCGTCCTTCATAGCCACCAGCATGTCACGATCCATCGGCGTCGAGCTCGCCATAATTGACCACGGGACGTTGATTCCCCGGGCTTTAATCTCATGGGCGAGCGTGATGATGCGGTCCTTCCCGATGTTGAAAGTGTCATCGTCGAAATAGATGGAATTAAACTTGTACTCGCCGATGAGCCATTCCATCTCGTCGACGACCTTTTTCGGGTCGCGGACCCGGTACTTCCGGGAGCCGTACATCACCTTCGGCCAGAGGCAAAAGATGCACCCGTACGGGCAGCCCCGGCTGGCCCAGATCTGCGTGTTGGGCTTTTTCATGCCCGCGAACTCGTCATTATAGTTATACATCGGCAGGAAATGCCGGGCGGGCCACGGCAGCTCGTCCAGGTTCTCGATGAGCGGCCGGCGCTCGTTCACTTTGACCTCGGCGCCCTTACGGTACACCAGGCCTTTTACGTCATCGAGACTTTTATTCTTCGACAGGTGCTCCGCCAGGTCCAGCAGCGTATACTCGTACTCGCCGTAGAGGATGAAATCGATAAAGTCGTTCTTCATCACGTCGGCGAACAAGGCGCTGACATGGGGTCCGCTCAGGGCGACGAGACAGCCACAGGCTTCTTTGATCTCCCGGGCCGTGCTCAGGTCCACGGATAGCGATGGCGTGGACGTTTCGAGCAGCACGAGGTCGGCGCCGAACTGCTTTATCCGGTTGATGAAAGCGGCCGTATCGATGCCCTCCGCGATACCGTCCACGAGGCTTACCTCGATGCCGTTTTTCTCGAGCACGGCCGCCGCGTAGGCCAGGAAGAATGGGAAAGGCAGATAGCCCGGGACCTTACCGGTGGACTCGACCGTGAACGGCCATCGCGACCCGGCTCGAATACCTAGCCTGTTTCCCTTTTTCCAGGGGGCATTCCCTAAGAAGACCTTCATGCGACAATGGTTGATAATAATGATATATAACCATTATGTCTTATGGAATAATATTTATAGGATTTATTAGCTTTAGTTAAGACTATGCAGCCCCTGGAGAGACCACCTGTTTCTGTTTACGTCCCCTGCTATAATGCCGAGCGGTATATCGAAAAATGCATTCAGGCCATTCTCGCCCAGACCTACAAGGCTGACGAAATTATCATTGTGGATGACGGCTGTACGGACGGGACAGTCGATATCGCATCGAAATACCCCGTGAAGATCGTACATCACGGTAAAAATAAGGGCCTTGCTGCGGGCAGGAACACGGGGTTCAGGAGCGCCAGGAACGAGTTCGTGGCCGGGCTCGATGCCGATTGTATCCCTCAGCCGGACTGGCTGGAAAAGATCATGGGGCGTTTCACCGACGAGCGCGTGGCTGGAGTCGGCGGGAAGCTGCTCGAGAAGAACCGGGACACAATGCCTGACCGGTGGCGGTCTTCTCACATGGTACAGAACTGGGGGGATAAAGAGGCCTTTAACCCTAATTTTCTTTTTGGGGCGGATAACGTTTACAGAAAATCATGCATTGAAAAGGCGGGGTTCTTCAATGAAAAATACAGGACGAACTATGAGGACGTGGACATCGGCGAGAAGTTAAAGGCAAAAGGCTATACGCTGATATATACCCCCGACGCCGTCGTCTGGCATCTGCGCACCGATAACACCCGGTCTCTGCTGAGGGCGTGCTGGAATTGGAACTATTCCAACTGGCCCCTTACAACGAAGAACGTCCTTTACATTTTTAGCACGTCGCCGCTAAAAGCCGTAAGGATGGCCGCAGTGGATCTGGCCCTGGAAAGGGACGTGCGGTTCGCGCTATTCGACATCCGCCAGGGACTATACTGTATGTGGAGAGTATTAAAAGCAGTATCGGAGCGTTAACATGGACATACTTGTCACGGGAGGCGCGGGATTTGTGGGCTCCAACCTGGCTATCGCCTTCAAGAACGATACCGGCGGCCGGGTGGTGGCGATGGACAATCTCAAGCGCAGGGGCTCCGAGCTGAATATCGGACGCCTCAGGAAGAACGGTGTGGAGTTCATACACGGCGATATCCGGAATAAGGAGGACTTTGAGCCCGTCGGTAAAGTGGATACCGTGGTCGAGTGCTCGGCAGAGCCTTCGGTGATGGCGGGCATAGGCTCTTCTCCCGACTACCTCATCAACACGAACCTCATGGGCACGGTAAACTGCCTGGAGTTCGCGCGCAAGCGCGCGTCGACGTTCCTGTTCCTCTCGACCAGCCGTGTATATCCCGTTGAGACCATCAATAGCCTGAATGTCAGGGAAACGGAGACACGGTTCGAGCTGCTCGACGACCAGCCTGTAAGGGGCGCATCGTCCAGGGGCATCAGTGAGGAGTTCCCGCTGGACGGCGCCCGGACGCTGTACGGCGCTACGAAGCTGTGCTCGGAGCTCCTGATCAGGGAGTACGTAAACACTTACGGCCTGAAGGCGGTCGTCAACCGCTGCGGCCTGATCACGGGCCCGTGGCAGATGGGCAAAGTAGACCAGGGCGTTATTGTGCTCTGGGTAGCCAGACACCACTACGGGATGCCTCTCTCGTATATCGGGTATGGCGGCAAGGGCAAGCAGGTCAGGGATATGATCGATGTGAGAGACCTGTACCGCCTTCTCCGCATACAGCTGGCGCAGATCGATGACCATAGCGGTGCCGTCTATAACGTGGGAGGGGGCCCCGAGAGATCGCTGTCGCTTTGCGAGCTTACAGCTCTTTGCGAGAAGTATACGGGCCGGCGTATACCGATCTCCGGCGTTCCCGAGAACCGGCCCGGCGATATCATAACCTATATAACGGATAACGCCAAAGTTACCGGAAAGACCGGCTGGAAGCCGGAAATAAGTTCAGAGCGCACAATACGGGATATTGCTGAATGGGTAGAGGAGAACTCTGAGAGCCTGAAGCCCATTCTCACTTAGAAGGTCAGCATATGAAAACTGTGCTAATAACGGGCTCGGCCGGCCTGATCGGTTCGGAAGCCGTGAGATTTTTTACGGCAAAGGGCTTTAAGGCCGTAGGCATCGACAACAACATGAGAAAGGTGTTCTTCGGCGAAGAGGCCTCCACGGAATGGAGCGAGAAGAGGCTGGAATCGGAGGTCCCGGGTTACGAGCATTATAGCGAGGACATAAGGGATGCGCCCGCCATGGAGCGTATAGTGAAGAAGTACGCGGACGACATAGAGCTCGTCATCCATACGGCGGCCCAGCCGTCGCACGACTGGGCGGCGAAGGACCCGTTCACAGATTTTACCGTCAACGCTAACGGCACGCTGACTATGCTGGAGACGACAAGGAGATATTGTCCCGATGCCGTATTCATATTCACTTCGACGAACAAGGTTTATGGTGATATGCCCAATACGCTCCCCTTGATCGAGCAGGAGACGCGGTGGGAGGTGGACCCGTCGCACCCTTTTGCCGAGCACGGCATCGACGAGTCGATGAGTATTGACCACAGCAAGCACAGCCTTTTCGGGGCCTCCAAGGTGGCCGCGGACGTAATGGTACAGGAGTACGGACGGTATTTTGGCATGAAGACTGCATGTTTCAGGGGCGGATGCCTGACCGGGCCGGGGCACTCCCCTACGAAGCTCCACGGCTTCCTGGCCTACCTGATGAAGTGTACCATGACCGGTGAGCCGTACACCATACTTGGATATAAGGGCAAGCAGGTCCGCGATAACATTCACAGCTATGACCTGGTCAATGCATTCTGGGAGTTCTATAAACATCCGAGAAGCGGGGAAGTGTACAACATGGGCGGCAGCCGGCATTCGAACTGTTCCATGGTCGAGGCCATCGGGATGTGCGAGCGTATCACGGGTAAAAAGCTCAACTATACTTACCAGGATACGAACCGTATCGGGGACCATATATGGTATGTCAGCGACGTGAGGAAGTTCAGGTCGCACTACCCGGGATGGGAATATAAGTACGATATAAAGGGGATACTCGAGGACATCTACAGTCGAGCCAGTTATTCGAACGTTGATGGGAACTGCGCGTGAGGGGAAATTTAAGGTTTCTGAGCGGCGCCAGTGTACCTATTATGCTCCCTCCGATTTTTCAATGACATTATATGTAATGAAATTATAGTACTGTCATACGCTATATATCGAGGCCATTATGAGCGATGCAATGACGGTTGCGAAGAATGCTATTTATCTCACCATTGCGCAGGCCATTTTGGTAGTCACCGGCATCATAAGCATGAAGCTCACGACGACAGGCCTCCAGTCGACCGGATACGGGCTGTTCGGCTACGCCACCTCTCTAAATACGATCATCTGCTCGTTTATGGACCTCGGGCTTGGAACGCTTGCCTCCCGCGAGGTGTCGCGTGACAAGTCTCAGGCGCACAGGTACCTCTCGAATTTTTTACTGATCCGGCTGGTCTTCGCCGTGATCGTGCTTGCGGGCATCTATACTGCCGCATACATCGGGCTCATCCCCGTCGAGGCTCGCTATGTCGTATTCATCGTTGCGCTTTCGGTAATTTTTAATATTCTGACCGGCCTGTTCGTGGGAATATTCCAGGCGTACGAGCGGATGGAGTATATATCCGCCCAGACGGCGATAACGAGCGTTCTGACCATGCTCGCGGCGGCCCTGATGTCGTACTTCAATCTGGACGTCGTCGGGTACTCCCTGCTATATTGTCTGGCATACCTGGCCGTTCTGGTCTATTGTATCGCCGTCTGCGCCAGGAAATTTACTATGCCCGGGCTGGAGTTCGACGCAGGTTTCTGGAAGGACTCCATAGCCGAGTCACTTCCCTTTGGCATTACTTACGTGTTCGGCGTCATATATTACCAGTTCGCCACGATCGTGCTCCAGTACACGCACTCATGGAGGGACGTAGGCATTTTCAAGGCGCCGTTTAACCTGTTCATGACAGTCCTCTTCGTTCCCCAGGTGCTTACCACTGCTTTGTTCCCTGTAATGTCGAGGTATTTCATAACGTCCCGGGGCTCGTTCAAGAAGGCCTTCGACAAATTTTTAAAATATATTATCATCATCTCAATACCGATGGGGGTGGGCACAACAATCCTTGCGGATAAGATCATGTATACATTGTCGAATGCCCAGTATACGGACTCCATATTCGTCCTTCAGATATTGATATGGGCTGCAGTTTTCCTGTTTATCTGTAGCGTATATATTTCATTGATGAACTCATCGAATAAACAGCGGACGACTATGATGATATCTTTCACCTGTCTGGTGCTGAATGTGGCGCTTTGTATTCTGTTGATCCCCACATATAGCTACATGGGAGCGGCTGTGGCTATAACGGTCACGGAGTTTATCGAGCTCGCCATATATATCATCGTCAGCATCAAACACGATTACGGCCCCTCGAAGGCCTCCGTCGCTGTCGTAGCTAAGGCTGCGGCCGCGAGCGCGCTGATGGGATGCTTCCTGATTTACTTCCGCGCCGAAAACCTGCTTCTTCTCGTCGCCGTTGGGGTCGCCCTGTACTTTTTAGCCCTGTATATTCTGAAAACGTTCGACAGAGAAGATATCGATATTATAAGACAGATTATCGGTTCCAGGATAAAGACCGTACAGGAGAGGAGATGACGGCGTTGAAAGTTGCCATCGTCCGCGGCGGTAACCTAAACCCATTCGAGATGCAGTCATATGAGCCACTGATGCCAGAGTACGACTTCACGGGCTATGCCTCCTTTAATAATGGCTATGAGCTGGATAGCATAAAATTCCCGGTAAAAAGGCTGCACATGCCCGAAGAGTACTTCGGCGGCCTCCCCTGGCCTATGAATTCTTTCGCCTATGTGGCTATGCTCTCACGTGGCTGGAATTATAAGATGTTTGGGCTGGAAAAGGAACTGGCGGATAAGAATATACTCCACGCGGCCGAAACTTATAACGGCTTCTCGTACCAGTGTGCCCGCGTCCGCAGGGGCACTAGTAAAAAAATGGTGCTGACAGTATGGGAGAACATCCCGTTCCAATCGCTGAGGTCTTTCAGGGGATTGACCGGCAACGGGCGAGTTTTCCATTATATTAAGGAAAACACGGATATTTTTATGGCGGTAACCGACCGTGCAAAAAAGGCATTAATGATCGAGGGCGTGCCGGAGGAAAAGGTCAGGACCGTGCCCCTGGGCATCGATACCTCCCGGTTCCGGCCTGCTGGCCCGGGAATACGGGACCGGCTCGGATTAAACGAGAAGGACTTTGCCCTGCTCTTCGTGGGCCGGCTCACCCCGGAAAAAGGGGTTTATGACCTGCTGTACGCCATGAAGCTGATATCCATGGACCCCGATATGGCGAACGTAAAAGCGATCATGGCGGGCACGGGGCCTGAAAAAGAAAATATCGTTCGGCTGGCCCGGAGCCTGGGGATCGAGAGCCGCGTGAAGCTTGCTGGTAATTTCTCATATGACGAGATCCCTCGATTGTATAATTCCGCCGACGCGTTCATCCTGCCCAGCATACCCGTGCACTTCTGGCAGGAGCAATTCGGCATGGTGCTGCTGGAGGCCATGGCTGCCGGGCTGCCGGTCATCTCGACGATGAGCGGTTCTATACCGGAGGTCGTGGGGGATGCCGGCATCCTCATACAACCCAACGACCCGCTATCGGTATATGAGGCTGTCAGGCGGCTAGCCTCGGAGGGAGAGACCCGGCGCCTTCTGGGCGGCATGGCGAGGGCGCGGGCCGTTAAAAAGTACAACGTCGGGGTCGTCTCCAGGGCGATAGATGCCGTCTACCATGAGCTGGAATGAGTCCGCTCATTCGACGGCGATCTGGCACGTCCACAATACGAGTAATGCTCCCTGTGCGAGGGCTAACAATATCGGTGCGAACTGCTCGACGTATTTATTCTTGCTCAGCTCGGCCAGTATGATATACATTGGAAAAGCCACGAGGCTGTAGCGGTGCATGCTCCCGATACCTGAAAAGAGGGGGAGGATGATGGAATATACGCCCACCAGCCAGTAAGAGAAGCCGATCTTTCTATAAAATACGGTCAGGAACGCGATACAGGCCAGGGCTATGAGGGCGTTGACCTTAGCCTGTAATAAGCCGTAGACTACGGATAATATCGGGTTTAACTGCTGCCTTCCCCACTCCGCCGTGAGCACGTGGCCGAACCCGAGGGGGTCACCGATCATCAGGTAATTGTAGGCCATGTAGCAGAACAGGCCGACGGGTATGAGCAACAGAGGTATCGCATCGAGCCCTATTTTTTGGAGCTTGAACTCTTTGCTCTTCGCATACTCGTATACCATGGGAAGCAGGAAGAAAACACCGATGGTCCGTGTTGCCGACAGTAAAAGGCCCAGCATGCCGACGATCCACCAGCGCTGCTTTTTGGCGTAATAGAAACCCGCAATGATGAGGGCCAGGTAAAGGGATTCGGTAAAGACGCCCGACAGCACGAATGCCGTGGGATAGAGGTATAAATATTTTATAGACTCGAGCGCAGTGTCGCTTTCCTTTTCAAGCAGTACGAGACGGTAGAGGTAGAAGCTGGCGAAGAGCAGGCAGACGTTGGAAATGATCAGGCCCGAGATAAATGCGTTACCAATGACGTAGGCGAGCGCCTTCATTAACAGCGGATACAGGGGAAAGAAGGCGTAGAATGCGTTCGACGTATACCCACTATCGGCGATGTGCACGTAGTGGTACGAGTCCCAAACGCCCCAGACGTTAAGGAATGAGAACGATGACATCGGGGGCTGGACGTTCTGGGGGAAGAATCTCCGGGCCAGGAGGCCCAGTCCCGTCAGGACGAGCCTCGTCCCGATGAACAGAAGAAGTATGTACTTGGTCTCATACGGTACTGATGCCAGCAGGTCGCGGAATCGCCCGATTATAGAGCCGGACTGCGAGGGATTATCGCTCATGGCGCTCAGTGGTGCCCCATTGTCCCGGCCGAAGTGTCCACACTTTTGACCGTCAGCTCGCCGGACATCTGCCGGACCTTGAGGCCGAGCAGCCGCCGGCCCATGTAGGCGGAATCCTTCAGCACGCGTACCTTCGAGGCGTTCTTATTGTCGCCGCCGTTATGCTTCCAGGCCACCGGGAATTCGTCCACCCGGAAGCCCATGTTCTGGCAGATGACAAGCAGCTCCGTGTCCCAGAACCAGTGGTTATCCCTCACCAGGTTAAGCGCCGGCATGATCTCCGCCTTATTGAACCCCTTGAAGCCGCACTGGTGGTCATAGACCTTCGACGAGAATAGCAGCCGCACGAAAAGGTTATAAGCCTTGCTCGCGATGTCCCGGACCACGGGGCGCTCCATGTCGGCGCCCTTGATGAGCCGGGACCCGGTGGCCAGCACGGCGCCGGACCGGAGGGATTCCACGAGCTTCCGTATGTAGTGAATATCGGTGGCCAGGTCGACGTCCATGTATATCACGTACTGGCCATGACTGGCCATGATCGCCTCATTCAGCGATGAGCCCCGGCCGAGCCGCTTATCGTTGTGTATTAGCATGATGCCCGGATCCCCGGCAGCGAGGTCTCTGGCGACCTGGTATGTGTTATCGGGCGATGCGTCCTCGACGATGATCATCTCGTAGGACGGAAACTCGCGGCGCAGATATTCGCGTACAGAACCTACGGTGTCCCGGAGCCTGTTCTCCTCTTTATATGCCGGTAAGATCACCGATAATTCCACAGCAGCCATATAATCGATATTAAGAAGGAATGATTCCACTTAACCTTTTTCGTTCGCCATTCAAGGAGCTGATATCCGATAAGTTTTATATTAAATGGCACGCTTAAGATTATGGATACTTATGCCTCAGCGACTGATCGACGGCGTCACCGTGCGCCAGTTACGCATGAACGTGGATGAACGCGGCTTTTTAATGGAGATTATGCGCCCGGACTGGGAGACTTTCGAGAAGTTCGGGCAGGCCTACGTGACGTCGGCGTACCCGGGCGTCGTGAAGGGCTGGCATTATCACAAGAAGCAGAAGGACAACTTCGTCTGCGTCCATGGGATGATGAAGGTCGTGCTATACGATAGCCGGGATGACTCGCCCACTAAGGGCATTATCAACGAGTTCTTCATCGGCGAGCGGAACCCCATGCAGATCCAGATCCCGCAGTTCGTGTACCATGGGTTCAAGTGTATCGGCACGGAAGAGGCGCTCATCGTGAACGTGCCCACGGAGATGTACGATTATAAGGACCCCGACGAGTACCGGCTGCCGCCGGACACGAAGGAAATACCCTACGACTGGGGCCTGGCCCCCGGCCTGAAGCACGGGTGAAAAAATGACTCTTATGGTTACCGGCGCCGCCGGCTTTATCGGCGCCAACTTCGTCCATTACGTTCTTAAGAAATACCCGGGGCTCGACGTCCTGGTGTACGACAAGCTGACCTACGCGGGCAACCTGGACAACCTCAAGAACGTCCGGGACCAGATCAGGTTCGTCAGGGGCGACATCTGCGACGCCGATACGGTAGGAAAGACCATCGAGAAGTATGGCGTAGACGAGATCATCAACTTCGCCGCGGAGACCCACGTTGACCGGAGCATCGACAGCGCCTCGGATTTTTTAGAGTCGAACGTGAAGGGCGTTTATACCATATTAGAGGCTGCCAGGAAGTACGACATAAGGCGGCTTCTGCAGATATCGACGGACGAGGTCTACGGTAGCATACAGGACGGCTCTTTCTATGAGACGTCGAACATCAACCCGTCTAACCCGTACTCGGCCGCCAAGGCCGCCGGCGACCTGCTCGCCCGGTCCTATTATAACACGTATAAGCTTCCCGTGCTCATCACCCGGAGCAGCAACAACTTCGGCCCCTATCAGTTCCCGGAAAAGCTGATCCCGCTCATGATCCTGAAGGCCATGAAGAACGAGCCTCTGCCGGTCTACGGGACCGGCATGAACGTGCGGGACTGGATCTACGTCGAGGACAACTGTGCCGGAATAGACACCGTTTTCCGTAAGGGAAAGCTGGGAGAGGTCTACAATATCGGCGGCGGCAACGAAAAGCCCAACTTCGAGGTCGTTAAGCTTATTTTAAGGCAGCTGAAGAAGCCGGAGTCGCTTATCACGTTCGTCAAGGACCGACCCGGCCACGACCTGCGCTACTCGCTCAACAGCGACAAGACCAGGGCGCTTGGGTGGAAGCCGGCGCATACCTTCGAGGACGCGATGAAGAAGACCATCGACTGGTATGTGCAGAACGAGTGGTGGTGGAAACCACTGCTCAATAAATAATCTGATTTTTTTAACGGGTTAGCGACGCACGCATAGCCCTCCGGTTGGTAACACTAAAACACGAATTATTTTATATCCCACGTAAAGCTCGAAATCACAAAGCTCATGCCTGGTGTTAAAAACACGAAACAACCTCCCGAAGGCTCTAAAACGCTAAGATTAAAAACGCGAGATACGGCATGAATGAACGTTAATTTTATCGGTAACACATGCTTTCTCTCGTGTTTCAATCCTTTAGAGCTGTTTGTGCCTTCGGGAGGTTGTTTCGTGTTTTAAACCCAAAGCATGGACCTTAGAGTCTTCGAGCTTTACGTGGGATATAAAAATTTTCGTGTTTTCGTGTTACCAACCGAACAAATCAGCGTACTTAGCAGGTTCGATAAATAAAATTCATGCGAATAAAGCCATAAAATTTGATGAACGAAATAGAAAAAAGATGAGGAGCCAATCCAGAAACCTGGACTAGCTAGCCGATTTATATTTTAAGGAACGAGTTCTCGCCGACGATAAGCCGCGTACCCCGGGGCAGGTCGCTGTTGGCGGAGGCGATGATGGCGTTCTTCCCGATGAGACTGTCCACGATGCGATTCTCGCAGGACACGCTGCAGCCGGCCATGAGGACCGACGACTCGATATATGCCCCTTTTACCTTGCACCCATCGCCGACCGCGGTATAGGGGCCGATATACGTGCCCGCCTCGATGGTACAGTCCTTGCCGATCACGACCGGGCCCCGTATCATGCAGCCCGCGCAGATCACCGAGTTCCTGCCGACCGAGACCCGCCCGACAAGGCTCGCGCCCTCCTCCACATTCCCCTCGACGAGGGGCTTCAGCTCGTCCAGCACGAGGCGGTTGACGTCCAAAATATCTTCGGGCTTGCCGGTGTCCTTCCACCAGCCCGTGACGATGTGGGACCGGACCTTGTATTTATTGTCCAGAAGCTTCTGGATGGCATCGGTTATCTCCAGCTCGTTACGCCATGAGGGCTTAATCTGTTTTATCATATCGAAGATGACGGGGGTGAACAGGTAGACGCCTACGAGGGCGTAATTACTCTTGGGCACTTTGGGCTTTTCCTCCAGGCCGATGACACGCCCCTTCTTGTCCAGCTCGGCCACGCCGAACTGGCGGGGATTGGGCACGGACTGCAGCGATATGGCCGCGTCGTAGCCGCCTTCCCTAAAGTCGTCCACGAGGCCCTTGACACCGTTCTTGAGCATGTTGTCGCCCAGATACACAATAAAATCGTCGTCACCCATGAACTCTTTCGCGCACTGGACCGCGTGGGCGATGCCCAGCGGGGCTCCCTGCTCGATGTAAGTGATGCGCACGCCGTACTGCTGGCCGTCCTTAAGCTCTGCGATGACCTGCTCCTTGCCGTTATTTCCAAGGATGACCCCGATGTCCGTGACGCCCGCATCGCGCAGGTCCTCGATGACATACTGCAGCACCGGCTTGTTAGCCACCGGTATGAGCTGCTTAGGGCCCGTGTGTGTAAGGGGCCTCAGCCTGGTGCCGCTGCCCCCGGATAAAACCAATCCCTTCATAGTCTCACTTCTTCCATCTTTTTTAACCCGTCCATGATGTTGAGCATTTTATGATAGCGGCCGATCTTGCTTACGTCCAGCGATGAGTCCGCGGGGCGCTTTGCCTTCTGCTTAAGCGTATCGCTCGTCACCGGCTCGATGAGGCTTGCGTCCAGGCCATAGAATCTGGCAATTTTCATGGCGAAATCGAAGCGGCTGATCCTCTCGCCCCCTGCCGTATGGTAGATGCCCTGCGCGTTATTTTTTATTAGAGCGGCGATGGCCTCGGCACAGTCGTAGGACAGCGTCGGCGAATTATACTGGTCGGTGACCACCTTGATAGATTGTTTTTTTACCAGCGAGTCCCGCACCCAGGTCACGAAGTTCTGCCGGGCGTTCCCGTAGACGACGCTGGTCCTGGCGATGGCGTACCCCGGTAGTTCCTTCACGCGGTACTCGCCCATGAGCTTCGAGTAGGCGTACGCCGATATGGGATTCACGGGGTCGTCCTCCCTGTACATGCCCTTCGTGCCGTCGAACACGAAGTCCGTGGATACATAGATGAGCCTTGCGCCGGCCATGCGGCAGGCATCGGCGACGTTCCTGGTGCCCATATCATTAATGGCCGCCGCCTCGTCTGGATGGTCCTCGCAGTAGTCGACGTTGGTCAGCGCCGCCGTGTGGATCACATATTCGGGCTTCAGCTCCCCGATGGCCCGGATGGTGTCGCCCCGGTCCGTGATGTCGAGGCGTACGGCGCCCTGCTTCGGGTTCCGGTTGAAGGTGCCCGTGACCCCGTGCTCCTTTCCCAGGACCCGGATGACGTCCGAGCCCAGAAGGCCGCTGCCTGTGACAAGTATCAACTCAACTTCTCCTTAATCTCGCTCATGTTCCGGGAGAACCACGTGATCGTGTTCTTCAAGCCCTCGTCGAGGCTCACCTCGGGCTCCCATCCCAGCAGCTGCTTCGCCTTCGTGATGTCCGGCCTCCGCTGAAGGGGGTCGTTCACCGGTAGAGGCCTATAGTCGATGGGCGAGGAACTGCCCGTCTTTTGTATGATGGTGCGGGCAAAGTCGAGCACGGTCATCTCGTTAGGGTTCCCCAGGTTGACCACCTCGCCCTTCACGGGCGACTGCATCATGAGATAGATTCCGCGCACGAGGTCGGACACGTAGCAGAAGCTCCGGGTCTGTGAGCCATCGCCATAGACCGTCAGCGGCTTACCTTCGAGCGCCTGGGTAACGAAGTTCGGGACGACCCTGCCGTCGTCAAGTCGCATCCGGGGGCCGTAGGTATTGAATATCCTGATGATGCGGCCGTCGAGGCCGTGGTGCCAGATAAAGTTCATGGTCAGCGCCTCGGAGAAGCGCTTGCTCTCATCATAGCAGCTCCGGGGTCCGACGGGGTTCACGCGGCCCCAGTAGGTCTCAGGCTGGGGGCTCACCTCCGGGTCCCCGTAAGATTCGGAGGTCGAGGCCATCAAGAACCGGGCATTATGCTCCAGTGCAAGGTCAATGGCGTTATAAGTCCCGATGCTGTTGGTCATCATGATCTCGACCGGATACTGGTCGAAATCGACGGGCGAGGCCCGGGAGGCAAGGTTATATACGAAATCGACCGATTCGCCGATCTTCAGGGGCTCGCGCATGTCGTGCCGGATGAACTTGAAGCGGTCGTTCTTCAAAGCGCCCTTTAGGTTATTCTCGCTGCCGCTGCCCAGGTTATCGACCGCGATGACCCGCTCTCCCTTGCCTAATAAGTATTCGCAGAGGTGGGAGCCGATAAAGCCCGCGCCGCCGGTCACAACAGATGTCTGCATTTCCTCAACCCTCAAAATTCAATGGTGGACGAGTCGCCGATGTTGAGCGCGTTCGCCTTTCCGATCAGTATGGCGTGATCGCCGATGATGGATGAATGTAACGTCATATATTTCACTTCGGCATTGTTGCCCACGATGCTGTCCTCGATGATGGAATTGCTCACGGACGCCCCTTCCGAGATAGACACATAGGGGCCTATGATGGAGTTCGTGATCCGGGCGTTCTTGCCGATGGAGACTGGCTCGATGATGATAGAGTTGGTCGCGCCGTTCTCGGACAGGCATTGCTCGGAAAGCAGGATGCGGTTTACCTCCAATAACGATGCCGGCCTGCCGCAGTCGTACCAGCTGTTCACCTCGAACGTCTTATAGACGGAGCCCTGTTCGACGGCCTTCTGCAGCGCATCGGTCAGCTGTATCTCCCCACTGTGGTTCGCAGAGACGAGGCCTTCGAGCGCGCTAAAAAGCCGGGGAGTGTCCTCGATAAAGTACACTCCTGCGATGCCGATGTTGGACTTCGAGTGCTTCGGCTTTTCGACGAGACGATTGACCGTACAGTCATCATTCATGTATACAATGCCGTAGTGCTCCGGGTTATCGATGGCCTTGACGCCGATGGAGCCGGAGCATTTGCCGTTCTCCAGGTGGTGCTTCAGGAACTCGCTGTACCCGTCCTTGAAGATCATGTCCCCGAGCACGATCAGGATCGGGCTGTCGCCCACCGCAGCGCGGGTAACATAGATCGAATGCCCCAGGCCAAGCTGCTGGTCCTGGTCGACGAAGGTGATCTTCGGGAAGGCACCCGAATAGTTCGTTTTGACATATGAGATAATCTTGTCCTTCATGTAGCCGACCACGATGATGACCTCGTCGGGGTCGAGGCCCGCCATCCGGTCCAGGATGTGCCCGATGATGGGCTTCCCGGCGACGAAGACCATGGGCTTCGGCTTCGTGTACGTGTGCGGATAAAGCCGTTTTCCCGCGCCGGCCGCTGGAATGACCACTTTCATTGTCATGATATTGCTCCCTTATCGGCTCTTACGGCATAAACCTGCCGTTATCAGCACGGCGGCGCAGATGAGCGCGTCCGGGAAAGGCGTTGACGTGGCTGCCGGGGGAGAGCTCGTGGGCACGGGCGTGGGTGTGGCCGTAGTCTCAGCGAAGGCCAGTATCTCGCCGCCCATCGTGGCGATGTAGAGCCGGCCGCCGTCCACGGTCGGGGAGGAGAAAGTGCTCTGGCCCAGTTCGTAGGACCATAACTTATTCCCGGCCTTATCTAAAGCGAAGAGCGTCCCATTCTGGGAGGCGCAATAGAGCGTATCGCCCGATACCGTCACGCTCTGGTAGATCGGGCCATAATAGGCTGATTCCCATTTTAGCGTGCCGTTCTCGCCGAATGCGTAGAGCCGGCCGCCGTATGTCCCGATATAGATGGTGCCGGTGGAGGGATCGACAGAGGGCGTGGAATCCGATCGATAGCCCAGGTCGCAGGACCAGAGGACGCTCCCGTTCCGGGCGTCGAAGGCATACAGGGTACCGGCGCGGGTCGTGCAGTAGGCAGTGCCGTTGAAGATGAGCGGCGATGAGTGGAAAGACTCATTCGTTTCATATGTCCAGCTGACGTTGCCTGTGGCCGCGTTTATGGCGTAGAACGTGCCGTCCAGCATGCCGATATATATCAGGCCGCCGTCGGCCGCGGGCGACGCCTGTGTCGGCTTCGGGACCGACCATACGATATTCCCGCTCTGGAAGTCCAGCGCGTAGAAGCTACCGTCATCTGTGCCGACGTATACCTTATCCTGGTATATCAGCGGTGAAGAAAGGATGCCGCTCTTTGTATAGAACTTCCACTCCAGGAGACCGCTGGCCGCGTCCAGCTTATAGACGTACCCATCGTAGGAGCCGAAGACGACCGAGCCGTTGGCCGCGGCCGGCGTGGACTCGACGGAGGACAGCGTCGGAAAATCCCATTTCTTTTCGCCGGTGGAAGGGTCTAGCGCGAGGAGCTTCAGTCCCGCACCACTGCCGGCATAGAGCGTGCCGTTGTATATAACCGGGGAGGAGAATACCTCCCCTCCGGCGCTCTTTTGCCATTCGACCGCCAGGGGCGGCTTGAGCGCGGAGTCGGCCACTGAAGTGTGGCCGACGTCGTGCCGGGCCTGGGGCCAGTCCGCCGACGCGACGGCGGGGACCAGCGTCAGCATTATGAGAATTATGATGAGCCCCTTTTTCATAGCTTACCACCTGCCACGGCCTCGCCGTTATCCACGGCGGAGGCGGGCACCTGCACTTCGGCGGACGATGCGCCCGAAGTCAGGATATACGCGGACTGCGTAACAGTCGTCCCTGTGGTCGCGGACGTCGGGTACGGCACTACGAGAGAGTAGTTCCCGTCCACTCCCGTGACCGCCTCGGCATAATACGTGTGCGCTCCGTCCTCGAAGGTCACGTTCAGCCGGGCCTTAACGATAGCCCCGGGCGGGGCTGTGCCCGTTATAGTGGCGCCTTTCACGTACTCGAATACCTTGACCGGGTCCGTGCCGCTCGTCGTGTAGATCATGCGGTAGTGCTGCAGGCCGAAGGTATCGTGCCCGAGCGGGTCCTTGCCGCCAAGCCCGTCGTTATAATAGAGCCTGGAATACATCGTGTTATAGTATTTATCGCTTCCGTCGAGCATCGTCTGGCTTCCATAGGGCTCGGGAAGCACGTAGCTGGCGTGATAGCTGCCCGTGTCTTCGCCGACGAGGTAGGGCATGTTCTCGAAGACGCCGTAGGACGCGCCCGCCCACGGGGAGCCGAGGCGGAAGTCCAGCATGACGTACTTCGCGTTACGCTTATCCATGATGGCGCTCGCGCTGGCCTCGTCCTGCGCGATGAAGAAGTGTGCGGCATCGTCGATGCCCGTCTGGAAGTTGTTGGCCACGGCCGGTCGCTCTGCCCTGTACAGTATGTAGTTGCCGTAGTCCCACCAGCTCATGATCCCGTACTCCGGATGCGTCCCGTTATCCGCCGAGTACGTATACGAGGTCTTGGGAGTATTGTCCTTGACCCACTGGCAGGCGTTGTTCCAGTCGAGCGTGTATGGCTCCGGCGAGCCGGAGACCGCATAAACGCTCATTATGATGGGTACGGCCATGACGGCCATGACAATGAGCACGGCCACGACCGGGGGCGTAAGCCAGGCCTCCCTGGAGCCCGAGGCCTTTTTGTTGTTCTCCGTGCCCCGGTAGAAGCCCACCATGTCCAGCGTCCAGAAGAGCGCGAAGCCGGCGAATATGGACACGTTCACGGCGAGTAAATATATGAAGCGCTTCTGGAGTATGCCGAGGACGAGCACGACGAGCGTCCACACAAGCAGGAAGACCTCGGAGTTCTTCAGGCTGCCCCATTTCCTCGTCAGGAGGAAGATGGCCAGCCCGATAATGGCGAGGATTCCGCCCGTGGACAGATACGTCCAGGGAATGTCGACGGAAAACGCCCCGTTGTTGACGAACAGTGGCTCGACCTCCACGATGGTCGCCAGGACATTGCCCTCGCCGAACAGGAACATTATGCCTCCCGACAGGGAATCGAAGAGCTGGGGCAGGGCAAGCCTGATGGCGACGGCCAGCACGGCCGCGGCGGCGACGGCGGTGAGCACGGCCGAGAACCACGGCGCCTTCACGCCCGAGTAGAGCCTGGAGAGGCCGCCCATGGCGATGAAGAACATGGCGATAGCCAGCAGATAGATGACGTGGAACCACGAAATATACACGGCCGAGATCGTGAAGGCCGGCCCCGTAGGGCTCATAATGACAAAGGGCGTAACGATGACGGCAGCGACGAGCGAGGCCAGGGCGCCGGCCGTGCTCAGGTACCCGGTATCCTCGTGGCAGAATGCGTCATAGGCATATTGGGCCAGCGCATACAGGACGATGATGCCGATGAAGATGGGCGAGCCTTCCCACGAGAAGACCATGCCCGCTATGCATGCTCCGGCAAGGAGGGCATAGGCGAGGGGCTTCTTCGGCAGGCTATTTAAGCTCAGCTTTTCCTCGCGGGCCGAGGCGAGAGCACGGGTAAAGCAGAGGAACATGGCCAGCGACATGGCCACTTCGAGGGCGTGGTGGTCGGTATAGGCGAAGGCCGTACGGAATATGGATGCGGGCAGTATAGCCATGAACAGGGCGGCGATAAGCCCGGCGTCCCTGCCCATGGCATCTTTGACGATGTAATACGTCAGCACGATGGAGATAAGCCCGAGCGCCACGGGCAGCGAGGCCGATACCGTCTCGATGATCAGCCTGGACGGGCTGCCAAGCCCGACGATGAGCGATAGCGCGGCCGCGGCCAGGTCGAACAGCGGGGGCCAGCTGATGCCGTAGCCATAGGGATAGTTCACGTAGGAGTCGAACGAGTTCAGGAACGGGAAGTGTTCGACGGCATACACGATCCTTCGCATGTGATAGTACGGGTCGAACTCGGAGAAGTTTATATGGCCGCCGGAAAAGCAGTACGTCAGGGGCAGCAGCCGGAGCGCGAGGCCGACCAGCAGGATGGCAGAGAGCAGGACGGCCGTGTTGTTTAATTGAAAGATATTTTTTCCCCGCGTCGTTTCCTCTTTGCGCGACTCGCCCTGCTTTTTCCGTGCATCGACAGGCGCCTTCCGTTTAGACCCCATAGTAAAAACCAATTATAAATCCAGCTTCGTAATTAAATGCTTATCGCTGGACCTGCATTTTAACGGAATGGCGGACTGGGGCTTCGTTCAGGCAGGCATGGGGCTTCGTTCAGGCAGGCATGGGGCTTCGTTCAGGCAGGCATGGGGCTTCGTTCAGGCAGGCATGGGGCTTCGTTCAGGCAGGCACGGTCTCGCCCGAGAGGACGGCGCTCTCGGGCACGATGACGCTGGCTGAAGTGACGCCACTCGTGACGATGTATGCGGAGCCGGTGGCTACAAAGCCCCCGGAAGACGTGGCGTAGGGCACGACGAACGCATACCGGCCGTCCGGCCCGGCCAGCGTGCTGTTCACGTAGTTCCGCACATCGTATGGCGTGCTGAGGTTCAGGCGAATGCCCACTTCTGAGCCCGGTGCGGCCTTACCAGTTACGACCGCGCCCTTTACGTACTCGAAGACTTTGACCGGGTCATCGCCGTGTGTCTCGTAGATAAGGCGATAGTGCTCGAGGGGCTCGATGGTGATACTGCCGTATCCGGCACCGCAGCCGTCCGCGTTAAACAGCCTGGAGTACATGGAATCGTAGTATTTTTCATTCGCCGACCGGTTCGCGTATAATGCCCTATCGTGATAGCCGGACGCGTTCTCGCCGGCCAGGAGGGCCATGTCCTCGAAGATGCCGTACTGCACGCCGGCGTAGGGCGAGCCCATGCGGTAGTCGAGCATGACGTATCTCGCGCTCCGGTTGTCCACGATGGCGTCGGCCGCGGACTCATCATGGGCCGTGAAGAACCGGGCCGACTCGTTCACGCCCGTCTGGAAGTTGTTGGCCACGGCCGGTCGCTCTGCTCTGTACAGTATGTAGTTGCCGTAGTCCCACCAGCTCATGATCCCGTACTCCGGATGCGTCCCGTTATCCGCCGAGTAAAGGAAGGATGTCTTCGGCGTATTATCGCTCACCCACTGGCAGGCGCTGTTCCAGTCCTGGGCGTAGTACTCGGGCGTTAAGGCCATGGCTATGGTGGAGATCAGCGAGGGCAGGAGCAGGAGCGCCACAATACATGATACGAGGGTGAGGGCGGTCGATATGCTGCCCGATCGCGCGGCGGAAGGCTTTTTACTTTTTGAGGGGTGAAGGTACTCCTCCAGGCCGGCGAGCTGAAGCGACCGGTAGATGGCGTACGCGCCGAAGGTGGACACGCTGACCGCTAGGATGTTGAGGAAGCGCTTCTGCATGATGCCAAGGACGAGCACGGCGGCGGTCCAGACGAGCAGGAACACTTCGCCCTGCTTCAGCGTTTTTACCCTGGCGGTGTACAGGTACAGGAGCAAGCCCAGCACGGAGAGCGGGCCGATGAATGAGAAATAGGCCCACGGGACGGCGAATGATAGCCGGCCGCCCGACATGAAGAGCATCTCGGTCTCGGTCACGGTGCCCATGACTTCGTCAATGCCGGCTAAATAAATTAAGCCCGACCTGGCCGCATAGATGAACCCTGGGTGGACAACCCAGACCACGGCCACGGCGGCGACCGCCAGAACGGCCGTGGCCACCGGCAGCCCGTACCATGGCAGCCTACGCTTTTGGAATAAAGAGGAGAGGAAAGCCATCACTATAAAGAAAATCAGGACGCCCGCGAGGAATATCGTCTCGAACCACGCCATGCTGGCGGTTATAAGAGGAAAGCCCGCGGCCCCCAGGGCGTCCACCACCAGGATAACGGCGAGCCCCGTCGCCGAGGCGATGGCTCCTGGGACGGTCAGGTATCCCGAGTCTTCCCCGTTCCGCACGTCATAGACATACTGTACGAAAGCATAGGCCACGATGACGCCGATAAATATCGCGGCCCCGTCCCAGGAAAGGACCATGCACGCCGAAGCGATGCCCGCGAGGATGGCATATGCCACCGGCCCCGTAAGGCTAAGGCTGGATACCCTCATATCTGACTTTTTTGCGCTTGTGACGGACCGGATGAACAGCAGGTACATGGCCATGGAAACGAGCACTTCCAGGCCGTGATGGTCGACCACGCCGAACATGGACCGGAAGACGCCCGCGGGAATGATAGCGAAGAGCAGCGCAGCGATGAGCCCCGCCTTCTCATTCAGGAGGCCCCGGACGAGATAATAGACGACGGGAATGGTCAGCACGCCGATGAGCACGGGAAGAAGGGATGAGGCCATCTCGATGGTAAAGGCGCCCGGGCTGCCGAGGCCCAGGATTAGCGCGGCCGTCGCCGCGAGGAAGTCGAAGACCGGCGGCCAGCCGATCACGTAGCCGTCCGGGTAGCTGACGTACGAGTCGAACAGGTTCGGGAACGGGTAGTGTAAGACCGTATAGACGATCCGCCGCATATGGTACGACGAATCAGGGCCGTTGAATATGACCTGGCCCCCCACGATCGTGTTCAGCGCCGGCAGCAGCCTTACCGCCAGGCCGAGCAGCATGATGCCTGCCAGCAGGAGCAATGTCCAGTCGACCCGGGACGGGGCTACGTTCTTCACAGCGCTATTCTGCTTTCGTGTTCTCCGGCTACCGCTCATGCATATGACCAGACAAGAAATTTTATATTAACAATTTAATATTTTATGGCTTGTTTTGCCTGGATTTGACGCCTAAAGGCGTGTAAAGCGCACGTTTATTTGGCACTGAGGCCGTTAAAACAGGCCATCACGTTTATTCCTGCCCTTCGTATACTATTACCGGGTGTATGTATGGCGCATGATCTGATTAAGTTCGGCCTCGCGTTAGCCGCTCTTGTCGTCACGGCGGTGGTCGTGGCGGCGCTCGTCTCGGGATACCTGACAGCCTATAAGCCCGCCAGTAAAATCACGACACCCGCTTCGTCTGGCATTTCGGCCAGGTCGGCCCGTGTCACTCCGGTTCCCACGCCCACGATGCCCGCCGGCGCTTACGCTCGATATCCGCAAAATCCGCCCGTATATCCGCCGCCCGTCCCGGAGATGCCGGTATCGATGGAGCCCGGCCTGGCGCCGGCATCCGGAATGCCCGCCCAGATGCCTTCCGCGACACCGGTGCCGTCGCAGACCGCCATTCCCCCATCGCCGCAAATGACGTTTTGGTACTATATCTTCCAGGACCTTCTCCGGGTCTTCCCGGGCCTGTTCTCCGGCCTCCAGAGAGCCTTTCCCCAGTGGCCGGTAGGATGGTTTGGAGGTGTCTAAGGCACTCAAAAAAAAACATACGAGTTCTCATAGACGGTTTCAGCCACGAAGCGACTCTAAGCCAGCTCAAAGCGGCTCTAAGACCTTTAATATGTTTTATAGCATCTTCGTGTCGCTTTAGGCCCGCTTAGAGTCGCTTCATGGCTGAAACCATTGCGAGGGCGGCTTAGAACCCGCACTGAAGGTCGAGGGGGCATCCGCCGCCACACATGGGGTACTGAATGCAGCTATGGCAGCGCTCGGGCGCGAACGAATGTGACCTCAGTTGTTTGGCCAGGTCGGTGTCCCACATCTTCGGGAAATCGTCCGCAAGGGCATTCCCAAGGGGCTTGAAGTATGACTGGCAGGGCAGGACGCTCCCGTCGGGCTCCACGGCCAGCGTGAGTCGGGCGGCCGAGCAGGCCTTCACGCCAAGGCCCATGTCCACGGGGTTGAGCTTGTGGTATTTCGTGGGCGTATACCAGATGAACTCCATCCCCAGCTCGTTCGCTTTTATTTTTATATCGGGGAGCAGGGCCTTCAGCTCTTCGTTCGTGACGCCCTCCGCCTCGGTGCCTTTCCCGGCCCGGATGATGGCGTTGAGGCCGAACCTGGTCACGCCCAGCGAATGCAGGAAGGGCACGAGGTCCCGGATGGTCTCGTAATTGCTGCGGGTGATGGTCGAGTTCGTGGTAGTGTATATCTCGCTCACGCAGTTCCTGATGCCCGCCACTGTCTCCTCGAAGGAGCTGGCGCCGCACATCTTATCGTGTATCGCCGAGTCGGGCGACTCGATGGTGATCTGTACGTAGTCCAGCCCGGCCTTCTTGAGCGAGGCGACCCTCTCCTTCGTCAGCAGGCGGCCGTTCGTGATCAGGCCCGTGACCACGTCCAGGCTCTCCGCGTAGGCGATCAGCTCCTCCAGGTCGTCCCGAAGCAGGGATTCGCCGCCGGTGAAATTCACGTTGGGCACCTCGAAGTCGACGGCTTTTTTAATTATCTTCTTCCACTCCTCCGTGGTAAGCTCCTTCGTCTCCCTCGGCCCGCCGGCGTAGCAGTGCCCACAATTATTGTTACAGCGGTATGTGAGCGCCAGGTCAATGCGAATGGGCGATTTCATCTCGCCGTAGCGGGGCTCTTTTACCTTTACGTCGAAGCAGGTGAACGGGCAGGCGTTGCCCTGTGCCACGCCCCAGATCGTGTTGAGCATGCGGTCGTAGTCGGCCTCAGCCACGGCCTTCTTGACCTTGTATTTCAGCATCATGCGCCAGACTACGTTATCCCTGACACTTCCCACCAGGGGCTTCTTCTTCGAATACCGGAGGTAGTGCTTTACGAAGTCAATCCCGATCCGGTCCAGGTACAGGATGTACGACGCGTTGATAATTAAAAGCCCGGTGCCGTCCGCCTCTTCCCTAAGGTGGAGGCGGGTATCGTCTATCTTAGTCTTGATCATGTGCAACCATGCCCTCCCCCGGCGCAGGCACATGCGCAGGCACAGTGGGCGCAGGCGCAGGCGCAGGAAACACAGGCACAGGATGAGCCTCCGCCCGAATGGTACGCGGCCGGCAGGGACGCAGTGGCCGGCGGCGGGGCGTTCGCGGCGTTCCTCACCCCCAGGAAGCCGTCCACGCTGGACACGACTCCGGCAGACATCGACTCAACCGAGCTGGTGATCGATTTTGCGAAGGACTCGACGCTGGCCGTCGTCTGGTTCGTGGGCGCCTTTGTTCCTGAAGGCTGCTGCGCCGTGGGCGCTCCGGATGACGGCTGCGGGGCGCCGGTGCCGTAGTAGTGGGGAAGCCCGAAGTAGTAGGGGTACCACCAGTAATGCGTCGGAACGTAGACCGTCCCGCTGCCCGGAACGTCGGCGACATAGTCCCTGGTCTTTTTAGTGAACTGTTCGTCGGCCATGAGCCAGAACATGTCCGTATCGTACTTCTCGAGCTTCAGCTCGGGCGTGTCCACCGCCTTTATCTGGGCCCACGCCTCGTCGATCTTCGTCTTATAGTAATCCTCGGTCTCCTTTCGGCTGTACGGCCGGGTCTTGTCCACGACGCGCCTGGCGAGCACCTTGAAGCACTCCAGCAGCTTGGACTCGAGAAGAGTGTGCTGATAGATGGCGTCGGCGAACAGCTTCTCATAATAATTCAAGCCGTCCCGGGACACGAGCTCGAGCCGGGTCGGGTCGGTAGAGATAAGCTTGACGTTGCCTTTTTTCATCATGCCGAACATGATCATGGTGAGAATTCTACGGGGGTCTACCCGCAGCAGCGTGGCCGCCTCGACCGGGTCGAGGTCCTTATTAATGCCGATGCCGTCCATGCTGACCACCGGCGAGGAATAGGGCCGCCGGGAGAGCGAGCCGATGATCGGCGCCGCGAACACCAAGAGGATGATGGCCACGAAAAAGAAAGGCCCGCCGCAGCAGGAGAAGAGCGTGCCGAGGAGCCCGAGGCCCACAGACGATGACGGCGGAACGTAAGTGGGTTGGGTGGCCTTAGATATGGCGGCTCCGGCTGTCATGTACGTGTCCGGGAAGCTCACGGCCACCTGGAACTGCTCGTTGGGCGCCAGGTTGGTGTTCTGGAAGTAGACCCAGGCTTTTCCGTCCTCGACCCCGAAGTTATCGTAGAGCTTGCTGCCGGTAAAGACCTGGTCTTTGGACACGTTGCCCGGCAGGTAGAACTTGACCTGGGTGTCCGTGATAGACATGTCCCAGTAGGGTGGCGCGAAGGTCACGATGTCATAGCCCTGCGTGTCGGACTGGTACACGAAGTCGGGCAGCGTCGCGTTGATGCGCAAATAGACGTGATCGCCCTGGCCCAGGTCCCATCCCTGGGTCTTGATCTGTCCGCTATCGATGTAGAAGGAATGCCTCAGGCCGCTGCCGTCCGTAACGTCCGAGACCTGCATGTTCGATACGGTCTCGGGTATCCAGACCTCGGTCCAGACGCCCTGCTGAATATTAGCGTCGACCTCGTAGGTCATCAGCACGGAGCCCGAGCGGTCCACGTCCAGCACGACGTGCTGGTAGTTGACCTGCCAGCTGTACGTGTCCTGCGCGCCCGCGTGCGGCGCGAGGGATATCACGATGAGCGTTAACAGTATTAGATAAACCGGCTTCCTCGGGTACATCGCTCACACCTTCGCCGTTTTTTCGTCCTGCCCGAAGGGTATGAGCGTGGGGAACGAGTACGTGGTGATGCCGCTCGCCTCCGTGGCGTCGAGGTTGATGTCGCAGATACCTTTCCTGGACATTTTATCAAGCACCCTCTCGGCCTCGTCCGACTCGAAGCCGGCGTTGATGAGGTCGGCCACGGTGACCGTGCCCTTATTCTTTTTGGCGAGGGCCAGCACCTGCCGCTCCATGTTGTGGTAGCGGGCGTCGCCCATCTTATCCTGCTGGGTGGACGTATATGCGATATATACGAACGCTGCTCCTATCCCCACTAATAGTAGCCCGGCAAGGCCCATGTATACAGCCCAGGACGCGCCTGAGATGAGGGCCATTAGCGTTAAAAACCATGCAAATAAGCCGATCAGTATAATGACCGCTCCGATGAGCCCCGATACGACGGCTTTCATATTCATATTGCATTAATTAGACGATTAGGAGTATAGATATTTTGTTCATATGAGGGCTGAAAGTATGGCCATGGCGAGGAAGGAGATGGCCGCGACCGATAGGTTCTCCAGCCGCCCGGAATAGGCCTCGGCGGCCATGCCCGCCGCCGCTCCTGCGATGGCCAGTGGGCCGGCGAATAAAAATCCTATGGCAGAGGCCGCTATAAAACCCGATAGCGAGCCTTCCCAGGTTTTTTGGCTATTCGGGAGCCTGTGCCGTCCGACAGCCCTTCCCGCGATGCCGGCGATGCCGTCGCCTATCGTGAGAACGACGATGGCGGCGAGGCACGCAGGCGGGTCGAAGGCCAGGGATACGGCGAGCAGCGTGGCGATACAGAGTAGATATAAAAGCGGCTCGGAAGCGATGCTCTTTTTCTCCGAGTCCCGGTAGAGGGCGGAAAGGAATGGCAGGTCTATGCGGCGCCGGGCCGCCTCGAGGATAAAGAACGCGATGATGCCGGCCAGCGCGATGCCGAGCGAGAGCGCCCGGTCGTAGAGCCCGATAAAGGCGAAGGCCGCGCCCGATATGTGCACGAGCTTGCGGGGCAGCCAGGCCATGGCCTTACCACATCGTGACGCCGCGGACCGTGCAGCCTTCCTGCACGATGCTGCCCGCTATCTTGCCGTCGGTCATCTTCACGATGGCCCCGGCGCTCTCCTTGTCGGTAATTATAACGTAGCCCATGCCCATGTTAAAGGTCCGGTACATCTCCTTATCGTCGATTCCGCCGAGCTTCTGGAGCCAGGTAAAGACCTGCGGCACTGGCATGGGGTCGGTAAACTCGAACCCGTAGTCGGTGATCCGCCGCAAATTCATGAGCCCGCCGCCTGTGATGTGGGCCATTCCCTTAACCGGGTACTTCCGGAAGATGGGCACGACTTCCGAGTATATCCGGGTAGGCTTGAGGAGCTCCGCGCCTATGGTCTTCGTTTTATCGTAGGGCAGCGGGTCCGCATATTTGAGGCCACACTTCTCGATGACCTTGCGCACGAGGCTGTAGCCGTTCGAGTGAATGCCGCTCGAGGGCAGCCCGATGACTACGTCGCCCGGCCTTATGCTCTCGCCGGTGACGACCTCGTTTTTGCCCACGTATCCCACGGCAGTGCCCGCGAGGTCGAAGCCCTTGATGATGTCGGGGAGCGCGGCGGTCTCGCCGCCGACGATGGTGACGTTCGCCTGCCTGGCGCCCTCGTCCAGGCCCACCATCACCTGGCGTATTAGTTCATCGTCCGGCTTCTCGATGGAGATGTAGTCGACGAAGGCCAGGGGCTCCACGCCCATGACATAAAGATCGTTGACGTTCATGGCGATGCAGTCGATGCCCACGGTATCCCACTTTTTCATGGCGTCGGCGATGATCAGCTTGGTGCCCACGCCGTCCGTGGTCATGGCCAGCGCGAACTCGCCCATGTCGATGAGCCCGGCGTACGCCCCGATCCCGCCCATGGGGGCCCCGAAGCCAGAGCGTCGATACTTTAAGCCTTTTTTTATTATGCCCGACTTAATGGACTCGAGCTTATTGATGTCCACGCCCGCGCCGGCGTAGGTCATGTGCTTCTCCCGCATATTCGACAGATGGCCGGGAGCGCTAATAAAATTTTGTATTCACCACGGGGCGCACGGAGGCACCACGGAGGACACGGTTATTTCTCACCACGGCGACACGGCGAACACGGCGCTCTTTAAAATTCGGCACGGCGGATGCACGGCGAACACGGCGCTCTTTAAAATTCGGCACGGCGGATGCACGGCGAACACGGCTTCCTGATAATATTATTAAGCAGTGGGTCTCCGTGGGGGGCCATAGGCCATGCTCGCCTTTTATTCAATAAACAATAAATAAGGCCGGCGACGAACTAGATATAAGGAGCGCATCGACGTGAGCACAAAGTGTATATTGAAGCTGGCCAGCCAGTCTTTCGAGCCGGGCAAGAAGATACCCGTGAAATATACCTGCGACGGCGACGACCTGTCGCCCCAGCTCTCCTGGGATGGGGCGCCGGAGGGCACGGAGACGTTCGCCCTAATCATGGACGACCCCGACGCGCCCGGAAAGACGTTCACCCACTGGGTGATATACAACATACCCGCCCACAGGAACGAGCTTCCCGAAGGTGTCCGCGGGGAGAAGATCATTAAGAAGAATTGTTTCCAGGGGCTGAACGATTTCAGGCAGATGGGCTACGGGGGCCCGTGCCCGCCACCCGGCCGGCCGCACCACTACCGTTTTCATCTCTATGCGCTCGACACGGTGCTTGACGTGCCATCGGGCGTGCCGAAGAGCGCGGTGCTCGGCGCCATGAAGGGGCACATCCTCGCCGAGGACGAGATCGTGGGACTGTATGGAAGAGCGTAAAAGCCCGGATCTCGGCTTACCCTGGACATTCCCTATACACCGATATTGTGTAAAATACTAAGCTATTTCATGGCTGTTTAAGCGATAACATATGTCTCTCTATAGATGCGTTAAAATCCAATTATAGTATGATAAAAAATAATCGTTATCAATCGTAACATTTATTTATAATGATTATTAATTAACTATCGGTGCCATTCAATGGTTAACACTCAAACACTAGATGCAAAAGAAGCGAAAGCCGTGGCCTCCACCCTCGCCAATCCGGCGCCCCTGGGGCTCATGGGTTTTGGCATGACTACCGTACTGCTGAACCTGCTCAACGCGGGGCTCATTACCTCGTCGGCCTGGAGCATGATCCTGGCCATGGGCATCTTCTACGGCGGCGTCGCCCAGATTATCGCGGGAATTATGGAATTCAGGAAAGGCAACACCTTCGGCACGACCGCCTTCACGTCCTACGGGCTGTTCTGGATATCGCTTGTAACGCTGTTGATATTCCCGAAGCTGGGCTGGTACCCCGCGCCGGACGGCGCGTCGATGGCGGCGTACCTGGCCCTATGGGGAGTGTTCACTGCCTACATGTTCGTGGGGACGCTAAATAAGAATAAAGCCATTCAGCTCGTCTTCGGCAGCCTGGCCGTCCTGTTCTTCCTGCTGGCAATAGGCGACTTCACGGGCATCGCGCTTATAAAGATCTTCGCGGGCCTGGAGGGCATCGTCTGCGGCTTCTCGGCCATATATCTGGCGGCCGCCGAGGTGCTCAACGACGCCCACGGCAGGCAGGTCCTGCCCATCGGCGGGGTATAAGTCCCGCATTCTTTTTTTATCTGTACGTCGTTCTACGATCCATGGCTTTAAGGGATGATATCTGTTCGGCAATGGAAAACTATGCCCTGACGTCGACTTCGGATTGGAACGTGATAAAGGCCGATGACCTGAAAAAGGGGCTCGACTCGGGAAAAAAGCTCTTTCTGCTGGACGTCCGCGAGCCCTCCGAGTTCCGGGAAGGCCATATCTCGAGGGCCGTGAACATTTCTGTAAATGAGCTTCCGCGGCGCGTCGGGGAGCTGCCGCAGGAAAAGGGCCTGAAGATGGTCGTCTACTGTGCTACGGGGCGGCGTTCCGCCTATGCCGCCATGTTCCTCAGAGTCTATGGCTATGGTGACGTGCGGAGCCTCGCCAAAGGCTACAAGGGATGGGCAGGTGCCGGATATCCGGCTGTCCGCTAATACGGGTGTGGATTATTAAAAAGCCGTCTGCCTTATTTTTACTACCGAGTAGGCGACCAGCGGCAGCATGATTGCCAGCAGCCAGAGGAACGCCGTCGACAGCGATGCGCGCTCCGCGAAGAAGCCCACGACAGGGAAGAGCACCGCGACGCCGGCGCTGGAGAGCTGGCTCTTGAACGCTAAAATAGTGGCCCTGTCCTCCGACGGCACCCGGGCGTTGACTAATTCGCTCACGATGGGCCAGAACGCCACCACGAAGATGGTTCCCAGCCACAGCATGGGCACGCCCAGCGGGTTATTAGAGAATGATAATAGTATATACGCCCCGAAGATGACGCCTGGTATGATGACGATGAACTTTTTCGCCGGCAGCCGGGCCAGGGCGTAGGAGTACCTGGCGCCCAGGGCGGCGAACAGCGAGTCAACGGCCAGGATGATGCCGATGGCGAAGACGGGTATGCCCATGCCCTGAAAATACTTCTGGCAGTACATGTAGATGGTCATGTCCACCGTGGATATGGCGGCGAAGAGCACCAGGATGTAAAGCACCAGCGGGTTTCCGGCGATGGTTTTCATCGAGCTCTTGAAGAGCTGCGACACGCTCCTGCTCCCCACGTTCGAGGCTACGCCCTTCGTCTCGGTGAACAGTAAGGCCGGCACAAGGGCCGCCAGCATGACTAGTATCCCGGCGTAGTAGACGTTCTCGAAGCTGCCTTCAGCGAGGAAGCCCCCGGTAAAGACGCCCAGCGCCGCCGCAACGAACGCGAGCGCCAGGATGTTGCCGTAGATCTTCTTATAGTCGCCGGCATTCCCCACGATACGGCAGCTCTCGTAGGTGATGGACTCCGACGCAGAATTATAGAGCACCCAGGACATCGCGCCGAGCACGAAGCTGGCCGAATAGCCCAGAAAGTCGCCCGATATGAGGATGAGTATATAGCTAAGGACCTTGGTGACGATGCTCAGGTAGAGGCTCGCTTTCCTTCCGATCAGGTCGCCGATGGCCCCCGCGGGCAGCCCGAAGAGAAGATAGCCGAGCTGGTAGACCGACTCCAGCAGGCCGATCTGCACCAGACCAAGGCCTCTATAGCTTAAGAATAGCATCCAGATGCCCTTGTCGAGCATCGTGTTCATGAGCATCGTGTAGACGTAGTTCAGCCTGATGTTGCGCTCGATCTTAGCGACGGGAACATTCAGGGCCATGGTTAAGCCTGAATGTAAATGAAAAAATATAAAGCTTACTAAAAAAGGATAAGAGAAAAGGATTATACTTCCTTAATCATTACCTGATTGCCCTTCTTGGGGGCGCTGAGCATGACCTTGCGGCCGTTCGCGAGGACGATATTCCAGGTCTCGTTATTCTTGTCGTTCGAGGCCATCGCCATCGTCTTCGCTTCAAAGCCCTGGGAGGTCAGGACGGCCCTTACGGCCGCCTCGCCGCCCTTGAATTTACCGACCGTCACGGTCTTGTCGATCTTTCCTGCCATTTCATCATCTTCTTTTTTAAGCTCGTCGGGCCTATCGAGCCAAACTTAAAGCCTGCCCGACGATTGGAATATATACCCGCACTTTGACGGCTTAAATCTATCGCTTTTTTGCCCTCCGTTTATTCCATAGGCAGGAAAGCTACGAGCACATGGCCAGTGAATTGCCTTGCTTCCTACCGTACTGTGTAGAAAAATCTTATACGATGGATAATAAGGCGGAGCGCCCATATGAGCCCGGGCGATGCCTTAATACGAAAAATTTTATAAAAAATCGCCTATTGTCGCCCGGTGCAAAAGATTTAATAGGTAACTACCCATAGGACTATATACACCTATTTAGCACCCCTATGCTCAGTTATGCTCTGCCATGCCATGACATAACATCGATAGGTGAACAGGAGGCTTAGACTAGTGACTAGGAATGTAACAAAGGTATTTTTATTATTGCTATTGATCAGCATGATCGTCGTCGCGGTCAGCGGATGCACCACGTCCCCGGCCGTTACGCCGACGCCTGCTCCATCTGCGAACTTCACGACGCTGACGGCGGGCACGCTCTCGATCGCCACGGATGCAAGCTATGCGCCCTTCGAGAACGTGAACACGACGACGAATCAGATCGAGGGCTTTGACATCGACCTCATGAACGAGATCGGCAAGGAGCTCGGCCTGAAAGTCGTATACACGAACCAGGCGTTCGACACTATCATCCTGGCTGTCCAGACCAACAAGTTCGACGCGTCCATATCCGCCTTCACCATCAAGCCGGAGAGGCAGAAGTCCATCGACTTCACGGACCCGTACTATGAGAATCGTGGACAGGCCCTGGCCGTCAAGGCCGGTAATGACAAAATCAAGACGCTAGACGATCTGGGCAACATGACCATCGGCGTCCAGTCGGGCACCGTCGCCCAGCTCGAGATCGCGAACCTGACGACCGCCGACAATAAGACGCTGGTCCCGCCCCAGAACATCAAGGCGTACACCCTGATGCCGGACGTCATGGCCGCCCTCAAGAAGGGAGAGGTCCAGGTCGCCGCGGGCGACTACCCGGTCATGAAGCCGTATATCGACCAGTACCCTGGCGACTACCAGTTCTCTAACACCTCACTCAGCGGTACCGAATACTTCGGCATCGTCGTCAGCAAGGACAACCCGGGACTTACGGCCGCGATGAACCAGGCCCTGGCCAAGATCAAGGCCGACGGCCGGTACGACGCGATATATAAGAAGTGGTTCTCGTAGGACAATTGAGGCACGTTTCCCACGTGCCTTTTCTTTTATATATGAAAAAAAGACCGGTCATGCATTTGCCGATTATTCAATCGCCCATATGGATGGAAAGGCTTATAACTGGTTAACTAATTAAACTTGTAGGAAAACTAAAAATGGTGCGGTGGTGCTGTTGAACCGTAGACGGTCGTCTATCTGTATACTCATATTGCTTTTATGTTCCACGTCGGGCCTCCTATCCATGGTCCCTGCGTCGGCCCAGGCCAGCCATTCCATACCGATCATCGTGGAAAACGACTGGATGTCCCGCATGGAGAACTCCTCGGTCTACCTGGACGGCGCCTTCCAGGGCTTGACGGATAACCGTGGCCAGTTCGTAGTCCCGGACGTTTCCCCGGGGCAGCATAACATCACCGTCACGAAAGACGGCTATGGCAGTAAGACCATTGACCAGATCTTCAACGGCACCGAATCTCTGGAGTTTAAGCTGAGCGCCCAGAAGCCGGCGAACTCTGTCACCATCGTGGCCCTGGATGCCCGGGAGTCGAGGAGTAAGATCACTGGCGCAAGCGTCTACGTGGATGGCCAGTTCGTCGGCACGACGGGCACCGGCGACGGCGGCGTGACGCTCAGCCTGTCGCCAGGCCTGCATACGG
>Ga0335071_10000824_pt1 | contig 33370 bp, 31 predicted proteins | sample Lox_Sample_15_FD_206724 | JGI IMG/M metagenome (GOLD analysis project Ga0335071, IMG submission 206724) | Soil microbial communities from Loxahatchee National Wildlife Refuge, Florida, United States - Lox_Sample_1.5 | ecosystem: Environmental > Terrestrial > Soil > Wetlands | place: USA...
ACCTTACGATGATCGAACTCAGGCTCGGGGCACCAATCCCGCTTCAGTTGCTGGAAGATCTTGCCAGGGTTCAACAGGTCCATGTAACCGAAGACCGGCCTGGACAGACCAGGCTGCGGATATTTACCGGCTTTGAACGTGAGAATATGCTATCAGGTCTCATTGCCGCCATTGCCACGAAGGTAATGCCTCGACGAGGAGATCCCCGGGAAAGGATCTCCTGTTTAACCCGCTCCAGATCTGCATCGTCAGGTAATGTGTATCCCTGCCAGTTTACCCAGAGGCCCGAGTTCATTATTGGCAATGTCAGGGAGACGCCGTTTCACGAACTATGGGCCGGACAACGGGTTGGATGCGGGGACCGTTTCAGGCACGGGATGTTAAACGGCACCCCGGAATGCCGCACGTGCGATATGACACCCTTCTGCGGAGGCGGGTGCGTGATCAGGGCGAGGGAAAATTCCAAGACACCCGGCCGTGCCGATACCCTGTCCTGCTGGAAACGAACGTATCACGTCTGATCTGGAAGACGGTGCTGCAAGGTCAGGCCATGGATGGGCCCCGACGGTTCTCAGTGGGAGAGAAAAACTCCAGGACCCTCCGGCTGGCCATTAAAAGGACATGGAGCGGTTGTCCCGGGTACCTCATTTGGACTCGATTCAATGGGGGGGAAGGTGCTGGTGTGCGAGCCTCAAATACTAAGCTGGATGACGACCGGTAGCCGGAACAAAGCTGCCTTTCTCACCGTTAAATAAAATATTTTCGTCGAATTATTAATTTTGAAAAACTACCTTTCAAAAATTTATTTCAGTACATGATAATCATTAGGCCCTGGACAGGCTGCATCACCGGACCTATCGTTCATAAAGTCAAAATCTGAATCTTGCCATTATATTTTTACCCGATTGCCGTATTGTTTAAAAACCGTATGACTTCCCGGTAGATCACTCCGATACAAGCGATAAACAGGGGTAATAACCTCCTCTGGCAGTTTAATCTCGGCGGCCAGTGCAGTGTTGGAGGACCTTCGATCGGAAACGGCTACCTGATCGTCCCGGTAGGCGGTATCCAGATCCCGAACAATGCGGGCTACATCGTTGCCTCCGGGCTTCCCGGCCCCTGCCTTCCCCAATCAACAGCTAAAACAATTTTTTTTCTTACCGGAAACCCCGGCCAGAGGGACGTGATTACCCGGCCGGCAATTCCTCCGCAGGGTCGTGCGGGATTAACATAACTCTTTTCATGGAGGGTTAATTCCCCTGTTTTTCGCCGCTTAGTGAAGTATCCTTGACGGTGAAACAGATTGTCCTTCAATTCTTCAGAAATATCCCGGCAACTATAATACCAGGGCCGCAATTACCCTCATTAGTTCCCGATGGAGAGAAATCAGAAGATTGTATTATTCATACTCATGCTCGGGACCCTCATGGGCTCCCTCGATTCCACGATCGTCATTCTTGCGTTCCCAACCATTTCCCAGAGCCTGCACTCTGACCTGCTGACGACCATCTGGATTATCCTCATCTATCTCCTCGTCGTGGCGGTCTGCACGACCCAGCTCGGGAGGCTTGGGGACAGCTTCGGGCGGAGCCGTATGTTCAATGCAGGGTTCGGTATTTTTACCCTGGGCTCGCTGTTTTGCGGTTTTTCCCCGGACATACATCTCCTGATCGGGTCCAGGGCGGTCCAGGCATTCGGCGGGGCGCTCATGCAGGCAAATTCAGGTGCCATCGTTGCCGATACCTTCACTCCGAACGTGAGGGGAAAGGCATTCGGTTACATTTCACTGGGATGGACTGCCGGTGCAATGCTTGGTATTGTCCTCGGCGGCATTATCACGACATTCGTCGGATGGGAGTACATCTTCTTCATCAATGTCCCGATAGGCATTTTCGCAACCGTCATCGGTTACTATTACGTCACCGATACCATCAGGATCCCGAGGAAACTCGACACCGGCGGCATGATCCTGCTCGGACTATCGCTGGCTCTTCTGTCGTACGCCGCCGTGGATTATGCCGGGCAGGGGACTTCGGTAACGAATATCGTCATTGCCATGACGGGGACAGTAACGGGCATAATGTTCATTCTCTTCGAGATATATACGGAAAATCCGATTATTAATTTTGATTCCCTGAAAAACCGCGTCCTCAAATATTCCCTCCTGGCAGCATTTTTCATCGCGCTCGGATACATTTCCGTCGTTTTCCTGATTACGATGTACCTGCAGGGGATCAGGGCCCTTACCCCCCTCGATGCCGCACTGCTTCTTATCCCCGGATACGTGGCTGGGAGCCTGCTGTCGCCGTTCATGGGCAGGATGTCGGACCGCTACGGGGCACGGGTCCTCGCAACAGCGGGTGCGGGTATCATGATTATCGCAACGGTCGTATATCTCACCCTCTCCATCGACACCCCCTTCTCTGTCGTCCTCATCGCATCGGGCATTTCTGGCATAGGGACCGCAATGTTTTTCCCGGCAAATAACAGTGCGGTGATGGCCAATGCACCTCCCGGGGAATACGGCGGAATTTCCGGAGTGCTCAGAACGGTCCAGAATATCGGCATTCTCGGGAGTTTTGTCCTCGCCATCACTGTGGCAGCCGCATCGATCCCCCGCACCGTTGCATTCGAGGTCTTTTTAGGGACGAGAAGCCTCGTCGGGGGCGTGTCGCTCTCGTTCGTCAGGGGTATCGATGCAGCGCTCGTCACCTCGATCATCATCATGTCGTTCGCAATGGTCATGTCGTGGCTCCGGGGTAAGGAAACGAGGTAAAACGGAACAATCGAGCCCTGTTTTCCCCTTTGAACCTTTAAAAACCATCCCGACCTTTCAAGATTTATAATGTAGGGAAAAATTTTTCAGGTCATTGAAGTTTTTTTTATAGTATGTTCTTTATATAAAACTCCATCAGAATTGTTGAATATTTATTATTATCTGGTGTGTGAGCAGGATTATGAAAAAATCACGGACAACGATTAGTGTCTCAAAAAGTGCCTCGGATCTGGCACTACAATTTCCGAAGGTGCCGAGTGGCATCAAGGGCCTCGATGTGATTACCGACGGAGGCCTTCCGAAGGGAAGGCCCTGCCTGGTCAGCGGAGGACCGGGTTGTGGCAAAACGCTCTTTGCCATGGAATTCATCGTTCGCGGGATCCTCGATTATCATGAACCCGGCGTGTTTATTGCATTTGAAGAGAAAGCCGACGATCTCCGGAAAAATTTCAGTTCGATGGGGTTCGATCTCGAAGACCTCATCGCGCAGAAGAAACTCGCGCTGGACCACATTTTCATCGACAGGTCAGAGATCGAGGAGTCGGGGGAATACGATCTCGAAGGCCTGTTCATCAGGCTCGGTTCATTAATCGATGAAGTCGGGGCAAAGCGGATTGCCATCGACACGCTCGAAGCGATCTTCTCTGGGTTCTCAAATGAAGCAATCCTCAGGTCGGAGTTGCGGAGGCTTTTTCTCTGGTTAAAGGACCGCGGGATCACTGCGGTCGTCACCGGGGAGAGGGGGGACCGTACGATCACGAAGTACGGCCTCGAGGAATACGTCGCAGACTGCGTGATTACCCTCGACAACCGGGTGTCGAACCAGATCGCTACCCGCCGTTTAAGGATCATAAAATATCGCGGGAGTAACCATGGGACCGATGAATACCCGTTCCTGATTAGCGAAGACGGCATCTCGGTCCTGCCCATCACTGCGATGTCGCTCTCCCACGAGGCAACAGCCGACAGGATATCGTCGGGTATCCGGGAGCTTGATTCGATGCTCGGCGGCGAGGGTTATTACCGGGGGAGTTCCATCCTGGTCTCCGGGCAGGCAGGGACGGGAAAGACCAGTATCGCTGCGTCGTTCGCCAATGCAGCATGCGGCAGGGGCGAGAAGTGCCTCTTCATGATATTCGAGGAGTCGGAAAGCCAGCTGTCCAGGAACATGAAATCGATCGGGATCGACCTCGACCCATGGGTGAAGAGGGGCGTCCTGAAATTCCATGCGATCCGTCCGACGACATACAGCCTGGAGATGCACCTTTCGATGATGATCAAGCTCATCCAGGATTTCGGACCCGATGTCATTGTCGTCGACCCCATATCAAACCTCTATCCTGTCGGCGACGATATCCAGGTCCGCTCGATGCTCATGCGGCTGATCGATCATGCCAAGTCCCTCCAGATCACCGGGCTCTTTACCAACCTTTCTTCAGATGATGCAAAGAACCTTTACGCCCTCGAAGCGACACAGATGCACGTCTCATCGCTGATGGACGCGTGGCTTATCCTGAAGAACATCGATGGAAACGGCGAAAGAAACAGGGCGTTCTCTATCGCAAAGGCGCGGGGCATCGCTCATTCCAACCAGATCCGCGAGTTCGTGCTCACCGGGTCGGGCATCAGACTCATCGATGTGTATAAAGGCAGCGGCGGGGTCCTGTTCGGCACGGCGAGGATAGCGCAGGAAAGCAGGGAGGCTGCCGCCAGGACAGTCAGAAACGAGGAAATCGAACGCAAGCAGCGCGAACTCGACAGAAAGAAACGCATCATGGAGAACGAGATTGCAATGCTGAAAGAAAATTTCAATCGGGAAGAGATGGAGACGCGTATGACGATCCAGCAGGACGAAGCCCGGGAACAGGCCCTGCGTAACAATGAGATGGCAATTGCCGAACGAAGAGATGTAGATTCAGGAGGCAGATAATGGACTCAGGATCGATAATACCTGCCGCCGTATTATCGGTCGACAACCGGAAAGAAAAAATACTATCCGGTGCTGAAGAGGTGAATGATGCCGGATCAGGATAACCATGCGAGAATTCAACCTGCTCGTACCTGGGATAAAGGGGAGGAAGTATGGAACCTGAGGCTGTACGTGGCAGGACAGACCCCGAACTCGATTGCGGCATTCGAGAATTTAAAAAAGATATGCGAGGAACACCTTGAAGGGAGGTACCGGATCGAAGTGATCGACCTGATCAGGAACCCGACGCTTGCAAAAGGCGACCAGATCATAGCGGTCCCGACCCTGATCAGGAAACTTCCAACACCGGTAAAGAAGATCATCGGGAACCTGTCCAATACCGAAAAAGTGATTGTCGGCCTCGATCTGAGGAGAGTGCATTAAGTGGGACTCAAAAAACAGTCTGGCCAGAAAACCGCAGGCGACGTCACCGAGGAATTCGAGCGTGCCCTTGAACAAAAAAAGAACGAACGGTATGTCCTCCGCCTTTATATCGCGGGCAACAACCTCCGTTCCCAGGCTGCGGTCGAGAACGTCAAAACCATCTGCGAGGAGAACCTTGAAGGGAGGTACGAACTCGAGATTATCGATATTTACCAGGACAGGTCTAAAAACCCGGTTGATCTCGTTATTGCCGCCCCTACGCTCATCAAGCAGCTGCCGCTGCCGCTGCGAAGGGTAATCGGGGATATGACGAAAAAGGAGAAGGTCCTCATCGGCCTGGATCTCCTGCCGAAATCCTCATGAACATCAGTGCCTGACGACCTATGAAATCGACGAGGGACCAGCGGATTCTTGCAGAAAACGAAGAGTTAAGGAACGAAGTCCGTGAACTGCGCGAAACCCTTGATGCGATAAGTTCAGGCGAAGTGGATGCGATCGTCGTCACGAAGGACGACAGGAAGAAGATATATACCCTCGATAGCGAAGACCAGCCGTACCGGGTGCTCGTCGAGAACATACAAGAAGGTGCTCTCACCCTCTCCTCAGACGGCATGATCCTGTATGGAAATTCTGCTTTTGCAAAATTAACGGGCCGTCCCCTCCATGGCATACTCGGGACAAAACTCGGGTTACACATCGCTCCCCGGGACAGGGTCAGGTTCGATCTGCTCTTCAGAGAATCGCTTACAAAACCGGTAAAATCCGAACTCGGCATTTGCAGGGCAGATGGTTCAGTACCGGTCCACCTCTCGATGACAGCACTGGATGTAAACGGAGATACGAAAGTCATCGCTATATTTACCGATCGGCTCCAGGATTATCACCAGTTACTTCTGCAGGGGAGGATGCTCGATTCAGTCGCCGATGCCGTCATCGCCTCGGACAATGCGGGCCGGATCATCTATTGGAATAAGGCAGCAACAGCATTGTACGGCTGGGAAGCCGGAGAGGTAGCCGGGAGAAAAATTGACGACATCCTCGCACCGGAATTTTCTATTGAAACATTACGAATAATAAAGGATCATCTTGTTAACGGCCGGAGCTGGTGGGGAGAGCATCCGGTAAAGAAGCGGGACGGGAATTCATTCATGGTCTATTCGACCAATTCACCGGTTTTCGATGACGACGGCCAACTTATTGCGGTTCTTTGGGCAAGCCACGACATCACAGAGCGGAAAATGATAGAAACCGAATTAAAAAAGAACGAGTCACAATACCGCACCGTTGCAGACAATACCTATGATTTCGAATTCTGGATCGCTCCCGATGGACATTACATCTATGCATCCCCGTCGTGCAGGAAGATCTATCTGCGCAATAACACCGAATTTCTCGCCAATCCGCATCTGCAACGGGACGTCGTGCATCCCGAAGACCTCGCGCTGTTCGATGGGCACTGTACCGGGGTTGAAGAGCAGAGACAGCCCGGGGAGGTCGAATACCGGATTAATCGCCCTGACGGAACGGAATGCTGGATATCCCATGCCTGCCAGCCCGTATTCGACGAATCTGGTAATTATCTTGGTATCAGGGGGAGCAACAGGGACATAACCGAACGGAAACAGTCCGAACTGAGGATCCAGGAAGTCGATAAGCAGAACAAACTGCTGGCCGATATTATTGAAGGGGCATCCCTTCCTTTCTGCATCGGTTATCCGGACGGTTCTATCGGCTTAATGAACAAGGCATTCGAGGATCTCGTGGGATATGACCGGAACGAACTCGCTACCCAGACCTGGTCGCAATCCCTGACCCCTCCCGAATGGCAGCAATTCGAAAGTTCTATGTTAAAAAGCCTGAGCCTTTCGGGTAGACCGGTGACGTACGAGAAAGAGTATATCAGGAAAAACGGTTCAAAGATCCCGGTCGAACTCCTGGTAAACGTCGTCAGGGATACAGATGGCAGTCCATTATATTATTACGCCTTCGTGACCGATCTCACCGAACGGAAGAAGATCCAGTCAAACCTGATCTTGCAGGCGATCCTCCTCAACAACATCAGTGACGCAGTCGTCTCCTTTGATCCCGGTTTCCGGATCACGTCATGGAACCCGGCGGCGGAAAAAATGTACGGGTGGTCCGCAAAAGAAGCGCTCGGTAAATCATCCATCGAAATATTGCAATCTGCTACCGGCGAAGAAGGGGACCTGATCGGTCGTGCCAGGGTACAGGATGGGTCTGTGACCCGGACCGAACAAAAGCACCTGAGGAAAGACGGCACCGGCTTCTGGGTTGATTCGGTATTCCAGGCACTGCACGACCAGAAAGGCAGAATAATCGGTTTCCTCTCGGTCAACCGGGATATCACCCATCGAAAGGAGATCGAAGCCGCACTCCTGGAAAGTGAAGAAAAATTCCGTATTATCGCCACGAATACACCCGATCACATCATCATGCAGGACCGGGATCTCAGGTACACCTTCGTTATAAATCCCCAGCTTGGACTGATCGAAGGAGACATGATCGGAAAGACCGATTACGAATTACTCGCCCCGGACGACGCCGAAAAGATTACAAAAATCAAGAACGACGTGATCTCTTCGAAAAACCCGTTTCATGCCGATGTGCCCCTCCAAAACCTTTCTGGCGGGACTGAATACTTTGAAGGCACGTACGTGCCGAGACAGGACCGGGACGGGAATGTGATCGGGATCATCGGATATTTCACCAACGTTACCGAAAGGAAAAAGATGGAGTCCGACCTGATGAACGCATTGTCGCTCATCAACGCCTCGCTCGAATCGACTGCCGACGGCCTGCTTGTCATGAACAGCGCCGGCCAGGTCACGAGTTATAACCGGAATTTCCAGGAGATGTGGAAAATTCCCGATGATGTGATGGAAACCGGAGATGAAATACTGTTGCTCGAATCCCTTCTCATGCAGGTGAAAGACCCTGACAGTTTCCTCGAAGAGTTTTTCGAACTCGACCGGCATCCCGATCGTGAAAGTTACGATATGCTGGAACTCGTAAGCGGCAGGATATTTGAGAGATTTTCGAAACCACAGAAAATTGGAAACACCATGGTCGGCAGGGTATGGAGTTTCCGCGACGTGACGGATCGAAAGCAGGCAGAACAACGGTTAATAGAATCCCTTCACGAAAAGGAAGTCCTGCTGCGCGAGATCCATCACCGGGTAAAAAACAATCTCCAGCTGGTCTCGGGACTCCTCGATATGACCCGCATGCGGACGAAAGACCCTGTTACGCACACAATTCTTACCGATGTGATGCTGAAGATCCAGACAATGGCCCAGATCCATACCCGTCTCTACGAGAGCAGGCAATTCGGGAAAATTAATATCAAGGAGCAGATCAGGGACCAGGTAGCATCGTTATCGAGCGTTTATTCGCCAAAAGGACAGGACGTCACATGCGAGATCGAGTCCGACGAGATCGTGATCCCTGTCGACCAGGCGATCCCCTGTGCCCTTGTCGTCAACGAAATCCTTTCAAATGCTTATAAGCATGCGTTCCGTGACCGCAGGCAGGGATATATATCGGTGATGGCGAGGCGGTCCGATAACAGGGTGAGGATCCAGATACGCGACGACGGTGTGGGGTTACCCGATGGGTTCGACCCAAACCTTACAACAAGCCTTGGCATCAAATTGATCCGGACCCTCATGAGGCAGCAACTGAAAGGTTTATTCGAGATCAGGAGCGATAAAGGCACTGAAGTTGTGGTTGAATTTCCTGTCCTTTCAACGGAGGCCTGAAGATGTCAGACATATTGATCGTGGACGACGAAGCCATTATAACGATGCAACTTGAAGAGCGGCTGACGGCAATGGGATATTCAGTTGTCGGGATGGCTGCTTCCGGTGAAGAAGCCGTAGCCAAGGCAAAAACAGCCAGACCCGATCTGATCCTGATGGACATCGTCATGCCCGGGAAGATCAATGGTATCGATGCGGCGAAAATTATCACGGAAGAACTGGACATACCGGTTGTTTTCGTGACGTCGTATGCCGACGACACGATCATCGAGAAAGCGAAACATGTGAGACCGTACGGATACATCGTCAAACCATTTGATGAACTCGGCCTGAAGGCTGCAATCGAGGTTGCGTTGTTCCGGAAAGAGATGGAAAGGGATGAAGCATCGAGAATTACCAGCGGGCCCGTCCATGGATCGAAGGCCTCCGATCCCGCCCAGGCTTCCGAACCTGATGCGGCCTACTTCGACCTCCCGGAAATAAAAACAGTCCTCCTGGAGGATATTTTCAACGATATCCTGTTATTCCTCTACACCGAACAGACCGTTAAAGAACCCGTATTCAAGTTTGCCCTGGAAGAAGCCATGAAAAAGGGCGGACGAAACCTGTTTGCCTATTTCAGGTCGACGGTGCAGAAATACTTTTTATCGGAAATACAGAAGGAACAGCTCTTCACCGTCCGCCTGAAAAAGAATGAGATATATAAGTTCCTCCAGGTGCTGGAAAAATGCATCGGCTCCCGGGAGATCAACCGGACCGGGCAGGACATCCATATCCTCCTGGACTTTTCGGAAACCGATGAATTTGAAGATATCGTCGCGGTCAAGAACTTCGTCATCGCAAAAAAAGCAGGCGGTGTTCCGGTTTCAGGGATCATTGCAATGAACATCGGGAGTCTTGACCACAACAGGATCACTGTCCTTGCCGAGAATATCCCAAAAATCATTGTATCCACGGGAAAAGAGACCACCCTGTCCTTCGCCCATAACACATTTCCTGCCGATTCCGTCTCCTCAGTGTCACAGTCGATCATCGATGAAGTCGTGAAGAAATCATTGGAACCGGTGGTCCTTTCCATGCTGAACAAACCGATCTCGGGATACGATATCGTTCATGAAATACACAACAGGTACAATGTCCTTATCCCCCAGGCACGGGTCTATACCCTCCTGTACGACCTTGAGAACAATGGATTCCTCGAGATCAGGATATCGGGAAAGTCCAAACTGTACTGTCCGACCGATAAGGGAAGAGTTTTTTTCACCCAGAAACTGAACGAATACAAGCTCGTTTTCCAGCATATACTCGGGGGCGGATCCGTGACCGAGCCGGGAAAATAGAAGTCCGGAAATCATTACATGATGGCAGATCTTAAAATCTGAAACAAATATTGAAACATGTGAACACTTTTTTTAACCGTCACCCCTTGTGGTACACCGGCATATCCGGACAAGTGCCTCGAATAATCCCATAAAAATCTTCCTGAATCCACGCAACCACCGGACGGAGATATCGCCCATATCCCAAACGTGAAAATCGCATTATTAGCGAGGTGACAGATTTGAAGAAGAAAGGACTTCCGGGAACGGGAAATGTCAACTATGAACCGCCTGTCAGCCGGATCATCGACGATGGCACCTTTTACTCCATTGTCGCAGAGCTGCACGATATCGATGAGGGAAAAATCAGGATCAGCCTGGAAAACAATATCCTGACCTTGAAATGGCACGATTTGGATATGGGGCACCATGAGAAGGAGATCTGCCTCCCCTGCAGAATGAGGTTGATAAATAAAAAGTTCCAGGGCGGTATTCTTAAAATATCGCTTGAAAAGGTCGGAAATTAAATATTTACAAATGTTTTCATTTTCCTGGTAATATTTTGACGCATCTCAAATTTTGATTCAGGAAATGATTTCCGGGACAATTGCTAATATGAGGTGCGTGATCCATCTTTTATACAGGAGGTTTTGGTTTTGACAATTGCGCTGAAACGCGTATACGATCCTCCGGAACCCGGTGACGGCTATCGGATACTGGTCGAGAGGCTCTGGCCACGGGGGTTACCGAAAGAGAGAGCCCACATCGACCTCTGGTTACGGGAAGCTGGTGCAAGCTCTCTGTTGCGGAAATGGTACGGCCACGATCCCACAAAATGGGACCTCTTTCGCCAGAGGTACTTTGCCGAACTTCAGGATAAGCCTCTGGTAGTCAGCCAGTTGAAGGAAATTATCGGGAGCAAAGAAAAGGTAACCTTTGTCTTCGCTGCCCGCGATGAAGTGCATAACAATGCATTGGCCTTGAAAGAATACCTGGAAACGGGGCAGTTGCAGGGACCGGTGCTTTGATCCCGGCAGGCAATCGGAGAGGCAGAGACGACCGTTTCGATCCCCGGGGAACTCCCCCGACAGGTAATGGTAAGTCGGCGGCTGGCGTTGAAAACACAATATCAGGTAAAATGAAAGGTCTTATACAGGACCCCAGTATAGTAAATTTGATAGCTTTTTTTCCCGGCCCTCCGATATACTTGTGATGAATAGAAAAAAAATAGCAGTTTTTTGCTGGATTTTACTTGGAGCGGGCCTTATCGTCGCCGGGTGCCTGGATTCTCCGGGAACGCCGGCTGTGACGGCCAATACAGACACCGTACCGCATTCTGTGGTCACGCCGGCAGCGTCGTATAATGTTACAAAAGACCAGCTGGTTGCTTTCGTTAACGAAGCGGTCGTGTATGCAAGGACAAATGGCAGGGAGAGAGCGCTTTCCGAATTTTCCAATCCAAACGGCTCGTTCTTCAGGGGACAGTTGTATATCTATGCCTACGATTTCAATGGCACGACGATCGCCCATCCCGTCAACCCCGAAAAGATCGGTGTCAACCGGCTTAATGAACGGGATGCCAAAGGAAACCTCTTTATCAAGGATCTGCAGGATACCGCCAGAAACGGGAGCGGGTTTGTCGAGTATTACTACGTCAACCCGGTCCATAACAATGCAGTAGAGCCGAAACTGGGATACGTCATGAAGGTTGACGACACATGGTGGCTGGGTTCGGGTATCTATGGAAGCCTCGGGCAGTCAGGAAAATAGATATGCGGGTACGTCGACAACCGGTTTCCCATTTTTTTATCACCAGGGGCCCCGGTTTGCCTTGACAGATCTCGTCGGTATGAACATTTTTCCCATCCTTTCCTGAAATAGTCTCCTGGAATTCTGTTCATCAAAAACCCGGTAATTTTCCCTATCTGCCGATATCTTCGTTCCAGAGATCGGGATGCGACCCGATGAACCTGCGCATCAGTCCTATGCACACTGGATTATTGAGGACCTCGAGCCTGACGCCACGCGAACGGAGATATTCTTCCGGTCCCCTGAATGTGACATTTTCTCCGATTACTACTTTAGGGATTCCATAGAGCAGGACCATGCCGCTGCACATGTCGCAGGGGGACAGGGTAGAGTACAGGACTGCCTTCCTGTACTCGGATGCTGTCAGCCTGCCGGCATTCTCTACGGCATCCATCTCGGCATGCAGGATCGGGCTTTTGGTCTGTACACGCCGGTTGTGCCCCCGTCCGGCTATCACCCCGTCGATGACGAGCACGGAACCTATCGGGATACCCCCTTCCTTCAGTCCCTGTTCGGCCTCGTCAATTGCGGCACGCATGAATCCATCTACCGTTTCTTCACCAGAAAACATGATAGTCCTCGATCTTCAGACAGCCAGGTGTTCGAGCAGAAATAAAAAGAAGTTTCCGGTGTTGGGAACCAGAGACCATTCTGTCACCGGATTATCGGAAATTCCGGTGATCGCCCGTTCCCTGCAGCGTAGCCCGAAAAGGACCCGGGCATAATAATGCCACCCAACCGGACATGAAGCCTTCCTTCCCTGAGACCCCTGGTCAGGTCAGATTACCGGTTCCCGGCCCTCTTGATAAACCACGCAATATTTTCACCGAGTTGTCTCATCGTGTCGATACCTTCCTCGTCGGATTCTACATCCCCGGGCTCCAGGCCTTTCGCATTGTTCCAGTACCGGGAACCGGCGGTGAACATCCCGCTTATACCAAAATAATGGTTGATCGTATCGACGGCACATACCGCACCTGACCGTCTCTCTGCAGCAATCCCTGCCCCCAGTTTGTGCCTGAACATCTCACCGTTCGCCTTCGCGACAAAGAAGGTCCGGTCTAAAAACGCCTTGATCTCGGGACTGACCCCGGCAAAATATGTAGGCGTTCCAATGATGATCGCATCGGCACCGGCAATTTTTCCGATGCATTCATTGACCATATCCTTTTCGAGCACGCACCTGCCGTCCTGGTTCTCGAAACACTTCCCGCAGGCCGTACATGGATGAACGTTCTTACCGCCGATCTGGACGATCTCTGTTTTTATTCCCGCTTTTTCGATCGCATCGAGAGCATGCCAGATCATTCGGTACGTGTTGCCGTCACTGTGAGGGCTCCCGTTGAATGCAATGACCATCATTTGATACCTCTTCCGGCAAACCCGGATTAGTATAATATCGGGAGTAGGTATATTATAGTAACCAGTTATCATATTGTAACCTGGTACCATGAGATGTCTTATAGGGGAATGCCGGTATCATTGCGGGATCGAAGCCGCCTTCGCGATTATCGGAGGGAAATGGAAGGCCCGGATCATCTGGCACATCGGTGACGGGGCCCCCAGGTTCAACGAACTCCGGGACATACTGGAAAATGTCAGCCCAAGGATGCTCGCAAAACAACTGAGAGAACTCGAAGGAGACGGGCTGGTCATCCGCACGCTCCATCCTGAAATTCCGCCCCGTGTGGAATACCGGCTGACCGAATCAGGGAAAGCGCTTATCCCCGTTCTCGGGCATCTCAGCTCCTGGGTCACGGTTTATTGCCCGGAAATTGCCAGCCTGATCGAATAGCCAGTTCTTTGCAGCCAATTAGGATGAGACTGCGCATGTCGGCATGATTCGATCAGGATGTCTCCGTTCCCGGCTTCACCCGGGGTTTCATTATCCCGCGGTATCATCAGGCAGGATATTCCGGTGGATTTACCAGTGTGCCACACAATACTATTGTGCAGTCTAAGAAGACAGGGTCGGAAATTCCAAGGGTGAAGTCTTTGATGATATGACAGTAACGACTCTTCCGGCGTTGGTGCTCCTGGTCATCGCCATTGCCGGTATCGCAGCGGCTGCCAGTCCCGGCGACAACAACGGTGTTGCCGGGAGCAGGTCAACGGGAAACGGCAACGGGATCGTCCTTCTCAATTCAAGTGGAAACACCCTTAATGGAAATACCGCAAGTGGCAATGCAATGAGCGGGATCGGGCTTGATTCGTCTGATAATAATACTCTTACGAAAAATACTGCATCCGGCAACAGCTATGGGATCACGCTCGCAGACGGTAAGGGAAATGTCATCGCTGGGAATAACGTGAGCGGTAATATCGAGGCTGCGATCCAGCTCATCAACGGGAGCACCGACAACTCGGTATACGACAATTATCCCGATACAGGCAGAAGTATGGACTCAGGTATCATTAGTATTGGCATTGCACAGGACCAGTCACCATCATCGGATGAGAATCTCACCGGAGGTCCTCAGGCAGGGGTTCCCACCCGGTCAGTCCGGAATGGCGCCGGTTTTTTGCAGCTTGGCACAGATATCAGAGACCTGTTTGCACCCCTGTTACGTCTCTTCCATATTGACCCCGGTACCGGGCGATCATCCCCGGTCCCCAATAATTCAGTGCATGCAGTCCAGTCTTTTACGATCCGATAATCTTCCCCCTGATAGCGGCGTGTTCCCGGTCGGTCATGGGCTTAAAAAGGAGGCATTTACCCCGGGTGCGATCCGCCACGCTGGAGGCCCGGGATCGCACAAGCGGTATACCATCAGCTCGCGACGCAACCCGGGTCCGTCAGCGTCTTTTTTGTCCCTATACCAAGCTTATTATTAGGGTAGCCCTAACTAAATATCAGGTCAGAGAGAATGGGGCCGGACGAAGAGCATTTGTTGGTCGTGCTTGAGAACCTGATCTCCATCAAAAACGAATGTAACTGCGCCATTCTTTCTGAATGCGAAGGCCAGGATATCACGGTGAAACAGATCGGATATCTGAAAACCATCGACGAGCACGGGGATGTAACATTCAGCAGGCTCGCCGAAATCACCAGCAACTCGAAACCAACCATCACCGAGATGATCAATAAATTCGTCGGCATGGACTGCGTGTACAGGGAGAGGTCCCCTGATGATAAAAGGATCCTGTATGTCAGGCTGACAGAAAAGGGACGCACGATTGCACAGGCAGATAAATGTGCAGTGTTCCGGCTTATTGAAAGGGTGATGGATTCACTGGATGAAAACGAGGTAAAAATCCTTGTTGAAATCCTGAAAAAGGTCAGATAATACAGAATCCAGGTAATTGGGACTAACACGATGTATCAAACAGAACCAGATGAGAACAGGGAGTACCTTGTCATACCACTCAGCGATTTGGTGGTATTTCCCGAAAGCCGGGTGAAATTCAAGGTCGACAAAAACACCGGAGACCTGCTTGCAGAAGCTCTCCGGAAAAACGAGAATACCTATGCCATTGCGTTGACGGTGAAAGACGATGCCGGGACTTCCCGGGTCTCTCCGGATGGCATGTACCGTACTGGCTGCCTTCTGAAGGTCGCGGTCCTCACGCCCACGGAGGACGGTCACGTCGTCGCGGCAGGGGCCCTTTACAAAGTTGAGGCAAAAGACCTGGTCTTGAGAGGCGAACAATTCTACGCTACCTGCAGGCCCGTCATCGACACGGACTACCCTGACGACGAGATCAGGGCTGCGCTGCTCGGGGAGATCAAGAAAGCAATCCACGAAATAAGCAGTCATTTCCAGGGTTCAGAGCACTTTACCCTGCCTGTCGACCGGATGACCTCGATCGACCAGGTGATCGGGTACGTGATGCCGTTTACGCCGGTATCGGTCGGCGATAAACAGGCAATTCTCGAGACGACCTCGGCGAGACAGCGGTATCTCGGGTTCCTCGAGCTCCTGGTGAACCTTCGGGAGAACATCAGCATACGGGTGGAGATGGCCCGCAAGGTTTCTGAAAAAGTAACGAAGTCCAACAGGGAAGCGATGCTCCGGGAACAACTGAAAGTGATCCAGGAAGAGCTCAACGAAAGCGAAGGGTCGGGGACCGGAGATTCCGGTTACCGGGAGCGGATCGAGCAATCGAAAATGCCGGATTATGCCCGCGAGAAAGCCCTTTCCGAGCTCCGGAAGCTTGAATCCGGAGGTGGCCAGAACCACGAGAGCCATATCATCCGGAACTACCTCGACCTCCTGCTCGACCTCCCCTGGGTGACCGAAGAAAAGTCCGGGGTCGATATCAGTCATGCGAGGAAAGTGCTTGCCGAAAACCATAACGGGCTCGAAAAGGTAAAAGAACGGATCGTCCAGCACCTGGCGGTAATGAAATTAAAACATGAAAAACAAGGCTCGATCCTCCTCTTTGCAGGTCCTCCGGGCACGGGAAAAACAAGCCTCGGGAAGAGCATAGCGGACGCCCTCGGCCGGAAATATGTCAGGATAAGCCTTGGGGGAGTCAGGGATGAAGCAGAAATACGGGGACACCGGCGCACCTATGTCGGCGCCTTGCCGGGACGGATCATCAGCGGCATAAAGAGGGCAGGGACGAAAAACCCGGTGTTCATCCTCGACGAGATCGACAAACTCGGGTTCTCGAGCATGGGCGACCCTGCCAGTGCCCTCCTCGAGGTTCTCGACCCCGAACAGAACAGTTCGTTCTCAGACCATTACCTCGAAATCCCCTACGACCTGTCTGACGTGCTGTTCATTGCAACGGCTAATAGCTTATCGACGATTCCCGCACCGCTCCTCGACAGGATGGAGCTGATCGAGATATCGGGTTACACGAAATCAGAGAAATTCGCCATCGCAAAGGACCACCTGCTGCCGGCCACCCTCGAAGAACACGGCCTCGATGCAGAAAAAGTCAGGATCGAAGACGATGCCCTGAACGTCATCATCGAGAAGTATACCCGCGAAGCTGGAGTCCGGTGGCTCAAGAAGCAGCTGGCAAAAATTGCTCGGTTCGTGTCTGAGAAGATCGTATCCGGGGAGGCTGCTCTGCCCTACGTGATCAAGGCGGACATGCTGAACAGCATCCTTGGAAAGGAGATCATCCGCCAGGAAGAGGCAAGAAAAGAGACAGTGCCCGGCGTTGTCACCGGCCTTGCATGGACACCTGTCGGCGGCGATATCCTCTTCATCGAGGGGACATTTATGCCCGGAAAGGGACACCTGACCCTCACAGGCCAGCTCGGGGACGTGATGAAAGAGTCTGCGACTATCTCGATGAGCCTGATCAGGTCACGCCTGGCACACACCGGTAACAGTTTCGACTTCATCGCAAGCGACGTCCACATCCATGTCCCTTCTGGTGCGACACCAAAAGACGGCCCTTCTGCCGGTATCACCCTCTTCACGGCCCTCGCGTCACTGATTACCGGAAAGACCGTGGACCCGAAAACCGCCATGACCGGGGAGATCACCCTGAGCGGTGCAGTATTACCGGTCGGGGGCATCAAGGAGAAAGTCCTTGCCGCTCACCGGGCAGGCATCAGGAAGATTATCCTCCCCAGGGAGAACGAGCGCGACCTCGAAGACGTGCCCGAAGATGTCAGGAACGAACTCGTCTTCGTGACGGTCGGCACTGTCGAAGAGGTATTGAAAGAGGCATTAACTATCGACCTGCCGCCGCGTATACTGCCCTGCGCCGGGACCAGTTGTGCGCCGCTTCAGAACATCTGAAACCACCTAAAAACAGTCCATTTTTTTATCCCTGCTAATTTCAGAGAAAAGACCGGGAAATTATGCCAGAGGCCGGTTTATGGTTCCGATTGTGAAGGCCCCGCTCCTCTCCCGATTGATTTTCGTGAACCTTGTTACATCCGGAAAGACTTTCAACTCACCGATTCACCGGTACATATGCCTCCTTATCCAGGTTACATGTATCCGATGCACCCGGGACTTGGCATCCTGTTGATGATCGTAGTCTGGCTGGTCCAGCTGGTAATCGGGTATTTCGTCTACAAGGACGCCAAAGAACAGAAGATGAGCGCTCCGCTCTGGTTCATTCTTGTCATTATACCGATGGCCGGTTATTTCCTCGCGGTCCTCTACGTGATCATCAGGGAAGTCAGAAAACCGGTCGAACCTGATAAGACCCCCATCGACCTCCTGAAAGAGCGTTACGCCAAAGGCGAAATTACGCTGGAAGAATTCGAAAAAGGAAAAAACGCCCTGATGTAAGCGGTATAAACTGAAAAATTTACATTTTTTTTTTTCGTTTGCTTGTTATAACCGCCTGACATCAATGAACCAATAATGGTTCAGAAATAGAGCTGCCATCCCGGGGCATTACCCGAGTTTATTTCTGGAAAGAGGAATAGTAAGAGTCCCGGTGTTATTCCTAAGCCGAGTCCGATACAATGCGCTACCGGTCTCATGAATAATATCCGATGACCCGCACTGATACGTCAGAAGGTGCCGGGGATACTCAAATACCGGTAATTTTCTTGCAGCGTGTTACGAATTTCACCGACAATCGTATATGATTTTTGGAAGATCGGGAAATTCCACATTATCCAATGGATCTCAAATCAAAAACAATTACACCTGACAACATTCATAACCATATCATAGTCTTTGGATCAGTGTTCGACAACCGGAGTCATACTTTGAAGCTATCAACAAGGGGCTGGTTTGCGTTCTCAATCCTCTTCAGCCTCATGGTGATTATTCTTGTATTCGTCACCACATTTAACGAAGAGACGATCAGGTACATACTGCAGTTCAACGTCTTCTTCCTCCTTCTTGCCATAGTGTTCCGCATCGTAGCCCTCATGTTCTGGGGCCTGCGGATCAGGGCGATGTCTGCCTCCCTCGGGTACCGGGTCAGTCTCAGGCATAGCATCAACATGGTCCTTGCCGGCCTGCTCGCGGGAACGATCACGCCGGGCCAGGCCGGGGGAGAACCCGTGCGGGTACATGAACTCTATCGTTCCGGGGTGAAACTCGGCGATGCGGCGGCGATCGTTATCATGGAGCGGGTACTCGACGGAGTTGTCCTTACCGTCATGGGTATCATCCTCATGACACTGATGACCAGCTTCTTCTGGAGCACCTTCAGTCCGGCCCTGATCGTCTTCATTATCATTGCATGGGTCGTCATGATCAGTGTCCTCGTCATTCCCCTCCTTGCCATCCGATACCCTGAATGGACGAAGAAGATGTTGATGAGACTGGTTTCCTGGGGTGTCCCGAAATTTTTCCGGAATTCCCGGACCCACGATCTCATGATCGAACGGGCAGACGATGAGATCAATAACCTGTTCTCGAGCATCTCCCGGTTCGCAGGCAGTGCACGGATCGGATTATTTTCCGGCGGTATTATGACCCTCTGTTTCTGGGTGGTGGAATTCCTGGTCGCTTCGGTGATCCTGATGGGGCTCGGTCTCGGACCCTATGTCGTCGAATCGTTCTTCTTCCAGATCATCATCGCCATCATCAACATGATCCCCCTGACACCAGGGTCCTCGGGGATTACCGAACTCGGGACGTCATCGTTGTACGCTCTCCTGATCCCCTCGGGTATGATCGGTATCTTTGTACTGCTCTGGCGGTTCGTAACGTTTTATCTGAACATCGCCCTGGGTGCCGTGGCCGGCCTCGCCATATTCAGGCGCGAACTCGAAACCAGGAACCAGGGCGCCATGAAAGATGCGGAGAACTGAAATTACCCGTCCGTGCAGCAGGTATCTGACGCTCCAGGGTGTCTGCCCCGCCGCTATGGCGCTTAGTTACGATGGAACCTTCCTGGGTAAACCGCAAAGTCCCGATCGAAAAAAAATTCCTGTCCCGATGCTATCCCTACAGCGAAGAGCAGGGAGAATTGAATTAACCGTTTTCTTCCAAAGACTTCATAAATTGTATGAAATTCTAACAAAAGACGCACGACCCGTTCGGCCGGTTTTGATCATAACGATGAACCATTCGGAAAATGAGAATTCGGGTGTCTGGTTTTCAGTTCTTCCCGGGCGGGTTTGATGAGATGATCTGCCCCGTAGCCGGGTTCGGTTTCTTATATTCCCTGCGGGCATAGGAGAGACGTTTCGATATACCGCCACGCAGGACAATCAGGTACCACTCGAAGATTGTAAGCCAGAACCCGTATTGCTCATAACGCCTGAAATCGAAACCCACATTGAGCTTGGGGTTGTAGACCACCTTTCCCTTCCTGCGTATCCTGATCGCGACTTCAAGGTCATCCCCTGCATCCATGATCCGGTACATCCCCGCCTTCTCCAGGGCTTCGTACCGGAAGACGGTGTTGCATCCGAGCGTGTAATAGTAAAGCTTCGTGGCAACGCCGAACCGCATAAGCATGGTAAAAAGGACGACATACCGTCGGTTTCTCGGGGTATTTTCGATTGGTTTCACCGGGCCGAACGCAAGCACCACTTCCGGGTCCTCGAAAGTTTTTTGGATCTGTTCCACCCAGTCGGGCGCAACAATGCTGTCGGCATCGGTCGTTGCGACGATGTCGTACTGGGCCTTGATAAACCCGTCGTTCCTGGCACCCGGCACCCGTTCCGATGCCTGGATAAAAACGAGGTCCGCATATTCCCTCGCAATTTCTCTCGTGCGGTCCTTTGAACCGCCGTCGACGACGATCAACTCGTATCGATCCCTTGGGACGGTCTGGCTGGACAGAGCCGAAAGGCACCTGCGGATATTTGCGTCCTCATTGTACGTCGGGATAATAATTGAGATCATGGTTGCTGGGAGAATTCCTCATCAGGAAACAATTTCTTTCGCAAATTTATTGATCTCAACCATAAAGAGATTTTCTAAATAATCTTCTCCATTCGCTGAAATTTCTGATAGCGGACATCCCGCGTGCCTGGTTACCCTATATCAGGCGGTTGGTCCCGGACCGACAGTCTGATCAAGGCTTTACCAGGAAAAACAGGGCCATATCTCCATGAATATCGGGAAACCCCAAACGGGCCAGGGAAATTCTGACGGTGATCAATTCATGCCGGACACCCGGTAATTGAGGGGCCGGGCTCCCGCTGCGGGACGAATGCTTCGCTTCCAGAGTCCTGTTCGTGGAACTGGCGAATAACTATGCAGTGCCAGGGGAACCTGACCAGCCGGAACATAGCCGCGAAACCTGGAATATCTTTCCGGGACCTCTGATTTGTCAAAAGATTGATAGCGGTTCGTTCCCAGTAATAGTATACACGAAATCGGGAATGACTCTCCACGAAAATACTGAAAGATATCGATTACAAATGGGTAGTGCTCTCGATCACCACCATCGAGATGTTCATGGTTTCGGTAAACGGAAGCATCACCTTAATTTCCCTGCCGGCGATTTTTAACGGCATCAATGTCGACCCGCTCTCGTCCTTCCAGTACCTTCTCTGGGTACTCATGGGTTACGGCCTGGTAACAGCAACGCTCCTCCTTAGTTTTGGCCGGCTTTCGGACATGTACGGGAGAGTACGCCTGTATAACATCGGATTTTTGATCTTCACCATCGGATCGGTCCTTCTTTTCCTCACGCCGGGAAAAGGCGATGCCGGCGCTATCGAACTGATCATATTCCGTCTCGTCCAGGCTGTTGGCGCCGCTTTCACCTTCTCAAACAGCGCTGCAATACTTACCGACGTATTCCCGGTTAATGAACGGGGCAAGGCCCTTGGCCTGAACCAGATCGCATTTTTATCCGGTCAGTTCATCGGCCTCGTCCTTGGAGGGATCCTGGCCTACTACAACTGGCGCTACGTGTTCCTCGTCAGCGTCCCGGTCGGCATTCTTGGAACTGTCTGGGCTTTCCTCAAGCTGAAGGAGACTGCACATCCGAGGCGGGTCCAGAAGATCGACATATGGGGGAATATCTCGTTTATCGGAGGACTGACAATTTTCCTGATCGGGATTACGTATGCCCTGCTGCCGTATGGGAACGACCCGATGGGATGGGAAAATCCCCTGGTGATCATTTCGATGATTGCAGGTATCATGTTGCTCGTGGCATTCGTGTTCATCGAGCAGCGGGTGAGCAATCCGATGTTCAGACTCGATCTCTTCAGGATCAGGACTTTCACGTACGCCAATACCGCCGGGTTTCTGAGTGCCATCTCGAGAGGCGGGGTGTTTTTCATCCTGATCATGCTCCTGCAGGGCATATGGCTGCCACTCCAGGGCTTCAGTTTCGAATCGACGCCATTCTGGGCAGGTATTTTTATGCTGCCGCTCACAATCGGGTTTGTCGTCATGGGGCCGCTTTCAGGCTGGCTGTCCGATAAATACGGGTCGAGGTGGTTCAGTACAACAGGGATGATTCTCGTCGCCGCATCCTTCCTGATACTTTCCACGCTCCCCTATGATTTCGGTTATCCCCTTTTTGCAGCGGCCCTGTTCGTCATGGGGATCGGAAGCGGCATGTTCGGAGCACCTAATATCGTATCCATCATGAATGCCGTGCCCAGGGAAGACAGGGGCGTCGCATCGGGAATGAGGTCGATGTTGCAGAACAGCGGCATGGTCGTCTCGATGGCGATGTTCTTTACCATCGTTATCGTCAGCCTCTCTCATACATTTCCCCCGGCGCTCGCAGCCTCCCTGACCAGTGCAGGGGTGCCTCAATTAATACCGCCTATGAGTGCGATACCGCCTACGAGTGCCCTGTTCGCGGCGTTTTTAGGATACAACCCTGTCAATGCCATTCTTACTATTCTCCCTGCCGCAGTGGTTGCCGGCATCAGCCCTGCAGCCATCGCGGTCCTAACCGGGACGACCTGGTTCCCAACAACACTCGGCCTGGCATTCATGCCCTCGCTTCGCATGTCATTTTATATCGGAGCGGGGTTATCCATTGTTGCAGGAATATTGTCGTACCTTGCCGGAGGGCGAACGGGGGGAACAAAGCCCGGGAAAAAGGACATACCCATCCTGGTCCCCGGGGAAGAGCAGGTTATGGCGGCGGGAAAACCGGCAACAGAGCAGGGAAGCTACGATGACGTTGTTTGAACGAATTGTGCTCGCTACTGACGGATCGAAAAACAGTACGTCAGCAGTGGCCGAAGCGCTCAGGATAGGAAAGACATCCGGTTCGCAGGTCTTCGTTGTCAGCGTGATCGATTCGAGGGCATTGAGCTCGGTTTCGCCTGAAATACAGGTGACCGGGAGCATCGAGAGGATGCAGGCCGAGGCAGAACTGATAATCAGTGAAGTAAAGAGACTTGAGGACGGGCAGAATGTCCAGGCTGCGATCCTCTATGGCGACCCGGTAAACGAGATCATAAAATTCTCCCAGTCCCGGAATGCCGATCTGATCGTGGTCGGCACAAGGGGCAAAACCGGCATCGAGCGACTCTTCCTCGGAAGCGTCGCCGAGGGAGTCGTGAGAGAGGCAACCTGTCCGGTCCTCGTGGTGAAGAATAACGACCAGGCCTGATCGCCGAATCGCCGGATGGATGATATTGGTCGCGTGCGGCCCATCGATAGTACTTCACGGGACCGGATCTGATAATTTTTCCGGATTCCGGGAAATGGAGAATATTCCCCTGATTTATCAATCGGTACATGTGCATTTGAACAGGCTGGTACCCGGGCATTTACCAGATTATCCCTGCTGATAAACCCTGCATGACGTTGATAATACCCGGTATAACAATCTGCAGGAGACCGATTGTTTTTTAAACCCTGCTAAAGATTCTTTGTCTGGAAGTGATTGTTTTGGACGAGAAATATCTGGCGGTTCTGGTATGCCTGACGATTTTTGCAGCAACCGGTGCGGTATCTGCACAGACATCGGTCGATCAGGGCACGAGCGGTGTTGGAAATGTCTACACGACAGGGAGCATTTATGTCACGTCGACTCCTCCCGGTGCCTCAGCGGTACTCGACGGGGGAGAGGACCTCGTGTATACCCCCGGGACATTCAGCTCGGTCGTGCCCGGGTTGCATAACGTGAGGATTACAAAACCGGGATATCAGGCATATTCTGCAACGGTCGAAGTGACGGCCGGGAACACGAACAACATATTTGCCACCCTAAACCAGGTCACCCAACCAGGCGGCCTTTCAATCAATTCGAACCCAAAAGGGGCCGATTTCTATATCGATAACATCTACATGGGCGTAACGAACCAGATCGTCGGGAACCTCGCCCCGGGAAACCATAACATATCTTTATCCCTCGCAGGATACGAACTGTGGACCGGGCAGTCCAACGTTGTATCGGGCCAGGTCACCTCGTTAAACGTCAATCTCGTCCCTGAAGTCAACCCCCCTTCCGGGGACCTGAGAGTCTCTTCGACACCCGAAGGTGCGGCAGTATACGTGAACAACGATTACCATGGGACCACCCCTATTATCGGGTCTCTTGATATCAGCAACCTGAACCCGGGGAGTTACACGCTCACGCTTAAGAAGGCAGGATATGTCGACTATACGAGCCAGGTTACGATCGTAGCCGGGACGACCACCCAGGTCAACGGCATCCTTACGGCATCGCAGGCACCCAGCGTTGCCACTGCCCAGATTATCTCGAGCCCTGCAGGGGCAGACATCTACATCAACAACCAGTACGTAGGCATTACGCCTATTGAATTCCAGGACGTCAAACCCGGAGCGTATACGGTAGAACTCAGATTACCGGGTTATGCCTCTTATACTACGACCGGGCAGGTGACAGGGGGACAGGCTATCAGCCTGAACGTAGCCCTGACACCGGCCACAACACCGACAACGAAATCGGCTGCAAGTCCCTTCCTGGTCCTTCTTGCTTTGGGGATAGTGGGGCTCGCAGGTTTCCTCGCATGTCGCCGGTATTCCTGACCTGGAAAATCGAAATACTAATTTTTAATGCCGATCGCTCATGAATCCAGGTACCTCCGGGATTTCTTCTTTAGTATCCCCTGCAATTTTTTTGCATGCCGGTAGTGAAGAACCAGGAGGATAGGCGGAGCGAGGCAATATAAGAGGGACGTCCATGGCACCCTTGCCAGGGTCAGTGCGATTGCAGCGATCGATAATACCGGTATGACGAGTGTCTCGGCCTGTTCGATAAAATCATCGATGTGGTGCTTTGCAGGGTCGATCAACCGGTTCCCCGATGCGTAATAGTACTGACAATAAAACAGGATGCCTGCAAGCAGCAGGTTTACCTCAAATATTGTTTCAGCAAGGGGATGAGTTGGAAAATCTGCAACAAGCGATGTCGAGAAGGGGAACAGGACAATGGCAGCCATGGATACCATGTTCAGCCAAAGAAGAACCCTGTCGACGGCCAGGATTTTATGGAACTGGACGTGATGGATTGTCCAGAACCAGGCGATAATAAAAAAAGCAATCAAGAAATGAGTAAACGCAGGGGAGAGGTTCACCAGGAGCGAGTAAACATGTTCTGTCGTGAATTCCTCGAGACTCTGGGGTATATTAAGACCGGTAACGAGCAGGGTCATTGAAAAAGCAAAGATACCGTCTGTCAGTGTTTCCAGCCTGTTCTTTTCGAATCCTATTGTCCTTGTTGTAGTATCTTCGAATATCATATCCGCCACATCACTGAAATGTTGATATCCTGTCGGGGACCAATTAGATCCCCTGTTGCCGTATTCCTGCCCTGATAAAGAATTATCGGGCTTTTTATGTCAAGTTTATTTGACATTATGTCATATATACTTTACTTTTATCTGGGCCTGCCCGGAAGGTAGCTGTTCGGATGGCATGTCATCGGGTAGTGCACCTGATATTCGATAGGGACCAATCAAACGAAGCGGTAATAATCAATTTTAATAGCGTAACACGGGCTTTAATCCGAAAAAAGATCGGCCGGTGCCGTCATTCACGCTTCGTACACGAATACTTCTTCAACAGGGACATTAAAAAATCGTGCAATTTTGAAGGCAAGGTCCAGGGAGGGATCGTATTTTCCTGTCTCAATGGCAACGATCGTCTGCCTGGACACACTGACTTCCCTTGCAAGGTCTTCCTGCCTGAGCCCGCGAATTGCACGGAATACCTTTATCTTATTCTTCATCAACTACCCATTCCCCGTATTTCCTGGCATAATACAGCCGGAACCCCACGTAGAGAAAGATCATCATACAGAGCAGCCCGAGTGAGAGATACCCGATCAGCCTCGGCGATGGAATGTCTCCCGCATTTGCAAACAGTTCTTCGGGGCGTGGCGGTCTGAAGCCAGAGGGGAACCTTGGAATCCGGAACAGGGCTGTTACAGTCCCGATTGCGAAAACAGCGAATAACACCCAGAATACCTGGAGAGTCCTCAGGGCGGCTTTTTCTGTAATCTTTGCACTCCTCTCGTCCTCCACAAGGTCAGTCACCTGCCTACGGGCAAGATAAATGATCACGACCCCGATGATAAACGCACCTTCAGTAAGGAAATGTATTGAATTTTCTATCGAATACCAGAAGATTACAAGGAGAACAAGTGCGACGCAACCAATAAGCAGATAAAATGAATTTTTCTTCATCGTATACCTATGTAAAGAAGATTTTACATTTATTGTGTACTTATGCATTATATAAATTTTATGGTGTGTGGGCCTCCAAACCGGGAACCGGACTATTCCGATAGAAGCGGGCGATGGGACCGCAGTGCCGGGATCGGCCCGGATTCCCCTGGGAGATAGTCCTCCGGGACAAGGGCTTATTTCTATAGCAGTCCGCGGTCCCTGCCGGAACTATCCCAAAGAAAAGGAAAGAGGACGGGTATTTATACCTTAAAAAGAATCTCTTTCAACCGGCTATGAAAAACGACCACGAAATCGACCTGAAAGAGATTGCCCTGCGGGCAATGGAAAAATATGGGTTCGCCACCCGCTTTCCCGAAGCCCTGATACAGGAGACCGATGCTCTCGAAGAGAGGATATTTCCCGAAGAACCTGAGGGAAACAGCGATCTCAGGAGGGTCAACTGGTCGTCGATCGATAATGAAGACTCGATGGACCTGGACCAGCTGGAATATTGCGAATCAGGCCCTGACGGCGAGATCGAAGTAAAAATCGCTATTGCAGACGTCGACACGTACGTCCGGAGCGGATCGCGGGCCGACCGTTATGCGGCTCATAACGGCACATCTGTCTATACCGGTATCGTCACGTTTCCAATGCTCCCGGACCGCCTGTCAAAAGGGATGACGTCGCTTCTTCCAGGAAAAGACCGGATGGCCGTCATTATTGCCTACAGCGTGCTTCCAGATGGCAGTGCCCGGCACGGAAGCATCACAAGGGGTCTTGTCTCCAACAAAGCAAAACTCATTTATGAACAGGTCGGAGACTGGCTCGAGGGGATCGGCCCGATCCCGGACCCGGTACGCGATGTCCCGGGGATGGAGAAACAGATCCGCCTGCAGGATGAAACTGCCTGCCGGCTCAGGAAATACCGCATGCAACAGGGAGCTCTCGACCTGGATACCATAGAAGCCCAGGCGGTAATGGCAGAGGGATCGGTCAGGGATATCGTTGTCAGAAAACAGAACAGGGCCCATTGGATCATCGAAGAATTCATGGTTGCGGCGAATGGCTCCATGGTGGACTTTCTAGGCCGGGCCGGGACCCCCCTGATCCAGAGGGTCGTAAGGATACCGAAAAACTGGCAGGGAATCGTCAGCACGGCCGCAGGTTATCACGAAATGTTGCCCACGCAGCCTGATTCGAAGGCACTTTCCCTCTTTCTTGGAAAGCAAAAAGAAAACGATCCCGTCCATTTTCCCGACCTTTCGCTGACCATTGTGAAATTGCTCGGGCCGGGCGAGTACGTCACCCTTGCACCGGGAGATTCGCCTGCAGGACATTTTGCACTCGCAGTGACCGATTATACGCACGCAACGGCCCCGAACCGCCGTTATGTCGACATCATCAACCAGAGGCTCCTCAAATCGGTTCTTGACGGGGCCCAACCGCCCTATACAACCAAAGAGCTTGATGCGAATGCCGAATGGCTTACCGACCGGGAAAAGGCCTCAAAAAAAGTGGAACGTTTTATGCGGAAATCTGCAGCGGCAGTGCTGCTCGGTGAAAGGATCGGGGAATTATTCGATGCGCTGGTCACCGGCGTCACCGGACACGGCACCTATGCGAGGCTGATCGCTCCCCCTGCCGAGGGCAGAATAGTCGTAGGCGAGAAAGGTCTGAAAGTCGGCGATAGAATCCGGGTCAGATTATTGAAAACGGATCCCTATAACGGGTTCATCGACTTCGAACATGTCAGATTCGGGAGGACCTGAACGACAGGCCTCGTTCACCCGGAACCCGTCAATCACCAATATTTAGAGGCTTTTACGATCCGATCGTTTCACACAGCCAATGTCATCATGATCATTGGTAATAAATCCGGCTGATCTTTTCAGGGGAATCGGGATTACCCGAAATCAGCCGGGCCTCACGCAATTTTAACCAGGGCTTCAAGTAACCGCTTTCACAAACGTATCGAAACCGATCCGTTCGATCGTCTCACCCAGGCGTTCCAGGGGTTTAGCATTTTCCCGGTAAAATGCGATTACGTTCCGGGCGAGCCCCACAGCTTGTTCTGCTGTCAGGCCGTTTGCAAACTCCCTGCCGATTCGTGCCGTCCCTCCACCCTTTCCACCGGCCACTGCCGTGAAGCCGTCGTCGGTGCCGAAGAACCCGAGGTCTTTCATCCAGGAGTCGCTGCAACAATTGGAACACCCCGAGATACCCATCTTGAACTTGGCCGGGGCAGGCCTGCCGTAGAACTCCCTGTCGAGGGCAAAGCCAAGGCCTGGACTGTCCTGTTTGGCTTTCTTGCACGACCGGGTGCCGGGGCATATCTGGATACTGCGTATCGTCAGGCCGATCGCCCTGGAGCGGTCCTCAAATTCAGCCCATGCACTATCGAGGTCCTCCTCGCGGAGACCAATAATAGCAATGCGCTGGGCCCCGGTAAGCTTGACGTATTTTGCATGATATTTATCGGCGACATCGGCGATCTTCCGGAGCATCGCAGGCTCTACAAAGCCACCGGGGATATGGGGATGGATCAAAAACGTCTCCATGTCTCTCTGAATAATCGCACCCTTCTCAGGTATGTTTGCTTTTACCATCCGGATCATCATTCCTCATTTTGATAAAATTAGCAATGACTGGTTGATACAAACATCTTCCGATTCTCGCATGAACCAGGGGGAAGTCTCAAGCCATGAAGATTTCACCAATCGGAACCGTTCACGGCATCATCTTTGGTGGGGGCCGCCCATGCGGCGGGGTGGGGCCATAGGAGCGTCAGGTCACTTGAATCATATGAGACAGAGAACACCGGTAAACGGATGGCACGTTGAATAGAGGAATCCAGTATAGCCGGATATCCTTGAAAAACCGATTGGTCTCAACCAATCAAAACCGGGGATTTTTCCACGGTAATGAAGATCAGCCCGCTTTCATAACGTCAGCAGGGATACATTGTCAGAAGAAGCCTTTTTCCGGCATCGGTTTTGAATATACGATGATAAATGGACTCAGTTGCCGCTTTGTCCATCGCGTCTTCGAAGATATTGACCAGAAAGTCGGCCTCGACCAGGATCTGGAAATCGGTGCCGTCGATCTTCGTATAGGTATGATGGTTGCCGGTGATGAAACAGACCCGGTCGATCATTGGTCCGGGGATACCGAGTTCCTCGAGGATCTTCCGTGCTACGGCAGGTCCCTCGATCTGCTGATACACGCCTGCGGACGAATGGTACTTCCGTTCGGCCTCTACAATTCCTATGTCGTGGAGGAGCGCCGTGCACAGGACGGTCTCTTCGGTCTCCGAATCCAGGTGTTCATGGTAACTGATGATGCGGGCGAATGCAAAGACCTTCAGCGCATGATTGATCCTCCGGGTGTCGCTGCCGAAGTACCCGATCATCTTTTCCATGACATTTGGGATCATCGTTTGAATTCTTTCGTTCTGATGCCATATTGTTGTTTGGCTTTCCGGGACATGACCTGTTGAAAAGTACCCAGATTATCGGCAGGTTCTCCTTCAATTCCCAAAGATAGAAGTTTTCCCTGGAATCCAGAGGAGGGTGAACATGACGAGATCGTAGAATACCCGGGCATGATGAGCCCGTCGTCCCTGCCGATGGGATGCCCCAAAGCCACAGGAGCCGGAGTTGATAACTTGGAAAAATGATTATTTCGTTTTGATCAATACGAGGGCACACTGGTCGGCGAGGAATGGGGAATCCGGCTGAAACTTAATGAATTGCCAAGTTTGTCGGTAATGGACATCTGCTGGTTCGGGAACACCGTATAACTTACCGCCGTTCCGAGGATGGTGAGATACGATTGTTCGGTGCTGCTCGAAGAGGAACAATACATCTGTGTGGAGGTCAGCGGACCGATTGAAATACCGGTTCCCGATGGAAGGTTCTGTCCCGTGATGGTATATGGTCCGCCATAGTTATTGCACCCGCCAAATCCCGATACATGACCTTGGTTGTCGAATATCGCGGTAATCTGACCGTTTGCATCAAGCGGTGCCGTCGCACCCTGGTAAAGGATTGCCTGCAGGTACCAGGTCCCGGTCAGGGCGGGTGCCGATGTCGGTACCTGGTTCGTCGGGACCGGAGGCTGCGTTATCGCCGGTGTCGGACCCGGTGTAGTCTGTACCGGTTGCGGCTGAACCGGATTCGTCGTGCACCCTGCAACGAGCAGTACCAGGAGGAGCCCGAGAAACAGAAACAAATAACAGGATCTCATATGCCCCAATGACCAATCAAGGATATTAAATCTTTCTCATTTCCGGTTATCGGGAGAAACCGGTGGCTTAAGAAATGATTTCCATGCTGCAAGAAAGCACAACCCAATCTGAGTATGGCTACCATGGGTCGGGGTCCCCAGAACAGGCAGAGAGGTCTGAAAGGTGTCCCCCGGGCGGCACAGGAGCCGGATCAGGGTGCATTAATCTTCCCTGACAGGGAGTTACACCAGAATGGCGATATAGTATCGGAATAAAATGATATTGATAATAATCCGCGGGATGAAAGAGGGCTACCTCGGTTACCTGTAAGGAGGAACAATGACGGGATGTAAAACCAATCAGAGGGATTTCAGAGGGGGTCGCCGGATCCTGGTCCCCCTTAAGATGGGGTCGTTGGTTGTCGTTATCCTGGTTGCATGGTGCATGCTGCCTGTTGCCGGAGCGAATGTCACGGCGACAGCAACGACCACCGCTACGGCTACAACAGCCAGTCCGACAGCGACGGCCACAACCAGCGCCACCGCAACCGCAACAGCAACCCACACCACTACCCAGACGACCGCTGCCACGACCGCGGCTACGACCGCCGCGACCGTCACTGCCACGACATCGGTTACAACCACGGCGACAACGGCAGCCACGACGACCGCTACCACGTCATCGACCAGCCAGACAAAACCAAATGCAGGGTTCACGGCAGATCCATCAACAGGCCTTCCACCTCTCACCGTGCAGTTTACCGATTTGTCGACAGGCGGGCCGGTATCGTGGACCTGGGACTTTGGCGACGGGGATTCCGATACCTCACAGAATCCAAGCCACACGTATGATACCGCAGGTACTTACACGGTTACCCTGACCGTGGTAAACAGGCAGGGTGTGAGTGGCCAGAAATCGGAGCCCAATTATATCTCTGTTGACGAAGTTACCGCTACCCCGACAGAAACGACAACCACGACAGCGACCACCGCAACTTCGACTACCCTGGCAGCCGGGTTCAGCGCCTCTCCGCTGAATGGGACTGCGCCCCTTACGGTCACCTTCACCGATTCGTCATCGGGTTCGCCTGATGAATGGAGCTGGGATTTTGGGGACGATACTACCAGCTCCGATCAGAACCCGGCCCATACGTACCAGAACTCCGGGTTATATACCGTCTCGCTCAAAGTCAGCAAATCGGGCGATACTGATAAAACCACCAAGGTCTCGTACGTTACCGTTTCAGGGGATTTTGGTGCTGCAGGGATCAGTCAGACCGATGCGACGCCCGTTCCGACGCTGATGAAAAAATCCCAGCTCCCGGGCACCCCGATCCCAACGCCCATAATCCGGCAGCAGACTCAGGCCCAGACCAATGTAACCCCCGTGCTGACCGGACAGGCATGGCTTGATCGGGAGAACAAGAAACTGGCGGATGCCGAAGCCGCAGCATCGGGCCAGCATTCAGATATCGTTACGCAGATAATCGGGTTTTTCAAAGGGATCTTCTCCTGGATCTAATTTTTCCGGTAATCCTGACGAAGGCCGGATAGAAAATCGATAGGGAATAATATAACCTACCCCTTTGTTGATTGCGATATAACCGGCAATCCATAGACAATTTTATTTCAGAAACGAATTAAACCGGTTGCAACTCAGCCCATGGGGTTGCGCCACCTCACTCTTGCAATGCCCAATTAAAAAATTCTTATAACGTCCGGGCCGAAAGGGGGGTTCATCCCCGCCCTGTCCCTTCTATCAAGATGACCGGCGGACAGGGCGGGGGTGAGAATCAGGAATTAGGTTCCCTGGACTATCCTATCCCTACCTGGAACGCCGAAGCGGCGGGGCGGAGCTTATGGGAGCGTCGAATTATATGATTTCTACGTTCTTAATCGGGATCCAAAGCATATCGGCGAATATGAATGAATCAAAGAATATCAAGGGGGCAAAAAAAAGGTTAGAATGACCAGGGAATCGGGACGAACAGTTGCAGGGGTGGTGTATAGTTGGGGTTCGGAGCTACGTGGATATACTTCTCCCTTGTATAGACATTGGTACCGTTCGGTCCGATGGTCGTCAGGGTTACCGTGAAGTCACCCGGCCTGATGTATACGTGGGACGGGTCTTTTCCTGTTACGATCGTCGATGCGTCCCCGAAGTTCCAGTACCGGAGCCACGGGTTTCCGGTCGATATCTCGGTGAACTGGACACGTAATGGGACCATTCCGGACGTCGGGTTGCCGATGAAGGCCCCTTCAGGAGTTACGTTCACCTGGATATAATTCGTCCTGAGTTTCGAGCTGGACCCGCCGGGTCCCGAAACCGTCAGGTTCACCGAATAGGTCCCGGCATTCTGGTACGTGTATACCGGGTTCTGTGCCGTGCTGTCGATCTGACCGTCATTGTTGAAATCCCATGCCCACGCAGTTACGTTTCCGGTCGACTGGTCGATGAACTGGACCGCGAGGGGTGCATAGCCGGCCGTGACGTTTGCCTGGAAATCAGCGACGGGATGGGTCGGCGATACCGATATGAATTCGTCCTTGACCTTCGAATCCGACCCGCCGGGTCCGGTCACCGTCAGGTTCACCGAGTATGTTCCCTGAGACAGGTAGGTATACGTCGGGTTTTGGGCCGTGCTGTCGATATGCCCGTCA
>Ga0335071_10000827_pt1 | contig 33332 bp, 25 predicted proteins | sample Lox_Sample_15_FD_206724 | JGI IMG/M metagenome (GOLD analysis project Ga0335071, IMG submission 206724) | Soil microbial communities from Loxahatchee National Wildlife Refuge, Florida, United States - Lox_Sample_1.5 | ecosystem: Environmental > Terrestrial > Soil > Wetlands | place: USA...
GGCCCCTGATCCCGAACTCGCCCTCCAGGTAGCAGGCGCAGGGCAGGATCTTGTGCTTGTCCTTCAGCACCGCGTCCACCATCTCCGTGGTCGAGGAGGACGGCGCGTAGTAGGCGGAGCCCGTCTTAAGCAGGGACACGATCTCGGCCCCGCCGTTGGCGGTGCGCTTGACGATGGCCTCCACCTTGTCGGCCGGCAGCAGCTCGGTGATCGGGACACCGGCGACGGTCGAGTAGCGCGGCAGCGGCACCATGGTGTCGCCGTGGCCGCCCAGCACGAAGGCGCTCACGTTCTCCACCGAGACGCCCAGCTCCATGGCGATGAAGGTGCGCATGCGGGCCGAGTCGAGCACGCCGGCCATGCCGAAGACCCGCTGCTTGGGGAACCCGGAGACCTTGTGGGCCACCTGGCACATGGCGTCGAGGGGGTTGGAGACGACGATCAGGACGGCGTTCGGCGAGTGCTTGACCGCGTTCTCGGTGCACTCGCGGACGATCTTGTAGTTGGTGTTGAGCAGGTCGTCGCGGCTCATCCCGGGCTTGCGGGCGATGCCGGCAGTGATCACCACCAGCTCGGAGCCCGCGGTGTCCGCGTAGTCGTTGGTCCCGATCACCCGCGAGTCGGAGAGCTCGATGGGCGTGGCCTGGCGCATGTCCAGGCCCTTGCCCTGCGGCATGCCCTCGACGATGTCGACCAGGACCACGTCCGCCAGCTCGCGGTCCACGATGCGCTGCGCCAGCGTCGCCCCGACGTTTCCCGCGCCGACGACGGTGACCTTCCTGTTCATCGCAGTTCCCCCGTGAATGAGTGCGATCCCAGGAAATTCTAACCTGCCGCGGCGTTGGTAGAATGGCCCGACCCGAGGAGGTCCCCTTCCCCATGCCCTACCAGCAGGTGACGGTGCCGGCAGCAGGCGAGCGCATCACCATCGGCGGCGGCCGGCTGCGCGTGCCCGACCGCCCGATCGTGCCGTTCATCGAGGGCGACGGCACCGGCCCCGACATCTGGCGGGCCAGCGTGCGGGTGCTCGACGCGGCCGTGGAGAAGGCCTACGGCGGGCGGCGGAAGATCGCCTGGATGGAGGTGTACGCGGGGGAGAAGTCGTTCAAGAAGCTCGACACCTGGCTGCCCGACGAGACGGTGGCCGCCTTCCGCGAGTTCCTGGTCGGCATCAAGGGGCCACTCACCACCCCCATCGGCGGCGGCATCCGCTCGCTGAACGTGGCGTTGCGCCAGCTGCTGGACCTCTACGTGTGCCTGCGGCCGGTGCGCTGGTTCGAGGGCGTGCCCTCGCCGGTACGGCACCCGGAGAAGGTCGACATGGTGATCTTCCGCGAGAACACGGAGGACATCTACGCCGGGATCGAGTTCGAGGCGGGCAGCGAGGAGGTGCGGAGGATCCTCTCCTTCCTCAAGGAGAGCTTCCCCCAGGCGTACGCCAGGGTGCGCTTCCCGGAGACCACGGCTATCGGCATGAAGCCGGTCTCACGCGAGGGCAGCGAGCGGCTGGTCGGGGCCGCCATCCGGTACGCTCTCGACAACCGGCGCAAGAGCGTCACCTTCGTGCACAAGGGCAACATCATGAAGTTCACCGAGGGGGCCTTCCGCAACTGGGGCTACGCCCTCGCCGAGCGCGAGTTCGCGGACCGCGTCTACACCTGGGACCAGTGGGAGAGGACCAAGCGGGAGAAGGGCGAGGCGGCGGCCGGCGACGAGCAGAAGAAGGCGCTCGCCGCCGGCAGGATCCTGATCAAGGACGCCATCGCCGACATCACGCTGCAGCAGGTGCTCACCCGGCCGGACGAGTTCGACGTGATCGCCACCCTCAACCTCAACGGCGACTACCTCTCGGACGCGCTGGCGGCCCAGGTGGGCGGCATCGGCATCGCCCCCGGCGGCAACATCAACTACCTCACCGGCCATGCCGTCTTCGAGGCCACCCACGGGACCGCCCCCAAGTACGCGAACCAGGACAAGGTCAACCCGGGGTCGGTCATCCTCTCCGGCGAGATGATGCTGCGCTACCTGGGCTGGACCGAGGCGGCGGACCTCGTGGTCAAGGGCATGGACGGCGCCATCGCTGCGAAGCGGGTGACCTACGACTTCGCCCGCCTGATGGAGGGGGCGACGGAGGTCAAGACCTCGGAGTTCGGCGACGCCGTCATCTCGAGAATGGGCTGACCGCGTCTACAGCTACCCAGGGGGGCTGGGGGGATGGAATCCCCCAGAACAGAGGAAGCTGGCCCGGCCGGGCCCTCCTGGCGGCTACTCCCCTCCCACGTCACCCTTCGGTGATGTGGGAGGGGTCGCCCTATCTCGCTCTCTCCACGAACCGCCCGTCGCGGGTGTCGACGCGGATGCGCTCGCCCGGCTCGATGTAGGCCGGCACCATCACCGTGAGGCCGGTCTCGACCTTCGCCGGCTTGAGCTGCGCCTGCGCGGTCGCCCCCTTGATGGGCGGGTTGGTGTCCTCGATGGCGAGGTCGACGGTCAGCGGCAGGTTGAGGGCGATCACCCGGTCCTGGAAGACCACCGTCCTCACCTCGAGGTTCTCGAGCAGGTAGCCGGCGGCCTCGCCGACGTGATCCGCGTCCAGCGTGATCTGGTCGTAGCTGCCGAGGTCCATGAACACGAAGTCCTCGCCCTGCCGGTACAGGAACTGGGCCGGGCGCTGGTCGACCTCCGCCGTGGTCACGGTCTCTCCGCCGCGCCAGGTCTTCGCCAGCGTCTGGCCGGTGCGCAGGTTCCTGACCTTCGCCTTGACCAGCAGGCTCGCCCCGCGCGCCGACGGCGTCTGCGAGGTGACCTCGGTCGCCTGCCAGGGGTCGCCGTCGATCTCCAGGATGTCCCCGCGCGCGATCTCCGTGACGTTGACGATCATCGCCTCAACCCAGCTTCAGGAAGCGCGCCTCGCGGATGCCAGGCACCTTGGCCAGCTCGCCGAGCGCCGCCGGCGGCAGCTCGCTGTCCACCTCGATCAGCATGATGGCACGCCCGCTGCCTGGCTTCCTGCCCAGGCCCATGCGGGCGATGTTGACGCCCTGCGCGCCCAGCACGGTGCCCACCCGTCCCACGATGCCGGGGGTGTCCTCGTTGCGGATCATCAGCAGGTTGCCCTGGGGGATGGTGTCGACCTCCACGCCGTCGACGTCCACCAGCCGCAGGTGCGCGCCGCCGAACACGGTGCCGGCCACCGACAGCTCCGCCTCGCCGGTCTTCAGCCGCAGCGCCACCAGGTTGGCGAAGCTGACCGAGGCCGAGGAGGTCGACTCCAGGATCTCCACCCCGCGGTCCTTGGCGATGTCGAGCGCGTTCACCAGCGTCACGCCCTCGGCCAGGTGCGGCTTGAGCACGCCGGTGACCGCGGCCGAGAGGATCGGCTTCAGGTCGATCTCGCGCAGGTCGCCGTATACGCCGAGCTCCAGCCGCTCCAGCGCACCCGGGCAGGCCTGGGCCAGGAACAGGCCCAGTCGCTCCGCCAGGTCCATGGCCGGGCGCACCTTGTCGTAGAGGTCGCCGGCCAGCGAGTAGAAGTTGACCGCCTGCTGGATGACCCCGCCCTTCAGGTAGTCGCGCACCTGCTGCGCGATGTCGGTGCCGACGCGCTCCTGCGCCTCTTTCGTCGAGGCGCCCAGGTGCGGCAGCGCCAGCACCTTCGGGTGCTTCGACAGGCGCCAGTCCTTGGGCGGCTCCTGCGGGTGCACGTCGAGGGCGGCGCCCGCCACCCGGCCGCTGTCGAGAGCCGAAAGCAGCGCCTCCGTCTCGATCAGCTCGCCGCGGGCGGCGTTGACGATACGCACGCCGCTCTTGACCTTCGCCAGCGCCTCCTTGCCGATCAGGTGCTTCGTCTCCGGCGTGAGGGTGGTGTGCAGCGTGAGGTAGTCGGAGGCCTGCAGCACCTCCTCCAGCGTCCGCAGCTTGACGTGCAGCGCCTCCGCCACCGCCGGCGCCACGAACGGGTCGTAGGCCTGCACCTCCATGCCGAAGGCGCGGCAGCGCGACGCCACTTCCCTGCCGATGCGGCCGAAGCCGATCACGCCGAGGCGCTTGCCGAACAGCTCCACCCCGGCGAAGGACTTGCGGTCCCACTTCTCCGCCTTCATGGCCGCGTCGGCCGGAGCGAGGTTGCGGGCGAGGGCGAGCATCAGCGCCACCGCCAGCTCGGCGGTGGACACGGTGTTGCCGCCGGGCGAGTTCATCACCAGCACCCCGCGGCGGGTGGCGGCCGCCAGGTCGACGTTGTCCACACCGACGCCGGCCCGGCCGATCACCTTCAGGCAGCGCGCCGCGCCGATCACCTCGGCGTTCATCTGGCTGCCGCTGCGGATCAGGATCGCATCATAGGTGGGTACGAGCTTCACCAGCTCCGCGGGCGGGAGCGCCTTCTCCTGGTCGACGGTCCAGCCCTCGGCACGGAGGATCTCGGCGCCGCGCTCAGTGATGCCTTCGAGTACGAGGATGCGATGGCTCAATTTCTATTCTCCGTCTCCCGGTTTGGGACGAGGGCGAAACGGCTGGCGCGCGATTATCGCTCGACCCGTGACGCGATGGTGCCATGCGTCGGTGGCACGAGGCGCTGACACCCGCCCGCGGCCGATCGCCCGCGCCCGACGGTCCACACAATTTGTGGAAAAACCTGTGGAAACTCCGCGTTTACGCTGACCGAAGCCTTTGTTCTTCAGCAGGTTGATCCAGTTTGCACTTCGTGACAGCAGTGCGACGGAGGCATGCGATTTGCGTTGCTGGAGATCCGTCGCGTGCCCCGTGTAGCGCCGATCACGGGCGCCGTCATCTCCTTCACGTACTACACTTGCGAAGGAGGACGAGGATGCGACGCACGCTGCTGACGATCGCGCTCCTGGCGCTCGCGCAGGCTGGCATCGCGCAGGAGGCGCAGGCGAAGAAGGACGCGCAGGCGGACCCGGAGAAGCAGGCGCAGGGCTCAGCCGAGGAGACGACGGCGCCGCGGCCCGCCATCCGCGTGCTGCAAGATCCTTATGACCTCGCCTCGTTCTACCGCTCCGGCGGCTCGGCCCCGGAGGGCTGGGCGGGGCTCAGCAACGACCCCGGATACGCGATCGCCGGGTTCTACCGTTCGCAGCAGGGAAACGCGGTGCGCCCGCGCTCCCGCTACGGCTGGTCGGCGTTCTGGACCGGCGGCTACGGCGCTCGCCGGCCGGCGCCCCTGCTCTCGTACCGTCGCACGATCGGCGAGAACGGCGACCTGCTGCTGGCGGTGCCGTTCCTGGCACCGGTGGGGCCGATCAGCGGGGCCTTCTTCGGGTACTAGCGGGGCGGCCGGCCGTCTGCTCGAAGCGGCGGCCGGTCTCGCGGAAGAAGCGGTCGGCGAAGCCCTCCAGCCCGCCGACCGTTTCGTCGCGCTCCATCTTCTCGACGCGGTGCATGGGGAGGAACAGGGTGACGAGACCCAGCCCCGGCTCCTCGCCGCGGGCCTCCTGCCGCAGCCAGTCGTCGAACGCCGCCAGGTCGATGCCACGCAGCGCGACCCCCGCCGCGTCGACGCTCGCCAGCAGCCCGAACATCTTCTCGCGCGGCGAGTGCAGGTAGAGGACGACCGGCGTCCCCGGCGCGAACGCGTCGATCATGCCCGCCCCCGCGCCGGCGCGTGCCGGTCGAAGAACGCCGCCAGGCGCCGGGCTCCCTCCTCGAGGTCCACCGGCGCGGCCGCGAAGGAGAGCCGGAAGAACCCCGGCGCGTGGAAGCCCTCGCCCGGAACCACGGCCACCGACGTCTCGTCGAGCAGGCGGGTCGCCAGCGTCAGCGTGTCCGGCACCTCACGGGTGAGCGCGCGGGTGACGTCCGGGAACACGTAGAAGCCGCCGCCGGGCCGCGTACAGCGGACGCCCGGCAGCGCCGCGACCCTGGAGTGGATGAAGTCACGCCGGCGTCGGTACTCGGCGGCCATCGCGCGCAGCGGCTCCTGGGAGGCCGTGAGCGCCTCGGCGGCCGCCAGCTGGGAGAAGGTGGCCGGACCCTGGACGGAGTGGGAGTTGAGCGCGGTGGCGGCCTCGACCAGGGCCGCCGGCCCGATCACCCAGCCGACGCGCCAGCCCGTCATGGAGTAGCTCTTCGACACCGTCCCCACCACCACCAGCGCGCCGGCGGCCGCCTCCCTCACCGCCTGCAGCGCCGGGGGCGGCTGGCCGTCGAACACCAGGTGGGCGTAGGTGTCGTCGTACACCAGCCAGAAGCCGTGGCGCCGGGCGAGAGCCGCGATCCGCAGCAGCTCCGAGGGGTCGACGACCGCGCCTGTCGGGTTGGACGGGCTGTTGATCACCACCGCCCGCGTCCTGCGGCTGACGGCCTGGGCCACGGCGCGCGCGCTGATCCGGAAGCCGCTCCGCTCCGACAGCCGCACGAGTACCGGGGTGCCGCCCGCCACCCGCGCGGCCTCGGCGAAGGTCGGCCAGGCGGGGACGGGCACCACCACCTCGCTCCCCCGATCCAGCACGGCCTGGTAGAAGAGCGCCAGCGCCTGCTTGCCGCCGACCGTGACCACCACCTCCTCGGGTGCGATCCGCAGGCCGAAGTCCTCGCGGTAGCGGTGCGCCACGGCGCTGCGCAGCTGGGGCAGGCCCGCAGCCGGCGCGTAGCGGGTGCGGCCGGCCGCGATCGCGCTCCGGCCGGCCTCGACCACGTGCGGGGGGGTGGGCTGGTCCGGCTCGCCCACCGTGAAGTCGAGCACGCGCACGCCTGTCTCCCGCAGCGCCCGCGCGCGCGCCGCCATGGCGACGGTCGGCGAGACCCCCAGCCGGCGCGCCCGTCGCGCCAGCGGCAGCGCGCCCCAGGCCTGCGCCACTATCGCCCCCCTCCCCTGGCGCCGCCGGGCCGCCGGGCCCCGACCGGCGCCGCGTACTTGTCGCTGAGCCGCCGCTCCACCACCGGCGGCACCAGCTCGGTCACCCGTCCCCCGAGCTGGAACACCTCCTTCACCAGCCGCGAGGAGACGTAGGAGTAGCTCTCGGCCGGCATCATGAACACCGTCTCGATCTGCGGGTTCAGCCGCCGGTTCATCAGGGCCATCTGGAACTCGTACTCGAAGTCGGAGATGGCGCGGATGCCGCGGATGATCACGCTGGCCCCCACCCGCTCGGCGTAGTCGACCAGCAGGCCGCTGAAGGTGTCGACGTCCACCCGCGGGTTGCCGTGGTAGGCCTCGCGGATGATCTCCCGCCGCTCCTCGACGCTGAACAGCGGCTGCTTGTCGGCGTTGACCAGGATGGCCATGCGCACACGGTCGAAGACGCGCAGCCCGCGCTCCACGATGTCGAGGTGGCCGTTGGTGATGGGGTCGAAGGATCCGGGGAAGACGGCGAGCGACTCACGGGGCCTGGTCTTCATCTGTGTCATTCTCCCCCGCGCCGGCGGCAGCCGCCTCGCCCCGGCGGCGGTAGAAGCTGAGGCAGTGATCGCCCACCCGCAGCAGCCGCGTGCGCGCGAGGGCGCCTATTGTCTCCGGAAGCGCACGCTTCTTGAAGTGCTCGGCCACCGCCACCCCGCCCTCGGCCAGCAGCCGGTCGCCCGCCAACTGTATCAATGATTGATATAGCTGGCTCTCGTAGGGCGGGTCGAGATAGACGACGTCGAAGCGCAGGCCGCGGTCGGCCAGCGCGGGGAGCGCCGTCTGCGCCTCCTGCCGGAAGACCTGCACCGAACCGCCGGCGCTGGCCAGGGCGCGCGCGTTCTCCCGCGCCGCCTCCACCGCCGCCGCCGAGCGGTCCACCAGCACCACCTCCGCCGCCCCGCGCGAGAGCGCCTCCAGCCCCACGCCGCCGCTGCCGGCGAAGGCGTCCAGGAAGCGGCAGCCGGGGATCTCGCGGGCCAGCACGTCGAACAGCGACTGGCGCACCCGGGCTGCGGTCGGCCGGGTGCGGTCGCCCGGGGCGGTCTTCAGTCGCCGGCCGCGGCCAGCGCCGCCGATGATGCGCACCATGCGCTGACGATAGCGCGAACGGAGGCCGGACGCGTGGTCAGGAGGCCTTGCCGCCCCAGGGCGACGTCGCCCGCCATTCGGCCAGCTTCTCGGCGGGCATGGGCCGGGCGATGTAGTAGCCCTGGGCCAGGTCGCATCCGTACGAGCTGAGCAGCTCCAGCGCGGCCTCGTCCTCGACGCCCTCGGCCACCACCCGCAGGCCGAGGTTGTGGCCCAGCTCGCTGGTGGAGCGGACGATCGCCTTGTCCCTGCCGTTCTCGCCGGCATTCATGCCGAGGACGAAGGACTTGTCGATCTTGATCTCGCTCACCGGCAGGTCGCGGAGGTAGCGCAGGGAGGAGTTGCCGGTGCCGAAGTCGTCGATGGAGACGCTGACCCCCAGCGCGTCGAGCATCACCAGGATCTCGGCGGCGCGGGCGCTGTCGGTCATCACCGCGCTCTCGGTGACCTCGAGCTGCAGCCGCTGCGGGGCGAGCTCGTGCGCCTTCAGCAGCTCGGTGATACGGGGCGTGAGCTGGGGGTCGTGCAGCGAGCGGGCGGAGAGGTTCACCGCCACGTCCAGCCCCTCGTCCGACCTCTCCCAGGCGGCGCACTGCCGCACCGCCTGCTCGAGCACCCACCAGGTGAGGGGCTTGATCACCCCCGCCTCCTCCGCCGCCGGGATGAAGTCGCCCGGCGGGACGATGCCCTTGCGGGGGTGGCGCCAGCGCAGCAGCGCCTCCACGCCGACCACCAGCCGCGTGCGCAGGTCCACCTTCGGCTGGTAGTAGAGCTGGAGCTGGCCCGCCTCGATGGCCCAGCGCAGCTCGCCCAGCAGCTTGAGGCGCTCGGGGTTGTACGGGTCGCACTCCGCCGAGTAGACGACGCAGCCGCTGCCCCGCCGCTGGGCCGCCTGCACCGCCAGGTCGGCCCGGCGCAGGAGGAGCTCGGCGTCCTCTCCGTGCTCCGGCGCGGCGGCGATGCCCACGCTGGCGCCGACCTCGACCAGCATCTTGTCGACCATGAACGGCCGCTCGAACAGTCCCAGGATCTTGTCGCCGACGTGGCGGGCCAGCGCCAGGTCGGAGCCCGGCAGCAGCACCCCGAACTCGTCGCCCCGCAGCCGCGAGATGCGCTCGCGCTCGCCCACCACCTCGACCAGCCGCTCCGCCACCAGGCGCAGGATCTCGTCGCCGGTGCGGTGGCCCAGGACGTTGTTGACGTCCTGGAAGTGGTCGTCCAGCTCCAGGATGAGCAGCGCCAGCGAGGCGTCGCCGCCGCTCTGGGCCAGCGCCCGGGACAGCCAGACGCGCAGCGCCTCGCGGTTCTGCAGCCCGGTGAGCGCGTCGGTCTTCTGCTCGGTGACGTCCAGCACGAAGCCGCGCACGAACTGGGCGCGTCCGTCGGTCCCGCGGACCACCCGACCGTGGTCCTGCCACCAGGCGACGCCGCCGTCCCGGCGGCGCACGCGGTAGTCCGAGACGAACTGGGGGCCCTCGGCGCAGCTGCGACGGTACTCCTCCAGCACTCGCGCCTTGTCCTCGGGATGCAGGTGGCGGGCCCAGGCGTCGCGCTCGGAGAGCCACTCCACGGGGGTGAAGCCGGTCATCGTCTGCAGCTGCGGGCTGAGGTAGGCGCGGCTGCCCACCTCGTCCGCCCAGGCGGCGTAGATGAGCGCCGGGATCTCGTCCACCAGCGCCCGGTAGCGGTCTTCCGCCATCATGCGGCGGCTCTCCGAGGCGCCCCGGGCCTCGGCGTCCCGTGCCTCCCGCTCGATGCAGGCGCCCAGGCGGTCGAACTCCGACCGCGCCAGGCAGTCGCGGGCGCCGTTGCGGATGACCTCGACCAGCTCCTCGCGGGTGTGCTCGTCCGACAGCACGATGACCGGGACGTCGCTGCCCCGCGTCCGCAGCAGGTCGAGCAGGCGCAGCGCCGGCAGCGACGGATCGGTGCGCCGGACGATGACCAGGTCGCAGTGCCCTCTGGAGAGGTGGTCGACGACACCCGCCTCGTCCTCGGCAAAGGCGAGACCCGCGGTGCGGCCTCGCGCGCTCAGGGACGAAAGGACGACCTGGGCTTCGGCGCGGCACTCGCCCACCATCAGGAGGCTCAGGTGCGGGCTCGAACCGGCCATGGTCGTGCGACTATACTACGGGCGGTCGCGTTCCCGGCAGCCGAGGGCGAACGCGCCGCAGGAGCGTTGACCCGGACCTCGAGGTGGACGTAACGTGTTCCTGAAGGCAGCGGCACGGCCGCTGCCGATTCTCCCCCCTTGACTGGCCGCTAGGCCGCATCGTCGACCGCCCCCGGGCCCCGGGGCGCGGGGCGGCGCGTGCACCGTTCGTGTCTCTGGCGCGGAGGACAGGTCCATGACGGACGGCAGGCCGACCATTCGGCGGAGGTATGGGACGACCCTGATCGGGCTCGCCACCGGGTTTCTGACCGTCGCCCTGGCGGCGGCGTGTGGTGGCGGAGCGGGCGGCACGAGCGCCACCGCCGCGACCGCTGCGGCGGGCGGGTGTCACGTCATCTGCTCGGACGCCACCTCGTCGCACGGGGCGGCCGCCGTGTCGCCCTCGGCGCTCGTCTGCGGGGTGGCGGTGAACAAGAGCACCGAGGCCCAGGCCAAGGACGGGGCGGTGGCGGCCTGCGGACGCGCCGACTGCGTGCCGGTGGTGTGGGGAGACGACGGCGTGGTGTCGGTCGCCGTCAACAACGTCGCCTACGGGTGGGGCTGGGCCCCGCAGGCCAGCTCGACGGCGGACTCGCGGGCGATCGCCTCCTGTCAGAGCCGCACGCCGTAGCGTCGGCGGCGGACCGCGGAGCTCTCCCCGATCCCGCGGGGGAGGGTTATGCTCCGCCGCGATGTCGACGCCTGCCGACGACGAGCCCGACCGCGCCGCGGACCGCACGGCCTGGCTGGTGGTGCTGCTGCTCTGCCCGGTCGCCCTGCTCAACTACCTCGACCGCCAGATGCTGGCAGCCATGAAGCTGTCGGTGATGAGCGACGTGCCGACGATCCTCACCGACGCCAACTGGGGCCGCATGCTCGGCCAGTTCAAGTGGGTCTACGCGCTCGCCAGCCCCCTCGGCGGCTGGCTGGCCGACCGCTACGGGCGCCGTGCCGTGGTCTGCGGGAGCCTGCTCGTGTGGTCCGCGGTGACCTGGTCGACCGGGCACCTGGCGAGCTACGACGGCCTGCTGCTGACGCGCTCGCTGATGGGCCTGAGCGAGGCCTTCTACATCCCGGCCGCCCTGGCGCTGATCGCGGACCACCACCGCGGGAGGACGCGCTCGCGGGCGGTCGGCCTGCACCAGATGGCGATCTACTGCGGCGTGATCGCCGGCGGCTTCACCGGCTACCTCGCCGACCAACCGCACCTCGGCTGGCGCTGGGCCTTCCACACCTGCGGCCTGGCGGGAATGGCCTACGCGCTGCCGCTGCTGCTCCTGTTGCCGCGCGAGGCGCGAGGCACCGACCCCGCCGCGGCGACGGCCGCGTCTGCCCGGGCTGATCGGCGCTCCGCCTCGCTGGCCGCCTCCGCCCGCGAGCTCGTCGGCAACGGATCTTTCCTGCTGCTGGTCGTGTACTTCACGCTGCCGGCGCTCGCCGGCTGGATGGTGCGCGACTGGATGCCCGCGATCCTGCGGGAGCAGTTCGGCATCGGACAGGGCCGGGCCGGGGTGTCGGCGACGCTCTACTGGCAGCTGGCGGCGATCGTCGGCGCCCTCGGCGGCGGGGCGCTCGCCGACGCCTGGAGCCGGCGCCATCTGCGCGGGCGCATCTACACCAGCGCCCTGGGGATGGCGCTGGTGGTCCCGGCCATGCTCGGGCTCGGAGGCGCCGCCACGCTCCAGGCGGCGGTCCTGTCGCTGGCGGTGTTCGGCCTGGGCTGGGGCGTCTTCGACTGCAACAACATGCCCATCCTGTGCCAGCTGGTGCGGCCCCGGCTGCGGGCCGCCGGCTACGGCATCATGAACCTGGTCAGCATCGGCGCGGGCGGTGCGGCCGACTGGGTGGTGGGCGCCCTGCGCGACGCGCGCGTCCCGCTGCAGACGATCTTCGGCGCCTTCGCGGGCGCCGCCGCTCTCTCGATCGCCGTCGGGCTGCTGATCCGGCCCCGGCCCGACCCGGCCTGACCCCTCAGGCCCGGACCGGCGTCCCGCTCAGCCGCTTCGGCCCGTGCTCGGCGACGCCCTTGGGGCAGCCGGCGGCCAGCACCTTGAAGTTCTCGATGAAGCGGGCCGCCAGCGCATCGTACTTGCGGAGGTACTCCTCGCGGCTGCCCCAGGTGTTGGCCGGGTCGAGGATGTCGGAGGGCACGCCCTCGCACGACTCGGGCACGTCGAAGCCGAAGACCGGGTCCTTGCGGTAGCCCACCTGGTCGAGAGCGCCCGAGAGGGCGGCGTTCAGCAGGCGGCGGGTGTGGCCGATGCTGATGCGCTTGCCGATGCCGAAGGGACCGCCGGTCCAGCCGGTGTTCACCAGCCAGCAGGTGGCGTGGTGCTGCAGCATCTTCTTCTTCAGCAGCTCCGCGTAGACGTAGGGGTGGTGGACCATGAAGGGGCCGCCGAAGCAGGCGCTGAACGTCATCTCCGGCTCGATGCCCAGGCCGATCTCGGTGCCGGCGATCTTGCTGGTGTAGCCGGAGATGAAGTGGTAGATGGCCTGGTCGGGCGAGAGGCGCGAGATCGGCGGCATCACCCCGCTGGCGTCGCAGGTGAGGAAGACCACGTTCCGGGGGTGGCCGGCCCGCTTGTCGGGCACCGCGTTCTCGATGAAGTCGAGAGGATAGGCGCCCCGCGTGTTCTCGGTGAGCTTCTCGTCATTGAGGTCGAGCACGCGGGTGACCGGGTCGTAGACCACGTTCTCCAGGATGGTGCCGAAGCGGCGGGTGGTGGCGAAGATCTGCGGCTCGGCGTCGGCCGAGAGCCGGATCACCTTGGCGTAGCAGCCGTCCTCGAAGTTGAAGACGCCGGAGGTACCCCAGCCGTGCTCGTCGTCGCCGACCAGCTGGCGGGCGGGGTCGGCGCTGAGCGTCGTCTTGCCGGTGCCCGAGAGGCCGAAGAAGATGGCGGCGTCGCCGGCCTTGCCCACGTTGGCGGAGCAGTGCATCGACAGCACGCCCTCCAGCGGCAGCAGGTAGTTGAGCACGGTGAAGACCGTCTTCTTGATCTCGCCCGCGTAGCCGGTGCCGCCGATGACGGCCAGCTTCTGCCGGAAGTTGAGGACGATGAAGGTCTCGGTGCGGGTGCCGTCGGCCAGGGCGCTGGCCTGGAAGCCGGGGGCGGCGATGATGGTGAAGTCGGGGACGTGGCGGCGGTACTCCTCCAGCGTGCGGTTCTTGAGGAACATGGTGCGCGCGAACAGCGAGTGCCAGGCCTTCTGGCTGACGATGCGCACCGCCAGCCGGTGCTCGGGGTCGGCCCCGCCGTAGACGTCCTGCACGAACACGTCGCGGCCCTGCAGGTAGCCGCACAGCCGCGCGTGCAGCGCGCCGAAGCTCTCGGGGTTGAAGGGCCGGTTGTACTGGCCCCACCACACGTGCTCCTCGGTGGAGGGCTCGCGCACCACGAACTTGTCCGCGGCGGCGCGGGCCGTGTGCTTGCCGGTGTTCACCACGAAGGCGCCGTGCTCGCCGAGCTGGCCTTCGGAGCGGTGGACGGCCTCCTCGTAGAGCGCCGCCGCCGGCAGGTTCCAGTAGACCCGCCGCAGGTTGGTGAGGCCGTGGTTCTCCAGGCCGTACAGGCTGGAGAGCGCCCCCGCCTGGCCGACCGCCGGCGACACGACGTCGAGGAAGAGGTTCATGCCCAGTCCCTCACCAGCTTGCGGTCGCCCAGGAACAGCTCGTTGGGGGCGTTGGGGTCGAGCGCCCACTTGATGCGCTCGACCCCGTCCATGATCTCCTTGATGGTGCCGCAGTAGCTCAGGCGCAGGTGGCCGTCCATGCCGAACTCCCTGCCGGGCACGGTGACCACGCGCACGCGCTCCAGCAGGAACTCGGCGAGCTTCTGCGAGTCCTTCATGTAGGCGCCGAAGTCGGGGAAGCAGTAGAAGGTGCCGTTCGGCTTCTGCACGCGCACGCCGGGGATGGCGCACAGCCTCTCCAGCATGACGTTGCGCTGGTTCTCCAGGGTCAGCCGCAGCGACTCGATCGCGGTCTGCACCCCGGAGAGGGCGCCCACCGCCGCCCACTGCGACACCGTGACCGGGCCCGAGGTCTGGTGCGACTGGATGTTGGTCATGGCCTCGACCACCTCGCGGTTGCCGAGGGCCCAGCCGATGCGGAAGCCGGTCATCGCGTACATCTTGGAGACGCCCTGCACCACCACCAGCTTCGACTGCTCGACCGGCACCGTCGCGTAGTCGTAGGGGTTGGGCGCCTTCTGGCCGTCGAAGACGAGCCGGTTGTAGAGGTCGTCCATGATCAGCCAGAGGTTCTTCTTCTCGCAGAAGGCGACCATCTCGGCCACGAAGTCCGCCGGGTACATGACGCCGGAGGGGTTGTTGGGGCTGTTGAGGATGATCGCCTTCGTGTAGGACCCGACCTTGTCGGCGATGTCGGGCACCGTGGGCTGGAAGGTGCCGTCCTCGGGCGTGACCGCCACCGGCACGCCGCCCGCCAGCTTCACCATCTCCGGGTAGCTCACCCAGTAGGGCGCGGGGTAGATGACCTCGTCCTTCGGCTCCAGGATGGCGTAGAGCAGCGTCATGATCGACTGCTTGGCCCCGCTGGAGACGATGACGTTGAGCGGGTTCAGCAGGCGGCCGTAGTTCTCCTCGGTGTAGCGCAGGATCGCCTTCTTCATCGCCGGCAGGCCGTCGGCCGGAGCGTAGCGGACCTCGCCGGTGTTGAGCTGCGTCGCGCAGTTCAGCACCGCGTCCAGCGGCGCCTTGCTCTTGGGCTCGCCGCCGCCCAGGTGGATGACCGGCTCACCCTTCTCCCGCAGCTTCGCCGCGGTCTCGTTGAGCTTCAGGGTGGGCGAGGCCTTGATCGACCTCGCGAGCTGGCTGACGCTCATTGCTACGCTCCCTTTCTCCAACCCGGCTGTTCGCCAGGATGACGCCCAGCAGGGAGGGGCCGCCGCCCCGGTGGCCGCACATCATAGTTCAATCGGCGCGGCTCGAGACGGCCGTTTTCGCTCATGGAGGCGGGCAGTGCGGCTCATGGAGCCGGCCCGGCCTCAGCCCACGCGTGCGAGGCCGAAGCGCCGCTCCCAGCCGCCGTCCTCCAGGAACGCGGCCAGCGGGGCGGGCAGGGCGCCCTCCTCCGCCAGCCGGAAGGCCTCCTCCCGCGCGCGCTCCAGCAGCTCGCGGTCCCGTACGAGGTTCGCCACCCGCAGGGTGGGGATGCCCCACTGCCGGGTGCCGAAGAAGTCCCCGGGACCGCGCAGCTCGAGGTCGCGCTCGGCGATGAGGAAGCCGTCCTCGGTGGCGACCATGACCTCCAGCCGCGCCCGCGCCACCTCGGACAGCCTGCCGTGCGCCAGCAGCACGCAGGTGGAAGGGCCGTCGCCCCGGCCCACCCGGCCCCGGAGCTGGTGCAGCTGGGCGAGCCCGTAGCGCTCCGCGTGCTCGATCACCATCACCGTGGCGTTGGGAACGTCCACTCCCACCTCGATGACGGTGGTCGCCACCATGACCTGGGTGTCGCCGCCGGCGAAGGCGGCCATGGCGGCCTCCTTGTCGGCGCTCTTCATGCGCCCGTGCAGAAGGCCGACCCGCACACCGCCCAGCAGCGTGGCCCACTCCCCCGCCGCCTCGGTCGCCGCCTTCACGTCCTCCAGCTTGTCCGACTCCTCGACCAGCGGGTAGACGACGTAGGCCTGCCGGCCCTCCGCCACCGCGCGGCGGACCAGCTCCACCACCTCCCGCCGCTGCGAGGCCGGGCGGAGCAGCGTCCGCACCGGCGTGCGGCCGGGCGGCTTCTCGTCGACCACCGAGACCTCGAGGTCGCCGTAGGCGGTGAGCGCCAGCGTCCGCGGGATGGGGGTCGCCGTCATCACCAGCACGTCCGCGTCGTAGCCCTTGCGGCGCAGCTCCTCCCGCTGCAGCACGCCGAAGCGGTGCTGTTCGTCGACCACCGCGTAGCCGAGCCGGTGGAAGGCCACCCCCTCCTGGATGAGGGCGTGGGTGCCGATGACGATCTGCGCCTGGCCGGCGGCGATCCGCGCGAGCGCCTGCACCCGCTCGCGGCCCTTCACCGCCGAGGTGAGCAGCTCCACGCGGTACGCGCAGCGTCGGAGCAGCCGCCGGAAGGTGAGGAAGTGCTGCTCGGCCAGGATCTCGGTGGGCGCCATGAAGGCCGCCTGGGCGCCGTTCTCCAGCACGATCACCATCGACAGCAGCGCCACCAGCGTCTTGCCGCAGCCCACGTCGCCCTGCAGCAGCCGGTTCATCGGGTGGGGCGAGCCCAGGTCGAGGGCGATCTCCCGCAGCACGCGCTTCTGCGCGCGGGTCAGCGGGAACGGCAGGATGCGCTTGACCGCCTCCCGCGAGGCCGCCCCCGCCGCGAAGGCCGCCCGCTTGCGCTCCGCGCGCAGGCCGGAGCGCCTCCGCGCCAGGCCGAGCTGGAACAGCAGCAGCTCCTCGAGGATCAGCCGCAGGTGCCCGGGCGAGCGCGAGCGGTTGAGGGCGGAGAGATCCTCCGTCTCCGCCGGCAGGTGAACGCGGCGCAGCGCCTGGCCGCGGGCGATCACCCCCAGGTGCTCGCGGACGAGGAGCGGCAGCGGGTCCTCGACGTCGTCCGGGAGCTGGCCGGCGAGCTGCGCCAGCACGCGCCGCAGCGGCTTGACCGTCAGCGGCCCCAGCTTCTCGTAGACGGGCACGATGCGCCCGGTGTGCAGGCCGGGGCCCGGCTCTCCGTCGAGGATCTCGTACTGCGGGGAGCGCATCACCAGCAGCCGCGAGCCGAAGGCGTCGCTCTCCACCAGGCCGAACAGCACCGCCCTGCGCCCGCGGGCCAGCACCTCCCGCAGGAAGGGCTGGTTGAAGAACACCACCTTCAGCCGGCCGCTGCCGTCGTCCAGCCGGATCTCGTAGATGGTCATCCGCCGACCGCGGCGCAGCCCGGCCACCGCCACCTCGCCAGCCACCGAGACCCGCATCCCCGGCCGCAGGTCGCCTATGCGCACGAAGGTGGAGCGGTCCTCGTAGCGCAGCGGCAGGTGCAGCAGAAGGTCCTCGGCCGTGCGCACGCCGACCCTGGCCAGCGCCTGGCCGCGCTGCGGCCCTATGCCCTTGACGTACTGGACGGGCGCCCGCAGGTCCATGCCTCGGGCGCATGATCCCACGCGTGCGGGCGGGGCGGGTCCGCCGCCGTGGTCAGGGTCGCGGTGCGACGAAGTCCAGCAGGGCCCGGCCGGGCTCGAGCCGCAGCTGCCGGGCGCTCCAGGGCAGGGGGAAGGGCGCCAGGATGTCGAAGCCCTGCGGGTGGGCCGCGCTCTTCGTGGTCATGGCCACGATCTGCGCCACCAGGCTGGCCGGCAGCGAGACGCCCCCCACCGTCGCCTGCTCGAGGTCGATGCGGCCCTGCCCGTTGGCGCTCGCCAGGCGGCCGTGGACCTCGACCGGCAGCGTCCCCCCCAGGAACATCAGCAGGCCGGAGGCGGCGCCCTTGGGCAGCTGCGCCTTCACCCGGTCCAGGTCCACGAGGGCGCTCGCCCCCAGCCGGTCCTGCGAGAGCCGCAGCTGGAGGCCGGAGACGCCGGCCGGCAGCGTCGGCCCCAGCGAGAGCGTGACGTAGGAGTTGAGCTGGCGCTCGGTGACGACCACGGTCTCGGCGGCGGCACGCCCGCTCTTGAGCCTCTGCTCCATCCGCGTGAGCGTCTGCTCGACGTGGTCCGCTTCCTCCCAGCTCAGGCCTGGCGGCGCGGGCGGGCGCGGCGGCCGGGGGGTGGGCGTGGGAAGCGGCGCCGGTGCCGAAGTCGTGGCCGGGGTGCGCGCAGCCGGGCTCGCCGGCGCCTGCAAGGCCCCCAACAGGACGAGCAGCTGGACGACGTTCGCCATCACCGGATGATAGCCGCCCTCAGCCGCCGAGGCGTGCCGCCTCCTCCGGGCGGCCCAGGGCGCGCAGCAGCTCGCCGAGCTCGTGCCGCACGGCCGGGTCCTCGCGACACCAGAGGGCGGTGCGCAGCTCCTCGACGGCCTTCTCGTCCGCGGACTGCTGCCGGTAGGCGCGCGCCAGCAGCCGGTGGGCGCTGGCGAGGTAGGGGTCGAGCAGCGCGGCCCGCGTCAGCTCGGCGACGGCGCCGGGAACGTCGCCCGAGGCCAGCAGCGAGTCGCCGCGCGCCGCGTGTGCCCGTGCGTCCTCCGCATCGGTCCGGCGGTCGGGGTCCTGCAGCATCCCCCGCTCGGAGCCGAACACGCGCTCGAGCCTGCGCGAGAAGTCCGGCGCCCGCAGCGCCTGCATGGCGGGCGCCAGCGCCGTCGCCGCCGTCCACTGCTCCTCGGCCTCGGCCGTCCGGCCGCCGGCAGCGAGGGCCCAGGACAGGAGCAGCCGCCCCTGCGCGTCGCCCGGGTCGCGCCGCACCGCCCCCTTGAGCCAGAACGCCGCCGCCTTTGCGTCGCCCTCGACCAGCAGCGCCCAGCCGAGGTCGAACGGCAGGTCGACCGAGGCCGGCTCCGCCTCCACCGCCTGCCGCAGCAGCGTGGAGGCGCCGTTGGGCCCGCCGCCGGCGCGCTGCCGGGCGATGGCGCGGTTGGCGAGGGCCGCGGCCGTCGGCCGCTGCTGGACCAGCTCGGCGTAGAGCACGTCCGCTTCCCGGTAGCGGCCGAGGCCCAGCAGGGCCACGCCGTCGAGGAAGCGCGCGTCGCGCGCGAACACCGACCCGGCCCGGACGCAGCCGAGCACGCGGCGCGCCTCCTCGAAGGCGCTGCCGTCGAGGAGCAGTCGCCCCAGCACCAGCATCGCCTCCTCGAACTCCGGCGCCACCACCAGCGCCTGGCGCACCCCGGCGATCCGCGAGCCGGCGTCGCGGGCCGTCAGCGCCTCCCCCAGCGGGCGCAGAGCGGCCAGCGGCACCTCCTGCCCGCTGCGCAATAGCGCCTCGCGCGAGCCGAGCGGCGGCCGCGGACCCGCGAGCGCGATGTCCCAGGCGAGCGAGTGGACGAGCGCGCCCAGACCGGCCAGAGCGCCGCTGCCGACGAGCGGCGCGCTCAGGGACGCGCGAGCGGGATCGAGCAGCCGCAGCGACAGCGTCACCTCCTCGCCCTGCTGCTCCCAGGATCCGACCACGATGCGCGAGGCCCCGAGCGCGCCCGCCACCCGGATGCTGGTCGCCCGGGTGTTGGACGCCGCCGCCACCCCCAGCGCCTCCTGGGCGTGGCGCCGGTCCGCGTCGGGCACGGCCGGCACCCCGACGCGCTGCAACGCCCGCGGCAGCTCCACCCCGACGGCCGCCCCGATCCAGCCCGCCGCCCCTCCGGACGGCCCCTCCGGCGGCACCACCAGCACGGCGTCGCCGTCCGCGGCGGCCTGCGGCGCGAGAGCGAGCAGCAGCGAGAGCAGCGCCGCGCTCACGCCGGCAGCTCGATGCGCGCCGGCGGACGCACCCAGGCGTGGGCGGCGAAGCGGCGGTCCACGCGGTAGCCCAGTCGCTCGTACAGCCGGTGGGCGCGACGGTTGGAGACGGTGACGGACAGGGTGGCGGTGGCCAGGCCCTGCGCGCGGAAGGCGTGCAGCGCCAGGGACATCAGCGCGGCGCCGACCCCGCGCCCCTGGACCTGGGGCGCCACCGAGACCTGGCAGACGTGGCCGTTCGTCGCGCACAGCCGGCTGGCGATCAGCACGCCGACCGCCCCCTTCGGGCCCTCGGCGACGCGGGAGGCCTCCTCGTCGAAGCGCCCGCAGCCGGAGCGCAGCACCAGCGTGTCGACGAAGGCGCGGCAGGCGGCCGGCGTCGCGTAGGTGAGGTTCAGCGCCGCGTCGACGCTGCCGACGTGGCTACGGTAGACGATCTCGGCCGCCGCCTGCAGCTCGTCACGGCCCAGCGGCCGCAGGCACACGCCCCTGGGCAGCGCCGGATCTGCCGCCGGCAGCGGCTGGCGCAGATCGCGACTCATGTAGTGGCGCGGCCGGCTGGCGAAGCCGGCGGCGGCGAAACGGCCCTCGACCGCCTCGGAGGTGCAGAAGAGGGTCTGGCACTCGACCCGGCTGCTGCCGCGCTCCGCCCGGGCGTCGCCGATCACCGCCTCCACCAGCGCTTCCTCCAGTCCGCGGCCGCGCTGCTCCTGGCCGGCGTAGACGGAGCCGATGATCACGCGCCCGGCGTCGACCATGTAGTAGCAGTAGGCGAGCGCACGGGAGCCGTCGCTGACCGCCCGCCCCGGCAGCGTGCCCCGCTCGACGCCGGCCGCCACCGCCGCCCGCACGTCGGAGAAGTCCCAGGCCAGTTCCGAGCGCCACGCCGCCGATTCCTCGTCGAGCAGCCCCCGGAGCTCGCGGATGGAGACGTCACGGAGCGGGCGTGTGCGCACCCCGACTCCGCTTGGCCTCGTCATGGATGAAACTCCGCAGGCGGGCGTCGTCGGCGGCGGCCAGCCCCAGGAACTCGAGCCCGGCCAGGAACAGCGGGCGGCCGTCGGGTGGCGAATCACCGTCGAGCGACGCGCCGGCGACCCGGGCCTTCGTGTGCACCGGGCCGTCGGGCAGATCGAAGCGCAGGTCGACGACGGCCCCCCCGTCGAGCGCGGCGTCCGAGCGCAGCAGGCAGCCGATGCGGCTGACGTCCACCACCCGCGCCGGCCGCGGGGCGCGCCCGGCCAGCACCGCGGCGAGGTCGACCCGCACCCTGGGCTCCCGGCGCCCGCTTCCGGTTCGCTGAGGCGGCCAGCCGCTCATGGCTTCTCCGCGATTCTAGCAGGCCCGCCGGAGGTGGGCGGTCGGGATCACATGTGGCGAAGCATTGAACACGAAACGTCTGGGGCCTGGCGGCGACACGCCGCCGCAACGTGACGTGGCGCAGTTGACCCTCTCCGACCGGATCCTATAATTGCCCGTCGGAGAGGACTTTGCCGCGCGAGCAGTCGGCGACCGCGACGGGACGGCGATCCGTTCCCACGACACGGGCACCGGTGCGCGAAGCCCCCAGCGAAGGCCGCGCCAGGCTGGTGGCGCTCAAGCCGGATCCGATCGCGGCCCTCGACGAGCAGGGCCGGGCGATCCGCGACCCGGTCGAGAAGCTCCGCTACCTGCGCCGCTCGCTCGAGCGGTACGAGAAGGTGGACGAAAAGCTGCAGGCGGTGCCCGGCGCCCCGCTGCGCTGGCTCGCCTACCGCTTCACCCGCGTCGACCAGGCGCGCCCCCTGTTCTCCGAGAACCCCAACGGTGCCCTGACGCCGACGCGAAGGGGACCGCGCGACTCTCCGCGCAGGGCGCGGCGCACGCTCAACGTGGCGGCCGGGCTGCTGGTGGCCGCCGCCGGGCTGGCGCTCGCCGCCTACCCGCGCTCCCGGGCGCAGCCGACGGAACTTCTGCCGGCGGCGCCGCCCGCGGCCACTGCCGCCTTTCCCGACGTGGCGGAGGCGCTGCCGCCGCTGCCGCGGGCGGTCACACCCGAGCGGGTGTGGATGGTCCAGTCGGGCAACGGCTTCGAGCTCTACAGCAACGGCCTGCGCATCGACACCCGCTACGCGGTGGCCGGCGAGCCGCGCCGCTACCACGCCTTCGACCTCGAGCGCGGGATGGAGAGCGAAGCGCAGGACCGGCCCATCGGCATCGTGTACCACACCTCGGAGAGCGACATCTGGCCGCTCGAGGAGTCCTTCAACGAGAAGCTGCGCGACTCCAGCCAGAACCTGCTGCACTACCTGCGGAAGAACAAGGTCTACCACTACCTCATCGACCGCTTCGGCCAGGTGTTCCGGGTGGTGGAGGAGACGACCAAGGCCAACCACGCGGGGGTGTCGGTGTGGAGCGCGGGCCGGCGCGCGTACCTCAACCTCAACGGCCCCACGCTGGGCGTGTCCTTCGAGACCCGCTGGGAAGGCGGCCGGGCGCTGCCGATCACCCGCGCCCAGCTGGAGGCGGGGCGCGCGCTGACCGACTACCTGCGCCAGAAGTGGGCGATCGACCCCGAGATGTGCGTGACCCACGGGCTGGCCAGCGTCAGCCAGCGCAAGCACCTGATCGGCCACCACGTCGACTGGGCCCGCGGCTTCCCCTTCGCCGCCTTCGGCCTGCCGGACCAGTACCAGCGGCCCTCGCCGGCGGTGGCGCTGTTCGGGTTCGACCACGACGAGGAGCTGGCGGCCCGCATGGGCGAGCCCTGGCCCGGCGTGCGGCGGGCCGAGGAGCAGCTCGCCGACGAGGCCGGGCGCCAGGGGCGGTCGGTGGCGGAACTGCGGCGGGACAAGACCTCGCGATACGATCTCTGGCTGGCAGAGCAATCCAGCGACGCGGAGACGGCCGGGAAGACCGGCGCCGACGCCGTTCAGCCGCGGCGCCATTCGGGCGGAGGGTAAACGACATGGCGGAGAACAAGGATCACCTCTGGAAGGCCCCCGACGAGTCGCCGGAGCGGGCCGAGGACAACGTCAAGGCGGGCGCCCACCCGGTGGGCATCGACGTGGGCACCAGCAAGGTGGTGGTCTCCCGCCGGGGCCCGCGGGACGTGGCCAGCACCACCCAGCTCAACGCGTTCCTGCCGGTGCCCTTCTCACCGGTCACCGAGCGCACGCTGCAGCAGCAGAGCGACATCCACTACTTCCGCGACGGCGACGAGCTGGTCATCTTCGGCTCCGCCACCGAGCGCTTCGCCAACATGTTCAACGCCGAGGCGCGCCGGCCCATGGCCGACGGCATGCTGAACCCCAAGGAGAGGCAGGCCTGGCCGGTGCTGGAGGCCATCCTGCAGGGCTTGGTGCCCAAGCCGCGCACCCAGAGCGAGGTGCTCGCCTTCTCGGTCCCGGCCGCCGCGACCGGCCGCGAGGCGCAGCTCACCTACCACGAGGCCAGCCTGCGCCAGCACTTCTCCTCGCTCGGCTACCGGGCCATGGCCATCAACGAGGGCCTGGCGGTGATCTTCTCCGAGCTGGAGGACCACAACTTCACCGGCATCGGCATCTCCTGCGGCGGCGGCATGTGCAACGCCACCCTGGCCTTCCTCTCCATCCCCTCGATCATGGTCTCGCTGCCGAAGGCCGGCGACTTCATCGACAGCTCGGTGGGCGCGGCCGTGGGCGAGCACGCCACCCGGGTCAAGGCGATCAAGGAGGAGGGCCTCGACCTGTCGCGCGAGCCCAGGGACAAGATGGAGCGTGCCCTCGCCATCTACTACGAGGACGTGGTGGAGTCGCTGGTGGACACCCTGCGCCGGACCATCTCCAAGGCCGAGAAGCTGCCCAAGGCCGACCGCCCCCTGCCCATCGTGCTGGCCGGCGGCACCGCCAAGCCCAAAGGCTTCCGCGACCTCTTCGAGCGCACCTTGCGCGCGCGTCGGCTGCCGGTGGAGGTCTCCGAGGTGCGCATGGCCTCGGACCCCCTCACCGCCACCGCCCGCGGCGCCCACATCGCCGCGATGTTCGAGAAGTAGGTGCTCGAGGCCTAGTGCGCGTCGCCTCCCGGGCCCTGCTGGGGCTCGTCGTGCTGGTCGCCGTTGCCGGCCCCGCCCTGGCGGTGCAGGACTGGTACGAGTACTACCTGCAGGCCCGGGACGACGTCGCCAGGCGGCGCTGGTCGGACTGCCTGCAGAACCTCGACCGCGCGCTGCAGCTGCGGCCGCGGTCAGGGCTCAGGCTGCGCACCTACGGCGTCGACTTCATCGACTACTTCCCCCACTACTACCGCGGCGTCTGCCTGCTGCAGCAGCCGTCTCTGCCGAGCGACGTGGCCCAGGTCGCGCGGCTGAAGACGGTGCTGGACGAGTTCAGCCGCGAGGAGTCGGCCGGCGAGATCACCAAGGACGCCGCCCAGCACGGCGCCCTGCGGAAGCAGCGGGACGAGGCCCAGCGGCAGCAGCTCGCCCTCATGACGAAGCTGGCGCGGGCCCAGGTGGAGCACCTGCTGCAGCAGGCGCACGAGCTCGCCCGGCGCGGGGCCTGGGACGATGCGCTCGCCGAACTGGCCAAGGCGCGGCCGCTGGCCAGCGGCCTGGACGCCGAGACCGCGCGCATCGTCGCCGCCGAGAACGACCGCGTGCGGGGACTGCAGCGGGAGGCGCTGGACCTGGCCGCCCGCCGGCAGCGGCTGGAGCAGCGGATCGCCGACGGGCAGCGGCTGCTGGACCAGGGGAGGCCGAGCGACGCCAAGCTCGCCTTCGACGCGGCCCGCGAGATCGACCCTGCCGATGCCCGGGCGGCAGAGGGCAGCCGGGTGGCCCAGGAGCGCATCCTGGCCACCACCACCCGCGAAAAGCGGCGCGAGGCCTACGCCGCCGGAAAGGCGCTGTTCGACGTCCAGCGCTACGAGGAGGCCCAGGGCCCACTGACCGACGCCTGCGCCGGCGGCGAGAACCCTGACGCCTGCGCCCTGCTGGCGCAGGCCCGCAAGATCGTGGAGGAGGTGCGCAAGCAGAAGGAGCTGCAGGCCGAGATCGACCGCGACATGGCCAAGGGCGAGGCGCTGATGAGGAAGGGCCGCTGGCCGGACGCCTACGTGGCGTTCGAGTCGGCTCTGCGCCTGGACCCCGGCCACGCCCGCGCCCGCGAGCAGGCGAGCGCGGCGGAGCGGCGCACCGGCGCGGCGATGCTCGAGGCCTGGTTGCCCAACGAGGAGCCCGAACTGGCGCTCTTCAAGCCGGAGGCGAAGGTCGAAGGAGGCATCCCGGTGGTCGAGTCGCCGACCCTGTCCCTGCAGGGGGTGGCCACCGATGATCGCGGCATCGACCGCCTGGAGTTCAAGGTGGGCGACGCCGTGGTCGGCGGCCCCCTGATCCCGCCGCGGCTGTCGGAGGCTCCCGAGCGCAGCTATCCCTTCGTGCGCGAGCTGCCGCTGCAGCCGGGACGCAACCGGATCGCGGTGACCGTGTACGACACCGGCGGGCTCTCGCGAACCGTCCCCATCGAGATCGAGAGGCGGCTGCCCTTCTACGAGAGTGGCTACTTCCTGCCCTCGGCGCTGGCGGGGGCGGCCTCGCTGGTCGGCGTCGGCTGGGGGGCGCACCGGGTGCGGCGGCGACGGGCGATGCGCCAGCGATTCAACCCCTACATCGCCGGCGCCCCGGTGCTCGACGACGCCATGTTCTACGGACGCGGCAAGCTCACCCGGCGCATGCTCAGCACCCTCAGCCGCAACAGCCTGATGATCACGGGCGAGCGGCGCATCGGCAAGACCACCTTCCTCCACCACCTCAAGCGGGCGCTGGCCGAGGACCAGGCGGGCGAGTGGCGGTTCTTCCCGGTGTTCGTGGACCTGCAAGGGGTCCCGGAGCAGGCCTTCTTCCACGCGCTGATGGCGGACATCGTGGAGGGCCTGCGGCTGGTCGGCCGCACCCGGGAGGCGCTGCGCTTCCGCCCGGACGCCGAGCGCTACGAGGCGCGCGACTTCAGCCACGACCTGCCGCTGGTGCTGGAGGAGCTGCGCACCCGCACGGAGAAGAGGGTCAAGCTGGCGCTGCTGATCGACGAGGTGGACGTCCTCAACGAGTACTCGGAGAGCGTCAACCAGCGGCTGCGCGGGATCTTCATGAAGAGCTTCTCCGAGAACCTGGTGGCGGTGATGAGCGGCGTCGCCATCCGCCGGCGCTGGAAGAGCGAGGTCTCGCCCTGGTACAACTTCTTCGACGAGATCGAGCTGCCGCCCTTCACCCGCGAGGAGGCCGAGGCGCTCGTCCGCGAGCCGGTGGCCGGCGTCTTCCGCTTCCAGCCCGAGGCGGTGGACCGCATCCTCGATCTGTCCGCGCTGCGCCCCTACTTCGTGCAGAAGTACTGTGTGCACGCGGTCGGCCACATGCTGGACGAGGGACGCAGCACCATCCGGGTGGCGGACGTGGAGGCCGCGCGCGCGGCGGTGGAGATCGAGGGCCCGCCGGGGGCGCCCCAGGCGCATGCGCCCGCCACGGGGGCTGTGGCACACTAGCCACTTCATGGCCACCACCCCGCCGGTCACCCGCAATCCGTTCATCGTCGGCAGCTTCGTCCGCGGCGAGGACTTCTTCGGGCGGCAGGGGCTGGTCTCCGAGATCCTCGAGGGCGAGCGGCAGTCGATCTGGGTCCTCGGTGCCCGCCGGCTGGGCAAGACCAGCCTGCTGCGGGAGCTTGAGCACCGGGTGCAGCGCAGCCGGGAGACGCCCTTCGTGGCCCTCTACTGGGACCTGCAGGGCAGCGGCGACGCCCGCGGCCTCGCGGAGACGCTGCTGTCGAGCGTCGAGGACGCCGAGGCCTTCCGCCGCGCCACCGACATCGGGGTCGAGCACCTGGAGAGCCTTCCCATCGCCGAGATGATCTCCACGCTGGTGCGGCGCACCGTGCGCGCGGGCTGGCGCCTGTTGCTGCTGGTGGACGAGGCAGAGGAGCTGCTGGTGGTGGGCCGCAGCGACGCCACCGTGCTGGCCCGGCTGCGCCGCGTGCTCTCGCGCGGCCCGGACGTGCGCTGCGTCATCACCGCCACCCGGCTGCTGGCGCGGGTCGACGAGGAGGCGCGGATGCCGACCTCGCCGTTCCTGCAGGGGTTCATCCCGCCCGTCTACCTGACCCCGCTCGCGCCCGAGGCGGGCCGTGCCCTGCTCGGCCGCGGCGGCTTCGCCGCGGCCGAGGTCGAGCTGATCCTGCAGCGCACCGCCTGCCACCCCTTCCTGCTGCAGCTGCTGGCCAGCCGCCTGTTCGAGACCCGCGACGTCGCTGCCACCGTCGACCAGCTCACGGTCGACGACATGGTGGCCAACTACTTCGCCGTCGACTTCTCGACCCTGGAGGAGACCGAGCGGGCGCTGCTGTGCGAGGTGGCGCGCGAGGGGCCTCTCGTCCGCCGGCAGCTCGCCACCGCGCTGGGCCAGCCCGAGGATGCGCTGGCCACCACCATCTACGGCCTGTCGATGCTGGGGTACCTGGCGAAGGACGGCGAGAGCCTCCGGCTCGGCAACTGGTTCTTCGAGCACTGGCTGCGCCGGCGGCTGGCGACGCCCGGCCGCAACGGCGAGCTGCCGGCCCTCTAGCGCCGCCGGCGGCCGCGCCCGGCTCGCGGGCGGGGGCGGCCCTCGCCTGCCGCTGCGGGCGCGGCCGCCTCCTCCTCCGCCGCTATCTCGCGCGGGGTCGAGGCGTCCAGCCAGCGCTTGAGCAGCGTCGCCACCATGCGGTCGCGCAGCTCGTGGCCGGCGATCCGCCGGGCCACCGGGCCCAGGTCCACGAAGTCGTCCACCGCCAGCGCGCGGCCCGCCAGGGCCAGCTGGTCGACGATGCGCTCGGCCTTCCTCTCCTCCACCTCGGCGTCGGTCGGCACCGGCAGCTCGCGCACCTCGACGTGGTAGCGCTTGACCAGGCGGTTGAAGTTCATCAGGTCGAGCGCGCCCACCAGGCTGATGGCGCGGCCGGTCTTCCCCACCCGGCCGGTGCGGCCGGCCCGGTGGATGTACTGCTCGGGCGACTCCGGGGTGGAGAAGATGAACACGTGGGAGAGGTCCTCGATGTCGATGCCCCGGGAGGCGACGTCGGTGGTCACCAGGTGGCGGATCTCGCCGCTGCGGAAGCGGGCCATCACCTGCTCGCGCTTCCTCTGCGGCAGGTCGGAGGAGAGCAGGGCCGCCGCCAGCCCCTTGTTGACAAGGAAGGTCGAGACCAGCCGGGTCTCCTCGCGGGTGTTGCAGAAGATCATGGAGGAGGCCGGGTTCTCGTACTCGATCAGCTTGTAGACGGTCGCCTCCTTGTGCACCCGCGGGGTGAGACAGTAGAGGTGCTCGACCTCCTTGACGTAGATCTGGTCCTCGGAGAGCAGCACCCACTCCGGCTCCGCCATGTAGTGGTAGATCAGGCCCCGGATGCCGATGGGCACGGTCGCCGAGAACAGCAGAGTCTGCCGCTCGGCGGGGACGTGCTCCATGATCTGGCCCATCTCCACCGCGAAGCCCATGTCCAGCATGCGGTCGGCCTCGTCGAGCACAAGGTAGCGCACGCCCGAGAAGTCGAGGGTGCCGCGCCGCAGGTGGTCGAGCACGCGCCCGGGGGTGCCGACGATCACCTGCGCGCCGGCGCGGATGCCCTCGAGCTGCCGCTCCATGGAATCGCCGCCGTAGACGGTCTCCACCTTGATGCCTCGGCCGAGGCCGATCCCGGAGACCTCCGCCGAGACCTGCAGGGCCAGCTCGCGGGTCGGCGCCAGCACCAGCGCCTGCACCGACTCGCGCGCGGGGTCGATCCTCTCCGCCAGGGGGACGCCGAAGGCGGCGGTCTTGCCGGTGCCGGTGCGGGACTGGACCACCAGGTCCTTGCCGGCCATGGCCAGCGGGATGGTCTCGGCCTGCACCTCGGTCGGCGCGGCGTAGCCCTTGTCCTGCAGGCTGCGCAGCGTCTCCGGGGAGAGGTCGAGCGCCGCGAAGGTGCTGATCGAGGAAGACGACGTGTCCACCATAAGACAGCGATTATCGCACGCCGGCGCGCATGGCCTTGCTATACTTGAGGTTTTGCGAGGCGTCGAAGGCCGCCCGCATCCGTCCTGCGGACGCGGTCCGACGAGGAGAAGACGAGAATGCCTGAGGTGTGCAGCCGCTGCGGCCGGCCCTGGAAGCCGGCGCCGGCCCACCGCGTCCCCTTCCCGCCCGAGGTCAAGCAGCGCGTGCTCGAGGCGGTGTGCGCCGGCTGCTGGGGCGAGTGGGAGGACATGGAGGTGAAGGTGATCAACGAGTATCGCCTCAACTTCCTCGACCCCGAGCACCGCGCCATGCTGCAGCGGGCCTGCCTGGAGTTCCTGAACCTGCCGTCGCCTGCATGATCCACGTCGAGAGCCTGGGCAAGCGCTACGGCGAGCGGGTCCTCTTCGAGGACGTGTCCTGGCACGTCAAGAAGCGCGACCGCATCGGCCTCTCGGGCCCGAACGGCGCCGGCAAGACGACCCTGCTGCGGATGCTGGCCGGCATCGAGGAGCCCGACTCCGGCCAGATCCGCATGGCCTCGGACACCACCATCGGCTACCTGCCCCAGGACGGCGTCGTCCACTCCGGCCGGACCGTGTACGAGGAGGTGGTGCTCGCCTTCCAGGAGCTGCTGGCCCTGAAGGCGGAGCAGCACGCGATCGAGGACCAGCTGGAGCACGCCAACGAGGAGCAGGGCGGCCACGAGAAGGCGCTCGAGCGCTACGCCGAGGTGACCGAGCGCTTCAAGCAGCTGGGCGGCTACGAGATCGACGCCCGCGTGGCGGACGTCCTGAAGGGGCTGGGCTTCTTCCCTGCCGACCAGCAGCGGCAGACCGAGGAGTTCTCCGGCGGGTGGCAGATGCGAATCGCCCTCGCCAAGCTGCTGCTGGCCCGGCCCAACCTGCTGCTGATGGACGAGCCCACGAACCACCTGGACCTGCCGGCGCGCAACTGGCTGGAGGAGTACCTGGCCGAGTACCCCGGCTCGGTGGTGCTGGTCTCCCACGACCGCTACTTCCTCGACGCCACCGTCAAGCGCATCACCGAGGTCGGCCTCAAGACGCTGACCGACTACCACGGCAACTACACCCACTACCTGCGCGAGCACACGGCCCGCATGGAGCGCCTGCGCGAGGCGCACCGGCGCCAGAGCGAGGAGATCGAGCGCGCGGAGGTCTTCATCAACCGCTTCCGCTACCAGGCCACCAAGGCCAAGCAGGTGCAGAGCCGGATCAAGATGCTGGACAAGGTCGAGCGCATCGAGATCCCGCCGGAGCGGAAGAAGATCCGCTTCCAGTTCCCGGAGGCGAAGCGCCCGGGGCGGGTGGTCCTGGAGCTCAAAGGGATCCGCCGCGCCTACGGCGACAACGTGGTGCTCCGGCACGTCGACCTGATGGTCGAGCGCGGGGACCGCATCGCGCTGGTGGGCCCCAACGGCGCGGGCAAGTCCACGTTGATGCGGATCCTGGCCGGAGTGGACCGGCCCGACCAGGGCATCCGCCTGGAGGGCCACAACGTGGTCCTCGACTACTTCGCACAGAACCAGGCGGAGGTGCTGAACCCCGCGCGCCAGGTGGTCGAGGAGATGTCCTCCGCCAGCTCGCTCACCATGGCGCCCATGATCCGCACCATCCTGGGCGGGTTCCTGTTCGAGGGCGACGACGTCTTCAAGAAGGTGGCCGTCCTCTCCGGCGGCGAGAGGAACCGCCTGGCTCTCGCCAAGATGCTGCTGAAGGCCTCCAACGTCCTGCTGCTCGACGAGCCCACCAACCACCTCGACCTCGACTCCAAGGAGATCCTGCTGGAGGCGCTCGAGGCGTATGGCGGCACGCTCATCTTCGTCTCCCACGACCGCTACTTCGTCGACAAGCTCGCAACCAGGGTGATCGAGGTGGGCGGCGGCGAGGCACCCCTCTACCCCGGCGGTTACGAGGACTTCCTGTACTGGAAGAAGCAGCGAGAAGCCGGCGTCACCACCGGCCTGCCGGTCATGCTGCCTCCCCGCCGCGGCGACGACGAGGAGGACGGCACCGCGTCGGTGGCGACGCGGGCTGCCGCTCCCGCCGCCTCCGCCGGGGCCGTCTCAGCTCCGCCAGCGGCCGCGCCTGCCCCGGCGAGTGCGTCGACCTCGTCCCCCAGGCCGGTCTCGAACGGGCACGGGCGCGCCAAGGGTCGCTCCTCTTCCTCCCCGGCGACCACCGCTCCCTCCCCCTCACCGGCCGGCGCCAACCGGCAGCCCGCCGCAAAGGCCGATCCGCTGGCCCCGCGCCTGCGTCCCTCGGGCACGTCGCCGGAGCGCCAGGTCCTCGAGCGCGAGCTGCGCAAGTCGAAGGTCCGGCTCGCCGAGCTGGAGAAGCGCATCACCGACGCCGAGCAGGCGGTGAAGGCGCTCGAGGCGGAGATGGCGGCGCCGGGCTACTACGACGACCGCGCCCGGGCCGCGGAGGCGGCCGAGCGGCACCAGAAGCTCATGTGGGACACCGGCGAGCTGATGAGCCAGTGGGAGGCTGTGCAGGCCGAGGTCGACGAGAAGGCGGGACGGCTGGCGGCCATGATGCCGGCGGCCAGACGGTAGGCGGCCGCGCCGCCAGCTATATCATTCAATAGTATAGTAGGCGCGGGTGGTCGGCAGTCGGCAGAACCCGTGGTCCGCAGTCGGCTGATCAGTAGGCGGGCCCCAGCAGCACGGCGTTCATGAACAGCAGCTCGGTTCCCTCCGCGTAGCCGCGGTAGTTGGGGTCCTCGGCGAAGGCGATCACGTGGCCCTCGCCGCGAGGCTGTTCCATGAGGTAGGCCTTCTGGGCCAGCTGCTCGCGCGAGTCGTCCCACACCAGGCCGCTGGCCACCACCGCCTCCCTCTTCGCGTAGACGCCGACGTTGGTGCCCTTGTCCAGCTTCAGCGGCGTGAACACGCGGCCGCTGTCGACAGGGGCGTGCACCCGGCCCGGGGTGCCGGCGGACAGCCAGTGTTCGCGGTCGAGCTCGACCCGCAGCACCGCTCCCGGCACCGCGTCGGGCCGCTCGCGCTCGGGCTGGATCGCCTTCTCCAGGTCGAAAGGCTGCGGCTTCTCGCCCTCGTTCTCCTTGGCACGCGGGCCGCCCGCCTTCTTGTCCTCCTCCTTCTCCTCGAGGTCGGGCTTGCCGCCCTTGAGCTCGGTGGTGGTGGAGAGCAGGCCCACGTTCTCCCGCGTCAGCCAGCGCGAGGCCTCGCCCAGCGCCACCAGGGTGCCCCCTTGCTCGACCCACTCGGACAGGTTCGCCACCGCACCCTTGCCAAGGACGTCGCCGTAGTCGCCCGAGGGCAGCACCACCACGTCGAAACGGCGCAGGTCCACCCGCCTCAGGGCGGAGACGCGCACCGCAGACACCGGCTGCCCGAAGCGCCGCTCCAGCACCCAGCGCGCCCAGCCCGCCGACTGGCTGGAGGTCGGCCGGTCCCAGGCCAGCAGCACCCGCGGGCGCTTCAGCCGGTGCACGCGCTCGCTGCCCAGGGAGACACCCTCCTCGACGTACCCGGTGTCGACCGGGACCGCCGCCGCGTGGTGCGCCTGCACGAGCCGCTGCAGCGTCTCGCGCGCCGCCGGGCCGTTCTCGGAGACGCGCACGATCGCCGTCCCCGCCGGCCAGGTGCGGCCCGCCAGCCGGAAGCCTTCCTCGGCGACGCGGACCGTCAGCCCGGCCTGCAGCCCCTCCGCCACCAGCGCCGCCGTCCCGGAGCCCCAGGGCAGCAGCCAGGCGATCTTCGCCGCGCCCAGCTCCGCCGGCGGCTCCGCGGCGAAGGGGCGCGTCTCGCCCGAGAGCGCCGCGCCGGCGCCGGCACACTCCACCTCGAAGAGCAGCGGCAGGCTCCACGCCGTCACGTCGTAGATCTGGTCGGGCAGCCGCTTCTTGCGCCGCCGCTCCTGCTCCTTGACGAAGGCCTCGTCCATCGAGACCTGCGGGTCGAGCAGGTTCCGCACCAGGCGGCCCGCCGGCTGCGCCAACGGCACCACCAGCGAGCCGGCCGGGAAGCGCCGGACCCCGTCGCGCAGCTCGGCCGCCGCCCGGTGCACCTCGATGCCCTGCCCGGCCAGCAGCTCGCCCAGACGCTGCAGCCGCGAGCCGTCGGCGTCCGCGGTCAGCACGTAGGCACGGACGGCGCCGGTCCCGCCTTCCCGCACGGCCTCGCGGCGGAAGGAGAGGAAGTCGCGCAGCAGCTTCTCCCGCCCGCGGGCCGCCGTCTCCACGGTGGCGAGCGCGGCGCGGAAGTGGTTGGCGATGCCGTCGAGGTAGCGGAGCTCGCCGCCGTCCTGGCGCCGCCAGACCAGGCCGCGCGCCGAGGCCTGCTCGAAGGTCATGCCCACGGCGCCGTGGGCCATGGGCCAGGACTCGCCGTAGCCGGGGTAGAAGCTGTCGAAGACCTCGCGCACGAAGTAGGCCTGTCCGGCGGCGTCGAAGCGGGCGGCGATCGCTCGGCCGAAGGCGTCGAGCCAGTCCTGCTGGGCCCGCGAGAAGTGGGGGTTCAGCGGCCGGGCCGGCGGCGCGAAGTAGTAGGTGGAGTCGCCCCCCATCTCGTGCAGGTCGACGGCCACCTGCGGGAACCAGTCGAGGAACAGCTTCAGCCGGCCGCGCGTCTCGGGCTGCGACTGCGCGAACCAGTCGCGGTTCATGTCGAAGAGGTAGTGGTTGGCACGGCCTCCCGGCCAGGGCTCGTCGTGCTCGGCGGCTTCGGGCTCCGAGTCCGGGGACGGCCCCCGGGCCAGGCGGTTGGTGGCGAGAAAGCGTGCCCGTCCGTCCGGGTTCTGCAGCGGGTCCAGGACGACGATCGCCTCGCGCCGGACGAGATCGACGACCGGGTCGCCCTGCGCCGCGAGCAGGTGGTGGGCCAGCGCCACCACGGCGTCGGAGGAGGAGATCT
>Ga0335071_10000830_pt1 | contig 33249 bp, 27 predicted proteins | sample Lox_Sample_15_FD_206724 | JGI IMG/M metagenome (GOLD analysis project Ga0335071, IMG submission 206724) | Soil microbial communities from Loxahatchee National Wildlife Refuge, Florida, United States - Lox_Sample_1.5 | ecosystem: Environmental > Terrestrial > Soil > Wetlands | place: USA...
CGTCTCGGGCCTGCATCGCTCGCCGGACTTCGGATTCAGCCAGGAGTTCGCCGAGTACCGCGCCTACACGCCGGGCGACGATCTTCGTCACGTGGATTGGAACGTCTACGCCCGCACCGAGCGCTGTTATCTGAAGCGCTACCGTGGCGAGACCAATACGCAATTACTCATTCTGCTTGATACCAGCGCCTCGATGTCCTATGGCTCGTCGACGGTCAACAAACTGGATTACGCGCGCTACGTGGCGGCATCGCTTTGCTATCTCTCGCATGAACAACGCGACGCCGCCGGCCTCATTATCTTCGATGCGGACGTCGTCAATTATGTGGCGCCGTCCACCCGGCAGGGCCAGTTGTTCCGGCTGCTCCACGCCATCGAGAAGGCCGAGCCCGGCACGCGAACCGATTTCACCAAGCCGTTCGCACATTTTCAGAATTTCCTGAAGCGGCGGGGCCTGGTCGTGGTTCTCTCGGACTTCTACGAGCAGCCTGAGACAATCGTCAAAACCATCGAGCCCCTGCGCTTCCGCGGCAACGATGTTGTTCTGTTCCACGTGCTCGACCCCCAGGAGATCGCGCCCCGTCTCCGCGGCCCGGCGCTGTTCGTCGATGTGGAAACCAGAGACAGCATCGAAGTTTCTCCCGAGTACGTCAAAGAAGAATACCCGCGCAAGATCGAGGCGCACATTGAGGCGTTGGGGACGCGCGCGCGTGCGGCCGGTATGGATTACTTCCTCATGAACACGGGCCGGCCGCTCGATGAAGGTTTGCGCGAGTATCTGGCAGTCAGGCAAGGGAGGATGTAGTGGGCTTCCTGGCACCCTGGTTTTTGGCGGGTCTCGCCGCAGTGGGCTTGCCCGTCTGGCTGCATCTACTCAAACAGCACAAGACCACTCCCCTGCCCTTCAGCTCGCTGATGTTTTTCGAGCGCCGTACGCAGAGCTCCGTCAAGCATCGCCGCCTGCGCTATCTGTTACTCTTCACGCTGCGGGCAGCATTGATCGCTTTGCTGGCGTTTGCCTTCGCGCGGCCGTTCATCAACTCGACCATCGTCGCCTCGGCGCGCGGCGGCAAGCTGCGCGTGCTGGCCGTGGACAATTCGTTTAGCATGCGCCAGGGAAATCGATTGGTGCAGGCGAAATCCGATGCCCAGGCGGCGCTTTCTACGCTCCGCCCGGAAGATCGCGGCCTGGTGCTCACATTCGCGTCGCAAGCCCACCTGCTGGGCGAGCCGTCCACGGATATTGCCGGTATGCGTGCCGCGATTCGCTCCATCCAGCCTTCCGACGATCATAGCTCCTACGCCGAACTGGCCCACGCGTTGCGGTCATTGGCGCTGTCATCGAAGATGCCGGTCGAAGGGCATCTGTTCTCCGACATGCAGCAGACCTCCATGCCGCTCAGTTTTGCAGACGCTGCGCTTGGCGATAACGTCACCCTGGTGTTGCATCCCGCAGCTCAAGCCTCGTTGCGTAACTTCGCGGTCGAAAGCGTCACCGCCCCGCGGCGTATCTACGATGTCAAGAAAGTCCACATCCAGGCCACGATTCTCGCAACGGGCGATGCCGGTGGAACCCGTCGTGTCGCGCTGGTTCTCAACGGGCACGAAGTGGGATCGAAGCCCGTGGATGTTCCCGTCAACGGTCGCGCCACCGCCGAGTTCAACGGGCTGGACGCACCGTACGGCATGAATCGGGGCGAAGTGCGGATTGATTCGGGCGACGGCTTCCCCGCCGACGATCACTATTACTTTTCGATTGAGCGCTCCGATCCGCTGCCGGTGCTTTTCGTGCGGGCGCGCGAGAGCCGAGACCTGCTCTATTACCGCACGGCCATTGAATCGTCACGCGATGCCGCCTTCAAGCTGGAATCCGCCAGCCCCGCTCAGGCGGCCGAGATGCCGCTTTCCCGTTATGCATTCGTTGTGCTCTCTGACGTTGGCGATATTCCGGCCACGCTCGATCAGGCCCTGAGGAGCTATGTACGCGCGGGCGGATCGTTGTTCGTCGCGATCGGCCCAGCCGCGGCGGCGCGCAGAAAAGTGCCGGTCTCGGATGCCGCCATTCGCGACGCCTCGCGCGACATCGATCAGTTCCAGACCGCGGCTACCCTCGACAGCGCGCATCCCGCCACCCACCAGGCCGGTAACTGGTCGGACGTGAAATTCTTCCGTTACTTCTCCGTCGAGCCCGGAACTTTGCGCGTTCTCGCGCGTCTATCCGACCGGACCCCTGTGCTCCTCGAACAGCAGACAGGCGAAGGCCGCGTCCTTGTATTCGCGTCTACGCTCGACAGCATCTCGAACGATTTCCCGCTGCACTCCGGATTTGTCCCCTTCGTGGACGAAACCGCACATTACCTGGCGAGGCTCGACGATCGTCCGGCAAACCTGACCGTGGGCGCTTTCCTCGATCTGCGCTCCGGCCGGGAACCTTCCGGCGCGGCAATCGAAGTTTTCGACCCCACCGGCGCGCGAGCTTTGACGCTTTCCGAAGCCACCCAGGCGCGCAGTATGCAACTCACCGAGCAAGGTTTTTATGAGATCCGGCGGCCCAATCGTCACAACGAGCTGCTCGCTGTCAATCCCGACCGTCGCGAGTCGGATTTCACAGTCATTCCGCAGGAGACTCTAGCGCTGTGGCAGAATACGGGTCAAGGTTCCCGTGCGCAGCAGGCGGGCGCGGCCGAAACGGAGCAGAAGCCCCTGGATTTCTGGTGGTACGTCATGATTCTGGTTTTGATCTTGGCGGTCGCGGAATCATTGGTAGGTAACTGGCATCTGGCAGTCGATAAAGAGGCAGCATGAACCCACTCAATGGACTGACGGAATACCTGGAGCGCATCGAGCGGCGCTTACGCGTGTTGGCCGTTTCGCGGGGTGCGGCGCTCGCCGCCGGAGCCGCCCTGGCCTTCACCATCCTCGGCGTTCTCCTCTCCAACTATTTCGCGTTTTCGCCGCCAAGCGTTTTCAGCGCGCGCATGATTTTGTTCCTCGCCCTGGCTGCCGCACTCGCCGTGGGGCTCGTTGTGCCCCTGCTGCGCCTGAATCGCAAGCGCGCGGCGCGCGAGGCCGAGCGGCAATGCCCCCGGTTCGAGCAGCGCCTGGTGACTTTCGCCGAGCGCGCGGAGCGGCCCGATCCGTTTCTGGAATTGCTTGCCGCCGACACCATGGGCGCCACCACTGAGGCCGAGCCCGAACGCATTGCCCCGCGTAATCGAATACTTGGCTTCGCTTCGGCCGGCGCGCTGGCAGCGGCCGTGTTGTTGTGGCTCGCCATTTCCGGTGTGGGTTTCCTGGGCTACGGAACGAAATTGCTTTGGGGCGCCATCCCGCGTGAGTTGCAGCCGTTCTACGAAGTGCAGGTCCGGCCCGGCAACCACACCATCCGGCGGAAAACCGATCAGCTCATCACGGCTAGGCTGCGCGCCTTTCAAACCAGCCACGCCCGTGTGTTCGCCAAGTTTCAAAGCTCTTCCAAATGGGAGGAAGCGCAGATGAGCCCGCAAGCCGGCGCCAACGGGTTCGAATTCTTGTTCACCGGCGTCCCAGAAGCCTTTGAATATTACGTCGAGGCCGGCGGTGTGCGCTCGAACCATTACCGCATCGACGTCGTCGACCTGCCCGAAGTCAAGAAGCTCCGCGTGACCTATCACTACCCTGCGTGGACGGACCTGAAGGAAGCAGTCGAAGACCCTGGCGGCGACCTCCGCGCTGTCGAAGGCACGGAAGCGGAAATCAAAGTCATTACCGATCGGCCGCTAACAGGCGGCTCGCTTTTGCTCGACGATGGCACGAAGATCGATCTGCACGACGGCGTGGCCCGGGTGCCCATGCAGAAGGACGGAAGTTATCACGTAGCAACTGCCGAGCGCAGCGACATGGTGCGCCTCAGCAATGACTACTTCATCGAGGTGCAAAAGGCGATGCCCCCGAAGGTTCGCATCTCGCGGCCCGGGCGCGACGCCAAGGTAAATCCCATTGAAGAAGTCACTATCCAGGTGCAAGCCGAAGACGACTTCGCGTTGCGCGGCATGGATCTGCACTACTCCGTCAACGGCGGTCCCGAGAAAACAGTGCCGCTCGGCGGCAGCAAGGGAAAGAAGGCAGAGGGCTCGACCACCCTGTACCTCGAGGATCACAAACTTGTGCCGGGCGATATCGTCAGTTTCTACGCCACCGCGCGCAACGCGATCGCAACGAATCGGACCGACATGTTCTTCATCCAGGCCGAGCCCTTCGAGCGAAGCTATACGCAGTCACAGCAAGCGGGCGGTGGGGGTGGCGCCAACCAGATGCCTGAGAGCTCCGAGCATCAGAAGGAAATCGTCGCCGCTACCTGGAACGAGATCAAGAATCCTCCAAAGGATAAAGAGGTTGAGGAGGAGAACGCCAGGGTGCTGGCAGGCGTCCAGTCGAAGCTGCGCGACCAGGCAAAATCGCTCGTCGGCCGCATGGACAGCCGTGACATGAGTTCGGCCAATCCCGCGGTCAAGAGTTTTGCCGACGATATGACGCACGCGATTGAGGCCATGGAACAGGCAGCCGGGAAGCTGCGCGCACGCGATTGGCAGGGTGCACTGACACCGGAACAGAAATCCCTCCAATATCTATCCCGCGCGGAAGCCACGGCCCGCGATTTTCAAATTGCAATGGGAACAGGCAACGGCGGTGGCATGGGGGCCGGACGCGATTTGGAAGGCATGTTCGATCTGGAGCTCGATCGCGAAAAGAATCAGTATGAGACCGGACAGAATGCGGCATCGCCTGAGCAAAAACGCAAGGACATGGAAGAAGCGCTCGCCAAGCTCGAAGAGCTGGCACGGCGGCAGCAGGAACTCGCCGGGCAACGCAAGCAGAATCAGCAGGCTTATGAGCAGCGCTGGCAGCAGGAGCTGCTGAAACGGGAGGCCGAAGAGTTGCGGCGCAAGATGGAAGAGATGGCGCGCAGCCAGCAATCAGGTGCCCTGTCGCGCGAAGGGCAGCCGGGCCAGCCGCAGGCCGGCCAGTCCTCCCAGCAATCTGAGCGCAATGCCACGCAGTCAGCGGCCATGAACCGGGCGATTGAGCGCCTCAAGCAGGCGGCGCGCGACATGCAGAACGCAGGCTCGCCGATGAATCAGAGCGGGCAGCAGAGCGAGGCCGACGCGCGTCAGGCTGCGGAACGCCTGCGGGAGGCTCGCGAAATGTTGTCCGGCGCCCGCAAAGAGCAGGCCACCGAGGAAGTGAAGGATTTCGCGCGTCGCAGCGAGCAACTCGCCCAGGAGCAGCAGGAATTCGAAAATACCGTGCGCCGCGCGGCCGGTGCGGGCACGCCGGATCAGGCTCCGGGCCAGATGAGCATGCGGCAGTTCCGGAACATGCGCGACCAAGGCGGACCGTTGACCGCGGAACAGCAGAAGCTGCTCGACGAGCTCACGAAACTTGAAGAGGACATGCAGCGTTCCGCGCGCGACATGGCCGGCAGCCAGCCCGCGGCTTCCAGCAAACTGCGTGACGCGCTCGGCGAGATGCAGCAGCAGGAATTGCGGCTCAAGATGAAGTGGAGTCTCGAGATCATGCGGCGCGGTATGCCGGAATACGCGCTGCCGCGCGAAATCCCGGTCACTCAGGGACTCAATCAATTGCGCGATCGCTTGCGGGAAGCGCAGAACGCGCTGAATCAACAGCAGCCCGGCCAAGGGCAGAGCGTCGAAGCGGCGCTCGCGCGCGCCGAACAGTTGCGTCGCGAGCTCGAGCAAATGAAGAGCGCCGCTGAAGGCCGTCAGTCGCAAGGAAAGAGCGGCCAACAGAAGGGCAACCAGGCGGGACAAAAAGGGCAGGGTCAGCAATCCGGCCAAGGCCAGCCGGGGCAAGGCCAGCCCGGTCAAGAATCTGGCCGCGAGATGGCGCAGGGCCAGGGATCGCAATCCGGCGGCGATCCGCAGCAAGGTGGCGGATCCTCGGCCGGTATGCAAGGCGACGGGCGCGTCGGTCCCGGCGCGGGCGAATTCTGGGGCCATGGCGTTGACCCGGCCTATGCCGACCGCGTGTTCCGCAACGGCGTTCGCGATCTCGCCCAGGCTGAACAACTGCTCCGGGGTAATCAGGAAATCCCGCGCGACACCCACCGCGACGTGCAGGATCTGCTCCGCCAGATGCAGGGCATCGATCCCCGTTTACTCGCGGCCGATCCCGGGCGCCTGAGCGCCATCGTGGGCCAGCTCGTGGATAGCGTCGAGCAGGTCGAGCTCGAACTTCGGCGCATCGCAGACGCTCAGCAGAATGGCACTGTTCGCAGCGGCGCTTCACAGTCCGTGCCTCCCGGCTACGCCGAGGCGGTCGCGGAGTACTTCCGGCGGCTGGCAGCTCAAAAGTAGTTGCATCTTTCGCACCAATCAAGTAATCTCTATAGAGAATGTGGAGATTCCCCCGCTAGCCATGTCCTCTATCGCCGAGCCACGTCCACTTACCCGCGACGACTTCGAGCAGGAGCACGAGCAGACCGTTCGACAAGAGATCGAACGCTTCCGAACCAAGGCTCAGCAAGTGCTCGCAGGAGCGGTCACGGAAGACGAGTTCCGGGGGTTCCGCCTTCGCTACGGCATTTATGGCCAGCGCCAGCAGGGCGTGCAGATGGTGCGGACGAAAATCCCCAGCGGCATGGTGACCGCGGCGCAATTGGAGCGCCTCGCCGACGTCGCTGACGAATTCGGCGGCGGCAAAGGCCATCTCACCACACGGCAGAACATCCAGTATCATTTCGTGCCGCTCGCGCGCGTGGCCGACCTGATGCACAGGCTGGCCGACGCCGGTCTCACTACCCGCGAAGCCTGCTTCAATACCGTGCGCAACGTCACGGCCTGCCCGTTGGCCGGGCTTTCCCACGACGAAGCCTTCGATGTGCGGCCCTACGCCCAGAAAGTTGCCTACGCGTTCCTGCGCAAGGGGCTCACCGACAACATGCCGCGCAAGTTCAAAATCGCGTTTGATGGCTGCGCGCACGATTGCATGGCGAGCGCCATCAATGATATCGGCCTCCACGCCCTGATTCGCGACGGCAAGCGCGGATTCCGCATGACCGTGGGCGGCGGTCTGGGCCCCCTGCCTGCGGAAGCGCAACTACTCGACGAGTTTGTTCCCGAAGACCGCTTAGTCAGCCGCTGCGAAGCCGTGATCCGCGTCTTCAATAAGTACGGCAACCGGCAGAGCAAGTACCTGGCACGTTTCAAGTTCATCGTGCGTGATCGAGGTTGGGAATGGACGCGCGAAGAGATCGAGAAGGCGTATCAGGAGATCCTCACCAACGGCGGTATTGCCACGCCGGAGATGGTGCCTGAAGGCTTCGGCGGTTTTCAATCGCATCCGCAGCCTCTGGGACAGGGCGCGCTGCTTCCCTTGATCGGCACCAACGGAACCGGTCACTCGGAGTACGATTACTGGCTCCGCACCAACGTACGCAACCAGCGCCAGGCGGGTTATGCCATGGTGACGATCCGCGTGGACCAGGGTAATTTGACGGGCGAGCAGATGCGCGGTATCGCGCGGCTCGCTGCCGACGCCGGCGATGGGCTGGTCCGCGTGCTGATTGACCAAAATCTGCTGCTTGGCTTCGTTGCACTGGGCAGTTTGAAACGCGTGTACAAAGCGCTGGGCGAGCTCGGGCTGAGCAGTGCGGGCGCGGGCGAGATCCGCGACATCACCACCTGCCCGGGCGCTTACTCATGCAATCTCGGGCTGACCAAGTCGATGAACCTGGGTGCGGCACTCCAGCAGGTAGTAGCTGCGTACGACGATCCGCTGGTGCGCAAGCTGTCGGTGAAGATCAGCGGCTGCCCCAATTCCTGCGGCCAGCACTGGATCTCGGACGTGGGCTTCTACGGCAACGCGCGCAAGGTGAACGGCCGAGAGATTCCCTACTACCAGCTGCTGCTCGGCGGCGGATACGATCACGATGGCGTGATGCGCTTCGGTCTCGCGGTGCAGAGCATTCCGGCGCGCCTCGCTCCGACGGCTGTTGAGCGCGTGCTCGATCACTTCATCGTCAACCGGATCGATGGCGAGAGCTTCCGCGAGTACGTGATGCGCCACAAGATCGAGTTCTTCCGCGAGTTGATTGCCGATCTCGTGAAGCCGATCGAGATCGCGCCCGAGGTTTACCAGGATTGGGGCGACGACACCGACTTCTCCCTGAAGCTCGGCCGCGGCGAGTGCGCCGCATAAGCTAATCTACAGTTGATGGCCAAAATTCAGCGCGCTCTGGTGAGCGTGACGGACAAGAGCGGCGTTGTCGATTTCGCGCGCCGGCTGAGCGGGATGGGTGTCGAGCTGATCTCGACGGGCGGCACCGCGAAGACGCTACGCGACAACGGGATCGCCGTCAAGGATGTCTCCGAAGTCACCGGATTTCCCGAGATGCTCGACGGCCGGGTGAAGACCATGCACCCTCGCATCACAGGCGGTATTCTCGCGATTCGCGGCAAAGCGGATCACGTACGGGCGCTTGAGGAACACGGCATTCAGCCCATCGACATGGTCGTCGTGAACCTGTACCAGTTCGAGAAGGTCGCCGCCAAAGCCGGCGTGACGCTCGATGAGATGATCGAGAATATCGACATCGGCGGGCCGACTATGATCCGCTCGGCAGCCAAGAATTTCCACGACGTGGCTATCGTGACCTCGCCGGACGACTACGACGCCATCTACGAGGAGATGCGCCAGGGCAACGGCGGGTTGTCGCGCGAGACACGCTGGCGTCTGGCGCAGAAGGCCTTCCGGACGACGGCGGACTACGATTCCGCGATCACAGCACGCCTCGCGCAAGTGGACGGCGCAAGCACGGTGCCGGAGCGGCTGGATATTCACGCTGCGAAGCTGCTGGATCTGCGTTACGGGGAAAATCCGCACCAGTCTGCGGCGCTCTATGGAACGCGCGGTGTGGGGATCGCGGGCGCGGAGCAACTGCACGGCAAGGAACTGTCTTATAACAACCTGGTCGACTTGGATGCCTGCTGGCAGCTCGTCAACGAGTTCACGGGTTCGGCGGCAGCCATCATCAAGCACACTAATCCCGCCGGTTGCGCCGAACAGGAGACGCTGGCCGAGGCATATCGCAAGGCTCTCGAATGCGATCCGGTCTCGGCATACGGCGGCGTGATCGGATTCAACCGCTCGGTCGACGAGGAAACGGCGCGAGAAGTGGCCAAGCTGTTCGTCGAGGCGATTGCCGCGCCGGACTACTCACCCGCCGCGCTCGAGATTCTGAAGGCCAAGAAGAACGTCCGTCTGATGAAGGTGACGGCCGCCGAAGAGCCGATTGTCGTGAAGTCGATCAGCGGCGGTTATCTCGCGCAAACTTCCGACACGCACCAGTTGGAACGCTCTGCCACGCAGCTCAAGACCAAGCGCGCTCCCACGCACGAGGAATGGGCGGCCCTCGAATTCGGCTGGAAAGTAGCGAAGCACGTCAAGTCGAATGCGATCGTGTACGCGCGTGCCGGTCAAACGGTAGCGGTTGGCGCGGGTCAGATGAGCCGCGTGGATTCGGTCAAGCTTGGCGCGATGAAGGCTGTGCTGCCGCTGGCGGGCACCGTCGTTGCTTCGGATGCGTTCTTCCCGTTCCCGGACGGTGTGGAAGAGGCCGCGAAAAACGGGGCCACTGCGTTCATTCAACCGGGCGGCTCGGTAAAGGACGCGGAGGTGATTGCAGCCGCCGATCGCCTGGGGTTGGCCATGGTTTTTACCGGTGTGCGGCACTTCCGGCACTAGCGCAACCTACGACATCAGCCCGAGAACGGCGAGCACAATGCCGCCGATCCCGGCCACTACGCCCACAACCGGAAACAGCATCTTTCTCGATATGAAGTAGAGTGACGAAAGTACGAGCGCGATTTCGAGCAAGCCCTCACCAACGTCATAGCGCAGCGCACGAGCCTCCACCCGATTGGACTCCGCCTCTTTCTCCCGCGCCTGTGCCATGGTCTCCTTCGCGTCCTTGTCGTAGCGAGCCTGTTCGCGGTGAAACTTGTCGATGGCCTGAGCATTCTCCGCGTTCTTGGCGCCAAGCAGCGAGACCAGTTGCTCACCCAGTTCCAGGTTGTGGAGCTTGATGCGCTTCGACTGATAGTAGGCCCAGGTGTCGTTGGCTTCCGTCTTGATCAGCACGCCTTCGGTGTGGGCGCGATGTGACAGAATTGTGACAACCGCCAGCAAGACCGCAAGCATAGCGGCCAGCACGCCGACCTGCTGCCCGCGCGGGTCGTGTCCGCCTTCCGATTCGTGGTGGATTTCGAGTTCAGCCATATAGTGAGACGCCCATACTAATCAACGGAATGGTTCACCAGTATACGCTAAGCCGTCAATTCGCCGGCACCGCGCCTTCCGCCAATAGGGCGCCCTTTTCCAGGTGCCGGATTTTGCTTGCAAACCGTGCGGCGTGCGGATCGTGGGTCACCATGATGATGGTCTTGCCGTGTTCCTTGTTCAGGCGCGAGAGCAGGGTCAGGATTTCTTCGGCGGAATTCGCGTCGAGGTTGCCGGTCGGCTCGTCCGCCAGAATGAGCGCCGGGTCGGTGACGATGGCGCGCGCGATGGCGACGCGCTGTTCCTGGCCGCCCGAGAGCTGGCGAGGAAAATGGCCAAGCCGGTCGCCGAGGCCCACAAGCTTCAAAGCCGTCGTGGCGTGATCGATGCGCTCCTGCTTCTTGAGATTGGTCAGCTTGAGCGGCAGCTCGACATTCTCGATAGCGGTGAGCACAGGAATCAGGTTGAACGATTGGAAGATGAAGCCGATGTTCTCGTTGCGCCAGTGCGCGATTTGCCGGTCGTTCATGGCGCGCAGATCCTGGCCAAGCACGCGGATTTGGCCTCCGGTCGCGACGTCCATCGCGGCGATCAGGTGCAGCAGCGTCGACTTGCCCGAGCCCGACGGGCCCATGAGCGCGACGAATTCGCCCCCGTGGATGTCGATATCGACATCCTTCAGCGCAACGACGTGAAACTCATCGCGAATGTATTCTTTGGTCAGATCTCGGGTTTGGATGACGACGTTATCGGTCATGATTCACGCTTGTTTGGGACGCACGCGGTCGCCGTTCTTCAATTCGGGCGGCGGAGTGACGATCAGGTCCTCACCGCCATTCAATCCGCTATCGATGCGCACGCCTTTGCTGTTGGTGGAACCGGTTTTCACTTCGCGGCGCACGGCTTTTCCGTCGAATAGCACGAACACCGCATTGTCGCGTATGGCGGAAGCGGGGATCACCACCACGGGCCGCGCCTGGATGCCCGCGGCAGCCTGCTTGTCGTCGGAGATGAAAGCAACACTGGCATTCATGTCGGGCCGCAGGTGAGAGTCCGGGTTCATGACCTTGACCTTGACTTGCACGGTCGCCTTCTGCCGATTGGCCTCGGGGGAGATTTCCTTGATGAAGCCGTCGTACTTGAGATCGGGGAACGCGTCGGTGGTGACGACGCCTTTCTGTTTCGGGCCGAGCTTCGCGAAATCGTTCTGGCTGATATCGAGCTCGACTTCGAGATCGTTGAGATCCGCTACAGCCGCGACGTAGCCTTTCGCGCCCTTGTCGCCCACGTTCATGTTAGTGACAAACTCGCCTTTTTCGACCGCGCGCTCGAGCACCGTGCCCGTCACCGGCGACGTGATCACCGTGTTGGCTTCTTGTGTCTCGGCATAAGCCAGCGCGCCCTTGGCCTGCTCCACCTGGCCGCGCATCGAATCGATCTCCTCTTGCCGAGGTCCCAAGACTGCGAGATCCAAGGTCTTTTGCAGCGAGTTCACATGCGCCACGGCGCTGTCATATTTGGCTTGTGCGTCGTCGAGTGCTTGCCGGGACAGCACTTTGTCGTTCACCAAGCCTCTGGTCCGATTCAGAGTCACCTGTGCATTTTCCTGGTCGGCCTTGGCCTGGTTCAGATTGGCGCGGGCTACTGCAATTTCTTCGGGACGCGAGCCGTGCTCCAGCTCCGCGAGCTTTGCTTGCAGATTCAAGAGTGCGCCCTTGGATTGCGTCACCTGGGCGCGATATTCGTCGTCCTCCAGCCGCACCAGCGGCTGCCCCGCCTTCACCGGGTCACCTTTCTCGACGCCGATCCAGAGGATCTTCCCGACGACCTTGGACGCGACTTCAATGCGATGCGCCGCCACGATGTAGCCCGTGGCATTCAGGATCACTCCTGGGCCCGCCGCGGCCGGACTTTCCGCTTGCACGCGAACCACGGCGACTTCGGTTGCGGCGTTGAGCCGATCGTAACCGAACCGCGCCGCGCCCAGCAGCACGAAAATGAGCACGCCACCGACAATCCACCGAACTGCCCAACGCGAAGGTTCGGGCGCGCTCTTTTTTGTGCGATCGATCTGCAAGGATTTCAATTCAGCTTGCATAGTACTTAGATGCCCCGCAATGCCGCGAGGATCTCCTTCCGTGAAGCCGACGCCGCGGGGAACAGTCCGCCCAACGCGCCCAAAAGCATGGCAAAGGCCACACCCAGGAGCATGATCTGGGCGGTTACGCGGAAGTTGAAGTCGATTTCACTGAACGTTACAAAGTTGCCAATGCCCGTCGTGATGCCGTTGAGCGGTAGCACCAGCAAACATCCCACCAAGCCTCCCAGCGCGGCCAGCAGGACGGACTCTACCACAAAGCTGAATAGAATGCTGCCTCGCGAAAATCCGAGCACCCGCAATGTACCGATCTCCTGGGCTCTGCGCGCGACGGCGGCATACATGGTATTCATGGCGGCGAAACTGGAACCGACGCCCATGATGATGGATACGAAAATGCCCAGCGATTCGATCACGATGCCGGATCCGGTTTGCGCCTGATAGTAGGCTTGCTCCGTAACCGCGTCCATGTTGAGGCGGGGGTCACTTTTAATGTCGTTGATGAGCGCCTGCGCCGCCACGGGATCGGCAGCGCGCAGGAGAACCGAGCTCAGGGCGTCGGATCGTTGAAAGTCGGAGCTCACCTGATTCAAGTCGCCATAGATTTCGCTGTTGGTGGCGCCTCTTCCGACCGACATGATGCCGACTACATCCCAGTCCCCGCGGCCGAAATGGAGCTTCTGGCCAATGCGCGCGTCGGGAAAACGCTTCTCGATGGACTCGCCGACCACCACTTCGCGCTTGCCAGGCTCGAACCAGTGGCCGGAGACGAGCTTCAGGTTGTCGCGAAGGCCGATACCTACGGGCGTGATTCCCCGCAGCGTGACGTTCATGCCATCGGGCGCGTCCACACTGGCAAGATTAATCACCGTTACCATTTCGAGTGAAGCCAGCGGCTGCCCCGATTTGGATTGTGCAATGCCGGACTTGAATTTGATGTCCTGAAAATTCCCCGGCGTCACGCTGCTGCTCAGCTCCGCGTTGGTGCCCTTGCGCATGACCAGAATGTTCAGCGGGTTCCCCGACGCCTGAAGAGACGAGCGCAGCCCGCCCACCAGCGCGAGGATCGCCAGCAGAACGGCCACAGTCAGGCCGATGCCAAGCGCCGTCATGATGGTGGTAGTCTTTCGAACGATCAGGTTGCGCAGGTTGTAAGTCAAAGGTATCGCCATGGGTGTCTACTCCGTGTCGCGGAGCGCCTCCACAATCGGAATACTCGAAGCGTTCCAGGCGGGAATAAACGCACTGACCAAGCCGATCCCGACCGCCACAGCCAGGCAGACCACCGCCACCGGCGGCTGAATCGATAGATGCCGGATGTCGTCAGAAAACGCGGGGCCGTTGCGCACAACGCCGCAGAGCAATGACGCGAGCAGCACCCCAAACGCCCCGCCTACCGCGGAAATGGCCATCGCTTCGCCCAGAATCAGAGAGAGAATCGTGCCACGCGTGAAACCGAGCGTCTTGAGTACGCCCACCTCGCGCACGCGCTCGCGAACCGACATGGCGATCGTGTTGGCGGATACCAGAAGAATGGTGAAGGTCACGGCCGCACAGATGCTGATCAGGATCAGTTTTACGTTACCCAGAAAACCCACGAAGCTGAGAGCGAAGGCGCGCTCGGATTCGGTTTTTGTCTGCGCCGGCGAATTGTGAAAGGTGTCGTCGATGGCTTTGGCAATGCGTGGAACCGACTCGGGACTATCGGCCAGCACATAGAACGTGCCGATCTGCCCCCATTTGCCAGCGCCCAGCGCCTGGTCGAGGTACTCGACGTTGAAGTACAGGTTCTCGTTGTCTTCGGGCGCGTCGTAAATAGCGCGCACAATGAATTCGAGATTCACGGGGAAGATGTCGCCCTGGATGAAGATGTGATCGCCTAAATGAAAGTTCTGCTTTTCCGCCAACTGCCGGCCGATCAGGCACGCGGTGCGCTCGGTGAGGAAGGCCTTACGCTGGTCGTCGGGAATCTGCATTTCCGTGCGAATGGCCATGATTTTGTCGGGCTCCACGGCAAACCGCGCGAAAAAGTTCTTGGGATCGCGGGCGTCCTTGTAGACACCGCCAAACCACTGCTCGATTCCTACCTCGCGGACACCCGGGATGGGGCGGATCTTTTCGCGGTAATACCGCGGCATGGGCACCGTGAGTGACACCTTATTGCGGACTACCAGCCGCAAAGCCTGAGACGGCGGCGCGTCGCTGAAGTAGAAGGCGTAGTAGACCGCCATCAATGTTCCGAGCAGCGCCAGTGACACACCAATACTCAGAATGGTGAGAGAGGTTCGGCGGCGGTTCCGCCAGGAGTTCTTAACAACCAGCGAAAGGTAACGAAACATTTGTGTCTATATATTCTATGCTACGAAGTCCATGCACGATTTGTTCATGCGCCAGGCGCTGGTACTAGCCCGGCAAGCCGCCGAGGCGGGCGAAGTGCCGGTAGGAGCAGTGGTTGTGGCCGCGGGCGAGATCATTGGCCGGGGTTCGAATTCGCCCATTTCGCGAAGTGACCCGACGGCGCACGCTGAAATTCTGGCTATGCGGGAGGCCGCGCAAGCTCTGGGAAACTACCGGTTGGAGGATGCTACGCTTTACGCCACGATGGAGCCCTGCGTGATGTGCGCCGGGGCGTTGGTGGCGGCGCGCGTCAAGACGCTGGTATTCGGAACGCGCGATTTGCGCTTCGGCGGGGTGCGCAGCAAGTTTCGCGTGGCGGATTCAGAGATCCTGAACCATCGCGTGGAAGTTGTGGAGGGCGTGCTGGCAGCGGAATGCGTGGAGATCCTGCAACGCTTCTTCGAAGCGCGGCGGTGACAACAGGCGAAACGGCGCGCTATTCCACCGTGACTTTGGTGCCCTTGGACGTGTGCTGCGAGAGATGCTCGATGCGCGCGTCCAGCAGGCTCCGAATGCCTTTCAAAACCTCGACCCTGGCTTTGCGAAAGTGCTCTTGCGTGTCTTCCGGCCAGCAGTGGTCGATCAAAGCCGCGATTTGCGGCGCAGCGATTGTGCAGAAGAAGCAGCCGGCTTGCGGTGGGGCAGTTTGTTTCTCTTCCATATCAGCCTTCTCTCATCTCCACTGTTAATATTTTATGCTCTAAAGTGGCCCGCGCGGGAGTCAAGGCGGCCATCGATGTGGGGAGGCCAATGTGCCGGCGCAAGGTGCCGATCTCTACGACTAGTTCGTCGCCCTTCTTGAACAGCCCCACTTCGCCCTTGGCCGCGAACGGCAGCCGCAACCGGACTTCGTAGTGGGCATTACGCTTCTCGAAGGTATAGGGCGCCTCGGTGCGCGTGACGGCGGCCGGGTCCTCTCTTTCCTCGTAGAGCACACGTGCCAGATCGTCGAGCCGCTCGCGCCCCAGCACCTCATGAGTGAATAGGGGAACGCGCTTCACCGCAACGGGCGCGAAGTATTCATCGATTTCCTGCATGACCCTGGCTTGCGACGCGCGCCACTCCTCGAACCAGGCGTCCGTGATGGCGTGCGGCAGCACACGGTTGACGATGACCCCATCCACAGTGAGTCCGTGGAGCGAGAAATAGACGAAGGCGCGCTGCGTTTCCCGCAGCACCATTTTTTCCGGATTAGTCACGAGCCGCACACTGGTGACCTCGGCGTTTTCGAGCAGGTCAGAGATGCCGTCCAGGCGTCCGAACAGATCCTGCACATTGGCGAAGTAGCTGTCGGTGGGGAGTTCGACCGGCGAAATGCGGTTGGCCACCGGACGCACGGCTTTGAGCAGCCCGCGCTGGAACGGGAAGACGTGCTTCATATACCATTCGAGCGTAGTGGGCATGCTGACGAAGCGCATGGATTCGGCCGTGGGTGCGCAGTCGAGCACGATCACGTCGTAGCGCTGCTCGCGGCGGAACTGGTTGACGTACATCATGGCGCTCAGCTCTTCCATGCCCGGAAGAATCGCCAGTTCCTCGGCCTCCACATCGCTGATGCCGGTGGTGCGCAACACCGACACAACGTACGTCGAGATTTCGCGCCAGTGACGCTTGATCTCTTTCTGGATGTTGACCTCGTGGATGGAGAGCTTGCTGTCGATGGGGTAAGGGTCGTTGGTCTTGCCGCCAAACAGCTCGGTCTCGAGATCGAAGGCATCGGCCAGGCTGTGCGCCGGATCAACGCTCATTACCAGCGTGCGGTAACCGAGACGCGACAACTGTAAACCGGTTGCCGCCGCAATGCTGGTTTTCCCGACGCCGCCCTTGCCGCTGAACAACAGGATGCGCATATAACCATTCTAGGGGCTGCGGCGCCGGCGTGACGCTACTGGTGCGCAGAGCGCCAAGTGTCCGGAAATGGGATTGGCTTTGATTTGAACTTTTTGTTTTTCGCCAACAAGTGACCCGCTCCCATGCAGTTGCGACGCTCCCACAACACCTATACCACGAGCCCCAGCAGCGACCGGGTTTGGTTAGAAATTCCACTTCAAAGCGAACTGAATCTCACGCTGGTTGTCGGGGATGGTAGAGGTGATCGACTGTCCGCCGGGGACGTCGGGGTTGCTGTTCGGGATCTGGAATTGCGGATGATTCCCGATGTTGAAGAACTCGGCGCGCAGAGAAAGCTTCTGGCGCTCAGTCAACGAGAAGTCTTTCACCAAACCGAGATCGAAGTTCACCTGGCTTGGTCCACGCAAATCGCCGTTGCCGGCGTTCCCAAACTGGCGCGCGAAATTCTGCCCGGGCGCGAGCGGCGGCAGGACAAACGCAGCGGGATTATAGAAGCAGGTGAGCGATTGATGACCCACCGGGCATCCCATGGAAGCCTGTATGTCCTGGCCGTAGGAGAAATTGTACGGATTTCCGATGCGGTCGGGCCAGGGCGCGAAGCTGCCGGTATTGGTGTCGTCGTAGGAAAGCGTCGCCGTTTCCGCCTCGCCGGTGCGGGCCACGGCAATGCCGTTGAGGTCCCAACCGCCGAGAATCAGATCCGTTGCCCGGTTCCAATTGCGGCCGAAGGTTTTCCCGCGGCCAAAGGGAAGCTGATAGACCCAACTGGCAACAAAGCGATGCCGGAAATCGGGCTCTACGTAGCCGCGCGTGGCCGCCACGTTGAAGGTGTCCTGTATCGCGCCGCCTGGAGTGCCCTGGCCGGTGCCGAGATCCTTGCTCCAGGTGTAGGCGGTGCGGAAGGTCAGGCCGTTCGAAAATCGCTTTTCGAATTTCGCTTGCAGAGCGTTGTAGAACGAATCGAAATGGGGCAAGTCGATGGGTAGGATCGACTGGAGGTTCGGCAGGACGGAGTAGTACGGACGGCCATAATTCGGGGCCGGGCCGAAATTCGAATCGAGCGGATAGGGAGCTTGATTCAAATCGCTCGATTCGTTGTCCCACAGGCGTAGGCCTCGGGTGCCGACGTAGGCGACATCCAACACCATGTTGCCCGGCAACTGATGCTGGACGTCGAAATTCCATTCGTAGATACGGGGCATCAAGCGGATGGGGCCAGTGGTCTTGATCTGGCCCGAGGGATTAGTAGGACTGATGGGAGGCAACTGTGCCGGAAAGCCGGCGGAAAGCAAGTTCGCCGCGGTGGGGATATTCACCGGATTCGCCTGGGTGCTGAAGAACTCGAGCGTTGGCGGGTTTTCGCCGAGATCGTTGAAGATGTTGCCCTCTGGCGCGTAGAATACGCCGCCGGCACTGCGAATGACGGTTCGGCCGCCGGCGAAGGGCGTCCACGCAAAGCCGATGCGCGGGCCGAAATCGTGCAGGTCGTATTTGACACCGGCGTTGGAGACAGCGTTGGGCCCGAAGCTATCGATCACAACGGCCTTCTGGAGATCGAAATTGCCGACGCGGCCGCCCACAGGCGAGAAGACTTCATAACGGAGCCCGAGATTCAGGGTGAAATTGCGGGCCACCTTCCAATCGTCCTGCGCGTAAAAACCGGATTCCCAATAGTTGGTGAGATCCTTTTGCGCCAGACCATCCTGGAGGCTGTAGATCGGGATGCCGAGCAAAAGGTCGGCGAGCGCATTGCCGCCGCTGCCGGTCGTGAGATTCGATGTGAACAGGCCGGCGAAGTCGAAAAATCCAAAGGGCGCCTGCGCCTGATAGAAGTTTCGCGTCCAGCGCTTCACATCACCGCCGAATTTGAATGCATGCTTGCCATGAACCCAACCGAGCGTATCGCTGAACTGATAGGTATTGTCGGAATCAACTTCGGGAACGTAATGGGAGTCGCCGATGGTGCCGTTGTATCCGAAGCCGGAGGAGAAGGCAAACAGGGACAGGCCCGAAGAGTAAATATCGCCGCGATTCGCGTTGGGAATCCCGAGCGATTCGGAGCGATTCTGCCCCGCGTCCACGTGTTCGGTGTTGATATTCCATTGAATGAAGCCGAACCGTAGCTCATTGACCAAACTCGGACCGAAGGTGTGGGTCCATCCGGCGGCGTGGCTTTGCTCGCGGCCATCGATATTGCTGCCGAAGCCCTGGCAGCAGCCGCCGGCAGAACCGAGCGGAGCCGGTTTCAGGAAGCGCACATCTTGCAGCGCCGAGTGGCCGAAGAGGTTGTCGCGGTCCGACAGGCGGTGGTCGATACGAATGTCGTACTGATCGGCGTTATCGATCTGCTTGGGCGTGTAGACAAAGTTGTTGAAGAGCCCGGGCATGTTCGGCAGGGGAAACAAATTCATCACCGCCTGGCCGACCGGGTTGATCCGGCTCGCCGGAATCACGTAAGGGTTGGCGGGATTCAGCAACTGACGCTGCGCGGTTTGCGGGTTGGTGGTATAGGGATCGTACAACAGGGTGCCAAGCTGCGTGAAGTCACCGTTGCGCATTTGTTGAGTCGGAACGGTGCTGATGTAACTGACGCCCTGCCCTTGGCGGGTACCCTGGTAATCGACGAAGAAGAATGTACGGTCGTGCACAATAGGGCCGCCCAGGAGCGCGCCGAACTGGTTGCGCTCAAAAGGCGGACGTGCAGGATCGAAAAAGTTCCGGGCATCGAGATCCGCATTGCGCAGAAACTCGTAAGCCCCGCCGTGGAACTGGTTCGTCCCGGATTTCAGCACGACGTTGACGGTCGCACCGCCGCGGCCGAACTCGGCCTTCATTGAACTCTCGTCCACGCGGAATTCCTGGATGGCGTCGGGCGCCGGTTGCACCGCTAGGGTTCCCTGCCCTTTTTCGTTGTTATCGATTCCATCCAGCAGGAAGCTGTTGTCGAAGCTGGTGAGACCGTTCACCGCAATCTGAATGCCGGGCCGGTTGTTGTCGGTGGTGCCGCGGAGCGGCCCGTTATTCTGCGCGCCCTGATTCGCGCCCGCCCCCAACCATGCCAGTTGCACGAAGTTCCTGCCGTTCAGAGGCAGATCGACAATGCGCTCCTGGGTCTCGACCGTTCCGAGCGAAGAGGTCTCGCTCTCAACCAACGGCGGCGCGCCCGTGACCTCCACCTGTTCCGACACTGTGCCCACGGGCAGATTCAGGTCCACGCGTACCACTTCGTTGACATCAACATTCACGTTGGACTGAATGACTTTCTGGAAGCCCTGCTTCTCGGCGGAGACGGAATAATTTCCGATCAGCAGCGTGTTCGCCGTATAGGCACCCGTATCGTTGGTGGTCAACCGGTCGGACTGGCCGGTGGCCGTGTTCGTAATGACAACCGTAGCGCCGCCGATCACGGCGTTATTCGGATCAGTAACGGTTCCCGCGATAGTCCCGCGGTCCACTTGAGCGTAGGAAAGCGCGCCGGCAAAAAGCAGCGGCGCAAGGAATCGACACGAATGGCGTGGAAGCATCAACGTGATGCTAGGTTCCAGATGTTACGTTGTGATGACCCGGCCGTGTCTACTCGGTTACGCGCGATATTTTACTCGTATGACACGTTGCCGTAACCGTTCACGGCGTAGAATTTCGCCATGCGATACGTGTCTCCTTTCACCGTCTGCATAACGTGCGCGGCTCTGTTCGCCGGTGCGGCCTGGCAGTTCGCTGCGGCGGATGAGCGCACGATTTTGACCAGCGCTCATCGCGGCGAACACCATCGCCACCCGGAGAATTCGCTGCCCGCCATCCAGGCTGCCGTTGACGCGGGGATGGATTATGTGGAGTTGGATATCCGGACCACCCTCGACGGCAAGCTGGTGCTCATGCACGACCCCACGGTCAATCGCATGACCAACGGGAAAGGCAAAATCGTGGAGATGAGCTTCGACCAGATTCGCGAGCTAGACCTGGGTGCGCGATTCCCAGGCCAGTTCCCCGGCTTGCAGGTTCCGACGTTCGACGAAGCCCTGGCGCTGGCGCGGAAAACGGGCATCGGCATCTATGTGCACTGCAAACAGGCGTTGCCCGAAGAACTCGTGGCTGCCATTGACCGGCACCAGATGGGCGAGCACGTGCTTTTCTTCGCCGATAACGAAAGCGATCCGCGCCTGCTGCCGGAAATTGCCCGCCTGCGGCCCGATTGGAAGGTGATGCCGGAAGCTTTCAATCCGGCGCATGTGCGCGAGCTCATGGAAACGCTACGGCCCAAGATCATTGCGTTCGATAACCGCGATTTTGATGACGCAACCATCGGCGCAGCGCGCGAGGCCAACGCCGGAATCTTCGTCGATCGCCTGGCCAACAATCCCGCCGCCTGGCAGAACGCCATAGACCGCGGAGCCACAGGCATCCAAACCGACTACCCGGACGAACTGGCGGCTTTTCTCCATTCACACGGTTATCACAAGTAGCCTTTCGTCCTGTCTGTTGTTAAACCTCGGGAACCTTGTGCGCACTCGAGGCATCTTGTAATAAGCCAATCCTGACGGGTCGCACCCGAAGATTGTAGAATGTTGAATTACCACTTCAGGAGAGATATGAATCGAGACACACTAGTGACAGGCTTTGTTGCGCTAGCCCTTTGCGCCCTGCCGGCTTTGGCCGATAAAAAGGGGGACCCGGAAAAAGGTAAAGAAACGTTTCAGCAGTGCAGCGTCTGCCACAACGCGGATAGCACAGAAAAGAAAATGGGCCCGGGCCTGAAGGGCCTGTTTAGTCGCGACAAACTGAACAACGGCAAAAAGCCCACCGAGGCCAACGTACGCGCCAAGATCGATGAAGGCGGCAATGGGATGCCGGCTTACAAAGAAATGTTGTCCGACGAAGAGAAGGACGACTTGATCGCCTACTTGAAGACCCTGTAGAGCGTTGGCTAGATTCCTTTTGCCAAAAATCCGCCGTCAACGGCGATCGTTTCTCCCGTAACAAATGACGCCGCGTCAGACGCCAGGAAGATCGCGGCGCCGACCAGTTCTTCCACATGCCCCACGCGGCCCATGGGCGTGCGTGCGCCAATCGCGGCAGAGCGCTCTGGCAGATCGAGCACCTTCGAATTCAGCGGTGTGCGAAAAACACCCGGTGCAATCGCGTTCACGCGCACACCCAGCTTCGCCCACTCGCAAGCCAGCGATCGCGTAAGCAGCAACACGCCGGCTTTGCTCGCGGCATAAGACGTCACTTCGCCAAAGCTCACAAAGCTGGTCATGGAGCACGTGTTGATGATCGACCCGCGCTGCTGCCTGATCATCTGCCGACCAAAGATCTGGTTGGCCCGGAAGGTACCGTTCAGATTGATGTCGATGATGCGGTTCCAATCTTCGTCGGGGACGTCCACCGAGGGCATTTTCTTCAGCGCGCCCGAGGTCACCGTCAAAATATCCACCTGGCCAAACGCCAGCACCACTTCATCGCAGAGTTGCTGCAGGCTGGCACGGTCCTGCACATCGCTCGGGATGCGGAGGGTTTTCGATCCCAGTGACTCCAGTTCCGCGGCCTGCGCGTCCACCCGGTCGCGATCCCGGCTGCTTGCAATGGTCGTCGCACCGGCTTTCGCAAAGCCGCGCGCAATTGCTTGGCCGATGCCGCTCGTCCCGCCCAGCACCACCGCAATCTTGTCTTTGAGGGAAAACTTCTCGTCGAGGAAGCTCATGAGGTCAGAAGTGCATGATATCAGCATCTCGATTTGGTCAGGTACAATCGGGGCAGCGTGCTGGAGGGCGCCTGCGGCACATGATCCGGCTTTGGCTCGCGCGCGACAAAACGATTCCCGTCCGCGAACAGTTGGGCGCGCAACTGCTGTACGGCATCCTCAGCCGGCGCATTCCACCCGGCGAACGGCTGCCCAGCGTGCGCGATCTGGCGCGACGCCTCAAAGTGCATGCCAACACCGTGAGCGCCGCGTATCAGGATCTGGCCGAGCGAGGCTGGGTTCTCATGAAGCGCGGCAGCGGCGTGTTTGTGCGCGATCTCGAGATGCCGCCGGCCGACGGCGGCCCCGAAGGGCTCGTCCGCGCCTGGATCGAAGAGGGCCTGCAACACGGATTCACGGTCGACGTGATCGAGGCGGCAGTCGCCAAAGTGGCTCGCGAGATTCGGGGACAGGCTGCGACGCGCAGTTTTCTGGTGGTCCATCCCGATCGGGAACTGGCTGGCGTCCTGGCCGCGGAGACCGAGGAGGCCGTGCCGTGCCCGGTGGCGTCGGTCGATTTCGAGCACGCGGCCAAAGAAATTGCCTTCGATACCTGTGTGCTCGTCACCGCCGCCTGTGCGTCCCAGGCCGTCAAGGAACTGCAACCGTCCTACTGCCGCGTGATCCGTCTGCGATCCATGGAGGACGCCATTGCGGGACAACATCCGCCAACGTCGGGGCTGCTGATCGCCGTGGTTTCGCGCTCGAAATCAATTCTTCAGTGGTCGGCAACGCTGCTGGCCTCGCTCGGATTTCCAGGAATGGACGTTCTCGAGCGAAATCCAGAAGAACCCGGCTGGCAGGATGGGCTCGCCGCATGCGACATCGTGGCCGCCGACATCAAAGCCGCGCGCGAACTGCCAAAAGGCCTGCGGCCGACGATCTTCCGGATTATTGCGGACGATTTTCTGGAGGAGCTGCGCGGGCTTGTGACGGCGGGAAAGGTTTAGTCCGCTACTACCTCGTCAGGTCTGCGCCGCACAGTCCCAGATGCCGGTCTGTCGACCAACAGGTTCGAATCCTTCGCTCATTCATAATGTTCAGCCCATGCGCATCCGCCAGTGTCAGTGGCTGATCGGCAAAACGCAGCACGAGTCGACGCACGGCAGCAACCTGCGCTTGATCGAATGGCTCCATGCGCAATCTTGGAAGCTCATCGACAAAACCAAGAAACTCGATCGCCCTCCGGCCGTCGTAGCGGCGCAAAAACCATCCGTGCCCTTCAGCGATCACCAAAGTCGAAGTTACCAAAGGCGGCGGCTCGGAGAACAACCTCCGATATAACGGGTGATAACTGTCGGATTTGTCCAGAAAAGCGATCAGAGCGGAAGTGTCGACGTAGACTTCGCGGGTTCGCTCAGTCCTTCCGGCCATAAATGATCTCATCAATCGTCTGGCTGGAGCCGGGGTTACCCGACTCGACAAATCCCGCATAACGCATCCAAGGCTTGCCGCCGTCGCCAGGTAACACATCGCGGATCGCACGCCGCATGAGCTCTGCTAGCGAGATGCCCAGCCGCGCGGCTTGGGCTTTGGCCAGTTCGTACTCGCGCTCATCCAGGCTGATCTGGGTGCGGACCATGTTATCACTCCTATGCGTTGATGATAACAGACGGCCGCCCTGCTTGTGACACCCAAAAAAGTGTAACAACGCGCGATTTCCGCGCTCTCATCCCACCTTACACTGCCGCCATGGAGGTACTCACATGACGAGCAGATTTGTAGGTTGGCGGTTTACCGTAACGGCCTTCATCGCGATCGGCACGGCGAACCTTTGGGGAGCGGAGCTCCGCACGAGTCGATGGAACGGGCTTTGCGAACTTGCCGAGAAGAATGAGGTGGCGCTCACGGTGGCTACCGGTAAGACGATTCGGGGCAGGTGCATATCCGCGAGCGAAGGGTCTCTCTCCCTCACCAGCCATGGCCGCCTGCTAACCATCAATCGATCCGACGTCAAGAGGATCTGGTTACTGCGAAAGACCCGTCGGCTTCTTCCCGTTCTGGGGGAGCAGTTTGGATTCATGCTCCTAGGAGGCATACTCTCGCTTGGGTCGCCTGGTTCCGTGGGCGTCGTTCTCATTCCGGTAGCATTGGCCTACGGTGCCGTGGGCACGCCCATTTGCGTCGTCCATGACCTGGCGCAGAAGGTATTCCACGACAAGGTCGACGAAATCACAGTCATTTGAAACTTCATGAAGATTCCTTCTCATTAACGCTCGATGAAGCCCGGCAACTGCGTCTCTACCCTGCGCGTTTAAGAACGCAGGAGGCCGGTATGAAACGAACATTTTGGTTAGCGCCGGTTCTGGCGTTGGTTTCGGCAGTAGGCTCCGCCGCCAGCCCCCGTTGTCGGAGTCGTTGGTTACGCGCCGGGACCCGGCTACGTTTGGATTGATGGCTTTTGGGATTGGCGTGGGCATTACGTCTGGGTGCCCGGATATTGGGGACGGCCGCCGCATCCGCGGGCCGTTTGGGTGCCGGGCCGCGCTTTCTATGACCACGGCCGCTATCACTACAAACGCGGCCATTGGCGCTAATTGCAGAGGCGGGCGTGCCGGCGACGGATTGGTTCGCCCGTTTCTTTGATCTGCTATCGGCTTGTTCGGTTCTCCTGACACGTACTGCATCCTTCCGCTAGACTGAAGTTGCACCTGATGCGCAAACTTCTGCGGACCAGCGCCGCTCTATTCGTCTTCTCCACGCTGGCGCTCGCGGTTGACTGGAAGGCGCTCAAGCCCGAAGGCTACGTCAGCGATTTCGCCCACGTCATAGATCCTCAGAGTAAAGCCGCTCTCGAACAATATGCCGGCCGCGTGGAACAAGTCACGGGCGCTCAAATGGCCCTCGTCACGCTGCGCACGCTCGAAGGCGAGCCCATCGACGATGTCGCCAACACTATCTATCGGGCCTGGGGAGTGGGCCAGAAGGGTAAGAACGAAGGCATCCTGCTGCTTCTCGTCGTCGGCGATCGCCGCAGCCGCCTCGAAGTCGGCTACGGCCTGGAACCCATTCTGCCCGACGGTTTCGACGGCAGCGTTCTGCGCGATATGCGGCCGGCTCTTCGCCAGGGCCAATACGGCGAAGCCATGATGGCAGCCGCCGAAACCATCGGCTCCACCATCGCCAAAGCGAAAAACGTTTCACTCGATGCCCAACTGCCCCGCCGCATGCGCCGCTCGGCGCCCGACTCCATTCCGTGGCCCGCAATCATTATCTTTCTGGTCTTCGTCTTCTGGCTCCTGCGTGCCGGCCGTGGCGGACGCGGCGGCGGCGGTGGCTTCTGGACCGGCCTGCTTCTCGGCAACCTGATGGGCCGCGGGCTCGGCGGCGGTTTTGGCGGCGGGGGCGGCGGATTCGGCGGCTATGATGGAGGCGGTGGGGGCGGCGGATTTGGCGGTTTCGGCGGCGGAGATTCCGGCGGCGGTGGCGCATCGAGCGACTGGTAGTAAGATGATCGAGGCTGCATGGAAAATCTTCTGAACCAGCTCCTGGAGAAGCTGACCAAAGCTCTGGGAGATCGCATCGTTTCCGTCGTGCTCTATGGCTCCGCCGCGTCCGGCGACCACCACGAGGGCTTCTCCGATTTGAACGTGCTTTGCGTCCTCCAGCAAGTCACGGTGCGCGAACTCGAGCAGTCGGAGCCGATTTTCCGCTGGTGGCGAGAAAAGCGAAATCCGTCGCCGCTGCTGTTGAGCGAGCATGAGCTCGCGACCTCCACCGATTGCTTCGCCATCGAATTCCGCGACATCAAAGCCCACCACCGAATCCTCCAAGGCAAGGACGTCATCTCAGGATTAGTGGTGGAGGATACGTTCTACCGTGCCCAGGTGGAGCACGACCTGCGCGCCAAGACGCTGCGCCTGCGCCAGAAGGCATCGGGCGCGCTCGGCGATAAAGACGTGCTCCGGCACTTGCTGGCCGATTCGGTGTCCACGTTTTGCGTCCTCTTCCGCCACGCCCTGATCCTGCACGGCGTGGAGCCTACCGGCAGGAAGCGCGACGTAATCGAACAGGCGCGGGGGAAGTTCGCGATCGACCCGCAGCCATTTATGCAGTTGCTCGATCTGCGCGAGGAACGCGTCAAGGCACGCGATTTGGAACCAATCGGGCTGCTGGATTCGTATCTCAAACAGATCGACATCGTCATCAACGCCGTAGACCGGCTCGAGAAATAGGAGCGAACAAACTCATGAAGATTGCACTGATTGTGATCGCTGTGCTCTTGGTTATCGGACTGGCGATCGGAGGACAATTCATCAGCATCCGCAACGATCTGGTGACCCGCAAGGAGGCCGTTTCCGCGGCATGGTCGCAGGTGGACGTCGCCCTGCAACGCCGTGCCGACCTGATTCCGAATCTGGTCGAGACCGTGAAGGGTTACGCCAAGCACGAGGAGAAAGCCATCGACGATGTCGCCAGCGCGCGCGCCGCTTTAGTTGGCGCCAAATCTCCTTCGGATAGGATTGCCGCTAACTCGCAACTCGATGGGGCCCTCGGCCGTTTGCTGGTAATTGTCGAAAACTATCCTAATCTGAAAGCCGATCAGAGTTTTCTCCGCCTTCAGGACGAACTGGCCGGCACCGAGAATCGCATCGCCGTCGAGCGCCGCAAGTACAACGAGACGGTTCAGAGCTACAACACCAAGATCCAGTTGTTCCCCGATAACATCGTCGCTTCCATGTCCGGCTTCCAGCGCGAAGATGCGTATTTCAAAACCGAGGCCGGCGCCCGCACCGCCCCGAAAGTGGCATTCTGATGTAGCTCGCGGGTGCGCGCCGCATGCGCCCCAATTCCATGTACGATAGCTTCTTAATCCCCATTTATGTCGACCCCCACATTTGCCAATTACATCAACGGAGAATGGCTCGATAGCTCCCAGACATTCGAAGACCGCAACCCCGCGAACACCGCGGAGATCGTAGCTCTATTCTCGAAAGGTTCCGCTCAGGATGTCAGCACTGCTGCCGATGCCGCCGCTGCTGCTCTCCCCGCTTGGTCCGCCACTACCGGTCCCGCGCGCGGCAACATCCTTTACAAAGCCGCCGATCTCCTCGACCGCCGCTTCGATTCCATCGCCGCAGAAATGACGCGCGAAGAAGGGAAAACTCTGCCTGAAGCGAAAGGCGAGGTCCGCCGCTCCATCAACATCTTTCGTTACTTCGCCGGTGAAGGCTCGCGCATGCCGGGACATGTGGTCCCTTCCGAGCGCGACCGCGTGCACATGTTCGCCATCCGCAAGCCCGTCGGTGTTGTCGGCCTGGTCACGCCGTGGAATTTTCCCAGCGCCATCCCGGCTTGGAAGCTCGCGCCAGCGCTCATCTGCGGCAACACCGTCGTGCTCAAACCCGCATCCGCCGCGCCGCTCAGCGCCTGGCGAATCGTCGAAGCCTTGCATGAAGCCGGCATTCCGCGCGGCGTCGTCAACTTTGTCGCGGGCTCGGGTGGTGAATTAGGCAGCGCACTGGTCGCCGCCAAGCCGCTCAAGGCTATCTCGTTCACCGGTTCGTGCCAGATCGGTAACTGGCTGCATGCCGAGGCATCCAAGCGTCGCCTGCGCATTCAACTGGAAATGGGCGGCAAGAACCCCACCATCGTTCTCGCCGATGCCGATTTCAATTCCGCCGTCGAAAACGTCGCCAACGCCGCGTTCTTCTCCACCGGCCAAAAGTGCACCGCCACGGGACGTGTGATTGTCGAAGACAACATCTACGACAAATTCCTCGCCGCTCTTGTCGAACGCACCAAAAAGCTGAAGGTCGGCGACGGTATGCAGCCTGGCATCGATATCGGCCCATTGGTGGATCAAAATCAGTTGGACACGGTGCTCAAGTACATCGAAATTGGAAAGAAGGAAGCCGGTGCGCCGAAGGTCGGCGGCAACCGCATCACCGCCGGCGGTCTCGATAAAGGCTATTTCGTCGAACCGACCATCTTCGCCGACGTGGAAGAGAGCATGACCATAGCCCAAGAGGAAATCTTCGGTCCGGTCCTGGCCGTCATGCGCGCCAAGAACTTCGATGACGCTATGCGCATCGCCAATAATACTCCGTTCGGCCTCTCGTCCTCCATCCAGACGACGAACCTCTCCCGCGTATTTGAATACATCCCTCGAGCCGAGGCCGGCCTGCTCACTGTCAATCTTCCCAGCGCGGGCGTTGAATACCAACTGCCCTTCGGCGGCACCAAGGATTCCAGCTTCGGCCCCAAAGAACAGGGTCCCGCCGCCATGGAATTCTATAGCGACTACAAGACGGTGTATTTGAAATACTAGGTGCCAGGTGTTAGCATGCTGAAACCTAACACCTAGCACCTGACACCTGCTTTTATGCACCTCGCCCAGATCCAATTCGAAAACCGCGTCACCGCGGCCGTGGCCGACGGCGCCCAGTTCCGTCCCATCCCGGATTACACAATGGCGGAGCTCATTCACCGCGCCGAAGCCGAGTCCGTCTCTCTCTCCGCCCTGGCCGCCAGGCTGGTGAGCCATCACGCGCTCGCGGCCGCGCCTCTCATTCCCATTCACCCCACCGAGGTTTGGGCTTGCGGTTGCACGTACGAAACCAGCGCCAGTTTTCGTGACGCCGAGCACGGCACGCGTGAGGGCATGTACGCGCACGTCTACCGTAGCGACCGGCCGGAAATCTTTTTCAAGGGAACGGCGCGCGTGTGTGTCGGGCCGGGGGAGGCGATCGGAATCCGCGCGGATTCGAAATTCACGGCTCCCGAGCCCGAACTTGCCGTGATTCTCGGCAGCCGTGGCGCGCTGCTCGGCTTCACGCTGGCCAATGATGTTTCCGCGTGGGATATCGAACGCGAGAACGCACTCTACTTGCCGCAGTCGAAAGTGTATGCCGCCTGTTGCGCGCTCGGGCCTGTTATTGTCACCGCTGACGAGCTCGTGAATCCCTACGACCTCGAGATGACCTGCACCATCACGCGCGGAAACAAGACCACGTTCAACGGACAAGTCTCCACTGCACGTCTGCACAGAAAACTCGAAACGCTGGTGGATTATCTGCTGCGCGCGAACCCGGTGCCGTTAGCGTCTGTCCTTTTGACGGGCACCGGCATCATTGTCACCGAAGAAGCCGCCCTCGCTCCCGGCGATATCGTCTCCATCCGTGTTCCCGAAATCGGCGAGCTATCCAATCCCGCCGCCATCGTCAAGTAGTGCACTCACGGTACGCTCTTCCGCGTTGCCTGCAAGCAACTCTCGACTTCCTCGAGCAAAATCACGGGCTCAATCGGCCGGCGCAGGAATTTAACCGCGCCGGCGATACGCGCCGCTTCGGGACTTACATCGCGAGGCAGCGTTGCAGAAATCAGGACCACCGGAACCGCCGCTAGTTGCGGATCCGCTTTCATCCGTCGCGCCAGCTCAAATCCCGTCCCCTCGGGCATGTTTACGTCCGAGAGCACCAGATCGGGCCGTGCCTGCTTGGCCATCGCCAGGGCGATGGTCATGTTGTCCGCAAGCATCACGCGGTACCCCGACGGCTCGAAAATCGATTGCGCCAAATCCAGGTTCGCCGGAACGTTGTCCACAACCAGAATCGTGCCGCGATTCGCCGTGGGTGCGGCCACACTTCCGTCGCGCGCCGGCTCGCTCGCCGCGGCAGCGTTGTGGTTCGAGTGTCGTCGGCCGTCAGCCGGCAGAAAAGCCTCTACGCTCGCGACAAAAGTCTCCGGGTTGATGGGCTTGGCGATGTAGCCGTCAAAACCAGCCGCCATCGCACGCTCCCGGTCCCCTACCATCGCCAATGCCGTGATCGCGACTAGCGGGACCGCGCGTAGTCGTTGATCCTGTTTTAGCCGCCGCGCCACTTCGAAGCCATCAATTCCGGGAAGCTGAATATCACAGAGAATCAGATCCAGAGCCTCGCCCTGCGCCCGTTCCACGCCCGACAACCCATCCATGGCTGTCACGGTCGAATAGCCAAACGCCTCGAGCAGATAGCTCATCAGCTCCAGATTGTCGGCGTGATCCTCAATGATTAAAACTGGCATCGTTCAGACCTTGGGAATCAGCAGTGTGAATCTGCTTCCCTTCCCATACTCACTTTCGAATTCGATGCGGCCTTGTATCAACTCGGCCAGCCGCCCGCTCAGATACAAGCCCAGCCCCGTGCCTTCGCCCCGTGGCTTACCCGCGTGGAGCTGCTGGAAGGCGCGGAATAACCGCGCCTGTTCTTCTGTCTTTACACCTACGCCTGTGTCCAGAATGTCGATGGCCGCCACGCCCCCACTCGCCCCGGCGCGTTCCCTCAGCCGCAATGTAACCGATCCCTTCTCCGTAAACTTGATGGCATTGTTCGCCAGGTTGATGAGGATCTGGCTCAGCGCCCGCCGGTCGCTGCGCACGTCAACGGGCTGATCGGGAAACTCCGCCGCCAGCGAAATGTTTTTCGCCTGGGCCAGCGGGCTTAGCGTAGCGAGCACTTCCTCCATCACTTCCCGGCAGCTTAGCAGCTTCAACTCGATTTCCACTCGCCCGGATTCTATTCGTGCCAGGTCCAATACATCGTTAATGAGTGAAAGCAAATGGCGCGCGCTGGTTTGAATGGTTTTGAGTTGCCTTTCCTGGTCTGCGGTCAGAGGTCCCGGCAACTTCATGAGCAGCGTTCCCGTGTACCCGATGACCGCGTTCAACGGCGTGCGCAATTCGTGGCTCATGTGCGCCAGGAACTCGCTCTTCAACCGGCTGGCGTCCTGGAGTTCCTTGTTCTTGTCGCGGAGTTCGTGTTCCAATTCCTCCCGGCGCCTCCCGTCCCGGCGAAACAGAAGGAATGCGGCGATAAGCAGCCCGAACACGAGCACGCCCGCTACCGCCGCGCTCGCCGTCAGCAACCGATCGCTGGCCTGGAGCTGCGCGTCACGGAGCAACAGCAGGCCCCTCTCTTCCTGCTCCATTTCCGCGAGCAATAGTCGCAGCCTGTCTAGACGCCGTTTCACGTCGGCGTCGGTAAACGCCTGCGCCGTCGCGGCAAGTCCCTGGGTGTCCCGCAACTGGACCAGACTGGCACAAGCCTCTGATCGCTCATGAATGACCTCGCGTAACCGCGCGAGGCGTCCAACCTGGCGTGGGTTGTCGGCGATCAAGCCGCCAAGTCTTTCCAGGTGCCGGCCCGCTTCGGCAAATTCGGAAGCCTGGAAGTCACGATAGCGCTTTTCCCCGCTCAGCACGTACCCGCGGCATGCCATGTCCCCGTCCAGGGCCGATCCTCTGAGCAACCCCACCTCGACCAGCACGTCTTGTGTGTGCAGCACCGCCGCGCGCGTAGCCATCTGTTTCGCCCGGCTCTGGCCCACCAGCACCGCCAGCACCAAGAATCCGACGGCCAGCGCGGCAAACAAGATTCGTAACTTTCGTTCAATCGGCATCTTGGCCGCCTGCGATCAGTTCCTTGGAACGAGCAACGTCAGCCTGCTGCCGTCACCCGCCTCACTTTCGACTTCTAAAGACCCGCCGATCAGATCCGCCAGCTTACCGCATAGGTACAGCCCAAGATCTGACCCCTTGGGCAGTTCGCCACCATGCACGTGCTCGAAAACCTTCCGGATATGCTCTCGGTCTTGGGGTTTGATCCCGGGGGTCTGGGTCACGTGGATCGCCATCATCATGCCTCCTGCCTGCATGGCCTCGCTCGTGCCGATGCGTAAGGAACCCTGGTCACTGTACTTCACGGCCTGCCGGGCCAGTGTGACCACAATCTGCGTAAATGCGCGCTGGTGCGTCCGGATAGTAACCGTCGGCTCCGGCAGATCGACCGCCAGCCGCAGAGATTTCGCCTCCACAATCGGTCCTACCACCGACGCCACCTCGTTCAGCATCTCGCGGCACGAAGCTTCCTTCCGCTCGATCTCGATCGTACCCGATTCCACTTTGGCCAAGTCGAGCACATCGTTGATCAGCGCCAACAAGGTCCTGCCACCCGCCTGAATTCTCTGCAATTGCCGCTCCTGGTCCGCCGTGAGCGGGCCGGCCAGCCGCATCAGTAGCGTACCCGCAAACCCCAGGATGGCGTTCAGCGGTGTTCGCAGCTCGTGGCTCATGCTGGCCAGAAAGAGGTCTTTCGTCGCCAGCGCCTTTTCGAGTTCCACGTTCTTATGACGCAGCGCCAGCTCGAATCCCTTACGCTCGCTCACGTCGCGAACCGACGCGATGACTTGCACGCCATCATCGGTTTCGATGGGGCTGAGGCTGATCTCTACCGGAAACTCGCCGCCGTTCTTGCGCAGGCCCTTCAGGTCCAGTCCCGCCCCCATCGGCCGGACTTTCGGCTCGTGGAAGAATTCCGCCCGGTGGTTCACATGGCCTTGGCGGGCCGGCCGCGGGAGCAACATTTCGATGGGCTGCCCCGTCAACTCCTCACGCTTATATCCGAACAGTCGCTCGGTCTGGGAGTTCACCTGAACCATCACACCTTGCTGGTTTACCACCACAATGCCATCTGGCGCGGCTTCCAGTAATTGGCGAAAAGTATCGCTGACGCGCTCCAGGTTCTTGCGCACCGAGATATCGTGGCTAATCTCCAGGACTTCCGTCTTTCCGTCTTGCGTTTGCCGCGAAGCCCATCGGCTGAACACGGTTAGCGTGGACCCATCCCGCCGGGCGTGCACGAGCTCGCCTTCCCAGTAACCTGTTCGGCGGATTTCATCCAGCACTGCCTCGAGATTCTCAGGAAACTGGGTTCGTAGGATGTCGTGCGAGACCCGCCCCATCGCTTGTTCCCGCGGCCAGCCGTACATAACTTCAGCCCCGCGGTTCCAGAACGTAATCACCCCATCCGGACCCCTGACCAGGATCGCGTCGTGTGCCAGTTCCAGCAGTTCCGCCTGCCGCCGCAGCGCATCGGCCGTCCGCGCTAGCTCCGTAGTGTCCAAG